>SXGT01363608.1_pt1 | contig 20709 bp, 16 predicted proteins | sample 3176221 | NCBI WGS metagenome assembly SXGT01 (sample SAMN11356862, study PRJNA531348) | freshwater metagenome | isolation source: freshwater sample F1-120 | place: China: Fuxian Lake, Yuxi | collected 2017-12-25
GAAACACCCCCGCCGCATCGTTCGTGTGCAGCGTGCTCAACACCAGGTGGCCCGTCAGCGCCGCCTTCACCGCCACATCCGCCGTCTCCCCGTCGCGAATTTCACCCACCATCACGATGTCCGGGTCCTGACGGAAAATGGCGCGCAACGCGCGGGAAAAGTTCCAGCCGATCTCGTGGTGGATTTGCACCTGATTGATGCCGCTGAGCTGATATTCAACCGGGTCTTCCACCGTCACCAGCTTGCGGTCGGGCTTGTTGAGATTGTGAAGCGACGCATACAGCGTGGTCGTCTTGCCGGAACCCGTCGGGCCCGTGACGAGAATCACGCCCGTGGTCATCTTTAGCAGCGCTTCCCAGCGCACCTGGTCTTCCGCGCAGAACCCGAGCTGGCCGAGGCCGAGCTTGAGACTTTCCTTGTCCAAGATACGCATGACGATACTGGCGCCGTAATACGAGGGAAGCGAACTTACGCGCAAGTCGACCATGCGGCCACCGAGCTGGATTTTGATACGGCCATCCTGCGGGACGCGCTTCTCGGCGCTGTCCATACCGGACATGATTTTCAGGCGAGAGATGATCGCGTCCTGCGCGCGCTTGGGCGGTGCGGGCATCAACTGCAGCACACCGTCAATGCGATAGCGGACCTTTACGTCGAACTTGCCCGGCTCGACGTGAATATCACTCGCGCGCAGGCGAAAGGCTTCCATGATCATGTGGTGCACATAGCGCACGACAGGGCTGTCGTCATCGTCGTCGTCGTCGCCCGTGCCGCTGGCCTTTTGGAGTTCCTCGACGTTGATGCTGTCCAGGCTCATGCTCGACATGCTCATGTCGCTCGAACTGAGGCTGCCCAGGCTGCCGGCGGAACTGTCGAGCGAACTGAGGTTCGACATCGTGCTCAGCGTGCTCATGGTGCTCGCACTGCTCACGGTGGAGAGCATGGTCTCAACGGTCGTCTCTGCGAGACCGTAGTACTTCGCCAGTGCCGCGCGAATATCTTCGCGCGTCGCGAGCACGGGCTCCACCGGTCGTTCGAGCAGACGCGCGAGGTTGTCCATCGCATTCACGTTCGTGGGGTCTGCCGTCGCCACTTTGAGGATTTTGCCGTCCTCCTCGACGGGAACAACTTTGTAGACCTGCGCAATGTTTACGTCAATGAGGCTGCGAATGCGCTCGGGGATTTCGCGGTCGGAAAGCCGGATGATCGGAATGCCGAGCTGTTCGGCGAGGCCTTCGGAGATGTGATGGGTGCTGATGTAGCCGAGCCGGGTGAGAATTTCGCCCAGCTTCTTGCCCTGCATCGTCGTTTGTTGGCGATGCAGCGCCTCCTGGAGTTGATCCGCGGTAATAATCCCGCGATCCACGAGGCCTTGGCCGAACATGCTGTAGCCCTGGTTGGACATACGCTCTCAGCCCTCCACTTCAGCATTTAAACTCTATCAGAGGGTAATAGGAAAGTCAATGCGAATTATGCTATTAACTATTGGAATTAAACGACTTACGCATATTAATGTCAATAAATTACCCTGCCGAAATGTCGCTGCTGATCACGGATTCAGCCCCGTACGGCAACGTATTCTTGTCCGAACATGCGAGATTGTCAAGAACTATCGGGGGATTCAGCGATGAAGCGGTGTCGGACTATACGCGCGGAGCGACGAGGCTAATAGAGCAGTTTAGCCCCTTCTTGTCCTTTGCGGCTTCGAGACTGCTTAACAATTCCGTCGCAACCAGGTGCTTGCCGTCCTGGAGCGCGCTCATGAGTCCGATGAGTTCCTCAAGACTGATGCCCGTGAGATCGATGGTGATGAGGCTTAGCTTGGCCGGGGCGACACGCTCTTGCAGCCGGGCGCGCTCGGTGAGCCCGCGCTGATCGAGCACGGTACGCGCGTAGTTGAAGAGCACGAAGTTGCCGCTGCCGGCGCGCACGCGCTCGGCAATCAGTTCGGCACCCTTTCGCTGCTCGAGAACGGCCTTGCGGACAGTGCGCGCATGGTGGATACCTGCCTCCGCCTCGGCAAGTGCGGCCTGGGTTTCGCGGTATTCACGCGCGAGGATGCTGCCAACCGGCAGGATGATCATCGAGAAGAAAACGACCATGGCGGCGGCGACCAAGGTTCGTTCGCGTTTTGTAAGTGTGCGCCGGGCCACGATCACACCACCCTGACGCGCAGGACGAAATTATCCTTCGCGCCTTCCGACGTGCGCGTCGAATGATCACGATCGACGTCGATGAGTTGGGACTGGTTGAGCTTCTCGATCGCGGCGTCATAACTGGCAGCATCGATCACGACGCCCTCGATTGTGATTTCCTTGCTCGAGGGGCGCTGGCTCATGCGGGTGATCTCGGCTACCTTTGAATCGAGCGCGGCGCTAATTTCCATCAGCACATCGAGCAGCGGCGGCGCGCTGAAACGTTCGAGCGAGACGCCTTCCGATTCGTCGCTTTCTGCGAGCGCGGCGTCTTCCAGCAATCGCAAACTGGTCGCGCCGCCGATGTCGTCGGCCGGACGATCCTGGGCAAGTTCGGGAAAAGTCGCCTGCAGCTCTTGAAAGATTGCGTCACCGAGAGTATCCAGCCGTGCACGATCCTTCCGATAGTCGACAAACACCAAGACAAAATACGCCACAAGCACCCCAGCTCCCGCGAGGCAGGTGCGAAGCGCGAGCCGCGCCAATCCGCCCTGGCGCACTTCCTTCAGAAAGTTCACGCTAAAGGGACCGCCCGCGGCCGCATACGCCGCAGCAATCGGCGCGGACCAACGATTGAGGTCGTCCTGGAGCGCCTCGCCACCGGAGACATTGTCCGAAAAGCCAACGAGTTCGGAGGCAAGATCGTCATAGCGGACGGGCATGTCGAATTCGGACTCGAAGACGGTGCGGCCGGCTTCATACGTCGGTGCGCCAGTCACCGAAAGCGCCACGGGCGGGACTCCCTCACCGCGCTCGGCGGCGTAGGCCCGCAGGAGATTGCGTACTTCAAGCGCAGCAGCGGCCGGATTTGCGCGAAAGGTTGAGGGATCCAGATCGAGCCGGCGCAGGTAAGTGAGCCGGCCGTTCTCCACGACACCAAGCACGGCCTCGTGGGCGCGGAAATGCAGCACGGCCTGCGCGGCAGCGTCGCGCTTGCGCGGCCCAGCCCAGAGCGAAGTAAGCGCGAGCGCGTCGAGGTACACGCCGTCGATGCGCACACCTGCCGCCGACAGCGCGGAGATGTGCTTGTCGATCGACTCACGGCGTACGCCCATCGCGAGCACTTCGGTTTCACCCCCCGAAGTACGCGCGACCAAGTGCTCCACAACCAGCCCGTCAATCGGAATCGCGAGAGTCGGCTCGAGTTCGAAAGGCACAGCCGCGGCAATTTTCCGCGAGGAGCGAAACGGGACTTTGAGCAAGCGCAGCACACTCCAGGATGCAGGCGCAGAAAGCACAACGGCGGAAGGCCGCGCACCCAAGCGGCCCAGGAGTTCGCGCACGGCCATCGCGGAGGCCTCGGGGCCGGCACCGGCGGCGAGCGGCGCCTGCAGGGCCTCGACAATGCGCGGGGCGCGGCCACCCGTGCGGACGACTACCACGCGGACGGCGTCCTCAGCGATTTCGATACCGGCTATATGTGCGGAAAGTTGCATGCTAGTGGAGACCGCCCCGACCAAGTTGTACCTGATTCGGCATCATCATGACAGAATCCGCCAATTGATCACGCGAAAAATCTGCGCAGCACCGCTCGCAGCGCTTTGCCCCGCGGCGTCCTCCTGCGGCGTGTCTCGCCAGACGTAGGCTTCCACGCTCACGGAGGTGTCACCGTTCTGGCTCTCGCCCTGAATGCGGAACACGCTGCTTTTTACATCGAACAATTCGGGCCGCTGCTCGGCTACCGGCCCAGGCTGGCCGCCGTCGCTGTTTTCTTCCTGCTGCTGTTGCTGCGGGACACCGCCGTTGTTATTCGGATTCAGCGCAGGGAGCAGGCCCTCCGAGCGCAGTTCCTCGCGGCTCGTATAGGGCCCTGTCTCCTCGCGGCGCTGGACGATCTGGTCCGCCGAGACACTCAGGCTTATACCGGACGCGCTCACGGCGGAAAACATCGCGTCGAGCACGTCGACCGAAGCCGTATTCACGTTCACTCGGCCCTCGGGATGACCGTGCACCGTGAAGAGATCGCTGAAGGGTGCGAGCGGCGGATCGAGTTTCTCTTCGAACTCCGCGAAATAGATTTCCTGTGACACGCCGGGAATCAGCAAGAGCTCTTCCAGTGAATCCATCGGTCCGTTCTTGATCGCGATAGGCGGATTGAGTTTTTCATAATAGTCGCGCTCGAATCCGTTCGGGCGCGCGTCGTCGTCCGCGTCGAGCCAGTCGAGAATTGCGTCTGTCGGATCGGCATCCGACGAACGCTCTTCGAAAAGGAATCGAACTGCTTCGACCAATGGCTCGTACTCAACTTCTTGGCCGCTCTGATCTTCATAAATTAGCGCGTTCAGATTTATCTTGCCGTATTCGTCGGTGATTTGGATCGCGACCATCACGTCGTTGTACTTGACGACCGGAGTCGCGCTGGCCCAGGGCTCATCGAGACTGTCGTACACGCCCGTCTGGTTTTGCCGTGCTTCATCTTCGCCGATGATCAGGTCCGCGGCGAGCACGCTTTCACTGAGCGCAATCGCCGAGCGCGCGGCGAGGTAGGCCTCAGTCTCGGCTGTATTGCGGCCAATCAACGTTGCGTCTACCTGGATGGTATACGCGAATTCCGTGACAATCGCGGCCAGCAGCACGACGAATACCAGCGCAAGCACGAGGGCCACGCCGCGATCCTCGCGGGGCCGATGAAGTATGTGCGCGATGCGCTGCATTTAGAGAGTCTCGCGTTCGAAGGGGCGGACATAATCCGGCGGCGCGTCATGGATACCTGCGCCCCCGGGCACAGTGAAGAACAATTCAAGCACGGAAGGATCCTTCTCCGGATCGAGTTTCCGGAGGTCGTCGAACTTGTCGTCTTCCGGCTTGTCGATTTTCACCCGGAGCCGCACACACCAAGGCAGCCAGCCGACGTCCTGAGAGTCCCATTCCTCCCACCACTGCTTGCCGTCGAAATACGCGAGGTCCCACGCATACACCGGTACCGATCGCGTGACCGGCTTTTGTCCCGCGTCTTCCGCCGCCTTCGAGATTTCTTCCTGCGCCTGTTGGCCTCCCGTGAAACCTTGCTCGGGACCGGCACCGGTGGCTGTCCACGGTGTCTCGGTCATCACCAGCAGCCAACGCCGGTCCTTTTCCTCGCCCATACTGCCGAACGCGTCTTCAGTCTCTTCGTCGGACTTTTCGGGCTCAAGGCGATAGCTGCAAAGCTTGATCTGTCCGGGAAGCGTGCCGCCACCGGCGATCGGCGCAGTCGACGCGAAGGTCAGTTCATCCATTGGACCACCGGCGCCCCGGCCGATTTCACCCATGAAGGGGAAACGCATCTCGCCGCGCGCGCCGGCCGAATCGGCGCTCTGTCCACTGGTCGATTCCGCCGGAGCGCCCACGCCGGCACTCGCGGTGCGATAGGCAGAACCGGGCGACCAGCCTTCCGTAGCTTGAGCGAGATTTTCCGTGAAGGCGCGCACAATGAATGTGGATGTTTTGAGCCGCTCTGCAGCGGTCCGCGTGCGTTCGATGGACATCACGACGGACGAATAGGCGCCATAGACGATCGCGAGCACGATCGTGAGCAGCGTGATCGCGACCAGGATCTCGATCAACGTGAAGCCGCCCGCGCGTATACGACGGTTACTTGCCGACATCGACCTGCACTCCGTCGTACACCAGGTAGGTCAGTGTCTTTTCAAGATTCGGCCCGCGCACATTCACGGTGACTTCGAAGAGCCCCGGGTTTTCCGTTTTGTCCATTGCTTTTGCGTCGAAATCGTAGACATATCCCTCGAAGCGCGCGCCGAGTTTTCCATCGCCGTGCTCCTTTCCGGACAATATCTCGCGCTCCGCCTGCGCGATGGCCTGGCCCACGGCCATCTCCGCCATGGCCAGGTCTTCGGCCCGCACATACAGGCTGACGGTAGCGTAGTGGCTCTCGATGAGAATAACGAGGCCAACGCCCAACACGGCGAGCGCGACGACGACCTCGATGAGAGTGAACCCGCCGCGGGAATCTCGGAGCGTGCGCGCGATCACTTTGCGGTGTCCTGCTCGAAGCGCGTCTGTCCGGTCGTGGGATCCCACGTGACGACGAAGGTGCGGCCTTCCTGGTTCATCAGCCAGAACTTCGCCTCGACGTCCAGACCGGAGGGTGAAATTTCGATTTCGACTACGTCCTCGTCAATTTCTTTTTCACCGATACTGGCGAGCACCAACGTAATTTCTTCCGGTAAGCGATTGCGCCCGAGCAGCGGTCCCTCTAGCTCTACGGGTTCCAGTTTTTCTTCGGCGGGGCTTACTTTTCTTCGATTCTTCTCGCGCTGGCTCGACGGAAGTGCCTTCTCATCGTGTTTAATCCGCTTGGCCTGTGCACCGATCAGGTTTCGCGTGCGCTTGTTGGACGCTTCCATCATGCGCTTGGCCTGCTCGTCGAGCACCTTCAGCGAGTCCTCAGAGCGTTTGCCTCCCTGGGGCACTTCGCGTTCAAGCTCTTTGTCGGCCATTTGCTTCAGTTCTTCGTCGTCTTCGGGCAGACCGCTCTTGTCCTTTGTCTTATCGCCGTACAACGATTCTTCCTCGTCTTCGTCTTCAGGCGGCTCGGGCATGCGCTCGACCCAGTACTCCTGCGTTTCGAAATCGAACTTGAAGGTCAGCGCTTCCTTCTCGAAGCCGGCCTCCGCAATCGCGGCGGTGCCGTAATTCGCCAAGTGCTGCGCGGCGCCTTCGTGGGTGCTGTACAACAGGACGGGCAACAGACGCGGGGCCGCCATCGCGATCACGCCGGCCATGATCGCAATCACGACCAGCATTTCGATCAGCGTGAAACCGCTTCTGCGATGCCGCGCGCCAGACACTGCCCTGAGTCCCTTATTTGTCTTTCGAGCCGGTCAGGTTGTCGCTCGATATGTCTTCGTTCTCGCCGTCGCCACCCTGTTGCCCGTCGGCGCCGTACGAAACGATCACGGGACTTCCGTCTTCGATGCGGTACATATACGGATTGCCCCACGGATCGTCCGGGATTTCCTTTTGATCGAGGAACTTCTCGCCTTTTTCATTGTCGATCAGCGCCTGCAACCCTTCCTCCGTGGTGGGGAATTTCTTCAAGGTGAGGCGATAGCTCGTCAAGGCGGTTTGGAACTGTTTGATCTGCGCTTTGGCTGCGGCCGTCTCACCTTTGCCGAGGGCGTTCATCACGTTGAACCCCACGATCGCCGCGAGCATCGCGATGATGGCGATCACTACCATCAACTCGATCAGCGAGAAACCGCCCTCGCCTCGCCGTATTTTCCGCCATGTTGCGTTCATATCATCTCTCCTCTCCGGGCCGCGGCCGATGACTCAGCCAATGCCCGAGGTCAGGTTCAGTATGGGCAGCAGGATCGACAGCACCAGCAACCCGACAAACACGCCCATCACCACGATAATCATCGGTTCGAGCAGACTGACCGCGGCGTCCACAGTCACTTGCACGTCTTCGTCAAAAGTGTCCGCCACGCGCACGAGCATGTTCTCCAGCTCGCCGCTGCGCTCACCAAGTTCGGTCATGTGAATCAGCAAGGGCGGGAACGCGCCGGACGCGCGCAACGGCCCGCCGAGGCCGCCGCCACGGCGCACTTCGCCTTTCACGGATTCGAGAACGCCTTCGATGTGTTTGTTCTCGATGATGGTCGTGACGACGTTCAACGCGCGCATCATGGTGAGTCCGCTTTGCAGCATCGTGCCCAGCACGCGCGCGAAACGGCCGCAGACAAGTTTCAAATGCAGTGAACCATAAATGGGGACGCGCAGCCGGAAGCGATCCCATGCCTGGCGCCCCTTCGGACTGGCGATCCACAGCCGCCATCCCGCCGCAGCGCCGACCACGACAATCAGAACCGCCCACCAGTAGCTGCCAATGAAACCCGTGGTACCGATGAGGATTTTCGTGAGCCGGGGCAGTTCCTGGTTTTGTCGCTCGAAGAGTTGCGTGATTCGGGGGACGATGACAAAGGTCAGAAAGCTGATGATGCCAATCGCGAAAACGACCATGAAGGCCGGATAGGCCAGCGTCGAGAGGACACGCGCGCGGAGTTTTGCCTGGTGATCGAGGATGTCCGCCAGGCGCCCCAGCACAATCTCGAGCGTGCCGCTTGATTCGCCTGCGCGCACCATGTTCACAAAAAGCGCCGAGAACATCTTCGGATGGCCCGCGAAGGCGTCGGCCAGCGAGGTACCTTCCATGACCCGCGCGCGGACTTCGTAAATCGTCTTGCGCAGGCGCGCCTTCGAGGTTTGTTCGAGGAGTGCGTTCAGCGCGTCGGACAACGGCATGCCCGCGACGAGTAGCACGGCCAGCTGCCGCGTCATCAGCGCGAGATCGCGCAACGACGCACCGCCGAACGAGATTCCGCCTGAACCGCCGCCTTCCGCCGCAGTCCCGCCGCCGTTGTTACCCGCGCGGAGCTTCGTGGGGTAGAGCTGTTGCTCGCGAAGTTTCTGGCGCGCGGCCGCGGCGGAATCGGCATCGACAATACCGCGCACGGTCCTGCCCGATTTTTCCAGCGCTTTGTATTCGAATACGGCCATGGCCGCCCCGCTCAGTCAGGCAAATCGACGAGAGTGTCGTCGCGCGTGACGCGCAGCACTTCCTCGATCGTGGTAACGCCGTCCAATACTTTGCGCATTCCGTCGTCCCGCAGGCTGCGCACGCCCATTTTGCGCGACTCGCGCTTAATGACATTGGAATCCGCGCCGCTCAGCGTAAGTTCCTGGATCGCCTGCGCCATAGGCAGCAGCTCAAAAATACCTGTCCGGCCGTAGTATCCGCGCTGCTGGCAGGCATCGCAACCCACCGCTTTCTGCACGGTACGCAGCCGCATCTCGTCTGCGCGCGCGCCCAGTTCGCGCAAGGACTCTGCATCGATCGTGGTCGGCTGCTTGCACTTCGGGCACAGCTTGCGCACGAGGCGCTGAGCCATGATCGCGATCGTCGACGAGGTGACCAGGAAAGGTTCGATACCCATGTTCACCAGGCGCGTAATCGCGCCGGCGCTGTCGTTGGTGTGCAGCGTCGAGAACACCAAGTGACCGGTGAGCGAGGCGTGGATCGCCATCTCGGCCGTCTCGAGATCGCGAATTTCGCCTACGAGAATCACGTCCGGGTCCTGACGCAAAATGCTGCGCAACGCACTCGCGAAGGTAAGTCCGATCTTCGGCCGGACTTCGATCTGCCCAACGCCGGACATCTGATATTCGACGGGATCTTCGACCGTAATCACATTGATGTCCGGCGAAAGCACGCGCTGCAGCGCGGAATAAAGCGTCGTCGATTTTCCGGAACCGGTCGGGCCGGTAACGAGCAGAATGCCGTGTGAAGTGCGCAGCAACCGGTCGGTGCGTTGGTAATCGTCCCGCGCCATGCCGAGTTCTTCGAGCCCAAGCAGGAAGGATCCCTTCTCGAGGATACGCATGACCACGCGCTCGCCGTGTTGCACGGGCACGATCGACACACGAATGTCGATCTCCTTGCCGCTCAGGCGGATCTTGATGCGGCCGTCCTGTGGCAGGCGCTGCTCGGCGATGTTCAGGTCGGCCATGATCTTGATGCGCGAAACCACCGCCGCCTGTTGCGATTTCGGCACGTTGAATTTTTCATAGAGCACGCCGTCGATGCGGTACCGCGCCTGCACCTGGCGTTCGAAGGGCTCGATGTGAATGTCGGACGCGCGCTCTTTAATCGCGCCGGAGATCATCAGATTGATGAGCTTGATGATTGGGGCTTCGTTCGCCAGATCGAGCAGGTCGCGATCGCTCACCTCGCCGCCGACACGGCCTTCGGCGTCTTCTTCGGACATCGTGATCGTTTCGATCATGTCCGAGGCGGTCTCACCCTGGCGGTCAAAGTACGTGTCCAGCACGGTCTGAATGGCTGAAGCGCGGCAGAGCACCGGCTTCACTGGCGCGTCGAGCAGCAGCCGCAGGTCGTCAAGGGGAAAAAGGTTCACGGGATCGTGCACGGCGACGAGATAACCCTGGCCGTTCTTCTTGAAGGGCGCCATCTTGTGTTCGCGGATGAACGCTATCGGCACGCGGGCAATCAGCGCCGTGTCGAGCTGGCTGCCGATCTCGCGATCGAAAGGAATGCCGAATTGTTCGCCGAGCGCTTCGAGGATGTGGTCTTCTTCGACGTAACCGAGATCGAGGAGCACTTCGCCGACGCGCTTGTGCCGGACTTTTTGCAGTTCGACGGCTTCGGACACCTGCTCAGCGTGCGCGTGGCCCATGCGCACCAGAATCGCTCCCAGCCTGCGGTCTTCGCGCGGCATGGTCAGTCGTTCCTCATACCGCCCCGGTCGAACTCCCCGTTCACGCTGACGCCCTCGCCGCGTCGAACGGGTCCTATCTTGCGCTGTTGCCGTTTGCCGCCGATCTTCTTTATGAATCCCTTCTCGAAGATGGCGTCGATATTGGCCGTCCTGAACTGTTGCATCCGGAGGTCCGATACGCGGTCAACGTCTGAACTCTGCTTGATGATGTGCGGCGACAGCATGATCACCAGGTTCTGCTTGGCGCGCGAATTTCCCTTGCTGCGGAACAACCAGCCAATGAGCGGCAAATCGCCGAGGCCCGGGACCTGGTTAACCGTATGCGCCAGCGATTCGCGGAGCAGTCCGCCGACAATGCCGGTCTTGCCGTCGCCGATGACGACGGTGGTGTCCAGCGCGCTGCGTGCAATCGTGGCGCCGGTTTCGTTCGGATCGAGGCCGATGTCGCTGCGGACCGGATCTTCAACCTTGACCAGGACGAGCATCGAGACGAAATCGCCTTCCTGGATTTGCGGAGTCACTTCGAGCGTCACACCGGTCTCTCGGCGATCGACCCGGCTGCGGGAATTGAAACCCGTGCGATCGTCCACATCGCCCTGCGACGTAATCAGCGGAATTTCCTGACCGACGTTAATACTCGCCTTCTCGTTGTCCACGATCATCAGGTTCGGCCGCGAGAGCACGTCGACGTCCGTAACGGTCTCGAGCGCTTTCATCAGGAAGGGCACGTTCGGAACGGTGATCGTTTCACCGCCGACTTCGATTTCCGAGGTCCCGTCGAGAATTCCGATCGTCCCGCCCGGACCCGCTAGCGATATCAAACCTGTGGCCGCCGCGCCAGCCGCACCCGCCGTGCCGCCGGTGAGGAGGTTCGCGATGCTGATAGTGTTCGACAGTGCGAAGAAGTCGTCGTTGTTCAAGACGGCGCTCTCTACAGCGAGCGATGCATTGTCATTAATGGTCACGCCCATGATCACGGCCTCGACGCTAACCATTCGCTGCGGCACATCGAGCTTGGTGATGATGTCGTCAATCAGTTTGTAGTCCTGCGGACTCGCCAGAATGATCAACGCGTTTGTCGGCTCGTAGAACGAGACCGTCACCTCTCGCTCGAAGGCCTGCACGGCCCCATTCTGTCCGCCGCCTCCGCCTCCACCCCTTGAAGCCTGTGCGGGTTCGCTCGAGCCGATAATCGCTTCGAGCGTCTCGGCCAGCTTTTCGCCGTCCGCGTTTTGCAGCGGGCGGTAGTGGATGTTGTTCGTATCGGGATCGTTTGCCGTGTCGAGTGCGTCGACCAGCGTGCGCACCTGCTGCATCATTGCTTCGGAAGCGACGACAATCAGCGCGTTTAGCCGCTCATCAGGCACGACGCGCAGCACCTGTTCATCCTGGCCGATCACTTCGCTCACGGGCTGCCCCGTGCCGGGATCGACGCGCGGCGCGCGGCGCACAATCGCGGGGCCGCCCTGCTGGCCCGTTCCGCTGGCGGACGACTCACCCAGAAGCACCTGGCTGACTTGCTCCGCCAGCGTTTCGGCGCGGGTCCATTGAAGCGCAAAAATCTCGACGGAGGTCCCCGTGCCGGGGACGTCGATGACGGCAAGCAGGCTGAGCATATTGCGTATGCCGTCTACGCTGTCCCGCAAAATGAGCAGGCCGCTCTGAGGGTAGGCGGTGATGTCCGCGATTTCCGAACCAACCTTCTTCAGCAGATCGCCGACCTTGGTCACGTCGGCATATTCGACTTTGACCACGTGGATCGCGAAACGATCGAACCCCGAGAGCGACTGCCCTTTGCCGCTGGTGATCTCCATCTTGTCGGAGCCTTGCCCCGGTGCACGCGGAATGATGCGGTAGAGGTTTCCGTCCAGCGTCTTGACGATCTGCAAATTCCGCGGCGGCGCGGCGAGGATGGTCTCAAGGATCTCGAAGGCCATCTCTTTGGGAACAGGATGATGCGCGACCAGTGTCACCTTCTGGTTCACGGTGTTCGTATCGAACTCGAAGTTCCGGCCCGTCTGCTGCGAAATTGCACGAATCACGTCCTGCAGCGGTGCGTCCTCGAAATCGATGTACATCTCGTTCGGGCCGGCTTCGGCGTCTTGCGGACGCTTGGGCTCGCCGAGGGTCTCGATCGTCGGATCAGGCTGATCGGCCGGCCGGTCTTGGGCGTGGAGCTGCGGCGCGATGCACCATGAAAGCAGCAGCGCTGCGGCCCATATGGGCCGCAGCCCGCGCGCGGACATTCGTCGATTGTCGATTCGTCTCGGCATCCGGCCCCGATTCATTTGACCCGGTACGTGAGGTATTGCATCTGCCCGCCGCGCAACAGACCCACGCGGAAGAGCGAGGCGTTGCGGTACTTCTTGAGCACTTCGATCGCGCGTTCCTTGCTGTCCACCGGTTCGTTGTTGAGTGAAACGAGAACATCACCGTTCTTCAGGCCGAGCTCACGCGCGGTCTCGAAGTTCTCGATGTTGTCGGTGGTGATGCCCTTGGGCCGGCCGCTCTCGTCGTTCACGACTTTCACATTGAGCGTCGATGAAACGCGGGCATATTCTTCCTCAAGTTTCTTGGTGATTTCGTTGCGATCGAGCGATACCAGGTTCACGCGACCACCCGTGGCGGCCGCGGCAGCAGCCTGCCGTATGCCTGGGCCTGTCGGAGCGAGCGCGGGACCGGATGAAGTGCTTGCCCAGGAAATGCGCAGGCTCTCGGTCGTATTCGCACGACGGTTGTCGAGGATGACTTCCTGCCGGCGGACTTCCTTCAATACAACATTGTCGATGACTTCGTCACCGGGATAATAGGTTCGCGTCTTCGCTGCGCCTTCGCGCACTTCAATGATCGCCGCGGACAATTGACGATCTCCCGACGAAAGAGTAGTGCCGAAAAGTTTCAAGGGCAGGGCCGTTTCCAGGGCGGTGTCGGTCGGAGGCGGAGGAGCGGCTTCCGAAGGTTTTTCTCCCCGCTTAAACTTACCCGCCTCACCGAATAGGCCGCGCGCCATTAGCGCATCATATTCGGCTGAAGAATGACCCGGGCCAAGCAGCATCGGTGCGGCAACATGCCGAAGGTCAGGCATGGACGCGGAGCTCGGGGCAGGATTGGCGCGCAACATCTCACGCACCATAAGAATGAGAACGAGCGCGAATACAAATGCCAGAACACCGTTCAGCACGAACAGTCCCTGACGAAGCGCCAGCCCTTTGAGCATAGGTTCCCCTAGATTACTCGTCGCCGCGCAGGGTCGACACTCAGTAAAACGACGCCCAAAGGGGAATCGTTTACCGGTCAAGCCACCCCTGCACCATAGTGAGTATACGTAGTATTGCCAAGTATTTGCAACGAAATACGGAATACGACAGAATGTCTAGAATAGATTACAAACTGTGAAATTCGATAATTTCGCCTTAGCGTGGACGGATCGCGTTCTGGCATCGGCGCGCCGCGTCAATCAGCTCCTGGTCGACAATATAGACACCGTCTCGGCCTGAAATGGTGACAAATCGGTCGCGGGACGATGGAGCCGTAAGATTTCCGACCCGAATTGGTCCGAGCGTCCTGGCATTCGGCCCGGCGACGTTTATACGGACCTCCAAGATGGGCGCGTCCGTGCCCTGAATCTCGGCACTCGGTGCAGGTCCGGCCGCCCCGCGCACCTCGGCCTTTGCGAGCGCGTCGAGGAAATCGGTCAGGTCTGTCTGCAACTCGAGCCGGTGGTCCGCCGGTTCAACGACGCTCCACCGCCCATTCGCCTGAGCAAATCGGACGTGTTTGCCGTCGATCGTCATCTCGGCTTCGGATGCCAGAGAGCGATCAAAGGCAAACAACGTCTTCACTCGGAACCGGAAACTATCTGCTTTTAGTGCGAGAAAATCCTTGATGGAGATTGTGGTGACCGCGCCGAAATCCTGCCGCGCGTACATCTCGATAGGATCGGAAGCCGCCGCGGGTACCGGCCCACCCACGACAATGTTCGCAGGAGGGCGACCGTCTCCGAAGAGCAATTCGAGTGAAATCCGGGCAGGATCGAAATCCGCGGGTGTACCCTCTGCGAGAAACGAGTCGCCCTCGATGGTTTTCAGTGTTGCTATATAGAGCGACACTTCCGCCTGATCCGTCTCATCAGCCCCGGGACCCACCAAGCGCCAACCCTTCTCCGCGTCGTTCTCCAACTCGAACTCCGCGGAGGCGTCGCGATACCGAATGCGATTGACGAACTTGGCGTCGCCCGTGAACAACCGCTTTTCCCGGAATGCCTCCGGTTCGCGCGGCAATACGACAAGCATGCTGCCGTCGATGACGGCGATCGAATCCTGATCCGTACGCTTCACATACATCCCCGCATTTTCGGCGTTCTCTTCAAGCCAGCCGAATAAAAGGGTCTGATTCGTGCCATCTTTGCCGTAGGCGGTCAGGGTCGAGAACGGTGTGGCCAAACCGTAGTCCCCCAGACTTTCCGGATCATCGATGTATTCCCGGCCGGTGATGTTCTGCAGTGCGCGCTCGAGAAGTTCGAGACGGGCCTGCCACGCATGAGCGTCGAGCGGCCGGGTCATGCGCCATTCACCGGCACTGTTCTTCTCATAGGTCTCGTGGATCGCGGTGGTGTGCCGCTTAATGTCCGCATCGAGCGGCGTTTCGTCGTCTGTCTCGACTGGAAGCCGCTCGTAGTCGACGCGCGTGAGGCCGTCGGCGAGATTCGTGAAAATCCGCCGGTCACGCAAATCGAGGAAGGGACGATCCAGCGCGGAAAACAATTCGGCGCGTGCGAGGAAAATCGTGTTATCGCCCAACTGCGCATACCGGTGACGCTGGGTCGGATCGAGACCGCCAAAGGCGATCCGCTGCGGTTCGCTGCCGCGCGGCGTAACTCTGATAACCAGTTTCGGGACGTCTAAACCAAAGGCTGCGAGGTCCGCACCCTGTCCGGCAATCGGACGCTCGTTCGTCGCCGCGGTGACGGCCGCCGCGAACTGATCCAGGAGCGGACCATTTGGTGCAATAGCGCTGTGCGCGCCGGTAAATCGCCAGGCACCATCCTCGGCTCGCTCCGCTTCGATAACATCGGCGTCCTGCTGCTGAATGGACAGCTTCTCCACATCCGCCGGGTCGAACTGGAAAAGCCGTTTCGCTTCCCACGACTCGCGCGCGGCGCGATGCGCGCGGACGTTTGTCAGCATGTACGCCACGACGAGGCCAATGAACACAAGGCCGAGTAGTATGGTGGTCCGCGGTCTCACCGGTAGCGCCTCCGCCAGAACAGAATGATGGCGCCCGCCAGTGCGATGACCTGCACAGGGCCCAGCGAAGCCACCCATGCAATCGTGCGCTGCTGATCGCGCGTGAGAATCAACGGTTCCTCGGCGTGGGTCGATGCGCGAATTGCGATCAACTCCTCGCTCGCGGTCAGCCACGCGATACTGTTCAACAACAGGTCCTGCGCGCCGGGGTAGATCATGAAATCATTTGTCGAGAGGTATGCGTTACCGAGAACCACGGCGCGCGCTTCGCGGGCGCGGCTCTGGTCTGCTGTGTCCACATCCGCCTGGAGCGTCACCGCAACACCGGCCGGATTCGGCCCTCGCGTGTCTCCCGCCTCAAAATTTGCTGCACGCTTGCTCGTGATGCTCTCGATATTCGTCTCGGCCCACGAGTCGGGCGTCGACCGCAACAAGACTGACTGCGTGACGCCCGCGGGCAACTCGCTCATCGGTTCGATCGAGCGCACCAGTTTCAGCGGCAGGGTCTTGTCGAGGCCTGCCGTGATCGGATGATCGGCGTTGTAGCTGCCGCGGAACCGCGCGATGCCGTTCATCGGGTCGGTGAATTCGCCGAAAGGGCTGAAATCCGGCAAGAACAATATTTGCACGCCGCTGGTTTGCGTGGATACCAGCACATTTGTCGGCAGGTGGAGCCCCAACCGGCTCTCAAGCCAGGGGCGCAACCGCTCGATCGTCACCGGCGAAGGGTTTGCCGTAACCAGCGGATTGATCAGCAGGAGCAGCCGTCCGCCGCCAACCAAGTATTGATCGATAGCCTCGAGTTCGTAATCGCGCAGATCGTCGGTGAAACCATTGATGACGAGTACGGCGCAGTCCGCGGGAATCGCGGGCGAGTCCGGGCCCATCGCGAGTTGCGCCATCTGATACGACTGGCTCGCGAGCAACGAAGCGAACCCGAGGCTGCCCTGCTGCGGATCCTCGCTCTGCAAGTCCCAGCCGCCGTGGCCCATCAGGAAATACAGCTTGGGCTGGGTCTCCCGCGCGACGTTGATGAGCGCATTTGTGAAGTCGCGTTCCTCGAGCCGTGCGTTCACGCCGGACAACGGAATCTCGCGCTGGCGCGAATCCACCTTGAGCATCACTGAGCCAACCTGCGACTTCTGTACTCCAAGCGCGCCGTACTTCTCGACCTGCTGCGGTTCTTTCTCCGGATCGAAGAACGCAACCTGCAATTGATCGGTGTGCTCCATACACCGCTCGAGAAAACGCCGCGTCTTCTCCTGTGCAATCTGCGCGCGATCGTCCCCCGCGCGCACAAAAAAGCAGATCACCTCAATCGGATGGGTGAGGCTTTCAAGCACCTGTACGGTCTGCGGCGCGAGTTCAGTGCGGCCTTCCTGTGTGAGGTCCCACGACCAGTTTGCGCGCGCGGCGAAGGCATACAGCATGCCGCAGATGCCCAGCATGAAGACGCTCGCGAAGACGGCATTCAGCGGACCGCCGCGCCCGGCCGATGCGCGATCGCGCCGCGCGGCGGTGAGCACCCACAGAACGAACCACGCAACACCGAATGCCGCTGCGCCGATCAGGGGCACACTGACACTCGCGGCAAACAAAGCCTCGCGCAGGATCAGAAAATTGACGCCGACCGCAAAGCACACGACCGCGGCGACACCGGCGAAATTGCGCAGCGCACGCACGATCACGCCCTCCAGCGCCGCGCTTCAATCGCGCGGAAAGTCAGGAACAGGAAGAAGGCGCTGAACAGTACGTAGTAAAGAAGATCGGCAGGCTGCAAAATCCCTTCAGCGAGTTCCTTGGCGTGCGCTTCAATCGGGAGCTTCGTTGCCACGGTGCGGAAGACCGTGTATACCACTCCCGCGAGCGCGCGGTAGTCCGCGGGCCATCCAGCAGGAGCCGGGTTTTCTTCAGGCAACTCTCCGCCGAAGTAGCCGATAATGAAGAAGAGAAAAAACACACCAAAGGTGGACACGGCGGCGGTCGTCTGATTCCGGCAGAGCACGGAGATGAACAGGCCCGCACTGAGAAATGCCGCGCCCATCAGCGATACCGCGACCAATCCCAGCGCAAGCACGGCGGCTTCGACCTGTGTATAGCGATAGATCAAAAGGATCTCGACGATGAGGAGCGCGATCATCGCGAGAATGAGGATAAAACCCGCACCGAACTTTCCGAATACGATGTCACGATCGCGCAGCGGGTGCGTGAATAGCAGCTCGATCGTACCCAGATTGCGCTCTTCGGCGAAGAGCCGCATCGTCAGCATCGGCACGATGAACATGAAGATAAGCCCGCAATACGTCAAAAACGGGCTCAAAAAAGTCTCTTCGAAATTCGGCACGGCGGGAAAGTCGTAGTTAATCGGCGATTCGGACATCACCGCGTAGAACAAAAACTGCGCGGTGAACCCGAGCCCTGTCACCAGTGCATACAGGCCAAGCACGATGTAGCCGATCGGCGTGGTGAAGTACGCGCGCAACTCGCGCTTGCTCACCGCCCATGCCCGGCTCATGCCGCTGTCGCTCCGTCGGCCGAGATCGCCGCGAGAAAGAGATCTTCGAGCGATCGACCCGGCGCCATCTGCGCGAGGTCTTGCTCGGCGGCGATTCGCCCACGATTCAGAATCACCACGCGGCGGCACAGCATTGCCACCTCGGGGAGAATGTGCGTGCTCACCAACACGGTATGTTCCGCCGCCAACTCACGGATCGTCTCGCGGATGCTGATGATCTGTTTCGGATCGAGCCCGACCGTCGGCTCGTCGAGAATCAGCACCGGCGGATTTCCCACCAGCGCTTGCGCGAGACCCACGCGCTGCTTGTATCCCTTCGACAAGTGCCCAATGAGCCGATCGCGCATTTCGCCCAATCCACAGCGCTCAATCACGCGGGCCACCTCGGCCGCGCGCGCAGCCCGCGCCACGCTCTTCACTTCTGCGACATACTGAAGGTACGACCGCACGCGCATCTCGGGATACAGCGGCACGTTCTCCGGCAGGTAGCCCACATTGCGCTTTACTTCCAAGGGCTCTCGGTGCACGTCGTGCCCCGCGACGATCGCCGTGCCGCCGGTTGCGGGCATGAAGCCGGTAAGAATGCGCAACGTGGTCGTCTTGCCCGCGCCGTTCGGCCCAAGGAAACCGACAATCTCGCCGCGCTGCACGGAAAACGACACGCCAGCGACGGCCTCAAAAGGCCCGTAACGCTTGGTCAACCCCCGAACGTCGATCACCGCCACCCCCCTTACTTTCTTTTTTAGGAAAAAAAGAAAGTAAGCAAAGAAAAAACCGTTATGAAACGATCGCGCGAGATCGAGATGAAGTCCCCGCGATCGGAGAGTCTAAGAGAATACGCGGATCGGGCGCAAGAACAGGAGTCTATCTGCGCACATGCGCCCGGCGCAGCATCGGCCTAACCAATGCCGCGATCGCGAACAACATCGCGGCGACCGCTGCCAGACCGCTGGCAGGCGCGTTTGGCGCAGGTGCAACATCTTCAAACGCGAGGCCGTACGGCAACACAAGTCCGTTTCCGGCGCTGTAGATAATCGATGGAGACCCGCTGCCGTCGAGATTGCCGATCTGGATATTCGACGCGCCGGGATCCGCGAAATAGATGAGGGCGCCCACTTCGTCGAGCGCGAGGCCTGCGGGCTGATCCAGGCCATCCGTGCCATCAAACAGAATCGCCGGAGAGCCGGTGCCATCCGCGTTTCCTCGAGAAATTTCGGGGAACGAGCCTGAGGCGATATTGGTCCAGTAGAGGCTCGTGCCCGCCGCGTCAAGCGCGAGGTGCTGCACGAGTAGAAGACCGTCCAGTGAATTGAACAAGGTGACCGGCACGCCTGAGCCATCGAGATTGCCCCTCTGGATCACAGAAGCGTTGGCGTCCGCCCAGTAGATTCGGTTCGCGACCACATCAATCGCGACACCGACCGGCTGCACCAACCCGTCGAGGAAATTGAACAGCACGGTCACGCCGGACCCGTCGAGCGCACTGCGTGAAACGGTCGATGCACTCGAATCGGTCCAATAGATGAATCCATTGGGAATGTCCAGGGCAATGTCGAGCGGATTCGAAAGACCGTCGGACGAATCGAGGATCGTGACCGGCGCGCTCATCCAATCGAGATTCGCGCGGCGGATCGTGTCGGTCCCGGCGTCGCTCCAGTACACCTGGCGATTCGTGAGGTCGAGCGCAATACCGCGCGGAAACACCAGGCCATCAGTGAAATCGTAATAGGTGATCGGGCCGCCGAACGCACTCCCCTGCGTATCGCCGAATTGGATCTTTCCGGTGTTGTTGTCCGACCAGTAGATATAGTCGCCGGATGCCGAGGCACTCATGAGCAAGACAAGCGAGGACACGAGAAAAGAAATGGCTTCAGCCGTCCGGCGTAGCCACGCACTACAATCCCAATTTCGCGCCACGAACCGTCCTCCAGACTCAACGAACAGCGAAAGCAGGATAGAGCAGGCGCATGAATGTGTCAATGCATTCCGCTGGTAGCAAAACGAATGCACCTGACAAACTGAGGAAGCGACGATTTTCATGAAAACAGAAACCCGCCCCGGCGTTTTATCTCGCGGGGCGGGTTGGAAACTTCTTGTTTCAGACGATTACATCATGTCTTCCATGCCGCCGCCGTGTCCGCCGCCGGGCATCGGAGCTTCTTTCTTCTCCGGAATTTCGGCGATGAGCACTTCGGTGGTGAGGAGCAAGCCGGCGACGCTCGCGGCGTTTTGCAGCGCCGTGCGGGTCACCTTTGCCGGGTCGATGACGCCGGCCTTCATGAGGTCTTCGTACTCGCCCGTGGCCGCGTTGTAGCCCATCGAGCCCTTGAGCGACTTGACCTTCTGCACAACCGTCGCGCCCTCGTCACCGGAGTTCGCGGCGATCATCCGCAGCGGCTCCTCGATCGCGCGGCGCACGATGCCCGCGCCGATGAGCTCGTCGCCCGTCAGCTTGGCGTTGTCGATCGCATCCTGGCAGCGAATCAGCGCAACGCCGCCGCCCGCCACGATGC
>SXGT01688677.1_pt1 | contig 20700 bp, 16 predicted proteins | sample 3176221 | NCBI WGS metagenome assembly SXGT01 (sample SAMN11356862, study PRJNA531348) | freshwater metagenome | isolation source: freshwater sample F1-120 | place: China: Fuxian Lake, Yuxi | collected 2017-12-25
GCGTGATGCCGCAGACGGAAGAAGCACTTAGCCATGCCAAGGCGGCTGAGGTGCCGATTGTGGTGGCGATGAACAAGACAGACTTGCCGGGCTCGGACCAGCAGAAGGTCCTGCAGCAACTGGCGACGGCCGGTCTGCTCCCCAGCGAGTGGGGTGGCGACGTGGAGGTCATCCGCACCAGCGCCATGACCGGTGCCGGCATCGACGACCTGCTGGAAACGCTGCTTGTCACCGCCGAACTTCATGAGTACAAGTCCAATGCCGATCGCGATGCGATGGGAACTTGCCTCGAAGCCGAGCAAGAGTCGGGCCGCGGCGTCATCGCCAAGTTCATGGTGCAAAGCGGCACCCTCAAGGATGGCGATGTGGTGGTCTGCGGCGCGGCTCACGGCCGCGTCAAGGCAATGTATGACACGCTCCGTCCCCGCGTGAAGGTGAAGTCAGCCGGCCCTTCGGTTCCGGTCAACATCACGGGGCTGGACGTCGCGCCGCAAGCGGGCGAGAAGTTCTACGTGCTGCAAGACATTACCGAGGCCCGCGATCTGGCCGCGCAGCGGGCCGGCGACACGCGTCAGGAATCTCTCTCCGGCAGCAGCACCAAGGTATCCTTCGAGGACTTCCAGCAGCGGCTGGCGGAAGGCAAGCTGGCGCCCGACGGCGAAGTCGCCACGCTCAACCTCATCATTCGGGCGGATGTTCGCGGCTCCATTGAGGCCATCCTCAACGAGCTCGGCAAGCTCGACCATCCCGAAGTCAAAATCAAGGTGCTGCAGGCAAGTGTCGGCGGCATCACCGTGGCGGATGTCACGTTGGCCCACGCCTCTGGGGCAATCGTCGTCGGCTTCAACGTCATTCCGGACGAAACGGCCAGGAACCTGGCGGAAGAGCGGAAGGTGGAAATCCGCCGCTACGACATCATTTACAAAGTCACGGACGACATCAAGGCGGTCCTGGAAGGGAAGCTCAAGCCCGAGGAGCGGGTCATCGACGTGGGCCGAGCGCTCGTCAAGCAGGTCTTCGCCATCAGCCGCGTCGGCAGCGTGGCCGGTTGCCAGGTCATTCAGGGAAGCATCGAGCGGGGTTGCCGCATCCGCATCAACCGCGACAGCCGCACCATCGGCGACTACGCCATGGAATCGCTCAAGCGGGAAAAGGACGACGCCAAAGAAGTCGCTCGCGGTATGGAATGCGGCATCAAGCTGGCAAACTTCAACGACATCAAGGAAGGGGACATATTGGAAGCGTACAAGATCGAGGAAGTGGCCCGCACCCTGTAATCGACGGTAACCGACCCACTTAACTATGTCCTCCCGCCGCGTTCTCAAAGCCGCCGAAGCCATCCGCGAGGTGGTCAGCATGGCCATCCTCACCGAGGTGCGGGATCCGCGCGTCAAAAACGTCACCGTCACGCTCGTGGAACTTTCGGGCGATATGAAAACGGCCAAGATCCATGTCTCCGTCATGGGAGATGCCAAGCAAGAAAAATTGAGCCTGCTTGGCCTGCAAAACTCCGCCGGATTCCTGCAAAGCCGCATCGCCGATCGGATCGAAACCCGTTACACGCCTCGGCTGTCCTTTGAACTGGACAAGGGTGTAAAAAACTCATTGGAAGTCGCTCGCATCCTGGCCGAAGTCCTCCCCAAGCCACCGGCTTCGCCCCCGGTGGAAATGGAAGACGGCGAGGCCGAGGAAGAAGAGATGCTGGACGCAACGACCCTGGATGAGGAAGACGATGAGACGAGCGAGCCACGGATGGAACACGGATGAAACACGGATAAGAAATGCAAAGACCGTTTGTTTGATTACATGGACTTCATCACTCTGCCTGTTTTCTGCCTTTTTCGTGTTCAATCCGTGTTTCATCCGTGGCTAAACTATTATTGTTTGCTTTTCCCCCGCAATTGCACTCTGGCATGACGAACACCAACCGCTCCGCACAACTGACCAAGGTCCACAAGGTCCTGAAGAAGCACTACAAGCCGGTCGTTCCCCCGGCGGACCGGACGGCGCTCGAGCACCTGCTCTATGCTTGCTGTCTGGAAAACGCCCGCTATGAAGCGGCGGACGAAGCCTTCGCCCGGCTCAAGGAAATGTACTTTGACTGGAACGAAATCCGAGTGACGACCGTCTCGGAGTTGGCCGAGGTGATGGCCGGAATCCCCGATTCCGCGGGAGCCGGACAGCGGATCAAAAAGGCTCTGCAGTCGGTGTTCGAGTCGGCCTATTCGTTTGACATCGAAGCTCTCCGCAAGCAGAACTTGGGCAAGGCCGAGAAAGACCTGGAAAAAATCCAGGGGGCCAGCCCGTTCGTGCGGGCCTATGTTGCCCAGAATGCTCTCGCCGGCCATTCGATCCCCGTCAGCGAAGGGGCGATTGAAGTCCTCTACGCTGTCGGCGTCATCAGCGAGCAGGAGGCAGATAAAAAACAGGTTCCCGGTCTGGAGCGGGCCATTCCCAAAAACAAGGGAGTGGAGTTCGGCTCGCTTTTGCAGCAGATTGCCGCCGACTTTTATGCGTCGCCCGGTTCTTCCAAACTCCGCGCGATTCTGGCGGAAATTGACGACGGCTACAAAGAACGGCTGTCGCAGCGGACTGCCAAGCTCGAAGAAGCGGCTGCCAAAGCCGCGGCCGACAAGCAGCGTTCGCAGTCGCGCGGCGCAAAGATGTCCGAAATGCGGCCATCGCAGCCTTCCAAGGAGTCCAGCGCCGCCGCCAAAGAAGCCAAAGACCATGCCAAGCCCTCCAAACCCGGCGGCGATAAACACGCCGACAAGCCGCACGCCGAAAAACCGCACGGCGAAGCCGGCAAGAAGGCCAAAGACAAGCCTTCGCCCCCCCCTGCCCCGAAGAAGAAAGAAGAGCCCCAGCGTCTAGAAAAAAAGAGCCCCGCGAAAGGCTTCGTCAAGAAGAAGCCGCGCTAATGTGGGCCAGGCCTCCAGCCTGCCCAGAAAAATGGACTGGGAGAGAATCATGCTCATCAGAACTCCCTCTCCCGTCTTTCTTCGTTCCCTCGGTTTTCTTCTGTTCAGCATCTGCTGCATTCTTCCCCTTAGCGCTGCGCCGTCAAATTCTGACGCAAATGTTCCGCGAGAGCCGCTACCCGAAAAGCTCGTTCCCGCCAGGCTGCGTTCGGAAGAAGATGAGGACCGCATCGCCGCCGCCGCCTGGTTTGCGCAAGGTCGCGTTTTGCAGCAGCGGGAGGATTACGCAGGAGCGCTCCGCTGTTTTCAGCGGGCCGCGCGGTGGGACTCGCGTGGCGCCGCCGCTCTGCAAGAGATTGTGCCGCTGGCCTACGAGCTGAAGCGCATGGACGAAGCCGCCCGCTATGCGATCGTCGCCGCCGAACATGTGCCGCGGGACCCCATCCTGCTCCGCCGGCTGGCAATCTACCTGACCGAGAAACGAGAGTGGACGCGGGCGGCAAGCCTGTATGAGCAGGCCCTCGGCCAACAGCCGGGCGGTGCCGAGAAGACTGAAGACTTAGGCGCTGCCCTCGTCCGGTTTGAACTCGGCCGGCTCAACTTCCTGGCCGGCGAATATCCTAAGTCGGCCCGCGCGTTTGCCCAGGTGCGGGACTTGCTCCTCGATCCTGCCGAGCCGCTTGGAAAAACCGCCACCAAAACGCTGCTCGGCAAACCGGAAGAAACCTGGCTGCTGGTGGCGGAGAGTTTTCTGGCTGCCGGTCGGTCTGACGAAGCGGCGGCGCTGTTCGTCAGGGCCAACGACACTGCTCCGGACAAGCCGCTGCTCGCCTTCCGACTTGCCAGAGTGGAAGCAGCCCGCAAGAACAAGGCCGCGGCGCTGGTGAAACTCGACGAGTACTTCGCGTCGAAGTCGACGGAAGGGGGGACCGAGCCTTATGCCCTGCTCTCCAAGCTGATGACCGACGGAGCCCTCGACGCCAAGGCGGTTCACGCGGAAGTCGTTCGGCGGCTGCAGAATCTGCTCTCGCAGGACGAGAAAAACGGCACGCTCCGTTTCTACCTGGCCGAAGAACTGCTGGACGCCGGCGACTTGGCCGAGGCGGAGAAGCACTATCAGCAGGGGCTGGCTGATCGGCCACACAGCGAGGCCCGCGGCCGGCTGGTGGAGCTTTATCGCCGGCAAAAGGACGGGGCGAAGCTCTTGGAGACCGCCGGCCCGGCTGTGGCCAGAACGGTTTCGCTCGATGCGATTCGCGAACCTGCACACGCGATCGCCAGCGACCAGGAGTTGCTCGCCAAAGTCATCGCCGCCGCCCGCGTTCTGCTCAAGGAACCGGCCGACAAACGGTCGCGGGGCGCACTTCTCACTGCGGCCCTGCTGACGCTGGAAGGGAAGCAATTCGACGTCGCCGAAGAGTTTTTCACCGCAGAGCTTGCCCAGAATGCGGAGAAAAAGGGAGAGGTGCTTCTCGCCTGGGGGCTGGGACTGCTGGGGGACGATCAGCATGCTCGCGCGGCCAAAGTGCTTCAGCAAATTGTCGACGACAAGCTGCTCCCCGACCGCGCCGCGGTCGTCCATTATTTTCTGGCCGGTGCCTATGCGATGGCCAAGGACGATGCCCGCGCCCTGGCAGCCGCGAAGTGGGGAGTCGAATTGGACCCGGCCAATCCTCTCTACGAAAGCCGCGTTGCATGGGTCTTTTACCATGCCAAGGATCTGGCCAATGCCCGGCGGTCGTACGACGAACTCTTGGCGAAGTACGAAGGCAACTTCAAGAATTCCGCCATCCGGGACGTCGTTCGCGACTGCCGTCTGGCGCTGTCGAATGTCGCTTTCCGGCAGGGGGATTTTCCCAGTGCTGTCGAATATCTAGAGCAGGTGCTAGATGAATTTCCCGAAGATGTCGGGGCGCTCAACGACCTGGGTTATCTCTGGATTGAAAAGGGGATGCACCTGAATCGGGGTGTGGCGATGGCGGAAAAGGCGGTCGCCGCGGAGCCCGGCAATCCCTCCTACCGGGACACTTTGGGGTGGGGATATTATCAACTTGGTCGATATCGTGATGCCGTCCGCGAGCTGACCCTTGCCGCGGACAAGGACACTTCCGGCGTCATTCTGGACCACCTGGGGGACGCCCACCACAAAGTCGGCGACACCGCCAAAGCCCGCGCGGCGTGGACGAAAGCAGCAGCCACGTTTGAGAAGGACGGCGACCAGGAAAAACTGGCAGCGGTGAATAAGAAGCTGGCCGGATAAATAACTTCGGCTTTCGGATTTCGTGCTTAGGATTTCGGATTTCCGATTTGGAGCCCCCATGGCTGGTCATTCGCATTCCGCCAACATCGCCCACCGCAAGAACGCGGTGGATAGCAAGCGGGCCAAGCTCTGGAGCAAGCTGGCGCGGGGGATCATCGTCGCGGCCAAAATGGGGGGCGGGGACCCGGACGCCAACCTCAAGCTCCGGTACGCCATTGCCGACGCCAAGGCGGTCTCGATGCCCAAGGAAAACATCGAACGGGCCGTCAAGAAGGGGACCGGCGAACTGGAGAGCGAGGCCCTGGATGAGTGCCTGTATGAGGGATACGGCCCCGGGGGTGTCGCCGTGCTGTGCGAAATTCTGACCGACAACCGCCACCGGACCGCCCCAGAAATCCGGAAAATCTTCGAGCACCACGGGGGCAAACTGGGAGCCACCAACTGCGTCGCCTGGCTCTTCGAGCGCAAAGGTGCCTTCGTCATCTCCGCCGCCAAAGCGAGCGAAGACAAGCTGATGGAAGTCACCGTAGGCGCGGGAGCCGAGGACATCAAAAGCGAGGGAGACGTGTTCTTGGTCACCTGCCCGGTCGAAGCGTTCATCGCCGTGGCCGAAGCCCTGGCCGCAGCCGGCATCGAACCGGAATCCAAACAAATCACCCGCATCCCGACCAACACCGTCGAAGTCACCGACCCCGAAGTCGCCAAAGAAGTGCTCAAACTCGTGGAGCTCCTCGACGACCACGACGACGTGCAAAGCGTCTCCGCCAATTTCAACATTGCGGATGAAGTGATGGCAGTAGTGGAGAAGTAGCAGCGTGCAATTAGAACACAGACCCGCGGATGGCAATGGATTGCGTCTCTTGCAGCGTCCTTTACCGTCTGGTTTTCTGACCTTTGCTCCGCCGAGGCAGTCGCGGCGGGGGCGGGATTGAGGCGGAATTCGGTTTTCAAGAATTTGGCAAAAAATGGTCCGTAGGGGCTTGCTTGTGCCAACCGACATGTATACATTTGTGATTGTTAGCGGCGCCGGTCTGCGCTGGCACCTTCGCCGGTGCGGGCGGTTTGATCTTTTCCATCCTGGTTGTGGTGATGGGCGGGCGGCAGCGCTAGGGTTCGCTGATGGGAGGACGGGATAGGAATGCCAGTCTCCGGGGTGAGCCAGACCCCATTTCCAAACGCTGCACTCTTTGGAGGGCCCCCAGGGTTTTTGACACGGGGCTGGCGTAATGAATCAAGAATGGAGTCGAGAATCAAACTTGCGGCGGCGTGAATCAGCGGAACATGTGTGTACATAACGATTTGCAGTAGGATAAATCGTCGTAAGTCCCGGAAAAGAAGTGGTGTGAATCATGAATCAAACAGCACCATCGGGGGGGGCAATGGCGATCGTTCTCTGGCCGCCTGATGGCGGGATCTCAGCGCTAGTCCTTCCCTGGGTGCTCGATCTGCTTCCAGTATTTCTGGAATGTCTTGTCGCTGAAGTCGGGGTCGTTGTCGCCGTCGTGGCACAGGGCGCAGCGGGCTTCAGCTACTCCGCCGGCGAGGGGGAGCTTCATTTGGTCGCGCAGTTTTTTGATTTCGTCGTGGCCGATTTTGGCGTCTCCTGATTCGGCAGCGGCGTGGGCGGAGCCGGGGCCGTGGCAATTTTCGCAGCCGTTGTGAGTCAGCAGCGGAGTTTTTTCCAGACCCAAGTAGCCAGTCTTGTAGGGATAAAACTTCTGCGGATCCCAGCCGGTGACGTGGCAGGAGAGACATTCCGGGTCGTGATGGCGGGGAATCTGGGTCCGCGCGGTGACGGCTTCCTTCGGCGGCTTTTGCAGGGAGTCGGTGGCGTGGGCGTGGGGCGTTTTTTCCCAGGCGGCCAGGGCCTTGGTGTGACACTCGCCGCATTTGGCCGTGCCGACGTATTGGTGCCCGCTGGCGTGGACCAACTCGGTTGCGCCGAGTTCGGCGAGCCCCATCTGCTCAAGCTGGGTCTGGTATTCGGCCAGCAGCTTGATCATGTCGGCGTCGTCCTCGTACTGGCTGGTGAGGGGAATCCGCTGATAACGGAGAGGCTGTTTGGTGTCGTCAAAAAAGCCGACGACACCGGCATACATTCCCTTGGTGCCGACCTGGGCGAGGAGCGCCTTGGTCTCCTTGATGGTCTCCAACTCATGTGTCGGCTCGCCGACTCCGCCGGCGGTGACGACGAGGTCGAAGATGGGGACCGCTTGGGCCAGCTTTTGCGTGTCCTCCAGTGAGGCATGTGCCAGTAGGACATACAGATCGCACTTTTGTTCCTGCACCTCAGCAGAGGCCTTCGTCAGGGCCGCCAGCGCGGCCTCATGAACGACTTCGTCCCCTTTGAGCTTTTTCTCCGCTTCGTCGCCGAGCACGGCGATGATGCCGATTTTTTTCCCGCCGGCTTCCACCACGCGGAACCGGGGGGTGAGGTTGCGATCGAGCAGGGCGACGTTGACGCTGGTGAAGATGCTCGACTTCTCATCGGGATTGGTTGCGGCCAGAAGATCGCCGGGAGTGAGCTTCAGATCGTCCGCACCGAGGGCCACGGCCTGATAGCCCATTTTTCGCAAGGCGTCTGCCGTCTTCTGGAATTTGATTTCCGATTGTTTGCCGTAGCGCTTGATCTGGCTGCCGACATCCACTGGCACCACTTCCCAGCCTCGCTTTTCCCGGAGCTCTCTGATGAGAGACGCCCGCCGCGCGAGTCCCCCCTTTTGATTTGCCAGCCCCGTGCAGCCGCAAGGCTCGATGTAGCCCATTTGCTGGCCGGAGAGGAAGAGGACCAGCTTGGGCTGGGGCCAGGCTTTGAAAAGTTCCGGCTCGGTAGCTGGAGCTTTGGCGGTGGTGTCGGTTGGCGGCCGGTCTTCGCCCGGTGTACCGGGATCCTGCGGGGGAACCTGGTTGGGGCCAGGAGTGGTAAGCGTTGCACCGGGCTGTGTGACGGTGGGGGTTCCTGATCCCTTGGGGACTGGCTTAATCACCGGTGGAGGAGTCGCTCCGCAGCCGGCCGAGAGCAATGTGAGGCAGAAACAAGATGTGTAAGCGACGGCGAGTGCCGCCAGCAGCAGCGGCCAGATTGTCGTCACTCGGTACGCGGCGGTTTCCTTCGCTGGCGCTTCAGGCTGGTATATGACGAATTGTCCTGGCATGGTCGCCTCTTCCCTGAATGTTGCGACGGCTATCGAACGAGGAAGTACACGGGGATGACGATTTGCTTGAAATCGGGATGGGTCGTTTTCAGGACGATTCTTCCGGTCTTGGCGGCTTCCGGACCAAGATAGTTTCCGAGGGCCGCGCCGGCAGGAACTTCAATCTTGATCGGGATGCGCTTCACATTGGGGATATCCGTCAGCGGAGGTTCCAGCGTCGCCCGGAGCGAAGCGGGTTCGGCCCTTTCAACCTCGATGTTCGTCATGTCACGATACGGGCCCTTGATATGCAGATAGACGGTGTGGGTCATGCCGGTTTTCTGATCAATCGTCCCCAAAACAACGGAAGTCGCGCCGGCGGCAACTCGGGGACCGAGCAGGTTGATGTCGCCGACGATTCGGATGCGAACGGGAACTACTTGATTTTCAATTCCATCGTAATTCGTGGTCAGCGAAATCATTTGCCGGGTGATCCCAACGGGCAGTCCGGGTTTCAAAGCCACCCTCATGGTCACCCCGCCCTTAGCTCCGTGCCTGAACGCTTCATCCGAAGACATAGGGGTGAAAGTCGCTTCGAGAAAATCTTTCGACGAAAAGTCCTGCCAGACGTGCTTGGTGATCTTCAACTCTTCGTCGCGATGGGAGTAGATCGAAAGCTCCTCGATTGCGGACTCGGTCGCCGGGATGCCCTCAAAGCTGACGGTCGAATCACCAAGCTCGACGGCCTCGACGGTCTTGCCGTGAATGAGGAGCCGCACGATGTCTCGTCGCGGGTCATTGGTCGTGAACTCCGCCGACTGGGAGAACTTTTCCTGGGTGGTTCTGATGGCCCACTCCAAAGTTACAGTAAATGAGTCCCCCGGACCAATGCTCTGCTTGTCCCCCTTGGTCATCGATTTCCCTTCCACGGACATGGCCGTGCACTTGCACGTCGTCTCTCCCATCGTGATCTCGAGCGGTTTGGTGCCGACGTTGCGGAACACAAAATCGTGCTTGTCCTTCGAGCCTCGGTCCATGGTGCCGAAGTCGTGAATTTCGCCCCCCTCGACGATGACCTTGGGGCCATCGCCCGGAACGCCGCCGCTGTCCCTTTCCGCGAGCACTGCCAGTACGCTCTTGGTCGGCAGCCGCTCGTCCTCGAATTCACGATAGGAGGTGTAGACCCCCACGGCGATGCCGACGGCCAGAGCGATCAGAGAGGAGAAGATGGTTTTCACAAAGCAGCTCCGGGGAAGATCGGCAGATGGCTATTTTCGTTGAAGCGGGGAGTTTTTGCCAGGGCAAGAATGCTGCGGAAAGAGCGGTTAAGGTTTGGGGCGCAAGCCTTTACGAAGCTCGAGCATGGTTTGTTCTGTCGTTTCGGACCGAGCAATGGTGACCACGGTCTGCTCCGCCTCATCCCACTGGTACCGCGGAAGATGGTGGTTCTTCAGCTTGAATTCTCCATGCGGATTGAGCTTGTCCAGCCGTAGGGCCTCCTCGGCTTCCATCTGAGCGGCGGAGTCGTCGTCGGCCAATTTCCAGACGGCGGCAAGCTCGGCATGGATCCGGGCACTGGCGGGGGAGCGATCGGCCGCGAGGCGAGCGGCTTCGATCGCTTGTTCGAGGTCGGCCGGCTCTTGGGAGCGGACGTGCATTTGCAGATACCAGCGGGCGCGGTTCTCGGCGGCGCGCGTGGAGGGAGCTTCGCGGCGGGCATATTCATCCGCTGCTTTCTTGAAGTCCTCCAGGTCGCCAGCGAAGCCATTGCGCAGCCATGCGGCCAGCCTCAGCTCCGCAAGCCGCTCCCACGGTTCGGCGGACCAAGGGTCCGCGGCAGCAGCGGCGGAATATTGACCGGCAAGCTGGTCGCTGGATTGAAAGGGGATCATCTCAGCGGCGGACATGGGGAGGCTGCTATAAATGATGGGGGAATAGCTGGTGAAATAGCAAGCCGCCGCAAGGACGGCGCTCAGTCCGGCGGCGACGAAACTGCTCCAGCGCGGGATGGCCAGCCGCGAGACGGATTCCTTCAATCCCAGGGCGAGTGGCATCAGAATCCAAGCGGTTTGCGCCACGCCGGGAAAGCTCGTTGCTCCCGCGACCAGCAGGTTCACGCCGAGTACGATCATGCCAATGACGAGCGGCGAGGGTGATAATTCTCCTTCCCAAATCCAGTGCCACACTCCCCACAAAAAAGCGGCCGCGATGGGAAGTCCGAGCAGCACCAGGCCGATCACGACTCCCCCGTTGTGGTAACCCAGAACAATGTGCTCCGTCATGATGGCCAAGGCGATCCCCAGTAACATCCCCACTGACGCTCCTCCCAAGACAAAGCCCGGATGTTGGTCCGAGACTCTGTTGACCTTGGGTGCCGTGGCCCCTTCCGCGGGTTCCGCGATCCTGGAGCTTCGGCGGGCGAGTTCGAAGGCGAAGGCGGCGAGCATGGCGAGCAGGGCAATCAGAGCCGGCGAACCCGCGGTCGCCCAGACTTCCAGCAGAAAGTTATGCGGGTCGGCAACGGTTTCGCTGGCTTCGGGAAGTTTGTATCTGGCGAAGAACGCCTGGAAGCGTCCTGGCCCGACTCCCTGTAGCGGATGGTCGGAAATCATGGCGGCGGTAGAGCGCCAGTATTGAAAGCGGTAGAGCAAGGTCTTGGGAGCTTCGCTGAGGACTTGGGCATCGAGGCCGCCAGCGACGACGACTCCCAGCCCAATGAGCACCAGCAGCCCTACCGCGACGGCCGGGATTTTCCAGCCCACTTTAAAGCCGTCTGGACGGCCATAGAGCAACAACAGCAGTCCCCCGAATCCGGCGGCAAGCATGGCTGTGCGGCTTTTGGTAAGGAGCAGGCAACCGGACATAATCAGGACCGCGCACGCAATAGCGGCAAGGGTACGGCTGTTTCCGCCTTTGGTAATCGCTCCCAAGCCGATGCCCGCAGCGATGATCAGCCAAGGGGCCAAAAAGCCGGCCAGCGAATTAGTCAACGAGAATGTGGAGACCGGTTCGCGACTGAAGAGGCGGTCTTCCAAGTGCTTCCGCTCCACCGATTGCTTGTCGGTGCTGTAATCTGCTTCTTTCAGGAACTTCTCAGGGTCGGCTTTGTAATCCGCTTGAAAGGACGGTTGGCTGACGAAATACTGATAAACGGCATGCGTGGAGAGGCAGAGGGCCAGCGCGATCATCACGGCGACGACGGCCCGGGTTTGCACGGCGGACGTGATGAGCTGCCTCAGCAGGAAGGCACCGATGCCGTAGCTCACCCAGACCCAAACCGTATTGAGCGCGGGACGGCCGCCGCCGGTGCTGCCCATGATAATGGCGCTCAGCGAGTGCAGCCCTATCAGGACCAGCCCCGCAATCATCGTCCAGTCCAGCCGCAGCGGGGGAACCAACTGCACCGCTGCCGCCGCGCTCCAACAGCCGAGCAGCAGGCACCAGAGCATGCCGATTGTGGAATGGGTACCTTCCGGCACGGCAGCTTCACTGGGAATCAGCGGAGTCGCAACGAGCAGTGCCACGGTGGCGGCGAGCAGGATGCCAGGCACATGCTGAGCCAAAGAGGCCGTCGCAGGTGGTTTCTCTCGGCGCTTATCGATGTGGCGCTGCTTGGACATTACTTCTTGATGGTGCGGCGGGCTGTCGCTTCCAGAATGCCGATGAGCGTCAAGATGCAGCCGACGAGGAGCATGATGATGATAGCTCCGGCCATTTCGACTTGATGAAGCAACAAGGCGGCGAGTCCGCAAGTTGCGGTAGTGAGATAGACCGTCAACACCGCCTGCGTCCGGGTCAGCCCTAAGTCTACGAGCCTGTGGGAAAAATGGTTCTTGTCGGCTTGAAATGGACTCTTGCCGGCGCGGATGCGAATGAGCAGCACTGTCAGCATGTCATACAGTGGCACTGCCATGACGAGGACCGGTGCGAGGATGGCATGCCGCTTCGGAGTCTGGTATCCGGCGTAAGTGGCAAGGAGCGTGGCAACCGCGATGCAAAAGCCGATGAAATAAGCACCGGAATCCCCCATGAAGATTTTTGCCGGCGGCTTGTTGTGCCATAGGAAGCCGAGGATGGCTCCCACCACCACCAGCAGAAATCCTGCCACGAAGAGTTGCGGGCGATTCGTTTGCGGGTCCGGGTTCAGCAGCAGCACAGCGGCGAGCATAGAGGCGGAGATAGCCGCGACTCCACCGGAAAGGCCGTCCATGTTGTCGAGCATGTTGAAGGAGTTGATGAGTCCGACAATCCAGAGCACGCTAAGCAGTCCTGTCAGCAGCGGCATGTTCATGAAGGCGGTCAGTTGCAGGTTCTTTACAAAGAAGACGCAGGCCGCGGCCACACCAAATTCGACGGCGATGCGAACTTGCCAGGAAAGGCCTTTCCGGTCGTCGAACAGGCCGAGGACCATCAGTAACGTGCCGGCGGCCAGCAGGATCCAGAGGTTCACCGACTGATTGACCACCCCGGCCAAATGTTCGCGGGCGAAGTCCGGAAGGAGATTGGCAACCGCGGGCACATTGAGAGCTAGAACAAGCATCAATTCGCCGACAGCAAATGTGCCGACAACTCCCAGCCAGATGCCGACGCCTCCGCCCAGTGGAGTCGGTGACGTATGCACCTTCCGCTGAGCGTTCGGCTGATCGATCAGGCCGAGCTTGGGTGCATAGCTCCGAATCAATCGCGTGGCGATGAGCGCAATGAGGAGGCTGGGAAGAATCGAGCCGGCGAGGAAGAGGAGAATTTGGCTTGTGGTCATCGGCGGGAATCATTCCTCTACGCTGGAGTCCTGCCTTCAGGCGGAATCCTCTTTGTACCGCCGGCGCAGATACTCCCGGCAGCGGGTGAAGAATTCATGGTAATCGGCCCGCTGGTAATCGGGATAGGTCCACGGCCGGGTTTTCCAAGTTCCCTCGTTAAAGTACAGCGTCCCTTCGGCGTAAACGCCGTCCCGCAGATAGAGGCGGTGGTCTCTGTCCTTCGTGGAGGCCAACACAAGCTTGGCCTCTGTCAGATAGCCAGGGTCCAGGTTCAGCGGACGAGTCTCGGGACAAACAGAGACTTGTTTGTACTCATCCTCCCACGCATTCGCACGAATCTTGAGTTGTGGCAGGACACCGGGGTCAACGAGCTGCTGGAAAGCCCAAAAGGTCTTCTTGAGGCCAGTCCCCATCGAGGCGTCGTAATAGTGCGTCTCGGCGTGATCGAAGAGATCACTTTCCAGGACAATTGGCCCCCACTCGATCTCCGCTTGCTCTCTGGCCCACTGCAAGGCATCCGGATAGCGGCTGAAGGCAGCGACAATGAGTAAGACGCGGCGGTAAGAAGCAATGGCACCCATATCTCAGTCGTACCGCCCTCACCCATTCGCCATTCGGACTTCGTCATTTCCTAATACGCCTTCCCAAACACCGCCCGCCTCGCACTCGGCTTCCCCGTAAAGATGCACGTCCCCATCTCCGCCGGCTGGTCGAGAGGGATACAGCGAATCGTCACCTTATGCTTCTTCAATAGCTCGTCCACTTCCGGCCCTTCCGTGAAGTGACAATTCGCAAAGCCGCCGTGGATTTCGGGTTTGTCCTCGCTTTGGGGGGTGAACCAGGCGAGGAAGTCGCCGAGCTTGTCGATGGTCCGCGTGTTATCTTCGCGGAGCTTGAGCGCCTTCGTGAAGAGTCCGTCTTGAATTTCCTTGAGCCGCTGGCCGATGCTGGAGACGAGCTCGGTGCGGTCCACGCCTTTCTTCTCTCCCGAATCGCGGCGGGCGAGGAAGACGGCGTTCTTGGCGATGTCCTTCGGCCCGATTTCCGCCCGCAGCGGCACGCCCCTCTTGATGTGATACCAATTCTTCTCGCCACCGCGAATGTCCCGATCGTCCACCATCACGCGGACCTTGCCGTCGACGTAGTCCTGCGCCTCCAGTTCCTTCTTCAGACTGTCAACGTATGGAATCACTTGCGATTTCTCTTCGTCGTTGCGATAGATCGGCAGCAGCACGATGTGCTTCGGGGCGAGACGCGGCGGCAGTACCAGGCCGTCGTCGTCGCTGTGGGTCATCAGGAGCGCTCCGACCAGCCGGGTGGAGACGCCCCAACTCGTGGTCCAGGCGTACTGCTGCTGGCCGTCTTTGTCGGCGAATTTGATCTCCTGGGCTTTGGCAAAATTCTGGCCGAGGAAGTGGCTGGTGCCGGCTTGCAGGGCTTTGCGGTCCTGCATCATGGCTTCAATGGAATAGGTATCGACTGCTCCGGGGAACCGCTCACCGGCGGTCTTCTCTCCCTTGATGACCGGCATGGCCATGAAGTCCTGGGCGAAGTCGGCATAGACCCCGAGCATTTTCATTGTCTCTTCGCGGGCCTCCTCCGCGGTGGCATGGGCGGTGTGCCCCTCCTGCCAGAGAAACTCCGCCGTCCGCAGGAACAGCCGCGTCCGCAGTTCCCAGCGGACGACGTTGGCCCACTGGTTGATGAGGATCGGCAAGTCGCGGTACGACTCCACCCATTTCGCGTACATCGCCCCGATAATCGTCTCGCTCGTGGGCCGCACAATCAGCGGCTCATCGAGTTGGGCGGCCGGGTCGGGCTGCAATTTGCCGTCCGCCCCCGGCTTCAGGCGGTGATGCGTGACGACCGCACATTCCTTGGCGAACCCTTCCACATGGTCCGCCTCCTTCTGCAAAAAACTGAGCGGGATGAAGAGCGGAAAATAGGCGTTCTCATGCCCCGTCGCCTTGAACATCCCGTCCAGCACCCGCTGCATATTCTCCCAAATCGACCAGCCCCACGGCTTGATCACCATGCACCCCCGCACCGGTGACACCTCCGCCAAATCCGCCGCCTTGATGACCTGCTGATACCATTCGGGATAATCGTCGGCACGGGTGGGAGTGATTGCGGTTTTGGCCATGGGAACGCTTGAACGGCGAAAAGTGACTTGGCGTGTTAGGTAATTGCAGCCCGGCATTTTACGGACAAACGCCGTCGCGCGGGAGGGCAGAAGCAAAGACGGCGTAGATCCCTTGGAGGTTCGGCGGTTGTAATTTGGTTTGAAACGTTCAAAGATAAGCAAAGATGAATAACGGGTGGCTCAAGATGAACCGTTTGCGACTCCTGTGGATAGGCGTGTTTCTTGTATGCGGCGCGGCGGCAGGTACTTTCACTGGCCGCTATGCCTTGTCGTTCTTTTACTCAGGGGCAATCGTCGGTAGTATGTGGATGCTTTGGCTGGTCATGAAGCCGCACGTCTTAGGTCATTGCCCAGATTGCGGATCTAGGCCGGGCGAAGTACACGACTTCGGCTGTGATGTCGAAGAGTGCCCGTCTTGCCATCAGCAACTGATTAGCTGCGGCTGTTGGGATCTGGCTTCGGACGACGATGATGAAGACAAAGCAGACGAGGACGATCACGAGAACGGCAAGACGTTGGGGGCACTCAGTCAAGTTGGTCGCATTCCGTATGGAGCCGAGTCGCGGTTTTCACCTTCGACCGCGAGATGAAGCCAGATGCCCCATGATATCGAGCGATCCATGAATCCAGTCCTTCTCATCCGCAAGGAATTTGCCAGCAAGTACGAATTGCAGCATGCGGAGAAATATTTCCCTGTCGAGGAGAGCCGCACGAAATGCGCGGGCTCGCTGGTCATCGGACGCTATTCGGTGGTACCGTTCTACGACGAGCTCGAACGGGATTTGGCCTGCATTGGCTCGCAAATCATCAACTCATTCGAGCAGCACCAGTGGATCGCCACTTTCGCCTACTACAAGGAGTTGAAGGAGTACACGCCGGAGACTTGGGACGAAACGAACTTCGCTACTTGTCCGCATCCGGGGCCGTTCGTCGTGAAAGGTAAAATGTCGTCCAAAAAGCGACGCTGGAAGACACACATGTTCGCCCAGACCAAGCGGGACGCACTCCGGCTCGGCGAGCGACTGCTGGAGGACACGAACATCGACGACCAGGGAATTGTGTATCGCAAGTTTGTTCCGCTCCGGACCCTTGAAATGGGGCCCAATGAGCTACGGTACACCAACGAATGGCGGTTCTACTATTACCAGCAGCAGCGGCTCTCTTGCGGCTACTATTGGTCCATGTCCGATTGTGCGGACAAAGCGGAGCTAAAGCCAGAAGCACTCACGCTGGCGGACCAGATCGCGAAAATCGCGTCTAGGCACACCAACTTTTTCGCGCTGGACCTGGCTGAAACCGAAGGGGGAAACTGGATTCTCATCGAGCTCAACGACGGCCAGTCTGCCGGTCCGTGCGACAACGACCTCGACGAGCTCTATGGCAACCTGCGAAGCGCACTGCGATAGCACCGTCACTGTCTCCCGCCTTTGTCTCCCCCACCCTCGCTGCTAAACTGCACACCTTCTTCTCCTCTCTCCTTCTTTCTGTCTCTCCGTCTTCCCCTTACCTCTGCCCTCTAACTTCTGCCCTCTCCCCATGCCCCGCCGCTACGTCAACCAGCTCGCCGAACGGGATTCCGTGGACCAGATTTTTCTGGTCGCCGACAAACAGTTGCGGGCCAATCGGCAGGGGAATTTCTATCTGCAATTGCGCCTGGCGGATAAGACGGGGTCGATTACGGGGATGTTGTGGAATGCGAGTGAGAAGCTGTATGGCTCGCTGGAGAACCAGAATTACCTTCGCGTGCAGGGGTCGACCCAGGTCCACAACGGAATCCTGCAGATGATTGTGACGCGGGTCGAGCCGGTGCAATCGAGCGAGGTGGAGGAGAGCGATTTTCAGACCGTCAGCTCGGTCGAAACCGACAAGCTGGCGTCTCGGCTGGCGGAGATGCTTCGGGGCGTAAAGAACGTGCATCTGCGGAGCCTGGCGGAGTGTTTTCTGATGGACGATGCCTTCATGGCCAAGTTCACAGCCGCCCCAGCCGGCGTGAAGAACCATCACGCCTACAAAGGGGGGCTGCTGGAGCACGTCGTCAGCTTGATGGAAGTCTGCCTCGTCGTCGGCCCGCGGTATAAGGATATTGACGGCGACCTGCTGCTGCTGGGAGCGTTCCTGCACGATGCGGGAAAAATCGACGAGCTTACCTACGACAAGGACCTTGGCTACAGCGACGAGGGACAGCTCATTGGCCACGTGGTGATGGGTGTGAGCATGGTCGAAGAAAAGGGCCGTCAGGCAGCGGCCCTCTCCGGTGACGAATTTCCCCGCGAGCTCCTGCTGCGTCTGCAGCACATGGTCGTCAGCCATCACGGCGAGTACGAATTCGGCAGCCCCAAACTCCCGATGACCCTGGAAGCCATCGCACTGCACCACCTCGACAACCTGGATGCCAAACTCTACTCGGCCGTGCAGGCGATGAAAGAAGACGTGAATAGCGATAGTAATTGGACGAGCTATAACCAGGCGATGGGGAGGAAGTTTTTTCGGGGAGGGAAGGAAGAGTAAAGGGTGGAGGGCAGAGAGCAGAGGACAGAGCTGAGAGACTGGCCCACCCGCTCGGGTGGAAAACCATTACATCCGTCGCAGTCTCATAAGAATCAGCTTGACTCTGCAAACCCCCCAGTTTATCACTAGTAATGTCCACCGAGTCTATCCGCATCATGAGGGACGTGCTGTGTTTCGCTGCTTGTTGGCCTTGGGTTTGGTCGCCCTTCTCACCACGTCCACTTTTGCCCAGCGGAAGCCCTATGACCCGTATGCGAAGCAGACGGAGGAAGATCTGGCTCCGATTCGTCCCGATGGCAAGCTGAATTGGCCCCCCTTCTTCAAATCAAAGGCGATGGAAGTCCGCTTTCAGGGCTACTTCGCCCAAGGCACTTGCACCGGGTCCAACAAGCGGATTGTGAACTATCTGGAAGCCAACAAGGTCGAGGTGAACGCCCTGCCCGAAGAATCGCTGCTGGGATTGGCCGCAAAGGCGGATGGCGACACGCTGGCCATGGCGAGCAAAGACGGCGTGCCTGTGAACGTGGTTACCCATCCGGCGGGCGTCTCCAAAGTGACCATCAGCGGCAAAATGAATCCCGCGGACTTGCGACCCGGCATGATGGTCAAATTCTCCGGCCGGGTGAACGAGCACGGCAAGGGAGTAAAGCCGATTGAAAGCCTGGAAGTCTTCACGCCCGACGCCAAGTTCAAATGGAAAGCCATCATCACCGACCGCCAACAGAACATTGCGGCAACCGTTCTCAAAGCGGAAGGCTCGATGCTCCAAGTGCAGGTTCCCGCTGGCCGCGTTCGCAAGCTCACTTTTCAGGTGACGGAGAATCCGGAAATCATTGTCACGGGATCGACTCTTGACATGGTCTCCGCTGGCGATGAAGTCTCGACAAAGGGTCGTGTCTACCTCAGTGGCGAAGGGGTTGGCGGTGTACCGGTAGTCTTCGCCAGCGAAATCATCGTCAAGAAGGCCTTCGCCCGCGACAAGGCTGCGGAAGCCAAGGCGGAAGAAGAGTTGGCGGCCAAGAAAGTAGCGGCAGCAGCGGAAGAGAATTAAGACGGCTGCCGCACTCATCTCCACTACTGGTTCCCAAGCAGAGCCTGGGAACTAGGCGCTTGGCGAGACTACTTCCCCCGTGCCTTCTCCAACACTCCCTCAATCTTTACCGGCGCTCCCCCCTGCCCTTTGCTCTCATCCGCCGCGGCTATGAAGGCGAATACTTCGGTCGTCTCTTCCGGTGTTACGGGCGACACTTTGGTCTTGAAGAACTTGCCGATTTGAATCGCGGTAGCCTCGTAGCCCATGTAGCGGTCGTTGGTTGGCACAATTCCTTTCACGGGCACTCCGTGGCCATAAATACCGGCAGTCGAAACACCCTTGGCGCCAAAGACGGTGGCGCTGTACTTGGGTGGTCCCTTGAGAATCGCCCGGTAGGTGCCGATGCGGCCGTCCTTCCAGATGCCGGTGACCACGTCGGCGGTGTCGGTGCTGGCCCGAGTCACGCTCACGCAGCCAGGGCCCATGATGCTATACAGCGTCTCGATGCCGTGGATGCCGTGCCAGACCAGGTCCGGATGATGTGGCTCGCGCGGGCAGCCGCCATAGACGTCACAGCCGAGCACGTCGCCGACTTCCTCATGATTTTTCATCCCGATAAAGCCGGGGCTATAGCGGTGCTGTGAGCAGGAGAAAACCGGCACATTTTTCTCTTTAGCGAGCGAGAAGATCGCGATCGCGTCTTCCAGCTTCGCCACCATCGGGCGCCCGATATAAAGCGGCTTGCCGGCGAGAATGACCGCCTTGGCCTGTTCGCGGTGGGCCCGGCCATCGATGCTCATGATCATCACGGCATCCACCTGGCTGAGCAGGATATCCACCGAGTCTACTATCTTCACGCCATAGGTCTGAATGTCCTTCTGCCACTTGGGCAATTCGCGGACGCTCTCCTCAATATCCGGGCTCCCCGCCGGAAACGCTGCCACGACGCGAATCCCTGCCAGGTCCCCTACTGCCTTCGGATCGTGAAAGAGCTGTGTGAAGGCCACTGCCTGATAGTTATCCAGCCCAAGCACGCCGACCTTGATCGGCGGTGAGTCGGCAGCGGAAAGTGCCGTGGCGAATGGGAATAGTAGAGCGAGGCTGGGGAAGAGAAGTCGTGAGCAAGAAACCGGCATGGACGTTGACCTCATGGGCGGACGAAGTGTTTGTGCAGCAACGACGCCAATTCTACTATGCCCGCTTCTTTTTCGCTGGCGGCCGGACCAGTTCATACAGCCGGGCATTGCCCGCTTTGCCGCACTCCGTTGTCGCGCCGCATTTTCGCAGCACGTACGCAATTCGCTGGGCAAACCAGCGTTTCACTTCAAGCTCGTGGGCGAGGTGTCCCGTATGGAATGGCTGGGGAAGTGCCGGCGGAAGCAGCGAGAGCAAGTCCTGATTCGTTTTGAAGCGATGCGTCTCGTGAATGGCGACCAGCCGCTGGTCTTCGACCAGGAAGTCGTTATCCCGCCAGCGCCGGCGGCGGCCGTGGCCGGGATAACGGAGTTCTTCGACTTCGACCAGCGGAGTTTCCAGAGTTAGATTTCGATGCGGGAAGACGCGGGTGAAGTAAATCAGCTCGTCAAACAAGGTAAGGACGCTCTCCACCTTCGGGCTCCGCCGGCGGGTGAGGACGGAGCCCCCCTTGGCATCCTGGCGGATCAAGGTCTTTTGCAAAATCAGCGGCTTGACGACTAACACGCGATGTTTTTCGAGCAGCCGGCTGATTTTGTCGCGAATCGCCGCGAGGGAGCCGTGCTGAATCTCAATGAGCTGTTTGCCGCGGATGGCATCGATGCGAAAACCGTCCAAGCGCTCTTCGGTCCGCGCTTCTGCGCCGGCATACATCGCTTTGAGCTGGCGGTGGAGGGAGGTTTCCATGGGGGAGTGAGTGGTGAGTGGTGAGTGGTGAGTAGGATCGAATACCACTCACCACTCACC
>SXGT01004571.1_pt1 | contig 20689 bp, 12 predicted proteins | sample 3176221 | NCBI WGS metagenome assembly SXGT01 (sample SAMN11356862, study PRJNA531348) | freshwater metagenome | isolation source: freshwater sample F1-120 | place: China: Fuxian Lake, Yuxi | collected 2017-12-25
CTGTGGCACGGCGCCAGCTGGACGTTCATCGTCTGGGGCGTGTTGCACGGCGGTGGGCTGGCGGTGACGCGCGCGTACCAGCGCAAGGTCGAGGCCGGCTACAGCGCGGGCTACATGCTGGGCGCGTGCCTGGGCCTGTTCGGCGCCGGCTTCGCGATGCACCTGGCCGCCACCGAGGCCGACCTGTGGTCGAGCGTGTGGTTCGATCTGGTGCTGGCCTGGGCCTACAGCGTCCCGCTGTGGGCCGCGCTCACCGCGTGGCTCGCCAGCGGCGACGCGCCGCCGCTGGTGGATGCTCGCCCGATGCCGCAGCGCGCGCTGGTGGCGCGGCTGGTCGGCGCCGCCGCCGTGCTGGGGTTGTTCGTCGCACTGCACGAGGGCGTCTCGGGGCTGTGGCTGCCGATGTGCGCGGCGGCGGCGGTCCTGGCCTGGCTCGCCGACGCCGCCGAGGTCGGCGCCCGCGGTGACGCGGCGCTGCGCTGGCTGGGCTGGGCGGTGAAGCGCGGCCTCGGGGTCGTGCTGGTCTTCCACTACGTGTGCCTGGCCTGGATCTTCTTCCGGGCCCAGACCTTCGACGGCGCGCTCGCCGTGCTGCGGCGGCTGGGCGCCAGTGAATGGGACACACCCAACATCATCCCGTCGATCCAGCTCGCGCTGGTCGCCGCGGCGCTGGGTCATTTCTTCGCGCCGCGCACCTTCGCGTGGTGGCGCGATCGCTTCGTCACCGCGCCGGCGATGCTGCAGGGCGCGGCGCTGGCGGCCGCCGCGATCGCGCTCCGCGAGCTGGCCGTGCCGCACATCGTGCCCTTCATCTATTTCCAGTTCTGAAGGCTCGCGTGCCGGATACTGTGACGCGCATCCCGGCCCGCGTTCGCGAGCGCCGTGTCGTTCCGGCTGCGGTATAGACTCCTCGACATGAGGGGAGAGGTGATCGCCTCGATCGGAACCGTGGCGGGCTGTCTCGGCGGCTGCGCCGATCCCGAGAACGCCGTGCCGGCGCCGATGAGCCCGGTCGGGCAGTACCGGTTGGCGCTCACGACCACGAACACAACGCCGTGCCCCGCGTTCACGCTCCCCACCGAGCTGCGTTTCACCGTGCGCGACGCCGGAGCCGGGGTCGTGTTCCACAGCGACGACGGGGCGGTCACCGTAGAGGACGGCACGTTCGCCGAGGACGGCGGCGGCATCGATCGCTTCCTGCGCGTGCAGCTCACCACGACCGGGACGTGGCCGTCGCCGGAGGGCAGCGCCTACCCACAGGTCGCGTACGAGCTGTCCGTCGAGGCGAACGGGGACGTGACTGGCGGTGGCGAGGTGGACTTCGACTGGGGCGGCACGACGTGCCGCTACACGTTCGCGGTGAGCGGCCGCGAGGACGGCGTGGTCGGCGGCGGCGCGCCGATCGGCACACCGCCGGTCGTGATCGCGACCGCGACCGCGCGGCCCCAGTACCTCGCGCTCGACGCGGACGCGATCTACTGGATCGCCGCAGGGCAGATCTGGCGGGTCCCGCGCGCCGGCGGCGTCGCGCAGCCGCTGCTCACCGACCTCGCGCCCGACACCGGTTCCCTCGACCTTCTCGCCGTCGACAGCGCCGGTGTGGCGTTCGGCTACCGGCCGTTCGATGGCGGCGGCGGCACGGTGCGCCGCATCGCGCACACCGGTGGTCCGTCGACGATCCTGGCCAGCGGCCTTGGGCCCGGCGAGCTGGTCTCGCTGACCGCGGTCGGCGGCACCGTCGTCTACGGCACGTCGCGCCAGCTCTGGCGGGTGAACGGCGGGGCGCCCGAGTTGCTCGCCGATGTTCCCGGGCTGCCCCTCGGGCTCACCGCCGCCGGCGCCTTCGTCTACACCGGCACCGGCGGCAGCGAGCGGCTCTCGCGGGTGCTGCGTCTCCCCATCGCCGGCGGCGCCGCGCAGGGCCTCGCGAGCGATCTCGGGCTGCCGTGGCAGATCGCGATCGACGGCGACACCGTGTACTTCACCGACTACTATCTCGCGCGTGTGCACCGAGCCCCGGCGGCCGGGGGCCCCGACGGCGTCCTCGTCCAAGGCGAGCGGCGCGCGCGCGGACTCGCGCTCAGCGAGCACGTCGTCTATTACGCGAACGACTACGGCGGCGAGTCGATCGTGCGCCGCGTCGCGCCGGGCGACGCGCCGGTGACGATCTACCGGGGCGCGCGCACCGAGAGCAACGTGCTCGTGCAGGGTCCGATCGGCGACGACGCCGGCGTCTACTGGTTCGATGGCGACCGTCTGTTCGCCCGCGTGCCCTGATCCGGAGACTGAACGCGCTCGGCTCGGTGGGCTCGGTGGGCGCGAACAGCGCCGGGACGAAGTCATGCCGCTCATCTACTTCCAGTGCTGAGGGGGGTGCGCGGGGCGCTTCGGCCACGATGCCGACGGGTGATGGAGGTCTGATGAGGTCGTCGGTGCTGTGCCTGGGGCTTGTGGTCGCGATGGTGATGGGTTGCAGGGGGACACAACCGCAGAACGTGCGGGTGTGGCTCCGGGACGAGCCAGGCCGCACCTGCGTCGTGGCCTGCGAGACGGCGGCGGACGACTACGCCTCCACCCGGCTCGCCATCGACGATCCGACCTGCTACGCGACGATATTCTTCCCCGAGCCCGTCATCGCCGCGTGCAACGGCGGCGTCGGTGGACGAGCCCTTCCGCAACCCGACGCCGTGGTCTGCGTGGAGAAGGACGTCCGATCAGTCCGCGAAGCTGCCACCGCGGGGGCCGTGGTGGGAGTTGTCGTTTGCCGTTGTGGTCGTGGTGTACGGAGTCTTGTGGATCGCGAGGGAGTCCTCGAAGACGCACTGACGTTCATGAGCTGAGCGGGTATCGTCCGCCTCCATGCTGCAGACCCGCGCCGAGGCCACCGGCTACCGCGAGACGTCGCTCCACGCCGACGTCATGACCTTTGTCGCCGGCCTGGCGGCGCGCAGCGATCCGCGCCTGCACGTCACCGGCTTCGGCTGGAGCCCCGAGGGTCGCGAGCTGCCGCTCCTGGTCCTGTCGGCGCGCGGCGTGCGCACACCGGCGGAGGCTCGCGCCGCCGGGCGGCCGGTGGTGCTGATGCTCGACGGCATCCATCCCGGCGAGGTCGAGGGCAAGGAGGCCAGCCTGGCCCTGGTGCGCGATCTGCTCGACGGCACGGCCGGCGCCGACGCCGATCTGCTCGGGCAGATGACGCTGCTGGTGGCGCCGCTGTTCAACCCCGATGGCGGCGACGCGCTCGATCCCGCGAATCGCCGTCTCGACCTGGCCCACCTGAGCGGCCAGCCGGGTCCGGTGGTGGGCACGCGCACCCAGAGCCACGGCATCAACCTCAACCGCGACTACCTGCGCCAGGCTGCGCCGGAGATGCGGTTGTTACAGGCCGGCGTGTGCCAGCCGTGGGCGCCCGATCTCACGATCGACAACCACGCCACCAACGGCTCGGTGCACCGCTTCCACATGACCGTCGACGTGCCGCACACCGTCGCCAGCGGACGCGCCGAGCCCATCGCCTTCATGCGCGAGCGCGTCGTCCCCGACGTGATGAAGGCGGTGAAGCGTCATGGCTTCGACTCGGGCTGGTACGGCAACTTCGTCGAGGACGAGCGCGTGCTCGATCAGGGCGCCGCGGTCGACCCGGCGACGGCGGTGGGCCTGGGCTGGATGACCTATCCCCATCATCCGCGCTTCGGTTCGAACTACCGCGGGCTCACCAACCGGCTCGACGTGCTGCTCGAGTGCTACAGCTACCTCTCGTTCGAGGAGCGGGTGGCGACGGCGCGGGCGTGGCAGCTCGAGCTCCTGCGCTGGGTCGCAGCGCACCCTGACGACGTGCGCGAGGTCGTCGCGACCAGCCAGCGGCCGCCCGACCAGATCGCGGTGCGCTACCAGCTCGAGGACTTCGCCGCGCCCGTCGAGATCCTGACCCGCGCGCCGCGCACGCTCGACGGCGCGCCGACCTCCGTGCACGTCCCTCATCGCGCCCGCTTCGTCGGCAAGACCGTGATCGAGCGCCCGCGGGCCTACGCCGTGCCGGCGGCGGTGGGGGCGCACCTCGCCCGGCACGGCCTGCGCGTCGAGGAATCGATGGCGAAGCACGACGTTGCGATCGCGCGCGTCGAGTCGATCGGCGGCGAGCGCGGCCGCGGCATCCTCGAGGCCGTGCAGGTCGGTGACCTCGCGGTGTCATGGCGCGACCAGGCGCGGACGCTGCCGCCTGGTCACGTGCTGGTCAACACCGAGCAGCCGCTCGGTGCCATCGCCGTCTACCTGTGCGAGCCCGAGAGCGACGACGGCGTCGTCGAGAACGGCCTGGTGACGCCGCCGCTCGTCGGCGAGGACTTCCCGATCTGGCGCGTGCGCTGAATCGAGCGCCACCACCAGCGCTCGTTCGGCCACAGCGGTGACCTCAACAACTGGCGCCGCCATCGTGAGCACCTGGCAGGATTCGCGCAGGGCCGCGCCGCGATCGATCGTCGTTCGCCCGCCCCAGCAGTCAGGGCGTGCCGGCGTCGGGGCTGCGGAAGGGGTTGTCGGGGAGTTGCACGCCGCCGGCGTCGATGCGTTGCGGCGGCGGCGTTGCGACGGCGGCGTCGGGGCGGCGAGCGGCGGGCCGCGGCGCAGCGTCGAGGGGCTCGACCGCGGCGTCGATCGGCGTTGCCGGTGCGGCATCGATCGGCGTCGCCGGTGCGGCGTCGATCGGCGTTGCCGGTGCGGCGTCGATCGGCGTTGCCGGCGCGGCGTCGCTGGTCGGGCCGGCGCCCTGCGAGCTCGACGAGCCGCCGCGCATCGTCACCACCGCGGCGATGGCCAGGACGCCGATGCCGCCGGCGAGAGGGAGCAGGAGCGCGCGCCGCGGTGGTGGTGCGGGCGGCACGGGTGCGGCCGCCGAGACCGACGGCGCCGCCTTCGAGGCGGCGCCCGAGACCGATGGCGCGGCTGACGCCGCTGCCGCGGTCGATGCCATCACCGGTGGATGCTCCGCTCGCGCCGGCGCGGCGGTCGGTGCGATCGGATCGGCGGCCGGCAGCGTCGCGGCCACGGCGTCGTCGTCCGCGGGGCCATCGTCGGTGATCTCGATGGCCTCGAGCTCGGCCTTGACCGCGCTCGCCGACGATGGCCGCTCGGCTGCATCCTTGCGCAGGAGGCGCTCGACCAACTCGGACAGCGCCGGCGGCAGCCACGGACAGCGCGCGATCAGGAGCCGCGGCCGCTCGGTCATGAGCTGGGCCACCACCTGCGAGTAGGCCTTGCCGTCGAAGGGCGGGTGGCCCGAGACCGCGTGGTAGAGGAGGGCGCCGACGGCGTACAGGTCGGCCGCGGGGCCGATGTCGCGATCACCGCGCGCCTGCTCGGGCGGCATGTAGCGCGGGGTCCCGATCACCGCGCCGGTGTCGGTGATCGAGACCTCGTCGACATCACCGACCAGCTTGGAGATGCCGAAGTCGAGCACCTTGATCGCGCCGCCCGCGAGCACGAACACGTTGTCGGGCTTGATGTCGCGGTGGATGATGCCGGCGGCGTGGGCGGCCACGAGCACGTCGAGCACGGCGACGGCGATCGCCACCGCCTCGCGCGCGGGCACCCGACGGCGGCGTGTGATGCACGTGGCCAGGCTCTCGCCGCGCAGCAGCTCCATCACCATCAGCTCGGCGCCATCGTCGGTGCGGGCCAGATCGAAGACGTCGACGATGCCGGCGTGGCCGATCGCCGCGGCGGCCCGGGCCTCACGGCGGAAGCGCGTGATCAGGTCGGGATTGCCGGCCAGTTCGACGTGCAGGACCTTGAGCGCGACCATGCGGCCGACGTCGAGGTTCTCGGCCCGGTACACGGTGCCCATCCCGCCCTTGCCGATCACGCCGTCGAGGCGGTACTTGCCGCCCACCACCTCACCGACCGCGAACGGTGCGGTGCGGGCCTTCACGGGCAGTCCGGGTGCGTCGGATGGACCACGCAGGCGCCGGTCGGGCAGGCCAGGAACTCGAGCATGCCGTCGGCCTTGATGGCGGCGCGCGCGTGCACGCCGTCGCCCGGGTCGGTGATGGTGACCATCGTGCAGCCGGTCACCGCGCCGGCCATGCCGGTGGCGCGGAAGTCGAGCGTCAGCGTCTGCGTGCCGTCGTTGATCGAGATGCCGATATCGGACTGGTTGTCGCCGATGCCGGCGGTGAAGACGGTGTGGAGCTGATCGTCGCACGACGTCGGGTTGAGCGTGGTGTCGGCGCACGGCCGCACGCTCAGCGCGAAGGACGGATCTGGACGGCTCACGTCGACGCGCATCGCGGGCTCGTCGAAGCACCCTCCCGGGAGCGCGAGGAGCAGCGACGTGGCGGCGGCCGCCAGCAGCGGCTCACGGCCATGCAATCGGCACCTCGGGTTGGTAGCGCGTGGCGTAGAGGACACCGTAGGTGGCCGAGGCGGCCACGGCGACGCCGACCACAGCCCAGGTCTGCCAGCGGCGGTGGAGCGGCGTGCTGCGGTCGGGCAGCGGCTCGAGCGTCAGCTCGACGGTGCGGTCCTGGCCGTCACCGAGCGCGACCTGCTCGACGGCGGAGCGATGGCGAGCCAGCCGCGCACTCACCGCGTAGCCGCCGGGGGTCAGCTCGCCGCGCCACGGTCCGACGCCGAGCGGCTTGCCGTCGAGGAACAGCTCGGCCGCGCCGGGGTGGGCCTCGATCGCGAGCGTGGCGCGCGCCGTGGTCCGGGTCGCGAGTGACAGCTCGACGCGGCGCCGTTCGCCCGAGACGAGCTCGATGGTCTCGGTTCGTGGCTCGGCGCCGGCGCGCTCGGCGCGCAGGCGATGCTGACCCGGACCGACCACGAACGGTTTCCCGAACGGGCTCGCGCCGACCTCGCGATCGTCGATCCACAGCCGCGCCGACGCACCCTCGATCACCACCTCGACCTCGGCGACGACTGCGCGCACGGCCGCGACCTCGGCGAGGACCTGCGCGCGCTGGGCCTCGGGTACCGCGGCGCCGCCGTCGGCGAGGTAACGCTCGAAGCTCTCGAGAGCCTCGGCGTAGCGGAACAGCCGCGACTGGGCCACGCCGATGAAGATGAGGACCTGCCAGGCGTGGGTCAACGCGTAGGCCTGCTCGAACTCGGCCAGCGCGCCGGCGAGGTCGCCGCGGTCGTAGAGCATCCGCCCTCGATCCATGCGGGCCTCGGCGTCGGCGATGGCGCGGTTCGTGGGCGGCGCCGGCGCTGGCTGGGCCGGCGCCGAGGTCGTCGCGACGATGAGCGCGACGACCAGGCAGGCTGCCGTCGTGAGCTTCGTCACCACGCGCGGCATCGTAGCCTCATTCGACCCGGCGGAAGGCGTGGTGGCCGTCGTCGGCGATGACGACGCGGCTGCCCGGCGCGAGACAGACGTTGAGCTGCATGCTCAGGTTGGCCGCCGTCGCGGGGCCCAGATCGCCGTGCGCGAACGGCGCGCTCGGTCCGGAGCCGGCCACCAGCGTCATCGCGCCCGAGGGTGTGGCGCCGGGGATGCGCCATACCTTGTCGTACTGGGTGAGCACGAGATCGCCGCTCGTCGTGCGGGCGAGGCCGTTGACATTGGACATCTCGAAGCCACTGGCCGGCAGGCCCGCCGTGTTGCCGCCGGTCGCCTGGCCACCCACGTAGCCGAGCACGCCCAGGGCCGAGACCCTGGCGATGCCGCGATGGGTGCCTGGGCTCCCGAACGCCGTCCCGCAGAAGTCGCCGGAGAAATAGAAGCCACCGACGCCGTCGGCGGCGAGCTGGCAGCCGCCGGACGACGGACAGCCCTCGAACACGGTGGTCTCGCCGCCGCTGCAGGTGCCGCGGGGCAGCCACTGGTCGACGAGGCCGCTCTGCAGATCGATCCGGCGGATCCCGCGCAGGTTGTCGGCGACGTAGAGGTTGCCGTCGTCGCCGAGCGCGAGGCCGCTGAGACCGCCCGATGTGGCCTGATCGGCGAGGCCGCCGTCGCCGTACGTGGGCGCGCCGATGCTGCCACGCCCGAGGATGTGGTCGACGTAGCCGCCAGCGAGATCGATCCGCCGGATCGCTGAGGGGGAACCGGCGTCGACCACGTACAGGTGCTGGTTGGCCTCGTCGAGCACGGCGCTGATGAGTGGCCCGAACGAGGCCGCGAGGGCGAGCCCGCCGTCGCCGTCGGTGCCGTTGCCACCGGTGCCGGCGATGCGGGTGAGGACGCCGCCGGCGCTGACGCGGTAGGCGGCGCTCATCGTGGCGGTATGGAGCGTGCCATCACTGGCGACCGTACACGCCAGCGCGCGGAGGATGCTCGAGGCCACCGAAGGTTCGGGGCCGAGCGGCGTGCCGGGCTGGCGCAGCGCATTGACCACGGTGACGATGGTGCCAGTGCCGGCGGTGGCCACCGGCAGCGTGAACGTGACCGGGCTGCCGGTGACATGGGCGCCGTGGAGGTCACGCCACGAGGCAGTGATGACCTGGTTACCCGCGGTCAGCCCCATGCGGGCGACGATCGCAGCCCGCCCGCTGGCGTCGGTCTCGTCGATCGCCGCCGACAGCGCGATCAGACCAGCGTCGGAGAAGCGCACGCGGGCGCCGCGCACGGCGGTGGCCGGCGTGCCGGCGGTGAGGGCGACCGTGAGCGGGGCTGGTGTCAGCTCGGTGATGCGGATCGGCTGGCCGGATCCGCTGACCAGCGCCAGCTGGGTCGGCGTGGGGGTGGTCCGGTCGGCGCCGCCGACGCGGCGGATGCCATGGTTGGTGCTGTCCACGATCAGGAGGTCGTCACCGGCGAAGGCGAGGTCGCGCGGGTTGTAGAGCGGCGACGAGATGGCGGGCGTGCTGTCGGGCGCTGGAAGCGCCTCGACGCCGGTGCCCGCGACGGTGGTCACCAGCCCGGTCTTGTTGTCGATGCGCAGCACGCGATCGAGACCGAGGTCGGAGACCAGCAGGTTGCCGGCGGTGTCGAGCGCCAGCCCGGTGATGGCGACGAAGCCGAACGAGGTGGCGGCGACCCCCTCGGTCGAGGTGCCGCCGAGGCGTCCGCCGACGTGATGGAGGGATCCGGACGGATCGCGGCGGAGTATGCCGGCCACGCTGCCGCCGGGCTCGGTGCCGCAGATGGATCCAGACACGTAGATGGAGCCGGCAGCGTCGACGGCGATCGCCGAAGAGCGCGGGAAGCCGAAGATGCCATACTCGGCGAGCCCGATCGGGGTCGTCGGTGCGCACCCTCCGCCGGTGAGCACGGTCGAGATCGTCCGCGTGCCTGGCGCGATGCGGCGGATGCGCGGAAGCCCGGGCTCGTAGTCGTCGGCGACCAGGAGCGCACCGTCGGCGGCGCGGGCCAGGGCGAGCGGATTCAACGTGGCCGCGGTCGCGTCGCCGCCGTCGCCGTAGCCGGGCCAGCCAGCCGTACCGCCGCCGCCGTACGTGGTGATGCGGCCGTCATCGAGATCGATGACCCGGACGCGGAGCGTCTGGCCGATGTAGAGCTTGCGCGCAGCCTCGTCGAGGAGGAGCGCGCCGGGGCCACTCAGGTTGGCGTCGACCGCGGGGCCGAAGTCGCCGTCGGTCTGGCTCCCGCCGAGCCCGGCCACGCGATCGATCATGCCGGCGGCGCTGACGCGGCGCACGCGATGCGCCGTCTGGTCGGCGAAGAAGTACGAGCCGTCGGAGGCCACGGCGAGGCCGACGGGGCCCATCGCCGTGGCCACGCTCGCGGGGCCGCCGTCGCCGCTGTACCCGTTGATCGCGTCGGCATTGACGGCCGCGCTGGTGCCGCCGCCGAGCGGCGCGACGGCCGTGGCGTTCACCACCAGCGGTGGCGCCACCAGGCTGACCACGCTGAACGGCTGGGCTCCGACAGTGGGCCCCAGCCGCGGCCGGAAGGTGACGCGGCCGTCGGGGCCGGTGAACACCACCGTCGGGCCGACGAGCGCGCCGCCCGGCGGCGGTGTGATCGTGACCTGAGTGTTGCCGACCGGGTTGGGCGTGCCGTCCAGGATCTCGACGGTGACCGGGGACAGCTCGGTGCCGGCATAGCCCATCTGGGTGCCGCCGGCGATGAAGGTCATGGTGTCGGGCAGGTCCGAGCACACACCGCTGATGCAGTAGCGGGCACCGTTCGGGCCGGGATCGCAGGAACCTCCGTCGGGCACCGGCGCCAGGGTGTCGGCGCAGGTCGCCGCGCTCGTGGTGCACACCAACGCGCCGACATGACAGCGCTCGGCCGGGGAGCAGGTTGCGCCCGGTGTGCAGGCCACGCAGGCGCCGGCCCTGCAGAAGGCGGTGTTGGCCAGGTTGCACGCCGTGCCATCCATCACCGTCGCGAGCGTCGCGCTGCACACCGGCAGACCGCTGCCGCAGGCCTGCTCGCCGACGTGGCAGGGATCGCCCATGGGCACACACGGGGCGTCCTCGACGCAGGGGCCACAGTCGCCGCTGTTGCAGACCTGATCGGGGCCGCACACCAGCCCGTTCATCAGCGCGACGTTCTGATCGACGCACAGGCCGATGCCGGTGGCGCACGAGATGCGGCCGTCGTGGCACGGCTCGCCCGAGGGCGGACAGCGCTCGCCGGCCAGACAGACGCCGCAGGTGCCGTTGTTGCAGACCATGTCGGTGCCGCACGGCGAGCCCGGCGGCAGGATGACGCCGGTGTCGACACACGAGGCGACGCCGGCAGTGCAGGCGGTGCGGCCGCGGTGGCACGCGTTGGCGGGCTGGCAGGGCTCGTTCTCCAGGCACAGCTCGCAGGCATCGCCGATGCCGTCCAGGTCGCCGTCGAGCTGGTCGGGGTTGGCGAAGGCGACGCAGTTGTCGCAGAGGTCGCCCACGTCGTCGCCGTCGTGATCGCCCTGGGCCGGATCGGCGAGCTGTGGGCAGTCGTCGATCAGATCGAACCAGCCGTCGGCGTCGGTGTCGGTGTCGTCGGTGCGGTCATCGATCCACGGGCCGCCGCTGGAGCGCAAGTCGGAGTTGTCGCCGACGCCGTCGCCGTCGACGTCGGCCTGCTCGCCGGGATCGTAGGGGAAGGCGTCGGCGCCGTCGGGGACGCCGTCGTCGTCGTCGTCGGCATCGGCGCTGTCGGGCACCCCGTCGCCGTCGAGGTCACCACCCTGACGCGGTACCACCAGCACCTGATCGATGACGGTGTCGCCGGGGCCGACCACCACCACGAACTGGATGGTCGCCGAGAGCGGCGAGTCGCCGTCGCGCGCGCGCAGGAGGTACACGCCGCTCACCACCTGCAACGACCACGAGCCGTCGGGGGCGGTGGTGGCGCTCGATGTCGTGGTCCCGTTCAGTAGCTCGATGAGCGAGATCGTGAGCCCGGCGTTGCCGTCGTCGCCGCCGTCGTCGCGCACCGCGGTGCCCGCGACCTCGACCGGATCGCGGTTGAGGTCGCCGAGGTCGAAGTCGATGTTGGGGGTGAGATCGCCGGGGCGGACCACGACATCGGCGCGGAGCACGCCGCCATCGAGGGTGGTCAGCACGATGTCGTGGGTTCCGACCGGGACCCGCTCGAGGAGGTAGCCGCCGTTGGGCCCAGGCGCGGTCACCACGCCGAAGTGAGGCACCGCGAGCACCGCGAAGGTCTGGTCGCCGCCGGTCACGCGTCCCGACACCGCGCCCGGCGCCGCGATGCGGACCGGACCGATGTCGCTGACGAAGCCGGAGTTGGCGGCCGCGGTGAGGCGGCGGATCGGTGCCTCGCCGAAGACCGGCGGATCCTCGGCGATGCGCAGTGTCCACGCGCCGGGCGGCAAGGCGCGCAGACGGAAGCCGCCGAGCTCGTCGCAGCGCGCGGCCGCCGGATAACCCTCGACGCTGACCCTGCACGTCGCCAGCGGCACGTCGTCGGCTTTCTCGACACGCCCGATGATCTCGCCGGGGGTGACGCTGGTGGCTGATGGGCCGCCGCCACCGCAGGCGATGACGATCGCCGGAATCAGCAACGCGTACGCGCGCGCGATCGATGCAGCTATCGACATGGAGCCCCCCGGGATCTTCTGACTCCGAGAGAGTAGCGCGCCCCGGACCGCGGCGTGAAGCGGCTAGATGCTGCCGGCGGCGGAGCGCGAGACCTTGCCGCCCTTGCGCACGCAGCGATTGCTGCCGTCGAAGACGGGGACGCTCTTCATCCAGCTGTGGCTACCGCCGCGACGCGCGAGACCTTGCACGTAGGCGCGGCGCGCGACGAAGAGATCGAGCTGCGCGCCCTGGATGCCGCCGCCGGTGTCGCCGGCGACGACGCAGCCGTCGTGGATGAATCCACCGACGGGCGCGCGGCCCGGCATGCGAAGTCCGTCGAGGACGGGCACGTAAAGTAAAGAGCCGAGCTTGATTCTCTTCGGATCGACGGCGACGGTGCGGAACGGTTCGAGCGGCTGCCCGCTCCCGCCCATGCCCCACTTGCGATGAGGTGGGAGCACATGGAAGCAAGGGGTGCGCGGACAGGTGCACTTGCCCGCGACGTTGAGCAGGCGGCCATCACGCAGGCGGCCGGTGCCCTGGAGCGCGAGCTGCGCAGCAAAGGCGCGCGAGACGTTGCCGAGGGTCTCGCACGTGCGATCGTAGATCGGCACGAGATCGGGCACCGCGGCGGCCAGCGCGACCTCGGCATCGCCGACGACGTTGTCGACGGTCTCGTTGTCGTTGGCAGCGCCCTTCGCCTTCTTCTGCTTCTTCGGCGGCAACGCCGCCACCTCGACTTCGTCGGCGACATGATAGAGCGTGAGCAGGAAGTTGCCGAGCGGCCTGTCGACGGGCTCCTCGAGTTCCGCCACCGACGCGATCGGCGCAGGCGTCTCCATCGGTTCGCTCATCTCCGACGAGAGACCGACGTGCGACGACGATGTGGGTGTCTCGGCGCGGCTGCACGCGGCGGCGTACAGCGCGACCGCGACGCGCGACCACCGTCGCGTCTTCGACGAGGAAATCCGGATCGCCGCGCGCACACTCCCGCCCAGGGCATGCGCACATCCGACGAGCACGCGGGCCGCGCGTCCGACGGCGCGGCGCACGGTGGCGCCGAATCGGCTCAGAGCGTCGGAGAGTCGCCGGGACAATCGCATGAGGCTCCCCGTACCGGATTCGACCGCTCTGGGCCGGGCGTCCGTCGTGTGACCGACGCCTCTTCTCTCGGGGACAGCCAGTCTACGATCGATCCGACGGTCGCAAAGCAAAAAAAACGCCCCGAAAGGCCCAGAGGTTCAACCTCTGACGTCCATCGCGAATATCATGGGAATGATGTAACTCATGCACGATCGTGATGTTTCGCTGAAGTGAGAAAATCGTTACGAGCTCGCCGACTGGCCCCAGCCGTGACGCGCGATCAGCGCGTCCGCGCGACGGCGCAGCGCGCGGTCGATGCCACGGCCCCAGGCGGCGGTCAGCGCCGACGCCAGCTCACCCGCCGACGAGAACCGATCCTCGACACGCTTGGCCAGGGCGATCGCGAGCACGGCGTCGACGTCGGGGGGCAAGCGGTCGACGAGCTCGCCGGGGCGATGGGGCATCCGGTACACCACGTCGAACAGGATCTGCGGCGTGTCGGAGCCGGTGAACGGCGGACGCCCCGCCAGCGCCCGGTAGAGCACCGCGCCCAGCGCGAACACGTCACAGCGGTGGTCGACGCGCAGCGAGCGTGCTTGCTCCGGTGCCATGTAGCCAGGCGTCCCGACGACGGCGGCCTGGGTCAACGTGCCGGTCGAACCGATCAACGTCGACACGCCGAAATCGAGGATCTTCCACACGCCGCCGCTCGCCGACTCCGAGCGGAACAGGTTCTGTGGCTTGAGGTCGCGGTGCACGATGCCGGCGGCATGGGCAGCGTCGAGGCCCCGCGCCACCTGCGTGGCCAGGTCGACCAGCGCGTCGCGCTCGAACACGCGGGTGCGGCGCAGCAACCGGGCCAGATCTTCACCGGCGAGCAGCTCCATGGCCAGGTACGGCACCCGTCCGGCGATGAGGCCGGTCTCGTGCATGCGCACCACGTTGGGCACGTTGAGCGCGCTGGCGATCTGGCCTTCGCGCACGAAGCGCTCCACCAGCTTCTCGTCGCGGGCGACCTCCTCGCGCAGGAGCTTCACCGCCGCGCGATCGCCGCTGTCGCGGTGCTGGGCGCGATAGATCTCGCCCATCGCACCGCGGCCGATGACCTCGGCCAGCTCCCAGGCGCCGGCGGTGGCCCCGGTGAACCGGCCCTCCTGCCCCTGTCCGGCGCGGAGCGCGCCCTCGAGCTCCTGGTTGGCCTCGGCGAGCTGGGCCTCGCGCTGGTTGGCCAGGCGCAAGGCTTCGTGGCTGCGGCGCGCGGCCTCCTCGAGCGTATGGCGCGACAGCCGGGCCAGGCCGAGCGTCATGAGCAGCACGACGGGCACCATCACGGCGCCGAACAGCTTGGGCATGAGCGTCAGATCGGTGGCGCGGATGACGCCGCGATCCTCGACGACGCCACCGGTGATGAGCCCGGCCAGGATGGCGTACCCGGCGAGCGCGTAGAGCGGGATGATCTGGGCGTAACGGCGATCGAGCCCGAGCCCGATGAAGGTCACGCCGAGCGTGATCACGACGGGGGTCGGCGAGAACACGCCGAGGAAGTAGGTCAGCTCGAACGAGGCCGTCGCCGCCACCCATCCGAACACGCGGAAGACGAACGGGGTGTAGCGGCGCTCGTCGCGGCAGCGCAGCCAGACCCAGAGCGCGGTGACGAGGGTCAGGCCGAGGGCGGTGACGAAGGGCGCCTTGCGCTCGACGGTGCCGGGCAAGCCGGGCGTGAATGCGAGGGCGCTGGTGCATAGCAGCAGCACGGCCAGCGCGAAGCCGCGCATGCGCACGACCTCCTCGGTGTGCAGCGCGGCCACCACCTCCGGCGGTCCGACGGCGCTGCCCGGCGCCGGCCGCTGCGGACGCACCGGGAGCACGCGGGTCGCCTTGCTCGCGGTCGGTCCGTCGTCGGCCTCGTCAGCCATCGTCACCCACGCGAAGGTACATCGCGAACGTGCCCAACCAGTGGGCGCCGGCGTAGCTCTGGGCGGCGAGCGCGGCGAGCGCGGTGGTCTCGTGGGCGGCGGCCGCGCTGCGCATCACGTCGACGCGCGCGTCGTCGGGTGGCAGCGCGCGCGCGATCGCGGCCAGCATCCAGGCCCGGCTGGTGCATAGCCCGTCGAGGTGGACCAGCCGGCCGTCGCTGCGATCGCTCGGTCGCGGCGGTTCGAGCCAGTCAGTGTCGGTGAGCTCGGGGAGCGCGCGGGCAAGCCACGCCGCCAGCTCGTCGGCCGGCAGCACGCGTCGCATCAGATCGGCGGCGCCCAGCGCCGGCGACAGGAAGTCCTCGCCCGACGGCTCGAGGTGGAGCGCCGGTCCACGATCGCCGCCGTGGAGCCGCCGCGCCGAGGCCTCGATCCGGGTCGCGAGGGGGTCGTCGCCGACGGCGCGGGCCCAGTCGAGCACCAGGCCGGCGCCGAACGCCGACTGGGCGTGGGTTCCCACCCGGGTCGGATGGGTCAGCCGCTCGAGCCAGCCGGCGACGCGACGGGCCCCGAGCGCGGCCAGCGGCTCGAGCCAGCCCGCCCAGCCGCCGACCTCGGCGTCGCCACCGTCGCCGTTCGCGCCCCACGCGGCCAGCTCGCGGTGCAGCGTGCACAGCCAGGCCAGCCCGTACGGTCGCTCGAACGCCGGCCGCTGGGCGAGGTACGCATGTTCGCCAGCGAGTCCCTCGCGGGTGAAGCTGGTCGCCAGCGCCGCGCGCGCCGTGGCCGCCAGCGGCGCATCCGCGAAGCGCCGCGCGAACGCCGCCAGCGTCCAGTGGCCGTGCCCCGCCGAGTGCCAGTCGCAGCAGCCCCAGAACACCGGATAGAGCGCGCGCGGCACGGCGAGCTCGTCGTCGCGCTCCATCACGTGGACGATCTGGTTGGGGTACGCGCGGTGCACGCACTCGAGCGCCATCGTCGCGTAGCCCGCGGCCTCGTCGGCGGCGAGCATCACCTCACCGTCGCCAGCCAGGTCGCCGCGGTGGTGCGCCTGGCGTCGAAGTGCTCGCCCAGCTCCTGCCAGGCCGCGATCGCCTGCTCGGCCAGCGTGCGCGCGCGTCGACGATCTCCGCCGGCGGCGACCAGGGCGCGGGCCAGCGCCTCGCGGGCCTCGGCCTGCTCGTTCCGATCGAGATCGGCGCCGGCGCGGTCGCGGCGCTCGACGGCGCGCTCGAGCCAGCTCACCGCTACCCCGGCTCGCCCGCGGGCCAGCTCGGCCTGGCCCAGCCCGTACCAGACGTGGGCCATGACCACGTGATCCTCGCCGAGCGCCGCCCCGATGATCCGGCCCGAGCGCTCGAAGGCGGCGATGGCGTCGGCCGGCCGGTCGGCGGCGCGCAGGGCCTCGCCGTAGTTGATGAGGGCGAAGCCCAGCGTGGCGTGGTCGCGGCCCAGCGCGCGCTCGAAGATGCCGAGCGCCCGCTCGTGATAGGCGATGGCCTCGGTGACCCGACCGGCGTTCTTGGCCTCGATGGCGGTGTTGACCAGCGTCATCGCCAGGTCGGGGTGATCCTTGCCGAGCGCGCGTTCGCGGGTCGCGAGCAGCTCCTCGTTCACCGCCAGCGAGCGGGCGTGATCGCCGAGATGGCTGTACACGCCGCCGAGGTCGGACCTGGCGGAGAGGGTGTCGGGATGCTCGGCGCCCCGGGTGGCGAGGAAGATCGCGACCGCGCGCTCGGCCAGCGGCAACGCCTCCTTGCTGCGCGCGCTCTTGTTGAGGCACGTGGACAGGGCCTGCAGGCTCAGCGCCACCGCCGGGTGATCCTTGCCCAGCGCACGTTCGCGGGCCTCGAGGATCTCGCGGTGAGCGTCCCGGCAGCGCACGAAGTCGCCGCGGTAGTAGAAGAGGTTGGCGCGATTGGCGCGCAGGCCGAGCACCTTGGGGTGCTCGGCGCCCATCGCCGCGCTGCGCACCGGGATGATCTCGTCGAAGATGGCCTCGGCGGCGTCGTACTCGCCGGCGTCGGTGAGGACGTTGGCCAGGTCGCCCTTGAGCGGCTCACGCAGCTCGGGCGCGAGACTCTCGTCGCCGACGGCTTGCTCGAGGATCGAGACGGCGGCGGTGAAGTCGCCGCGGGCCTGGGCCAGGGTGGCGCGGTACTCGGCCAGGTCGGCGCGTTTGCCCGGCGGCCCGCCGATGGCGTCGACGGCGGCGCCGGCGAGCTGGCTCCACGATTCGGCCGAGGGCAGATCGGCGCGCAGATCGGCGTCGAGATAGAGCAGGTCGAGGTACGCGCTCGCGACCGCGGCGCGATCGCCGCCACGGGTGCCGGCGGCGGCGGCCTCGACCAGATCGCGGCGGGCGGCCTCGACCGCGCCCTGCTGGCGCTCGATGTGGGCGCGGGTGATCAGCGCCTCGGCCTGGGTCGGCGCGTAGCCGATGGCGGCGGCCTCGGCGACGGTGGCGCTGGCCTCGGCGGCGGCGGCGGCCCGGGCCTGATCGTCATCGAGGACGTCGAGCTTGCCGCGGGTGGCGGCGATCCGCTCCTCGACTTGGGCGAGGGCGGCGCGTCGCGCGGGCTGTTCGGGCCGCGGCGCCTTGCCGGCCAGGACCTCGGCGTCGTTGCACTCCTCGAGCCGGGGCAGGGCTCCGACCAGCTCGTCGACGTCATCGACGTGGGCGCGGGTGGCTCGGCCCAGCGCGGCGATCAGCGCGACCACGCGGTGGCGGCGGGAGGCGAGGCAAGCCACCCGTTGATCGAGCACCGCCGCCGATTGGGTGTGGCGCACGCGCGTGTCCTTGCACGCGGCGATCGCGGCGGCGCGCCAGTCACGCTCGAACCCACCCAGGCGGGTGTCGGCGAAGCCGAAGGCGCCGGCCGCGAAGGGCGTGCCGGTGGCGGCGAAGGCGCGTTCGACGCCGGCCCGCTGGGCCGACCACAGCCCGGCGCCGGCGGCGTCGGCGCGCTGGCATGGCGGTTCGCCGCCGCGGCCGAGGGCGAAGAACGCGATCGCGCCGGCGGTGACGGCGACGCCAGCGCCGGCGGCGATCCAGGGCGTGCGCGGGCGGGTCGAGCGCTCCAGCTCGTCGAGGAAGGTGGTCAGATCGGGCCAGCGCGCGGCCGGCGTCCCCGCCAGCGCGCGCATCAGCGCGCGGTTCACCCGCGACGGAACCGCGCGGTTCTTCGGCGCCCGGCGTTGCCCGCCCTCGATCTGGCGCACGCGCTCGGTGAGGTCGACGGCGAGGAACGGCGGTTCGTCGTGCAGCGCCTGCCACAGCGACACCGCCAGCGCGAACTGATCGGTGGCGGGGCCGACCTCGCGCCCGGTGAGCTGCTCGGGCGCCATGTACATGGGCGTACCGACCACGCTGCCGGCCTCGGTGAGCGACGACGACGACGAGGACCCCGACCCGCTCGAGGACGCCGGCGACGTGGCACGCGCGACCGGCCGGTCCTTCAGCGCCTGCGCCGGCGCGGTCTCGCGACCACCCGCCGGGCCGCTGGCCCGTACCAGACCGAAGTCGGTGACCCGCATGCGACCGTCGTCACCGACCAGCACGTTGTCGGGCTTGAAGTCGCGGTGGACCAGCCCGGCGGCGTGGGCGGCGGCCAGGCCGCGGCCGGCGTTCACGTAGGCCAGCACCACCTCGCGCCAGCCCTTGCCCTGCTGGTACGCCCGCAGGGTGCCGCCCCGGCACATCTCCATGGCGATGAAGAGGTCGTCGCCGGCGCTGCCGACGTCGAACACGGCGATGACGTTGGGATGGGCCAGCCTGGCCAGGGCCTGGGCCTCGCGGCCGAGGCGGGCCTTGCCCTCGGTGCCCTCGGCCGCGGCGGTGCGCAGGAGCTTGATCGCCACCTTGCGATCGAGCTCGGGATCGAGCGCGGCGTCGACCACGCCCATGCCGCCGCGGCCCAGCTCCTCCTCGAGCAGGTAGCGCCCGACGCGGGTGCCGACCCGCAACGCCGGTGACGACGGACCGAGCAGCAGCGGATCGACGGGCAAGGTCTCGCCGCTCTCGAGCTCCGAAGCGCTCGGCGGTGGATCGGTGCGCCGGCCGAGGTTGCGGGTGGGCTCGTCGTCGGTCACGGCGCCATCAGTGGAACTTGAAGTAGTAGTAGAGCAGGAGCACCGCCGCCACGATGCCGATGAAGCCGATGATGGTCTGGAACGGCACCACCTTCTTCTGCATCTCCATCGCCCGCTGCTCGGCCGCGCTCTCGCCCGGGATCCAGGTGGCGATCAGCGGCATCCCGAGGAGGAAGCCGAGCAACACCTCGGAGGCGACGCCTGCGTACATGCTGATCGAGTAGAACGGGTAGGTCGAGCCGATGGTGCCGATCTTGTCGAGGTTGGTGAGCAGCCGGATGGTGTCGACGATGCCCCACAGCAGGAGCAAGACGCCGATGTAGCCCTGGAAGGGCACGATCTTGTCGATCAGCTGCCTGGCGTCCGGCTTGCGCGAGATGATGAAGCCCGACGCGGCCAGGATGCCGGCGACAATGAGCACGATCGGAGCAATGAGATCCATCGGAGCCTCCCTTGCGGCACGCGGCCGCGACTCGATGGTACGCCTCTTTTCAATAGGCGAGGTTCGATGGGATCATACGCTCGACGTGCGCGATCGAGACGCCCAGACGGCGCGCGTACTCCTCGACCTGATCCTTACCGACGCGGCCGACCGCGAAGTAGCGGGCCTCGGGGTGGGCCAGGTAGATGCCCGACACCGCCGCGGTCGGCACCATGGCCAGGCTCTCGGTCAGGGTGATGCGGTGATGGTCGGCGTTGCCGAGCAGGTCGAACAGCGCGCGCTTGGGCTCGTGATCGGGGCAGGCCGGGTAGCCGAACGCGGGCCGGATGCTGCGGTAGGTCTCGTCGAGGATCTGCTCGTGATCGAGCTTCTCGTCCTTGCCGAAGCCCCAGGCCACGCGCACCTCGTGGTGCAGCCACTCGGCGAAGGCCTCGGCCAGGCGGTCGGCCAGGGCCTTCGACATGATCGAGTGGTAGTCGTCGTGATCGGCCTCGAACCCGGCGACCAGCTCGTCGAGCCCGAGCCCCGACGTCACCGCGAAGCCGCCGATGTGATCGGCGAGCCCGGTGCTGACCGGCGCGACGAAGTCGGCCAGGCACAGGCAGGGATCGCGATCCTCCTGCTGGCGCAACATGGGCAACCGCATGCGTTCGGCGTGGCGGTCGGCGTCGTAGATGATCACGTCGTCGCCGTCGCTGGCCGCCGGCCAGAAGCCGTAGGTGCCGCGGGCGGTGAGGGCGCGGGTCTCGACGATCCGGGTGAGCAGCTTCTGGCCGTCGGCGAAGAGCTTGCGGGCGGCGTCGCCCTTCTTGGCATCGTCGAGGATCTTGGGATAGACGCCCGACAGCTCCCAGGTATGGAAGAAGGGCGACCAGTCGATCCAGGGCACCAGCTCACCGAGCGGGACCTCGAGGTTCCTGGTGCCGACGAAGGACGGGGTCGCGATGTCTTCCTTGCGCCACCCGATCTTGACCCGGCGCTCGCGGGCCGAAGCCAGGGGCAAGAGTGGGCGCCGCTCCTGCTGGAGGCGGAACTGCTCGCGGGCGGTGGTCTGCTTGGCCAGGTTCTCGGCGACGAACGCGTCCTTGTCGGGACCCATCAGCTTGCCCAGTACGCCGACCGCCAGCGAGGCGTCGGCCACGTGCACGGTGTGCGAGGCATAGGCCGGGGCGATCTTGACCGCGGTGTGCTTGCTCGACGTCGTGGCGCCGCC
>SXGT01447469.1_pt1 | contig 20687 bp, 18 predicted proteins | sample 3176221 | NCBI WGS metagenome assembly SXGT01 (sample SAMN11356862, study PRJNA531348) | freshwater metagenome | isolation source: freshwater sample F1-120 | place: China: Fuxian Lake, Yuxi | collected 2017-12-25
AAGCTGCAGAAGTGGATCCGCGAGGAGTCGAAGTCGTGGGTCAACCGTCCTGAGGCGCCGCGATTCCTAAAGGACGGTTCCTTCCTCTGGCTGTCGGAGCGCACGGGATACCAGCATGTCTACCACTACGAGAAAGGCGGCAAGCTGCTCGCGGCGGTGACGAGCGGCGACTGGCAGGTGCGCGAACTGGCGCGCGTCGACGACAAAGCCAAGCTGGTCTGGTTCGAGGCCACGAAGGACGGGGCGACGGGTCGTCACCTCTATCGTTGCGCATTCGACGGCTCCGGCCTCGTCTGCCTCACGCCCGGCGTCGGCACGCATCAGCCAGAACTGTCGGCGGACGGCTCCTTCGCAATCGACCGCTGGTCGGCGATGGACCAACTCACGGTCGCGCGCGTGGTCGATGACCAAGGCAAAGAACTCACGCGCATCGGCGAAGCTGCGATGGGCGAGACTGCGGAGCAGCGCGGCTTCGTCGGCAAGACGCGGCTCTCGATTCCGGCGCGCGACGGTTACCAGCTCGATGCGAGCCTGATGCTGCCGCCTTCACGCCAGCAGGGCGAGAAGGCGCCGATCTACCTGCCGACCTACAGTGGCCCCGATGCGCCATCGGTTCGCGATGCATGGGCGCCGAGCAGCTATCAGATCTTTGCGGCGCAGCAGGGCTTCTTGGTGCTGCAAGTCAACGTGCGCACCGCGAGCGGTCGCGGCCACGCCCATATCAGCGAGTGCTACAAGCAACTCGGCGTGCAAGAGCTGAAGGACCTCGAGGATGCGGTCGCGTTCGTCTGCAAGGAGCACGGCGGCGACTCTTCGCGGGTTGCGATCGAGGGCTGGAGTTACGGCGGCTTCATGGCGGCCTACGCGCTCACGCACAGCGACTCGTTCCAGCTCGGCCTTGCCGGCGCCGGCGTCTACGACTGGCGGCTCTACGACACGATATACACCGAGCGCTACATGGCCTTGCCCGAGACCAACAAGGACGGCTACGACGCAACCTCGGTGATCAAGGCGGCGAAGCACCTCCGTGGCCACCTCGTGTTGCAGCACGGCTCGATGGACGACAACGTGCACTTGCAGAACACGATGCAGCTGATCTGGGAGCTGCAGAAGGCGGGCAAGCAGAACTTCGAGCTGATGGTGTATCCGCGCAGTCAGCACGGACCGAATCAGCAGGTCGCGGCGCACGTGAAGGCCTTTCAGTGGCGCGCGCTCAAGAAACTGCTAGATCCGACGTGGAAGGCGGAGTGATCGACCGCGCGAGCAGCGACGGCACGCGCGGGATCACTGGCGTCACGGGATCGCGTGAAAGGTCGCGGCTTCCCAACGCTTTTGCGACGGATTGAACACGTAGCGCGACGTCGTCATCGAGCCGTCTGCGTGGCGATACCACTCGAGCCCTGAGTCATCGACGACGATCGCGACGACGACTGGCAGCACGCCCTTGTTGTGCGGGCGGTCGATCGGGCTCGAGACCACGACGCCGTTCAACGCCGGCAGGAAGCCGCCGCCAGGGAGCGGAATGCCGCGCCCCGCTTTCGGCTCGCGCTGCAGCTCAATCGTCGTGCCTCGATCGAATCGAGAGCGCACGTTGGGCTTCGCCCCGGCGTCGGTGGCAGAAAACGATGCGATGGGTTGCGCCGGTTGCCAGCGCACGTCTTCGTCGCGCACGGTCGTCGGCGTGGCGCCGCACGCGGCGATGGCGACCAAGGCCGCAAGCGCGGCGAGTCGGAGTTTGGCCTGCGTCATGGTTCTGGGCCGTCGTAGCAGCTGCGGCCGGGTTGGCAATCCTTGGGATGCACGTGTGCGTCGTCGGGACCAATGCACGTGCACGTCTTGGCGCACCAGTAGTGCCCGTCGCCGGGCCATTGCCTGCCGTCGCGCACGACGTCGTCCATGCCATGCGTGAGCAATGGCTTCATCAGCATCGCCGGGCACAGGTGCTTTGGCGTCAGATCGCGGTGGGTGACTTCCTTGTTGTTGCTCATCGCATCACCTCGTCACCGCGTGGAGGACTTCGCGCACGACGGCCATCCCGACTTGCGGCTTGTAGCCGTTGTGGCTGAGCGGGCGCGCGTCGACAAATGCGCGCTGCGCCGCGCGGACGAACAACTCGTCAGACGGTTTCTCGCCGACGAGCATTTTCGCAGCGTCCGGGCGATCGAGTGGCACCGGCGCGACGGCGCCGAGCACGAGCGAGGCTTCTTTGATCACGCCGCCCTCGATCACCACGCGGGCTGCGGCGGCGGTCGTCGCCCAGTCAAAGCTGAGCTTCTCGCGGCTCTCGCGGTATGCAGAACGCGCGCCCATGGGCTGCGGGGGCACGTGGAATGCGGTCAGGATCTCGCCCGGCAACAGGGTGTGTTCGTCGGCCTCGGCCTTCGGTTCGGTCGGGAAGAGGTCGCGCAACGGACGCCGCGTCGTCTTGCCTGCGAGCTCGGTCGAGTAGTCGCAGCCGAGCGCGAGCAGCGCTGGCGCGAGGTTGCTCGGATGAACGCGCACGCAATCGAGGTAGCCGAGCACCGAGTGGTAGCGGTTGTCGCCGACCATCGCGAGGCACGAGGTGCCGTCCCGCCCGTGCAAGCACTGCAAGTCGGAACTGCGAAGGTACCAGCAGCGCGCCAGTTGCAGCACGTTGCCTGCCGCGGTCGCGCGGTTGCGCACCTGCGGAGTTGCGGCGATGCCCGCGGACTCACGCAGCGCGGCGAACGCGGCGTTCGCGAGGTCCTTGCTGTCGGCGATCTGAGCCAGCGTCGCGAGCGCGCCGATGCGCACGCCGAGGCCGTCGCTCGCGATGGTCGCGAGTCGGTCCTTCAGCGGCAGCAAGCTCACGAGCTCGGTTGCGTCGTGCTTGCGTTCCTTCATGCGATCGACGACGTCGATGCCGGCGGCCTTCAGCAGCGCGCCTGGCTTCTTCGCGGCGATCGACGCCTCGCTGAGCGTGCGCGGGACAATGTAGGAAAAGGGTCGCATGGCTTCGGTCGGTTCACTTCCCGCCGCGCTGATGCAGCGCAGCCAGGACCTTGTCTGGGGTGATCGGCAACCGGCGCACAGGATGCCCGATCGCATGGAATACCGCGTTTGCGATCGCCGCAGCGCTTGCGCAGGTCGGGGCCTCGCCGAGGCCCGCTGCGCTGCAGTTGCTGTGGCCGTTGGCGACCGATTGCATGATCACTTCCATCGGCGGCACGTCGAGGGCGCCCGGCACCTTGTAGCGCAGGAAGTCGCCGTTCAGCATGCGTCCCGACTGACGATCGAGGATGCGCTGCTCGTGCAACGCAAACCCGATGCCTTGGATCATCGCGCCGAGCACCTGGCTCTCGGCTGGCTTCTGCGCAACGACGATGCCGCAATCCTGGATCGCGAGCATTCGTAGGACGCGCACGATCCCGGTCCATGTGTCGACCTCGACTTCGGCGAACTGCGCGCCGCAGACGCCGCGTTCGAAGACCTTGCCCTTGTAGTTCGGAAAGCGCTCGCCGCGCATCTCGATCGGGTTCGGGCCGATGAGCTTGCAAGCATCGCCAAAGGACATCGACGTGTCGCCAGCGGACAACCTGCCGGCGGCGAACACGATCGAGTCGGCGGCGACGCCGAGATGTTCGGCCGCCTTCTTCGCGAGTTCCTGCTTGCACAAGAAGGCCGCGTGCCGGATCACCGGCGCGAGGCTCGCCGTCGTCGTGCTGCCGCCAGCCGCAGGGCCCGATGGATCGGTGGTGTGTCCCGCCGTCGCGCGCACCTGCTCGGCGCGGATGCCGAGTTCCTCCGCGGTCAAGTTCGTGAGCACGCTCTTGAAGCCGGTGCCGACGTCTTGAGCGCCGCTCCGAGCCTCGACCGAGCCGTCCTGGTGAATGCGGCACACGGCGCCGTGGCCCGGCCCGTCGCCGCGGCCTCTGCCATCGTTGCCGAGGTTGCCCCAGCGCGCGCTCGCGCAACCGACGCCGCGAAGGTAGCGGGCATGTTGGTCCTGCTTCGCTTCGGCCGCGGCAGCCCGGGCCTGCTCCCAGCCAAACCGTTCGGCGCCGAGTTCGTACTGTTGCAGACGCAGCGGTTGCGCGTCGTTCTGCTTCCTCAGCGCCAGCGGATCGATGCCGGCCGCGGCCGCGAGTTCGTCGATGCAGAGTTCTGCGCCAAAGAAGCCTTGCGGGTGCGCCGGCGCACGCATCGGCCGCGCGGGATCGGCGTCGGTCGCAAGGTCTTGATGCGCGCGTTCCCGTCGGCGTGCGGCCTTGGCGAGCAAGTGGTCAGGGATCGCGATGCCGCCACCCTGGCCGTTGTGGCCGCAGCCGCCCCAGGAGCGTTGGTCCCACGCGATGATGGCGCCCTGCTCGTCGACCGCGGCGCGGAACTGCATCAAGGCCGCGGGCCGATTGCCGGTGCAGGTGTGTTCTTCGAAGCGATTGAGCACGAGTTTGACCGGCGCGTTCGCTGCGTGCGCGAGCAGTGCGACGGCGCGGCCTTCTGCTCCCGCAGTGAACTTGCTGCCGAAGCCGCCGCCGACGAACTCGGCGTGAATGGTCACCGACTTGCACTGCAGCCCGGCGGCGCGCATCGCCTGCGACAGTTCGCCGCGCACGCCGAACGTCGCCTGCGTGCTCATGTAGACGTCGAGGTCCGCATCGGTCCACTTCGCCACGGCGCCGTGCGACTCCATCGATGCATGGGTCTGGACTTCGGTGCGGTAGGTGCCGGTGACGGTGGTCTTCGCTTTGGCAAATGCGGCAGTGAGTTCTTCTCCCGCGTCTGGCCATGGATCCGTGATGTCGCCCTGCTCGTCGAGCACGGGCGCACCATCTGCAAACAGGAAGTCGACGGTGTGCCCCTCCTGTGCATATTCGGCGACGATCGCCTCCAAAGCGTCGCGGCACAGGTCCAGCGTCGGCGCCGCGACCGCGGCAATCTCGTCGCCGACGAAGCGCACTCGCTTGCCGACCTCCTTCAGCGCGATCACCGCGGCGACGCCGGGCATCGAGCGTGCCTTCTCGAGGTCGAGATTCTGCAGCAATCCACGGGCGATCGGCGCGCGCAGGATCGCGGCCTGCAGCATCCCGGGGAAAGCAATGTCGTGCGTGTACTTCGCGCGGCCCGAGGCCTTGTCGCGACCGTCGGCCCGGTCCGCGTCGGAGCCGACGACCGATAGCTTCGTCGTTGCATCCCACGGCGGTGCATCGCCGGCTGGGACCTCGAAGGTGCGCGTCTCGATGAGCGAGCCGAAGCCGACCTTGAGTTCCTTCTCGGGCGGAGTGCGGTCGCGCGAGTTCATCGCTTCTCTCCCTGCATGCGCTTTGCGGCACCCGCGACGGCCTCGCAAATGCGGCCGTAGGTTCCGCAGCGGCAGATGTTGCCGGAGATCGCGCGCTGCACAGAAGCCCGATCGGGGTTGGCGTTCGTCTGCAGGCAGTGGAGTGAACTCATCACCATGCCGGGCGTGCAGACGCCGCACTGCATCGCGTCACAGCGGGCGAACTCCAGGACCAAGGGGTGGTCGTGTCCGGGTCTGCCGATGCCTTCGACGGTCGTGATCTGCGTCGCCTGCGCGTCCAGCGCCAACATCAGGCACGCATTCACCGGCAGGCCGTCGACGTGCACCGTGCAGCCGCCGCACGCGCCGCGATCACAACCCTTCTTTGCGCCCGTCAAGTCGAGCGTGTCGCGCAACGCGTCGAGCAACGTGGTGCGCGTCTCGACTTGCAGTCGGTGCTCCTTGCCGTTCACGGTGAGCGCGATTGCATGCGCGCCTTGGGCGTAGGACTTCGGGCCGTCTTGGTGCGCGTCGGCGTTCGCGTGCAGCGCCGCGGAGCCGACAGCTGCCGCCGACGCGCCTTTGAGGAAGGAACGGCGTGAGAACGCGCCGCCGTCGTGGAGGTCCTTGGTCATGAACTGCCTTGGATGCTGGATCGAGGAGCGTAGCTAGGTGCGCGAGCCTTCGCGTCACGTTCCTGTCGTGTGATCATGGAGGATCACGACGCGGCCGTGCTGGCGTGTGAGCACGAGCGTGAAGACGCCGTGCGAGGGGACCTCGCCGTCGATTCGATACTCGCCGAGCAGCAGGGCATTGCCGCCGTGCAGGCCGCGGAAGTCGACGACTTCGAAGGCGAGGTGGCCGCGTTCCTTGGCGGTGGGGTAGTTGCGCCGGTAGGTCGCGAGGAGATCGCGGCGCCCGCGTGCCAGGCCCGACTTGCCATAGAACGTCAACTCTGGCCCGTCCCAATAGGTCGCGACGAAGGCTTCGAGGTTGCCCGCGTTCCACTGCTCGGCTTGCGCCGTCAGCACTTCTATGACTTCTTCGCGTTGGATCGCTTCGACCGCCGGCGCTTGCAGGCTGCTACAGCCGGCAAGCATCAGCGAGAGCATGGCGAGGGCGCGTGGGCGAGTCCGGCACACGGTGGCATTCGGCATCGGCGCATGATGGCCAGGCCGCAGCCAAAGGGAAGCGACTCGCGCGGCGCTTTCTGCTGCTACGCTGCGCGGCTCCCCGAGGGACCATGCGCGAACTCCCCACTGCCAGCCGCATTCTCGTTTCGTTGCTCGCAGTCGCGCTTGCAGCTGCGGCGCCAGCGCAGCGCGACAAGTTCGAGAACCTCGCCGAGGGCTATCGCATCTTCGTGCACAAGTCGATCAAGGCGGTGCCGACGGAGCCCAACGAACGCCAGGCGATTGCGAAGTGGAGCGGGTCGATCGAGTTCAAGGACAAGCTCTACCGCGGCAACGCGGACTGCACTGCGTTGCTGGTGCGCATCAAGAAGCAAAAGGGGCCTGCGACCGGTGGCCAAGCGGAGGGCGGTGTCGCCGGGGACCAAGCAGGCGGCGGCGACAGTTCGACGGTGCGCGACGATGCGATCCTTGCCCGCAACAGCGGCACGACACTCGACGACTTCCTGAAGCTGCGCGGGCTGCCCTCCGCGGTGCAAGCTGCCAGCGACGACAAGCCGCTGCGGAGCAAGGACGGCGTCACATACACCCAGAGCCAGGTGGCGGGCGAGGTGTTCGACGACCGCAAGCGCGTCATGAACGCGGTGCCGATGGTGCGCGCCTACCTGCTCGAAGACGAGCAGGAGCTGTTCGGCATCGTCGCAATCGGACCGTGGATCGATCCGTGGAAGGACGTCGTCGAGGACATGGCCAAGAGCTTGCAGCGCACGCAACTCGGCGCCGAAGACACAGACCCGGCGGCAGTCTCGAAGTTCGGCAATCAGGAGTTTCGTGACGCCGTGCGCAAGAAGCTCGTGAAGGGCTGGCGTGCGTTCGACACCGAGCACTTCGTGTTCGCGACGAACAGCAAGGACTCCGCCCTGATCCAACAGATCCTCGTCGATCTGGAGCTGATGCGGCTCAACTACATCGAGCGTTTTCCTCCCGTCGAGGGTGTCGATCTCGACACGGTGATCTCCGCGGTGCGGTTCTGCTCGACCTACGACGACTACGAGGCCTACGGCGGTCCGCCCGGGACCGGCGGCTACTGGAACTTCGTCGACGAAGAACTCGTGCTCGTCGACATGCAGACGCTCGACCCGCGGGCCTACAAGAAGAACCCGAGCCTCAAGGACATCCAGGTCCTCGACATCCTCTACCACGAGGCGATGCATCAGTATTTCTTCTACGCGAACGGCAACCTCGCGCCGGCGTCATGGTTCAACGAAGGCTATGGCGAAGTCTTCGCCGGGGCGGTGCCGGACCGTCGCAAGAACGAGATCCGCAAGATCGACAAGAACAAGTTCCGACTCGCGGTCATCAAGCAGGCGCAGAGGACCGGGACTTGGCCCGACCTTCGTCGACTGCTGCACATGACGCAGCAGGAGTTCTATGGCCAGGGGGTGCTGCTCAACTACGCGTTCGGTTGGGCCTTCTGCTACTTCCTCGACGAGCAGCGGAAAGACTCCAAGGGCAACAAGCAATGGGCGTCGATCCCGGACCTCTATCTCGACAACCTGCGCCGGGCGACGCAGAAGAAGAAGAAGGAGTTGAAGGTCGACGACAAGGACAAGAAGTGGCTCCTGCCGTTGCAGGACGAGTTGCAGAAGGCGGCCTTCGAATCGACGTTCTCGAAGATGGACCTTTCCGCGCTGCAGCAGGCTTGGATCGAAGAGATGAAGAGTTGGCGGCGCTGATCGCTCGCCCCGGCTTCACTTGTCCTGCGGCGCGGACTGCTCCGCGGCAAGCAGCGCCGCGGCGCACGCGGAACGGATCGCGTCGCCCATCGCGCGCTTGTGCTGTTTCGCCTCGCGCATCGCCGAGAAGCTCTCTGGCAGCGTGATCGCGCGCTCGTCGAGTTGCGCGAGCAGTTCTGCGCGATCGGATTCGGTGAGCTTCTTCGCGAACGAATCGGGATCGTGACCGTGCTCGGACCACATCAACTGCATGCGGTCGACGAGCGGCTGGTAGGTTGGGTCGAGTTCCGGCTCCGCCGCGACGAAGGCGGCGGCCGCACTCTCGCACAGCGTGCGGTATTCGCGGTGCTTCTTCAGCGTCGCGCGGATCTGGTCGTAGAGGCGTTCGCGCCGGCGCCCTTCGGGGATCGGGCTGACGAAGCTGTCGGTCAACAGGATGCGGCGGGCGAATGCGATCGCGTCGACATCCGGCACTTCCACTGTGCGGCCTGAATACCACGCCTCGTAGAGCGAGACGCCGTCGAACACGCGGCCATCGCGGTCCGCGTAGGAGTGTTCGCTCCATGCCGCGATCGTGCGCTGGTCGGCGTCGCGGTCGAGCAACCAGAGCAAGCGGGCGACGGCGCGGTCCGCGGCTGGCGGATAGCCCGCACAGAGGTTGGCGAAGCGTTCGCGCACGGACAAGGGCCTGGATGCGGTCGCAGCCTCGCCATGGAGCCAGTCGTAGGCGACGTGCGGGATCAGGTCGCGCAGCAGCTGCACCGTAGGGAATTCGGCGCGAACCTTCTTGTTGCGCGGGTCGTCGGCGTCGATGCGCTTGCGCGCGGGCGCGACGGGCGCGAACTCGGCCGGGGAGTGGTGGCTGCGCTCTTTGCGCGGCGGGAACGACGCTGCTCCACCGTAGGCCTCGACGCGCAGCAAGGTCTCGTCTTGCAGCGCGCTGACGCGGAGCAGCGCGCCTTCGAGCGCGGACTGCATCGCCGACAAGGGCAGCGCGTCGAAGCGCTGGCGCAAGGACGTCGCGCCGACTTGTGCGACGGTGCACGCGCAGATGCAGGCGCTGGCCATCAGCACGGCCAAACCAGCAAGGAGTGCGCGTGGCGCCTGCATCTGGAAGTGGCGCGGCGCCGCAATCAGCGGCGCTGCACCTCGCGAATGGCGGACGCAGGGAAGGCGCGGATCATGCCACTGAGGTCGCGGATCTTGACCCATTCGCTCAGGCCCGAGAGCAGCGTGCCCTCGATGACGTAGTGGCTGCGCTCATCGTTCACGAGCAAACGCACCGCGACTCCGGCGGCAAATGCCTCGTCGCTGCGCGCGCGCGGTGTCTGTGCCTTGACGTCGGTGGCCGCTTCTTGCTGCGAGCGTGCGCTGGCCGGAAGCCGATGCTCGCGCTTGCCACGCGAGAAGGTTGCCTGCGGGTCGTCGTCGCCGCCGTTTGTCAGCGAGACGGTGACTGGATAGTGGTCGCTGTGCGTCTTGCGCCAGGCTGCTTTGTCAGGCAGGGCAGCTTCGCTGTGCGAGTCGAACGAGTTGGCCTGCACCTCGAGGAAGCGCGGTGACGGCGCGATCTGATCGATCGGCTCGTCGAAGTGCATGATCGTCGGTTCGCTCTTGAGCTGCGGCAGGTAGCGCGCGACGCCGCTCGCCTCCAGCGTCTGTTGCACTTCGGTCCCGTAGGTGCTGTTGAAGTCCCCGAGCACGACGATGTCCTGGTCTTCGTCGCTCGATGACTGCAGCGTGACGAGCCAGTCGCGGATGCCTTGGGCCTCGAAGGCGCGCTTCTTCTTGTCGTCTGCCTTGTCGCCGGCCTTCAGGTGCAGCACGACGGCGCGGAAGTCGAGCCCGGTTTGACGATCCTTGAAGCAGGCTGTGACCGGGACCCGGTGGAAGATCGGCAACCCGTCCTTCTCGCGCGGAAAGTCGAGCATCTCCTCTGCCCACAGCAGATCGACCCGGGCGTCGTCGTAGCAGAAGCCGACCGCCTGCAGGGTCTTGCCCTCAGCAAAGCCGCCGGTGGTGCCGAGAACGACATTCCACTTTGGACCGATCTGCTTCGCCATCTTGCGCAGCGCGTCCTCGCTGCCGATCTCCTGCACCGCGAGGACCGCGACGCCGAGTTCGCGCACGAACCTCGCCATCTCCGCGAGGTCCTGTTCGTCGCGCGGCGGCAGTTCGCTTCGCTTGCCGCCTTCGAGGTGGACGCTGCGCATCGCCGGTGGACCGCCGAACCACTCGAGGTTCCATGAGCCGATGCGCAAGTGCGGTGCTTCTTGTGCTGCGAGCGACAGGCTCAGCAGCGAAGCGGCAAGAATGTGGAAGACGTTCATCATGCGAGTCCTTCGGCGCGTCTGCGGATCCTGCGCATCAGATCCTGCAGGAAGTGGATGTTGTGGATCGACAGCAGGATGCCCGCAAGCATCTCGTTGGCCACCGCGAGGTGGCGGATGTAGGCGCGACAGTACTTGCTACAGCAGTAGCAGCCGCAGCCCTCGACCAGCGGCTTGGGATCGTCCTTGTATTGCTCGTTTCGCAACTTGAGCACCGCGCCATCGGGCGCGAATGCCTGATGATTGCGGCCGTGTCGCGTTGGCACCACGCAGTCGAACATGTCGACGCCGCTTGCGGTCGCGGCGAGCAGATCCTCGGGCATGCCGACGCCCATCATGTAGCGGACCTTGTTTGGCGGCAGTTCGTCGACGGCCGCTTCCAGAGCGACTGCCATCTGCGCCTTGGTCTCGCCGACGCTCAGGCCGCCGATCGCGTAGCCATCAAAGTCCATCGCCGCGAGCGCCTGCGCGCTTTCTGCACGCAGCTGGGAGTCGGTGCCGCCTTGGACGATGCCGAAGACCGCCTGCCCGCGCGCGCTGCCGCCCCAGCGATCGTGCAGATCGCGCGCGCGCCTGGCCCAACTCAGCGTGCGTTCGTGCGCCTGCCGCTGGTAGTTCGCGTCGGCGTCTCCGGGCGGGCAGTGGTCGAGCACCATCGCGATGTCCGGACCGAGTTGGCGCTGAAAGGTCAGCACCGACTCCGGCGTGCAGCGATGTGAACTGCCGTCGATCACCGACTGAAAGGTCACGCCTTCGTCGTCGATCGCGACCTTGCCGCCGAGCGAGAACACCTGGTAGCCGCCGCTGTCGGTGAGGATCGGTCCATCCCAGCCCATGAAGCGATGCAGTCCACCAAGTCGCTCGATGCGTTCGGCGCCGGGCCGCACGTGCAGGTGGTAGCTGTTGGCGAGGATCAACTCGGCGCCGGTCGCTTTGACCTGTTCTGGCGTCAGGCCCTTCAGCGTCGCGTAGGTGCCGACTGGCGCGAAGCACGGGGTCTCGAAGGTGCCGTGCGGAGTGTGGCAGCGGCCTCGACGCAGCGAGCCCCGTTGGTCGAGCAGTTCGAAGCGGAATGCGGTCACAGGGGGCGACTCGAGAGGTTCATTGCGAGAACGGCAACTCGCCACTTCGCCCGCCGGCGGATCTGCCGATGTGCTCGAGCCCCCGCTCCGTCACGACGCGGCCTCGCGGCGTGCGCGCGACCAGTCCGCAGCGCAAGAGGTGCGGTTCGAGCACTTCTTCGATGGTGTCCTCGGCTTCGTCGACCATGGCAGCCAGCGTCTTCAGCCCGATCGGTTCGCCGCGGTCGGCCAGCGCGCGCAGGACCCGACGGTCGACTTCTTCGAGTCCGAGCCCGTCGATGCGCAATCGGTCGAGCGCTTCTTGTGCGACCGCGATGTCGATCGACGCATTGCCTTGCACCTGCGCGAGGTCGCGCACGCGACGAAGGATGCGAAGCGCCATGCGCGGCGTGCCTCGGCTGCGCTCGGCGAGCCAGCGCGCGGAAGGCGCATCGATGGCGACGGCAAGCTTGATCGCGGCGCGCCGCAAGATCTCTTCGAGGTGTTCGGGGGGATAGGGCTCGAGGCGCTCGACGATGCCAAAGCGCGACCGGAAGGCTGCGGTGAGCAGCCCCTCGCGTGTCGTTGCGCCGACCAACGTGAAGGGTTGCACGCCCAAACGCACACTGCGGCCGCCTGGCCCGCTGTCGAGCACGACGTCGATCGCGTGGTCCTCCATCGCGGAGTAGAGGTATTCCTCGAGCACGCGCGGCAGCCGGTGGATCTCGTCGACGAAGAGCACTTCGTTGCGTTGCAGTCGCGTCAGCATGCCGGCGAGATCGCGCGGCGCCGCGAGCGCCGGGCCCGACGTGATCACCAGGTTGGTCCCCATGCCGTGCGCGACCAAGTGTGCGAGCGTCGTCTTGCCAAGACCGGGCGGGCCGCACAGCAGCACGTGATCGAGTGGCTCAGCGCGCGCGCGCGCGGCTGCGATCGCGATGCCGAGGTTGTCGCGGATCTGATGCTGGCCGACGAAGTCCTGAAACGTCGCCGGGCGCAGGCTCCGGTCAAACTCGGCTTCCGGGCCGACATCCTGATCGTGGAAGATCATCGCAGGGGAGGGGGATGGTAGAAGCCCACGCGCGCCGCACAACGATTCGCGGCTGCCGTGGCGCATCGTTGCGTTCGGGTGGTGGGACGCGATGCTGGCACGGGTGAGCGATGACGCAGAGTTGCCTGTCTACGACCTCGTTGGCGGCGAACGCATCGCGGCCATGGTCGCGGCTTTCTACCAGCGCGTGCCGGCGGACCCGATCCTTGGGCCGATGTATCCAAGGAGCGACCTGCCGATGGCCGAGCAGCGGCTGCGGAGTTTCCTCACCTACCGGCTCGGTGGCCCTGCCGATTACCTGCGCGAGCGCGGGCATCCCCGGCTTCGCATGCGGCATGCATCCTTCCAAATCGACCTCGCGGCGCGGGACCGTTGGATGCTGCTGATGCGGGCGGCGATGGTGGAGGTGCAGATGCCGGCGGAGATCCAGGCCTATCTCGAGGGCTTCCTCGGCGACATCGCGACCTTCTTGAAGAACCGGTCTGACTGAGCGCAGCGGGGTGAGCGTGCGGTGGCGTGTGCGCCTTCGCGCACGCGTGCGATGCCGCTCGCAGCCCGGCCAACCGCGGGCCTCCTGCGTCCGTTTCGTCGCCGGACCTTAGTCGGACCTTGCGGCAGGCCGTCGGCGCCGCGGATCGCAGCGGCACCGTTCTTGCGGACAGGAAAGTCAAGGACCCAAAGCCGGACTTGCCGGGATGGTCGCAATGTCCGCTGCGCCGCCTTGATCCAGAACTCGGTCGCAGTAGCTTCTCGCGACCCCTCGGTAGCCTGGAACGGCCCTCGTTCCAAACCCATGCCCACCGTTCGGGCGCATTCGAACATGACCAACCCCTTCGCTCGTATGTCCTTGCGGACTGCACTCGCAGGCGGCTCGCTGGCCGTCCTTGCTCTGATCAGCGGTTGTCAAGGCGGTTCGCCTGGCGACCCTGACAACCGCGGCGACTTCAAGGTCACCTCGATCTCCACCGGTCGCGGCACGATCTATCCGTATCGCATTCGCGCCGCTGACTCGTTCGGCAACCCGACCACCACGGTGCTGAACATCGAGAGCGAAACCGTCATGAAGCAGAACGTGACGGGAAATAACGGCGTGCTGCCCGTGGCGACCTTCGACACGACGGCCACGCTGCCAGATGGCAGCCCCGGCAACCAGTTCGTGCAGTTCCAGTTCAGCCACAAGCTCGATGTCGATTCGATCCTCAGCAACTTGCTGGCGAATCAGAACAACTCGGGCCTGACCGGCAGCTTGAACGTCATCGCCTACGATCCCGCCACGGAGACCGGCAACATGGTCCGCGGCCGTGGGTTCGTGAACGGCTACACCTACTACAACGAGAGCGGCGTATTGGTGAAGCGGCAGGCCGTGCGGGCCGACGCCGCGACCTCGGGCGTCGAGATCCTCGATGCGCGCGCGGTCGGCTTCCCGAACTACCTTGGTGCTGCCGACCTGGTGGGCCTCAAGTCGTTCATCTTCATCCCGGATGCGGACGACAACCTCGCGACGCTCGAAGCCTTTCAGGCCGACCGTCTGATTCGCTTGGTGGTGACGTCCGCCGTGCTGGACTCCGAAGGCCACCTGCTCGAACAAGAAGTCTGCACCGCGACCACGGTCGGTGCCGATCCGAATCCGCCGCAGGTCCTCGGCTACCTGACCTTGCCCTCGATCAATCCGGGCAACAACCAGACGGGGATCGATCCGACGACGACGATTCAGGTCCGGTTCAACAAGCCGGTCCAACCGGGCGACGTCGGGTCCTTCTTCAATTCGCAGCAACTGACGCCGCCTTCGGGCGGGCTCGTGCTCTCGGTCACCGCTTCCGCCGCCACGTTTCAGATCATCTATCACGCCGATCCGTTCAGCTACGGCGACATGTGCAACTTCGTGGTGACCCCGGCTTACAACCTGCCGGGTGAATCGAGCGTGGACGTCACCGTCCAAAACACCGCGATCCGCAGCCTCACGGGATCGTTGATCGGCCAGCCGGTCACGACCCAGTTCAGCACCGCGCAGGGCCCGGGCATCGTCAATGCGCCAGTCGCACCCGAAGTGATGTACATCGGCATCGGCGGATCGACGCCGGGCGTCTCGGCGATCGACCTCAACGGCATCGGCCAGGGCACTGGCGATCTCGCCACCACGCGGTTCAAGCAAGGTCTCCAGCCCAACATCGGTTCGCCTGGCGTCGATCCGGCGCTCGCCGAGGGCCGCACGACGCTCGACGCCGGCAGTTCTGGCGCATTGACGTTGGTGCAAGACTCCAACCTCAACACGCGGCTCTTGCGCGAGCCCATCGTCGGCGCCATCAACGACATCCACGTCGGCGCGCCGCTGGACCTCGTCTTCAACAACGAGAACATCAACGTCAACGCGACGCGCGCCAATCAGATGAACCCAGTGATGGGCGCCCAGATGCCGGGCAATACCATCTCGCAGCCGCCGCACCCAAATCCGCCGAAGCTGCGCTACCCGCCGCCGAATCCAGGCCGTGGGATCTTTGGCGAGGAGCCGACCGTCAACTCGAGCTCTGGGCCTCCCGGCAACATCCTGACCGGTGGACCACCGGCGGGCTGCGCCACCTCGCCGCTCAACCGGCTGGTCGCTGGCAATCCCTTCGCTTCGGCGGGCAATGGTTCGTTCGGCCTCTACGGCACGACCTTCATGGGCACCTTCTACGGCCCACAGCGTCCGCCGCTCTCGCCGCCGCCGCCGCCGCCCTTCTGCCCCTTCAGCTCGCGCCAGCAAGTCGGCCACTTCCTCTACGTGCTCGACCGTGACAATCGGCAGGTGTTGGTCGTCAACAGCAACCGGTTCACGGTGCTCGACACCATCCGCCTGACCGACCCGGTCAGCATGGCGATGGCGCCGAACATGACCCGTCTCGCAGTTTCGAACTTCTCGAGCGCGACGGTCAGCTTCATCGACATCGACCCGACCAGCACAACCTTCCATCAGGTGGTCGCCGAGACTCGCGTCGAGCGCGGCCCGACGGGCATCTGCTGGCAGCCGGACGGCGAGGACATCCTCGTCGTGAGCACGGACTCGAACTTCATGAGCATCATTCGCGCCCAGGACTTCACGGTCCGTCGCGCGGTGTCCGGCTTCCTCAACGCCCCGATCGAGGTCGTTGCCACGGAGCGCTTCGTCCAATCCGGCTTCCAGCAGGGCGTCTACTTCGCCTACATCCTGAACTCGAACGGCACGGTCGCCGTCTATGAGTCGGGTCCTGACGGCGTCAACGGCTTCGGCTTCAACGACATCGTCTCGACGATCCCGAACGCGACATTCACTCGCGCGCGGTCGATGGTCTACGACTTCCTGTCGTCCAACGGCGGCGTGCTGATCGGGCACGTCGACGCCAGTGGTCTTGGTCAGATCTCGCGTCTGACGATGACTGCGTCGCCCGTCGGACAGATCCCGCTGAACCCGAACTCAGGCGGTTTCATCCAGCCGCCGACCTTCCGCCAGAAGGAATGGAACGTGGTCCAGCGCTACGGCGGCCTGAACGCCACGACGCCGATCCGAGACCTGTTCTCGGGCAACTCGATCACCGACATCGCCACGGATGAGATGATCAACTACGGCGGCGGCACCGGGCAGGTCACGCAGTTCAATGCCGGCTACCAGCGCACGCCCTACACCCACTCGGGCAAGCACACGCTCAAGGTCGTCGGTGGCGCGACGGTGTTCGCGACGCAGCCCAAGCTCTTGTTTGCAGTGCTTTCCGACGCGGGCCGGGTCGATGTTCTCGAAGTCACGACGGGTCGGCGCATCTCCACGATCGTCGTTCCAGGCGTGCGAGTGATTTCGTCCTACTGGCGCCAGTGAGCGAACGCAGGCCGGCTCAAAGGCGGCCTGATGGAACGCAGAAGGAGGGCCCCCCGCGGGCCCTTCTTCGTTTTGGGGCCGTTCACGAATCCTGGCAGCAGGCACGGGACATCGCGCAGGACTCGGCCCAGAATGCGCCCATGCCGGAAGGGCTCGTGATCCAACGCATGTTTGCCGAAGTAGCCGACGGCTACGACCGTGCGAACCGCGTGCTATCGCTCGGCATCGACGTGCTGTGGCGGCGCCGGGCCGCAAAGGTGGCTGAGGTCCGCGCCGGCGAACGGGTGCTGGACGTGTGCTCGGGCACCGGCGACCTCGCGCTGCACTTGGCTCGCATGGGGGCCAAGGTCGTCGGCGCTGACTTCTGCGCGCCGATGCTGCGTCATGCGGAGCGCAAGGCCGAGGGCCGCGACATTCGGCCGCGTTTCGTCTGCTCCGATGCGCAGCAGCTGCCGTTCCAGGACGGCTCGTTTGACCTCGCGACGGTTGCGTTTGGCATCCGCAACGTCGAGAGCCCGGTCGCGGCGCTGCGGGAGATGGCGCGCGTCGTCCGCAAGGGTGGTCGAATCGTCGTGCTGGAGTTTTGCAAGCCGTCGCTGCCGATGTTTGGCGCCGCCTACCTGTTCTATTTCCGTCGCGTGTTGCCGAGGTTGGGCAAGTGGGTGTCCGGCGCGAGCAACGACGCCTACCAGTATCTGCCCGATTCGGTGATGAAGTTTCCCGAACGCGGCGCGTTCACCAATCTGATGGCGCAGGCCGGACTCGCGTCGCCGCGTCATGTCGTTTTGAGCGGCGGCATTGCCGCCGTCTACCGTGGCGAAGTCCAACACTGAAGCGCCTGCTGCACTGCCCGCGAGGGACGGTTACTTCGCATGGTCGAAGGATCCGGCCGTCAGCATGTTCGCGGTATTGCCACTGTGGCTTGCCTACGAAGGGCTGCGGCTCAATCTCGCCCCGTCCGAGCGCAACCTCTCCGAGTGGATTCTCCTCGACCTGATTACCCGGCAGGCGCCCGCGATCTCTTCGGTGATCTACGTTGCCATGGGCATCGGCCTCTTCGTCGCAATGCGCAGCGTCATCCAGCGCAATGTGCCGTGGGGTCGCGTCTCCCTGGTCGTCGTGCTCGAAGGCACGGTCTATGGGCTGATGCTCGGCCCGTTGGCCGCGGCGCTGGCCGATCCAGCAGTCCGTTATCTCGCGACCTTCTCGACGCACCCGCGTTTGGTGCAGGACCTTGTCGGCTCGCTGGGGGCTGGCATCTTCGAGGAACTCGTGTTCCGGCTCGGACTGATGTCACTGCTGGCCTGGATGTGGGCTCGCGCGACGTCCGCCTTCCGGTTGCCGCGCGCGCTCGGCGGCATCCTCGCCGTGGTCGTCAGCGCCTTGTTGTTCTCGCTGCACCATCATCTGCGCGAGGACTTTCACCGCGGCGTGTTCTTGTTCCGCACGATGGCAGGTCTGCTGCTCGGCTTCCTGTTCTGGTTCCGTGGCTTCGGTGTCTGCGTCTACACCCACGCGATGTACGACGTCTACTACTTCCTCACGCACGACCCGCGATGACGAGGGCAGAGCGTGCGTTTGCAGTCGGCTTCTGCGGCGGCTCGGGCATCGCGTATGGCCTGCGGTTCGTGTCCGTGTTGCTGGAGGCAGGGCACCGCGTGCACCTCACGGCGACCAACGCATCGCTGCGCGTGATCCGGCACGAAGCGGGCATCGAGATCGACTTGGCGAAGCCGGACCTCGCGGCGCTGTTTCCTGCCGCCCTTCGCCAGAAGTTGGCGACGCACGATCTCGTTGCGGTGGAGGCCGCGCCAAGTTCTGGCAGCGCCAAGATCGAGGCGACCGTGCTGATCCCGTGCAGCATGGGAACTCTTGCGCGGATCGCGCATGGCTTCTCCAGCAACCTGGTCGAGCGCATGGCGGACGTCGCGATCAAGGAAGGCCGACCGCTGCTCGTCGTGCCGCGTGAGACGCCGCTGTCGGTGATCCACCTCGAGAACATGCTCAAGCTTGCTCGAGCCGGCGCGATCCTCCTGCCTGCGATGCCGGGCTTCTACACGCGGCCAGAGACGGTGCAGGAGATGGTGGACTTCGTCGTCGGCAAGGCGCTCGATCGGCTGGGCATCGAGCATGCGCTGTTCCGTCGCTGGAGCACGCCAACTGTGGAGCCGCGCGTCGGGAGCGTTTCGCCTTGGAACGAAGGCGAGGATTGCCCGTGAGCGCCAAGGACTACGCAGCGCTGATCAAACTCTCGCACTCGGTGTTCGCGCTGCCGTTTGCGCTGCTGGCGTTGTTCGCCGCCGACCGATCTCCAACGTGGGCGACGGTGGGGCTGTGTGTCCTGGCGGTGGTTGCGGCGCGCACCTCGGCCATGTCCTACAACCGCTACGTCGATCGCGACCTCGACGCCGAGAACCCGAGAACGAAGCAGCGCGAGATCCCACGAGGCGCCGTGTCGCCGCGCAGCGCGCTGATGCTGGCTGTGCTTTCCGGCCTCGTATTCCTTTGTGCCTGCGCGGTGCTCGGTTCGGTGTGCGCGTGGCTCGGAGCGCCAGTCTTGCTCTGGCTCCTGCTCTACAGCCATACGAAGCGATACACGTCGTGGTGCCATCTTTGGCTCGGCGTCGCACTCGGTCTTGCACCGCTGGCCGCGTGGGTCGCGGCGCGTGGCTCCTTCGAGGGCTTCGCGATCCCGCTGCAGCTTGCGTCCGGCGTTGTGCTGTGGGTCGCTGGTTTCGATGTGTGCTACGCCTGCCAGGACGAGGCCTTCGACACTTCGCGCGGGCTGCACTCGATTCCGGCGCGACTTGGCGTCGTGCGGGCCTTGTGGATGAGCCGCGCGATGCACGCTTGCGCCGTGGTCCTGTTCTGGTCCTTCGGTCGCGCAGCAGGGCTCGGCGATGCGTATGCCGTGGGTGTCGTGGTCGCTGCGGCCTTGATGGTCTGGCAGCATTGGTTGCTCCGTCGCTCCGATCTCTCGCACATCCACACCGCGTTTTTCACCGCGAACGGCATGCTGAGCGTCGCCATGCTTGCGGCCGGGCTCGCGGACATCTACCTGTTTGCCTGACATGGCCGGCCCGCATCCCGAAAAGGAGTCCGAACGGCTGCGCGCCGCGTGCAAGCAAGGCCTGCCGTCGGTCGTCGCGCTCGTCGGCACAGGCACGTGGTTTCGAGAGCAGGCGCTCGGCGAGGTCCTCGCGTCATTACCCAAGGAACTCGAAGTCCTGACGGTCGAAGGCCAGGACGTGGAGTTGCGAGGCGTCAAGCAGTCGGCAGAGTCCGAGGACGGGGGCGACCGAGACGACGTGGACTTGGACGAAGGCGACGATGGCAAGCAGGCGCAGTGCAAGGATCTGCAGCCGCTCGCCGGCGGTGGCCTGTTCTCGCAGTCGACGGCGTTGGTGGTGCGCCGCGCCGATCGGTGGCTGCAGAAGTATGCGACTGCGGTCGCCGCCTTTGCGCCCCGGATTCAGAAGGGATCGCTGCTCCTGTTCGAGTCGCAGAAACTCGATCGGCGCACCAAATGGGCCAAGCAACTGGTCGCCAGCGGCGCGGTCTTCGAGTTTCGCGAACTCTACGAGACTCCATTTGGCCGCCCCGACCAGCCGCTGCAGGGCGAACTCGTGCAGTGGGTCGTCGCGCACTCCAAGCGGCTGCGCGTGCCGCTCACGCCAGAGTCCGCGCTCTTGCTGACGGCGCAGGTGGGAAAGGAGCCGTCCCAGTTGGCGGCGGAACTCGAGCAGTTGGTGGATCAGTTCGACAAGAAGGGCAGCAAGAAAGCCCTCGCGCCCGAAGACCTCCGCGGCAAGCTGACTTGCAGCTTCGAGTCGACGCCGTTCGAACTCGCCGAGGCGGTGCTCGATGGCGACCGCCAGCGCGCGCTCCGTTCGCTGCACGCATTGTTTGCGCGCGGCGTGAAGCAGAAGGACGGCAAGCGCATGGAGCAGGGCGGGCTGTTCCCGTTTGCGACGAGCTGGATGTTCACGGCGATGGCGCAGGTCTACGAAGGGCGGTTGATGCTCGACCAAGGGACGTCGATGCGCGACTTGCCGCAGAAAGCAGGCGTCTACAAGTTCCAGGAGCGCTTCGTCGCGCAGGTCCAGAAGAACTCCGTGCAGAAGCTGGAGCACGGGCTGCTCGCGCTCCTGCATTGCCAACGCGAACGTCGTTCGCTGGGCGAGGAGGACGACATTCTCCTCGAGAGGTTCCTGGCGCGGTGGTTCGACGGCGTTGTCACGCCCGGCCCGGAGGATCTCGAGTGGTGATCCGCGTGCTGCGCAAAGAAGTCCAGGACCAGATTGCCGCAGG
>SXGT01304912.1_pt1 | contig 20680 bp, 9 predicted proteins | sample 3176221 | NCBI WGS metagenome assembly SXGT01 (sample SAMN11356862, study PRJNA531348) | freshwater metagenome | isolation source: freshwater sample F1-120 | place: China: Fuxian Lake, Yuxi | collected 2017-12-25
AGGCGGCCTGTCCGCTCTTGCCATCGAACGCCGCCACCGATGCGAGGTGGACGATGCAACCGCGCTGGCCGTCCTTGTCGACGGGCTCCTGTTGCGACATCGCCGAGGCGGCGAGACGCAACACGTTGAAGGTGCCGATCAGGTTCACCTTGATGACGAACGAGAACTGGTCGAGAGGAAACGGCACGCCCTGGCGATTCACCGTGCGACAAGCATTGCCAATGCCCGCCGCATTGAGCACGCCCCGCAGCGGGCCCAGTGCCAGTGCGGCCTGCACTGCCTCGCGCACCTGCGCCTCGTCGGAGACGTCGGTGCGCGCGAAAGCGCCGTTCAGCTCGGTCGCGAGCGCGCGCCCTTTCTCCTCGTTGAGGTCGCAGATCAGCGGCCGTGCGCCGCGAGCCGCAAGCTGACGCGCGCTGGCCGCGCCGATGCCCGAGGCACCACCTGTCACCAGAACAGAAGCTCCCTTTAATTCCATGTCCCGGCGTTAGGGGACGGCAACGTGCCGTGCAAGATCACGCAGGGTCGCGCGTTCCGCCCCGGCAGATGCACCGCCGAGTCGCGCTCGCGTTCCCGCCTGTGTCGCAAACTGCAATATTCGGGGAACTCCGCAGCCGACGTCTCACGCTCAGAGTGAAGCGTAGACAGCGTCGATGAGGGCGTTGGTGCGCGGTGACTGCCAGCGGTCCCCCGGCCGGTTCATGACGTAGCCGAAGGCGAGTCCGGCATCGGGATCGGCAAAGCCAAGCGAACCGCCGTAGCCAAAATGACCGAAAGCGCGCGGGTTGGGTCCGATTGGGCGAGTCTCCTGCGCCAGCTGAAAGCCAAGTCCGAAGCGTGTCGGGCGATCGAGAATCACGTCCATGCCGTCCGAGACCGGGCGGATCGCGTCCTCGAGCAGCACCCGTGGCACGAACGCCGGATCCAGTGTCGCCGCGTAGATCGCAGCAACGCCACGGGCCGTGGCATGACCGTTGGTGGACGGAACCGCGAGTCGGCGCCACCAGCTCGAGTTCACCACCCCGAAGCCCGCGATGGCCGGGGGATTGAAGTACGCAGCCCATTTCATCTGATCGACGGTCGCATCCCCGCTCGCGGGCGCGACCGCCTCGCGGGCGATCTCGGGGTTCGACAGCGCCTCCCCCACACCCACGATGCGGGCGCAGCGCGCCTGCTCGGCCGCGTTCAGGCCGACGTGGAAGTCGGCTGCAAGTGGCCGAGTCAAGAATTCGCGCAACCCGTCCGCAAAACTCGACGCCCCGGCCGCACGACGAAGGACCTCGCCGACCAGGAACCCGTAGGTATTGACGTGATAGCCGTGTGCCGTACCGGGCCGCCACCACGGCTCCTGCGCGGCGAGACTCGCGACAACGCCAGACCAGTCGGCGAGCCTTTCGTTCACCATCGGCTCGCGCAGTGCCGGCAGCCCGGCCCGGTGCGCCATCAGTTCTCGCAGCGTGACACCCCCCTTGCCGGCAGCGCCGAATTCGGGCCAGCTCGCTGCGACCGCGGCATCGGGGTCGAGCCGACCCCGGGCCGCCAGTGCAAGGGCGAGCACCCCGACCACCCCCTTGCCGACAGAATAGGCATTGACGAGGGTATCCCGCTGCCATGGCCGCGTGTGCTCGCGGTCGACGTGGCCACCCCAAAGATCGAGCACCGGGCGGCCGCCCAGCGAGACCGTGACCGCGGCGCCAACTTCGTCGCGTTCCTCGAAGTTGGCACGCATGGCCTCGCGCACGCGCGCGAAAGCGGGATCGCACACGCCATGGATCGGGCTTGCAGCGCCGTGCGACATCGCGCGGGAGCCTAGCCGACGCGCAACCAGCGGCGCACGAAGGGAGGCCCCGAGCGCGCGCAGTCCATGCCGTCCTGGCCGCCGCGCTTTCCGCGACACCCGAAAGGGGCTTGCCTGTCGGGGCTGGCACGGTCATCTTCGGGCGTCACGGGAACATGCGCCGAGCGGCCAAGGATCACCAGAGCCCGCTCCTCCCCTCGTCGCTCGCTGCGCCCATGAAGAAGAGTAGACCTCGGCCCCGAACCATGGACATCCCGCAGCGCGCCACTGGTACGACGCGCGCCCTTGCCCTCGCGGTCTGCTGCGCGTTGGCGGAGGCCACGGTCGCACGCGCGGCCCCGCCCGGGTTCGCCGACCGGCCCCAGCTCGTCGGTGACCTCGACCGCACGCCCGCCGGCAACTCGGTCCGGAATCTCTCCACGGCCGCCGGGATCGTTTTCTTCGCCGGCCGCGACGACACGCACGGCCGCGAACTCTGGCGAACCGATGGCACGGCAGCCGGCACGCGGCTCGTCGCCGACCTAAGCCCGGGCGGTTCGGCTTCCGAGCCAAGCCGGGTGGTCGAAGTGGGCCGGCGGGCCTACTTCACCGCCGACGACGGCACGCACGGGCGCGAACTCTGGCGCAGTGACGGCACCACGCGCGGCACCCTGCGCGTGACCGACATCCTCCCCGGACCCGGCGCCGGTCTGGGCCTGTTCTACGGCAAATCCGACGCCCTCGCGGTTGGGAATAGCTTATACTTTACAGCAGACGACGGCGCGCACGGCAAGGAGCTCTGGCAGAGCGACGGCACGGGTGCCGGCACGAGCATGATCGCCGACATTCATCCGGGACCCGCCGGCTCGAACCCAAGCCTGATCGGCCACGTGCCGGCAGGCCTCCTCCTGGCTGCCGATCATCCCGAGCTGGGCCGCGAACTCTGGATCAGCGACGGCACCGCAGCGGGCACGCGGCTCGTGGTCGATTTCGTTCCGGGACCAGACGATTCGTTTCCCTCGGTCTACGGCGAGCTGGACTCCCTCGGCGGGCGAATGCTCGTGGCCACCTTCGAGCAGGGAACCGGTACACATCTCTGGACCACCGACGGCACAGCCGCCGGCACGGTCGCGTTCACGCCTGTGCGCGGCAACCGCTCCCCCAACCTGATCGGCGTCTGGCAGGGCGCCCTCTGGTTCACGCTCGGCGCGAGCTGGAGCGATTCGACCCTCTACCGCAGCGACGGCACGACGGCGGGAACGACAGCCATCGCCCACGGTGTCATGGCACAGGGCGCCGGCACGGCGCTGAATGGCGTGCTCTACTTCCCGGCGCGCGCGACCCCCGACGAGGCCGAGCACGGAGGCCAGCTCTGGCGCACCGATGGCACGGCGTCGGGAACCTTCCCGATCCACAACCTCGTGGACACCGCGTGCAGTGGAGAATTCGGAACACTGTTCGCGCTCGGCGACGAGCTGCTCTTCACCGCCCGCGAGGAGACGCGGGGTTGGGATCTCTGGGCAAGTGACGGCACCACGATGGGCACCCGCCGCCTGCACGATTTCGGCCCCCTCAACGTGCCATTGGGACGGACGGAAACGGTGCTTGGAGATGCCGTCCTTCTCTTTGCCGCCGACGACGGTCGCCACGGCGGTGAACTGTGGCGAACGGACGGCACACCGCGCGGCACCCATCTCGTCAAGGATATTCTCCATGTCACGGCCAATGCCATGGACAACTGGCCCGAGAGCAAGGTGCTGACGCACCCCTTGGGCGGGATCGTGTTCGACGATCGCCACGGCACGCTCTGGCACATCGGCGGCACCGACACCGGGGCCCGGCACCTGGCCACGCCAGGACCGGGACGCGCCCTCCCCCTCGCCTTTCGCCCCGACGGCTCGCTCTTCTTCCTCCAGACCCAGCCGGGCGGGTCCGCACTCTGGCGCAACGACAGCACGGCTCCGCTGGCCGCCTTCGCCGACACCCGACCTTCGAGCGAAGCGGCGCTGGCCGGCAATCTGCTCTTTTTTGTCGCCGACAACCAGCCCTGGCGCAGCGACGGCACGGCAGGCGGAACGCACTCGCTTGCCGATTTCGATCAGAGCCTGCGTCTTTCGTTTCCGTCGTCACTGATCAGACTCGACGACCGGGTTCTCTTCGTCGCCGAGGCCCCGAGCGACCGCCCGGAAATCTGGGCCAGCGACGGCACCGCCCGTGGCACCAGGCGCTTGACCAACATCAACGGGAATCGTTCCTGGATCCACCTCTTCCCCGCTGACGAGGTCGCGTTCGCGCTGGTCGATCAGGGCCAGACCGCCCGCGCGCTCTGGAGCACCGACGGAACGCCCGAAGGCACCCATGCGCTGCATCGTTTCGAGCCGGGCCCGGACCACTCGCTCGACTTCAGCGTGCTCGTCACGACCTCGTCGACTGGCGCGCTCGTGCTCGCAGGCGATCCGCAAGGTGGCTACGAACTCTGGCAGAGCGACGGTACCCGCGCCGGTACGCGCCTCCTCGCCCGCGTGCAGGAAGCCGGTGCGCCAGACACGTCGCGCGCGAGCCTCTTTGCGCGCCTCGGCGAGGGCGTGATCTTCAATGGCTGGGACGCGGAGCACGGCGCGGGCCTGCGCCGCTTCGACCTCGCCAGCAGCCGGCTCGAGTGGCTCGCCGGTGCGCGCACCGAGTGGTGGCTGGAGCAGCGGCCTGTCGAGTGGGAGGGGCGGCTCTACTTCGTCGCCGACGACGGCACGCACGGTCGCGAACTCTGGCAGAGCGATGGCACACCCGCCGGCACGACGATGGTGGCCGAAATCTTCCCCGGCGCACGCGGCAGCGATGTGCTCGGTACGACGGCAGCCGGCGAGCAACTCTTCTTCTTCGCCGCCAACGGGAGCACGGGGCGCGAACCCTGGGTCATCGACGCCGGCGCCTCCGCCCTCCGCATCGAGCGCGTGCGACCGCGCTCGCCCCTCCCGACCGGTGACGACTGCGCCGTGCTGGAAGTGACGGGCCTGCTCGGAGCCGGCGCGAGCCCGTCGAAGAACGTCTCGCTCGCGATCACCGATCGCCACGGCTTCGTCGCCGAAGCACACTGGCCGGGCGACGAGTGCACCGTAGGCGGCGACGGTGGAGCGCTCCGCTGCACCCACTCGGCTGGCACCGGCAGCGACGTGTTCCGCGCTGCGTTCGGCCGCAGCGACCGACTCGGCCGAGTCTCCTTCGCCGCCGCGCTCGGATCGGCAACAGTGCCCTGCACGCTCGACCCACCAGTGCGGGTCACGCTCGCCCTCGGCGGCGCAACGAACACGGCCTCCGTCAAAGCGGGGGCAACGGAATCTCCAGCGACGCGTTGAGCCCCCAGATCACGCGACCGACACGTGTCCACCTTCGGCAGGAACGCCGTCTGGAGGTCGGCCGGCGTCAGGCTCCCGCACCATGGGACCGGCGAGCGTCCGGCTGCGGGAACCCGATCGCCCCTTCCAAGGTGAACGCTTCGCGCTCCCCGACCAGGGCGAGACCGCGCCTGGCCCTCAAGCCCAGCAAGCCACGATGCGTCGCGGGCCCTCGTAGGGCATGCGGCCGTGCGCAACGGCGAAGTTGTCGATCGCAACCACGTCGCCCTCGACCCACGGGTCGAAAACAGTGTGCTGCCAGATCACGTCACGCACAGCCTCGACGTCGGCGCGCGGGATCTCGCTGCCGTCGACATGGGTCGTGTGCATCGAACGCTCATCGGGCGGCGTCGAGAGCAATTTCTCCTCGAGGGCGCGGGCCATCTCGAGCACACCGCGATGGCGGTCGGTCGGGCGCTTCGCCACGATCTGCTGGTACTCGCCGACTGAGCTGGTCGTGTGAAAGGTGGTGAGGTGGTTGTGCCAGGCGACCTCACCCGTCACCGGATGCCGCCGGAACACGGGCTGCGTGCTGAGCAGCCGCAACCCCCCGCCTTCGAGCCAGACCGCCTCGAAGCCCTCCTCGCGGCACTTTGCCTCAACCACCGCGTGATCGCGCGTCTGGAACATATCGTCCCACGGTTTGAGCTGGACCGCGTCGGTGCGCGTGCCGGGGGCGGCGTAGTTGCGAACGTGACGGATCCCGCCATCGAGGAAGCGCTGGCGGAGGTCCGCCGGCAGGTCACGCCAAACCTTGCGGAAATCACAGAGCGGCGTCTCGCCGCTGCCCTCGGCTGGTGCCGTGAGAGCGCAGAAGAAGAGATGGGCGGGTGGGTGGGCGCAGAAGCTCATCTCGCAATGCGCAGCGATCGGGTAGAAATCGGGCAGCTCGCTCGCGTTGAAGACATACTCGGTGACCGCGTCGCGCGGCGAGGTGCCGAGATAATCCTTCTTGAGTGCCGGATCGATCGCGCGCGCCACACCCTCGAAATCTTCCGGACCGCGCACCTCGAAGCCCCGGAAGCGGAGGGCGCCATGTGCCTGGAGCGCCTGACGGCACCAGGCCTCGTGCTGGCCGAGTTCGGCGCAGAGGGTCGCCACGCTGCGGTCGGCGCCCGCGGGTTCGATGCGCAGCGGAAGTTCGCCGGAGAGACGCCAGGGCGGAGGGGCCAGCGTGGACATGCCGGCAGTCTTGGCGGATGTCGCGGCCTGGCGCCAGCGCGTCGAGGGAGAGGCGGCCGCCCGGCGTCGCCGGATCGTCGGTGCAGCCGCTACAGCGCCCACCTCGGCGCCCTGGCCCAATCGATTCTCGAGGAATGACCTTCGACGTTGTTCAGTATCGTCTCGTAGGTCCCCGTCTCCAACTTGGCAGTGCCGAGGAGCTTCGCCATGCAGGACTCGGGAAGGTCGCAAGACCACCGGTCGGCAGAGATGGCGGAGCGGTGGCGGGCCATCCCGAGACGCCGGACTGGAGTCATCCTCCAGACCGACACCCGGGACGGCGGCCAACGATCAGTCGCAGGAGTTGGGGTCGTTATAGGTTTCGTTGGTGGCGGCGTTCAGCACCTGGCCGAAGAGCGGGACCGCGACGAGGCCGACGACGGGCGCCATCGTGACCTTCGCGTAGGCCTTGGCGCGAGCGGCATCGATGCAGGCGGTGAAGGCCGCCGAGGCCCCCGCGTCCCCATAGATGCAGGACGGAGCGTCGGTGGGCCCACCATTGCCCTTGGAATTCTTGTAGTCATTCTCGCAAGCGTCCGCGCAGGCACTCCAGCCGCTCGCATAGGCGCCAAGCGCCGCCGCCTGCGCGTTGGCGCAGACGATCTCGCCCGGCGTCACCGGCGTCGCCTCCGAGGTCGTCTTGCAGCCGGTCAACGCGGGAAGAGCGCTACCGATCAGGCTCACCGCACCTTCGACAGCAGCGAACGAACCCTCTTCGTAAGCTGCGAGATCGGCGTAGATCTGGTCACCAAGCGTGGTCGTGTCAATCGGAACGCTGGTGTCGTCGGCGACGGCGTCGCCGATACAGCCGCTCTCCAGGTAGAAATCGCCCTTCTTCGCGTAGTCGACCTTGGATTCACATTTCTCGATCGCGGCGACGAACTTGCCTCCGTCTTCGTAGGCGGCCGACGGAACAGCCGGATCGCAATCGAGGCCATAGGCGGGCCCGGCCGCTTCGCATTTGAGCGTCGCCTTGACCACGCAGGCGATCAACTTGCCCGCCTGCTTGCGCACATCGGCACGCCATTTCTGCTCGGGCGAACCCGACGTCAGAACCAGCGCGGACGCGCTCTGGGCGCCCAGGGCGAGTACGCCAGCTGCCAGAATGATTCGGGCAGAGCGGTGGACACCGGTGCCGGGGGAATATCGAGAGGCTGATTCACGCATGCGGGTCTCCTTTGTTTGACGGATCGGAACGGTCAGCATCGGCGGATGTCGTCCGCGCACGAGACACTGCCTGAGCCGACGGATTGGGATGTCTTTTCTCCCTGAAATCGCTTTCTCGAGTCAAGAGGTTTTGACCTGCCTCACGCCAAGGTGCGTCGATCGTCCCACCAAGTGGGAGAAACTTACGGCTGCGCCCAACGGGCACCTCGCTTCCAGCAAGGTCTCTCGAGGAACGTTGCCCTGGAGTTCGCGGGCATGGGATGATCGGGAATGGTGGCAGGAAGCCCGGTCCCCCGCAGTTCGCGGCTGATGCCGACCGGGCCGTGGTTCGGAGCGGGCGAGCGCCTCGTTCGATGCCGCTGGCGCGGGCTCGAAGCAGAGCCTCCGTTGCGGGCCTCCGCAGGCGCCGGGCTCGGACTCGACGTACCCCCTCTCCGCCACACGAGTGGGACGAAGATCCGTTGGGTTATCTTCACTGGCGCAGTGCTCTGCCGCGCCCTGCTCCCTCTGCTCCTGGCCGTGCTCGCCCTGAACGGCAGCATCGCCGAAGCACAGCCGGACCGTGTGGCTCTGCCGCGCCGTGCCGGATCGTGTGCTGCCGACGCGCGGGCCGGGGCGCGCGCCGCGATCGAGACATCCTGCCCCTGCACGGCTGCGACGTCAGCGCGCACACACTTCGACTGTGCACGCGGCGTGCTTACCGCCCGACTCGCCACCGGCGCGATCGCTGCGGGCTGCCTGCGCGAAGCCTTGAGCGAAGTTCGCCTCTCGACCTGCGGCCGGCCAGGCGCCGCGGTGTGCTGTCGCGTGCACAGCAACGGAGCGACCCGGCATCGGATCGTGGCGTCGGCGGGCGACTGTCGCGGGACGTCCACCTATTCGGCCTGTGTCAGTACGGGCTGGACCAGCACCGCCACCGGGTGTGACGCAGAGGGCTGCGTGGCCGTGCCCAGCGAATGCGGCAACAGCAGCATCGAGGGGACGGAACAATGCGATCCGCCCAACGACATCTCCTGCGACGCGACCTGCCGGTTCATCATCCCGCCAGACTGTGGCAACTGGAACCTCGACGAGGGCGAACAATGCGATCCGCCCAACGGCACCACCTGCGACGCGACCTGTCGGCTCATCATCCCGCCCAACTGCGGCAACAGTACGCTCGATGCGGGTGAGCAATGCGATCCGCCCGACAGCAGCACCTGCGACGCGACCTGCCGGTTCATCGTCCCGCCCAACTGCGGCAACTGGGTCCTCGACGAGGGCGAGCAATGCGACCCGCCCGACGGATCGACCTGCGACGCGATCTGCCAGTCGATTCCCTGCGCGACGCCCACCACGGCCTGCGGCAACGGGACCGTGGATCCGGGCGAGAGCTGCGACCCGCCCGGCGTGGGTACGTGTGGCCGCGATTGTCTGGCGGCACCCTGCGCGCCACCCGCCGCGGATGAGTTCGCGATCACCTGCATCCCCGACGCCACGGGTACTTCGTTTGACGCAGCGTCGAACGGCTCGAACTACCTCGTCGCCTGGTCGGCACCACTGGCACGCATGGCGCACAGCGATGTTCTGGTACGCCGCTTCGATCCTGACGCCGTGGCGCTCGATGCCGGCCCCATCGACCTCACCGCGGACGCGGCCTGCGGTCGAAGCCTCGGGGGCCCCGCAGTCGGCTCGGACGGCAGCAACTACTATGTCGGCTTCACCGGTGGCGGCAGCCTCGGCTCCAGCGGTGGCTGGTTCAACCTGATCGGTGGCCGGCGCGTCGGTGGCGACGGTTCCATCGGCGAGACGACCGAACAGTTCGTGTTCGAGGTGCCATTCGGCACCTGCCGTTCCGCCACCGGTGGCCCGCTCGCTGCAAGCGGCGCGGGAGCGGCACGCTTCGCGTTGACCTGGGAACAGGTCGGCGGCTGCATGGGCAATATCATGTTTCGTAATCCTGGTGGGACGATCGCCGACTTCGATCCGCTGCCACTCACCCAGAGCGGCTTCTCGTTGGGCTACCCGATCAACTCGCCTCCCGGCTTCTTCGCCGCGAGCCGGGCCGACGTGGACACGCTCGGTCCCGATACCCTCGCCGTCTGGATGGCGGTTGCCGTGGCCGAATCGGCGCCACCTTACGTGCCGCAGCCCTTCCTCGCCGGCGCGTGGCTTGATGGAGGGACGGCAACCCGCGTCTCGCTCGGAGCATTGGTCCATGGCAGCGTGGAGCGGGCCCCGGCGCTGGCCCCCGGTGCCGAGAGCTTCCTCGTGGCCTGGGCCGCCAACGTCTCGTCAACCGTCACAACGATCCGTGCGCTCCGTTTCAATCGAGTTGATGGCCGCCTCGATGCCGAAGGTGGTGTGCTGATCGCGACGACAGCGAGTGGCCCGATCACAGACGGTCCGGTCTCGGCATTTGACGGCAGCCACTGGCAGGTCGGATGGATCGAACGGCTTGCCTCGGGCGCGCACGAGCTGCGTGCGGTCGCGGTGCGCGCCGATGGCAGCGTGGTCGAGGCGACGCCGCGCCTGCTTGCCTCGGCGGTAGGCGAACGCGGCCTGACTCTCGCCTCGGCCGGGGACGGGCGCTCGCTTGCCGTCTATCTGCGTCCAGAGGCGGGGCGCAGCGGCGTCGTGGCCCGGCTCTTCGAATAGCGTCTCCGTCAGGCGCGGAGTTGCTCCGCCAGTCCCGAGGCGCGCGGCAGGCTCCGCGCGACCGCCTCGGCCAGACGTTCGCGCGAGCCATGGATCACGAGCCGCCGTCGCGCCCGCGTCACCGCGGTGTAGACCAGCTCTCGGACGAGCAGCCGCGAATCCTCGGGCGGCAACACGAAGGCAACCGTGTCGAACTCCGAGCCCTGACTCTTGTGCACGGTCATCGCCCAGCAGGTTTCGATCTGCGCGAGTCGCCCCGGCTCGAGGTCGCGTCCGCCGGCACGCTCCGGGATCTGGGTCGCATCGCTCGCGGGAGTACTGCTCTCCCGGGTCCCGGCAGCGGACTCTCGAATCACCGCCGCGGCCCCGTCGCTGCCCGTGCCCGGACCCAGCCGGGGTCCGGCGGTGCCCTCGAAATGGACCCGCAGCGCGCGGCCCTCCCCGCCCGCAACGGCCACGCCGGTGTCGCCGTTGAAGAGCTGGAGCGCGTAATCGTTGTGCGTCACGAGGACCGGTCGGCCGGGGAACCAGCGCTGCTCGCCCTTGATCTGCCCGGTGGCGCGCAGGCGAGCCTCGATCCGCTGGTTGTGGCCCGAGGCACCGTGCTCGCCCTCGCGGTGCACGCAGAGCACGCGGAAGCCGCGTAGCGCATCGAGTGCCGCCACCGGCCTGCCGCGCCGTGCGGCCTCGAGCAGGGGGCGATAGCCGTCGGCGAAGCGTGTCGCGGCGGTGATCGGTTCGAGCGTCTCGTGCCACTCGATATCGGCAAAGTCCTCGAGCGGGAACCGCGCCACCTCCTCGACCCTTCCCGCGCGAATCAGCGTCGCGAGCCGCGCGATTCCCGAATCCTCACCGAAGCGCATCGAAGGTCCGAGCCGGACCACGGCCTGAGGTAGCGGCGCCGCTTGCGCTTGCTCTCCCGCCCGGGTCGCGACGCCAGCTCCGGGCTCGTCCCCACAAATATCGCGGAAGACATTCCCGACCTCGACCGGCGGCAACTGCTCGGCGTCGCCGAGCAGGACCAGGCGCGCGCCAGGCTTGAGGGCATCCACCAGTCGCGCCATCAAGGCCAGATCGACCATCGAGGTCTCGTCGACAATGACCAGATCGGCCGGAAGGGGATCTCCGGCATGATGCCGAAAGCGCGAGCCGTCGCGGCGGGCACCGAGCAGACGATGAATCGTCGCCGGGCCCTCGCCACCGAGCATGACCTCGACGTGCTCCCTGGGATCGAGCGGTCCGCGCCAGAGCGCGAGTTGCTCGGCGAGCCGGTTGGCGGCCTTGCCGGTCGGGGCAGCGATGCGGACCTGGGGCGGCGGTCCATTGCCTGCCGCCCGCGCGAGAAGAATCAGCAGCGCGGCGACGATCGTCGTCTTGCCCGTACCGGCGCCGCCCGCGATGACCGTCAGAGACGACATCGCGGCGCTCAGAATTGCCTGCCGTTGCTCGACGTTGAGGCGGATCTCGCGCGCACTCCCGATCGCGTGACGACCGCCCTCGAGTTCGGCGCAGAGCTCGTCGAGAAGCGCACTCAGGCTGGCCTCGGAGGCCATCGCGTCACGCGCGGGCTGCGCTCCGTCCGCCGCCAGCTCACGCAGACGCGCGGCAAGCCGATGCTCCTGCGCCCACGGACGATGCAGGTAGACTCGGTCCCCTCCCTCCAGGACGAGCGGGCGGAACATGCCTGCGGTGCCGACGACAGAACTGCCCGCCAAGGCCACGCGCCACTCGTCAAGCTCTGGAAGAAGGCAACGGTCGCCCGCCACGGTACTCCCCGGCCGCGGCGCCCGCGCCGGCAGGAGAGTCTCCGCGAGTGGCCGGCCGGCGATCTCTCCGAGCCGGAGACAAACCCGACCGACGGCGAGACCCCGGCACGCCAGGGCCAGTGCCAGCCAGACTTCCGGACAGGGACGCGGGTCGAACGCGACCAACCGATCGGCAAGCGCGAGTTCGAAGGAATCGAAGAAGCCGGAGGGCAGATCGGCAGGACGCACCCTGGCGGGCGGCTCGCCGTCGCGCCCGAGGCTCTCGCGGCCCCCGTCAATCATGCCACGGTCCGCCGCGTCGAAGGGGAGGCTGCCGCTCTCTCGACCCTCCCTCCGGCCGCCCCTACTCATGCTCCGGCCCTCCACCGATCAGGGCGTCGAGATCCTGAATCACCTCGCGGCTGGGTCGATCGAAATGGACACCGTACCGGGATCCATGCGCCGGGCGCAGCCCGCGCAGGAAGAGGTAGAGCACGCCGCCGAAGTGCTGTTCGTAGTCGTAATCGGCGAGCCGCTGGCCGAGCAGCCGATGCAGAGCGACGCTGTAGGTCAGGTACTGCAACGTATACTGCTCGTGCCGCACCACCCGATCGAGATCGGCCGGGCCGTAGGACTCGAGCGTGTCACCCAGATGATTCGACTTCCAGTCGAGGATCCAGTGTCGGCCGTCGGCCTCGAACACGAGATCGATGATGCCCTTGATCCAGCCCTCGGCCAGCAGCGTGCCGAGCCCCTCCTCCGCCCGACCAATCAACTCCGGGTAGCCGTGGCGGTCGAGAACTTTGTTGAAACCCGCCAGGGTGACCCCTCGGGCCGGGAGGTGAAACTCGATCTCGGCGACCCGCCGCCCGGGCGGAACGTCGGCGAGCCGCAGACCCGAATCGGCGACCAGTTCCGTCTGCAGGACCCGCCCCATCCAGGCCTCGACCTCGGGCGCGCGAGAGCGACCGGCCTCATCCTGCCGCAGCCCCCCGCTCTCGAGCGTGCGCTCGACCAGCGCCAGCCTGTCATCAAGAGGCAAGGCTGGGTCGAAGTGCTCGAGGATACCGTGCAGGGCGATCCCGGGGCGCGCCCCTGCCGGGAACGAGAACTCGATCTCATCGCTTGTGCCAGCCGCCGGCCGCGCCACCGGCGCGACGCGCTCATCGTGATCGGGCAGGTCGGCCACGCGCCCGGAGCGCAGCGCGGTGAAGCTCGTGACGCCGAGGCGCTGCGCGAGCCGGTGCGGCGGGAGTTTCGGGCAGGATTGCAGGGGCCTTGCCGCGGTGGCGGAGACCGCCGGTGCGGCAAGATCGGCCTGGGTCAGCTCTGGTGCTCGGCGCGCCGACAGCTCGACGATGCGGATCGGCCTCCGGCCGGGCGCCGCCTCCTCTGCGCGCTGCACGAGTCGCTCGAGTGCGGCGAAGCGCTCGCAAGACGGGGTCGCTGACTCCTCGGGGACCGGCTTGACACGATAATCGTGCGCATCCTCGTTCAGGCCGTGGGCGCGAGCCTCGGCCGGTGCGATGGGTGCCTTCTTCGGTTTGGATGGATCTTCATCATCCCACCGGCCCTTGAGCGCCGTCGAGCGCTTGCCATGCAACTTGCTCATCTCGCGCAAGCGCGCCTCGAAATTTCCTCCTGATGTCCGCTGCGCCTCGCTCTCGAAGAGCAGCCAGCCGAGTCCGGTGCGCCAAGTGTCGCTTACCGCCCCGCAGACCAGAACGCAGCGGTGACGGGCCCGGGTCAGCGCCACGTAGAGAATCCGCAGATCCTCTTCGATCGCCTCCTGCAGGACCGCCAGCGTCGTCTCCCCATCGAAATCGCGAGGCGCCCCATCCGCTTCGCCCATGGCGGTCGCGGGCGCAGGCGGGTTCAGGCCCGCGACCGCGACGGTGAGGCGGTCCCCCTGTTCGCGGTCGTGGAAGATCCGCACCTCGCCCTCGCTGGCGTCATGGCCGGCCGAGAAGAGAAAAGGACAGTAGACGATCGGGTACTCGAGCCCCTTGCTGACATGGCAGGTGAGAATGCGGACCAGATTCTCCTCGCTCTCGAGACGGAGCATCTCGTCCTCGCCGGCCTGCGCGCCATCGGCGGTGGCTGCCTGCCGGCGCCGGGCGAACCAGCCGAGCAGGTCCTCGACACCCGGCCGGCGTTGCCCCTCCGCCTCGAGCAACTCGGCGAGATGATTGAGATTGACGAGGGCGCGCTCGCCTCCCTGTTCGGCCAGCAGGCGGCCGAGATCGGCGCCACCGATGCCACTCCCGCCCGGCCGCATCAGCTCACGCAGCGCGCGGGCAATGCCGAAACTCTCCCAGCGCTCGCGGAGGTTCTCGAGCGCCGCCACGATCTCGGCCCATTGCTGGTCCGCCTCGGACAGGTCGTCGATCCTGCGGGCGGACCAGTCGAGCGGCAGCGACGCCAGCGCGGCACGCACGCGCCGCTCGTCGCCCGGGTCGGCAATCGCACGCAGCAGCCGCTCGAGATGCAGAGCTTCGTCGCTGGCGAAAACCGAGGCTTGCGATTGACGGGTGCTGCCGACGCCGAGCCGCCGGAGTTCGCGCTGCATGAGCTCGGCCTCGTCGTGCTTGCGAACGAGGATGGCGATGTCGCGTCCGGCTATTCCCACGGCGCCAATCGTCGCCTCGTCGCGACTGCCACGGGCGAGCAGCAGTGCCACCTCACGCGCCACGGCCTGGGCCGCCCGAGCCGTCGCCGACTTCTTGTTGGCGAACAAGCCCAGCGACCGGACACCCGTTTCCGACGACGCCGTGAGCCCCCACAGCTCGAGGGGCGCGAAACCGGCATCGCCCCATTCGATCGCCGGACGCGCGCGGACCGCCGGCTTTGCCTCGCTGAAACCGATCTCGGCATTGAGGAAGGGCGCATGGCCAGCAAACAATGTGTTCACCGCGGTGATCAGATCCGGGTCGCTGCGCCAGTTCTCCTGCAGCTCCCACCTGGTCTCGGCACGATCGCGGGCCTTCAAGTACTCGAACACGTCCGCGCCGCGGAAAGCGTAGATCGACTGCTTGGGATCACCGACCAGCAGCACCGGCGGGCCCTGCTCGCCGCCGGCCGGGAAGGCCCGCTGGAGAATCCCGAACTGCCGACCGTCGGTGTCCTGAAACTCGTCGATCAATGCCGCGCGATAGTGTTCGCGCACGAAGCGTCCGAACTCGCCCCCACCGCCGGCGGCAAGGGCCTCCTCCACGCCGGTCAGCAGATCGTCGAAGCTGCGCAACCGCCGCTCGCGCTTGCGCCGGACAAGCTCAGCGTTCATCCAGGAGATGAAACGCAGCCGCAGTTCGAGTGCTTGGCGCTGGCAGTTGCCCCGGCAGCGCTCGGCGGCCTCGAGCAGGGTCTCCATGGCCGCGAAGAAGGGGTGATCAGGGGGTTGCTGGCCCTTGTTGATGCGTTCGCGTAGCCAACCGGCGCCAAGCTCCCGCAGCTCGAGGATGCCTAGCGGAAGGGGTGGATTCTCCCCGGCAAACACCACCTCGGCGAGCGCGAGCTTCGCTTCACGCCTGGGTTCCTTGAACTTGTTGCCATTCATGCGGCCCTTGACGAAGAGCTGCGCAGCCACCTCTGCGGGATCGTCGTGCCACGCGCTGCGGGCACCCGCGAAAGCAACCCGGAACTCTGCCTCGAGTTCATCCTCGACGCGACCCGAGTTCAGCGCGGGCTCGAGCAGATGAAGTTCCGGCCGTCCGAGGACGCCGCGGGTCTCGCGCAAGAGCTGAGCAGGGCCAAGTGCGGCAGACTCGAGGGCCAGCCATTCCGCCATCCCGAGGCTGAAGCGGGCGCTCTCGACGCGCCAGAAGTCGGCCGCGCATTCGAAGCGCAGTTCGTCCTCGCTGGTCAGCACCTCGACCTCGCCGATCCACCCGGCATCGAGGCCGGCCCGTGTCAGCGCACGCTGGCAGAAGCCATGGATGGTGTAGATCGGAATCTCATCGAAGAGCCGGAGCGCGTTGGTGAGCCGGCGTTCGGCGAGTGCCGGGCCGCCGGCCGTGTGCCCGGCCCGCTCGACCAGCTGGGCGAGGAAAGGCTCGACCGGAACGTCACCCTCGCCCGGCGCCGCGGACTCGGCGCGGGCGCGACGCGCCCGGACAAAGCCGTCGCGCGCTTCGAGCAGCCGATCCCGGATACGTCCGCGCAGCTCGGCGGTGGCCGCGTTGGTGAACGTCATGATCAGGATACTGTCGGGCGGCAGATCAGTCTCGACGATCAGGCGCGTGAACAGGGCCGCGATCGCCCAGGTCTTGCCGGTGCCGGCACTGGCCTCGACCACCTGCCAGCCGCAGAGGGTGATCGCGAAGGGATCGAAGGGCGGAGTGTTCACGATGCGCGCTCCCCGCCGAGCAGCTCTGCCACCGCCTCCGAGCCACGCGCCACGATCTGCAGCGCAGGCCCGAAGACCTCACTCGCCAAGCGCAGAAACTCAGGAAAGCGTTCTTCGGCCAGGGGATCCCGCCCCTCGAAGGCGAGCTGCTGGTGCACATCGCTGAGATCGCCGGGGATTCCACGGTAGCGATCCCCCTCGGCCTCGATCACCAGCTTGCGCCGCTGCTCCTCCAACTCCTCGCCCGTGAGAACCCCGCCAGGACTGGCAGCAATGGCCTCCGCGGCTGTCCACGAGAGCTTCGGCACGAAGGGCAACGGCTCCGACAGGCCCCGGAGGTAGAGGTCAACCAATCCCGCGAGAGCCTCCTCGGGCGATTCCATGTCCCCGAAACCGAAATCCGATTTGGGGATGAGGCCGATGTGCAGACTCGAAGGGTGCACCCCGCCGAAGCCGATCCGCAGCGCAACCAGATGGCGGATCCACAGCGCGAGCACGTCGCGCGGATCCCTCTCCTTGCGAAGCCCCCACTCGAGCCGCCCCTTCTCATGGAGCCCGGCCAGGCGCCCGAGGATACGGCAGTCGCCTACGACGAGATCGACGGCACAGGGCTCGAGACGCTCCCCGCAGTCGATCGTGCGCAGCCGCTCATCGAGCTGCTTGACGATCTCCAGCCTGTTCTCGAGCTGGGCGCGGCCGAGTCTACCGTGCGGCAGGCGGCCCTCCGCGGCCAGGACCTCGGCCACCTCAGCGAGGGGAACGCGCGCCTCGATCACCAGCTCCTTGAGTCGCTCGTCGAGATGCCAACCCTCGAGTCCTCGCTCCAGATAGAAGGGCTCGACAGCCTGCTCCTCGACCTCGGCGGTCTCAGCCTCGAGATGGAGACGCTCACGCAGGAAGAAGCGCGCGGGATGGCGGAAGAAGCGCACCAGCCGGTCGAGCGAGATGATGTGCAGCTCAGCGCGCGGCGGCTTGAGCGGTTGGTCGATGAAGGCCCGTCTCTCACGGAATTGGCCGCCCGATTTACTTCGGCACTGCTCGGCGCTGGCGAGTGCCGCGTGGATGTCGGCGGCAAAGCTCGGCAGGAGCTCGGCCCGCGGGGCGTCCGCGGCCGAAGTGTCTGTCGTGGTCGCCGCTTCGGCCGGGGCTTCGAAGTAGCGCCGCGAGAACGCGTTCAACGGATGCTCGACCACGACCGCCTGCCGGGCGCGCTGGCGGGCGTCGCCATCGACCGCGCCCTCGCTCATGGCCAGCGCGATCGCTTCGAGCAGTTCGCCTACCACCACCGAGGGCGGCCGCTCCTCGTTGGTGCGCACGTCGCGCCCGACGTAGCTCAGGTGCAGGGCGTCGCGTGCAGCAAGAACCGCTTCGAGAAAGAGGTAGCGATCGTCGCTGCGCCGGGCGCGGTCGCCGAGCCGTGGCTCGAGCCCGATCAGATCCCAGGTCGAACGATGCCCGAGTCGCGGGAAGGCGCCGTCGTCAAGCCCAAGGAGACAGAGCACGCGCGCCGGCACGTTGCGCAGCGGCGCCATCGTGCAGAACACCGTCTGGCCGGAGAGGAAAGCCCAGGCCCCCGCCTCTTCGCCGAGCCCCTCGAGCAGTGCTGCCCGCACCACCCCGAGCGGCACCTTCCCGGTGAAGCCCGCCGCCGCAGCATGGGCGACCAGGTCGCCGAGCTGCACCCGGATGTGCTCGACATCGGCCCGCTCGTCCTCGCTGGTGGGGCGGAAGAGGCCGTCGATCAGCTCGTCGAGGCGCTGCTGCCACTCGGCCGGGGAACGTTCGGTGCGCGCGTCTCGGTCGATTTCGACCAGCCGGCCGCGCAACTCCTCGAGCGGCCCCAGGATGCGCGCCGCGACCCCTTCGACCTCGGCCTCGGGCAGGACGCCTGCGAAGAGCGTCCGGCCATCACCGCCCATCGCATAGCCGAGCATCAGTCGATCAAGACCGAATTCCCAGGTATGACTCCGCTCCGCCGGCAGGCCGCGGCTCAGCCGATCCTGCTCGTCGATGCCCCAGCGCACACCGGCCTGCCGCAGCCAGACGCGCAATTGCTCGACCTCTGCCTCGTCAAGGACAAACCGTGCTCGACCCGCCGGCAGATCGAGCACGCGCAACACATCGCCGAGCGTCCAGCGGCTCGCCGGCAGATCGAGCACGGCGAGAAAGGTCTCGATCAACGCGCGCTCGACCCGCGGGCGGCGATCGGCGATCGTGAAGGGCAGGCGCAGACCCTCGGGTGCTGCGCCAAAGACCGCCTGCACGAGCGGCGCGTAGGTGTCGATGTCGGGCACCAGAACGCGCACGTCGTGCGGGCCGAGATCGGGTCGGGTGCGGAAGAGGTGCAGGAGCTGATCGTGCAGCACCTCCACCTCGCGCATGGCCGAGTGGCAGACGTGGACGCGGATCGAATCGTCGCCGCGGGGTCGCAGGGTTGGCGCGGACTCGCGGACCATCCCGTCCTCCGGCTCGAGCGGACGGCGGTTCAGGATGTCGCGTTGCAAGGCGCGCAGGAGGGTCAAACCAGCGCCAGCCGGCGTCGTCGCGGCCACTGCCGCGCTGGGCCGCTTCGACTTCGAGGCGCGGGACCGGCTACCGGCGGGCCCTGCGGCACGGACCGGCTGGGTCTCGATCGCCTCGACCGGATCGTCGAAGACTTCCTCCTCCTGCCAGCCCTCTTCCTCGTAGATCTGCGCCAGCGCGTCGCGGCCCGTCCGGCCGCACGATGCGAGCAGCGGATGGCCTGCTTCGGTGTGGAGCGCCTGTCCGTCGCGCCCGCGTGCAGCGGCGCGCTCCTCGAGCCGGGCAAGAACCGGCGCGGGGAGATCCTCCAGCCAGAATTCATGGCTCGGGTCGAGCACGAAGAGATGAACGTCGGACAGCTCAGCGGCGGCGCGCAGTGTTTTGAGTTGAATCGGGGCCAGATTCGGCACCGTGAACATGAACATGCGCTCGGGCAGGGAGCCCGGGGGCAGGCCCTGGGCGCGGGCGATCCCGGCAAAGTCGAGCGCCACCCGGGCCCGATGCAGCAAATGAGCGGCCCCGGGATGCCCGGCGACGACGCGGCGCCAGAGTTCCGCCTGCCAGAGTTCGATCTGCTCGCGGCCGCCAGCGCCCCCGGATCGGGTGAGCGACACCGTGGTGGATGCGGCACCCCCCGGCAGGGCCTTCTCCCACGCGACGACCATTTCGGGACGGAAGACGAGGTACTCGTCGAAAGTCGGCGCGAGGCGGCTCGCGATGTCCCAGAGAACGAGGGGCGCGACGCCGCTCGTGCTGCCTTGTTCACCACCGCCCCGCTCGGGCGCGGTCCAGGCCGCCAGGGCAGTGGCGAGCGGTCCGTCACGACTTGGGCCGGCAAGCGAGCCGATCGCCGCAGGCACCGTCCCACTTGACGCCCCGGCGAGCGGCCCGTCGCGACTGAGGCCGAGCGGCCGGCTCGTGTCCAGCTCGCGCCGCTCGATGTCACCCGGGGCATGGGCAGCGCTCGCGTCCGGCGGCAGCAAATCACTGGCCGCCGCGTCAAGCGCTGCCAGCTCCTGGTAGATCCGCCAGCGCAGCACCGGCTCGGGCAGCGGATCCTCACGGCCGAGCTCGGGCAGTGCGGCGCGCCAGATGCGCCACACCTGCGCCGCCGGCAAGAGGAAGTCCACCGCGGCGCAGACGCCGTTGTGCGACGCGAGTTCGAACGCGAGCCAGCGCTGCATGCCGCGGTTGGGCACGACGATCGGTAGGGGCGCGAAGATCGAGCCGCGCGTCTCGGCAACCAGCTCGGCCAGCCGGTCCTTCAGTCGCTCGAGTCGATTCCCGCGATGGATCGTCAGCACACCGCCACCATCCCGCGAGCTTGGCCCAACCGACGGACACCAAGTGTCCCGACGTGGCCCCTGGCCGCCGACGCACCCCGACAGCTCGCCGCCCGGACATACGCTCCCGTCCGCACGACGCCAACCGCTCGCGGACACCCTGGGGCGCACGGCGGGCGGGGCACAAGAGTCCCGCCACGCCAGCTCGCTCCGCGGACGGGTGAGCCGGCGTGGCGGGGCGCAAGAGTCCGTGCAGCAGGTCACTCGCGGGCGCTGAATTGGCTCGTGGTGTTCCGCGTGGCGCTATTGAAGTGACCTGCCTGGGTTCTCAGGGCCACTCGATCATTGAGAAGCGGCCTCTTCGGCTTGGGTTGTCGTTTTGCAGCTCCCGGTCTTGAACTCGATCGGGGTCAGATAGTCCAGGCTCGAGTGCGTCCGGACTGTCCGGCCTCAACCAGCCAGTGGTTGTTCTCCTTCTCGCGCGGGGTAGATCCTGTTGTAGAAGGAGGCACTTAGGGAAACCCGACGACGTAGACGGGTGTGGGTTTGTCGGTGTTGGTGCCGCCGTCGCCGAGCTGGCCGTCGGAGTC
>SXGT01105994.1_pt1 | contig 20679 bp, 18 predicted proteins | sample 3176221 | NCBI WGS metagenome assembly SXGT01 (sample SAMN11356862, study PRJNA531348) | freshwater metagenome | isolation source: freshwater sample F1-120 | place: China: Fuxian Lake, Yuxi | collected 2017-12-25
CGAACCGCACGGGCGGGGAGCAGACCTTCAAGCTTTAACCATTCGTTTTCTGGGTATTCGTAGCGATCCATTCTCCATCGGAACACGATTCGCGATGATCCACAAGGAGTCAGTGCTACATATTTTGAAGACAGGCCCTAGGCAGCATCCGCAAATAGTAAAGACTATTTACTATTTGCAAACCACCACAAAATGCAACCAGATTTCCCAGCGAACCTCACCAAGGCCGGCTATTTTGCGCCCGGCTTGGAGGTCAGATGCGTTGGGTTTTCGTTTTGGCGATGGTGGGCTGCTCTGAATACGATCTCCAAAATAGCCTTTCTAATCTAGAAACTCCTGATACCGACGGCGACGGACTCTGCGATGTTCCCACCGCCGCTCCCCGCTCCGAGGCCGATCCCGCCTGCGAAGGGGAAGCGGGTACCCCACCCCAAAACCCTTGGTCGGTCGCCACCAAATGGCGATTTTCTAATGCATCGATGGTCTCCACGCCCTCGGTCGGCGATCTCGACGGCGACGGAGTGCCTTCGGTGGTGGTCACCGGCGACTCCGTTCTTTACGTTTTCAACGGTGAAACCGGCGCTATTGAATGGCAGGTTTCCGGTGCCGACAGCTATAGCGGCTCGGCACTCGCCGACATCGATCGCGACGGCGACGGCGATGTGGTCGCCACCGTGGGCGGCATGTTTACCGCCTTCGACGGACCCAGTGGCGGGACTTTGTGGGCGACCACTGTCCCCTATGGGCAGGAAACCTACCCAGCGATCGCGGATCTGGACGGTGACGGCGACGCTGAGGTGGTGATCAACGAAACGGTGCTCGATGCCGCCACCGGCGAATACCTGTTCAGCCTCGACATCTTTTCCCCGGCGGACAATTGGGGAGCCCCCGCGATCGCGGACATGGACCTCGATGGGCAACAAGAAATCCTGCTTATGGGAACGGTCTTTTCCGGCGAAACGGGGGATGTGATCTTCACCTGCGGAAACGCCACCGGCTACGGCGTATTTCCGCATCCGGTGAACGTCGACGACGACCCCGAAGCAGAAATGCTCGTTTCCTACAGCGGAAACACGGTCCTGTGCGATGACGACGGCACCCAACTCGCCACCCGCGCATCCCCCGCGTACTATGGCGCGGCGATCGCCGTGGCCGACTTCGACGGCGACGGCGAGCAAGAGTTCGCGCTCGCCGAAATGGACTCGATGTTGCTGCTCGAAAGCGATCTCTCCGAGCAATGGTCCACCCCGATCAGCGACTACAGCGGCCTCGCCGGGTCCACGTCCTGGGACATCAACCTCGATGGCGTTCCCGAGGTGATCTACGCCGATGAAACGGACATTCTCGCGTTTGACGGGTCAAACGGTGAGGTCGTGATCCGGTTTTCCGAACATGAATCCTGGACGGCGGCCGAAACCCCCGCCGTGGCCGATGTCGACGGCGACGGGCAAGGCGACCTTTTGTACACCTCCAATGGGAGCTATCGCGGCCTCACCGTGGTCAGCGGCACCGACGGCGACTGGCCGTACGCGCGCCCGGTGTACAACCAAGCCACCTATTCGAGCACCAACATCAATGACGATCTGAGCGTCCCCACCAACCCAGAAATGCCATGGTTGTCAGCAGCCAATTTGTTCCGTGGTCAACCCTCGGAATTGTATGTCTCCGGGATCTCCAGCACATCCGTTGAAATTACCGATGCATGCGTTCTTTCATGCGACTCCGGCAGCGGTCTCATCGCCGTGCAGGTCTGGAATGACGGCACCGCCGCCGCTTCCAGCATCGTCGTCAGCATCCGCGATGAAAGCGGCACCGAAATCGCCACTTCCACGGTGGGGACCATCGCTCCTCAAGCATCTGCGGAATTCACCATCGAGCTGCCGGTGAGCGCCTTCCACGGAACCATCGAAGCCGTGGTGACCGCCTCCGGCGACGACTGCGATCCAACCGACAATGCTCACGTTTGGACTAACGTAGGCTGCGACTAACTCTTCATTAGTAAAGCGCTTTACCAATTTGCCCCGGGGCCGACGGGCCCACCGGAGTCCCCATGCGACCCCATTTCTTGCTCTTGATCGCCGGTTGCTCCGAGTACGACCTGCACGACGACCTGTCGACGCTGGAAACGCCTGACACCGACGGCGACGGCCTGTGCGATGTGCCCCTCGCGAATCCTCGATCGGAAGCCGATCCCGAGTGCCAAGGGCAAGTGGGAACTCCCCCCGAAAACCCCTGGTCCGCGGCCACGGAATGGCGACTTCCTGGGATCACCATGTCGACCACGCCATCGGTCGGCGACTTGGACGGCGATGGCGTTCCTTCGGTGGTGGTGGTCGGCAATGCCGATTTTTCCCCGACCGGACATTTGTACGTGCTCAACGGGGCGGACGGTTCGGTGGAATGGCAGATTTCAACGGGACTCGACGGCTTAAGCGGCACCGCCCTCGGCGATGTGGACGCGGACGGCGACGGCGACGTGATCGCCACCTACGGAAGTTGGGGAACGGCGCACGATGTCGCCGCTTTCGATGGGCCCACAGGCACCGAACTCTGGCGCGTCTCCGGTCCGGTGGGTGGAGAAACCTACCCTGCACTGGGCGATTTGGACGGTGACGGCAACGCAGAATTGGTGGTCAACGAATATGTATACAACGCCGCCACCGGCGAGTTCCTGTTCAACTTGGACACCAGCTACCCCAACAATTGGGGAGCGCCGGCGATCGCCGACATGGATCTCGACGGACAACAGGAGATTCTGCTGTACGGTTCCGTGTTTTCGGGAGAGACCGGCGATCTGATCTTCACCTGCGGAAGCCCCACCTACGACGGGGTTTTCCCGCATCCGGTCAATGTGGACGAAGATCCCGAAGCCGAACTCCTGGTGTCCTACAACACCGCCACCGTTCTCTGCGACGACGACGGCGCTCTCCTCCACAGTCGGCCTTCTCCTGCCTATTACGGTGCGGCGATCGCGGTGGCCGACTTCGACGGCGACGGGCAGCAAGAGTTTGCGCTCGCCCAGACCGACGAAATGGTGCTCTTGGAAAGCGATCTCTCGGTGCAATGGACGGCGCCGATCAGCGACTTCAGTGGACTTGCCGGTTCGACCTCGTGGGACATCAACCTCGATGGGGTTCCCGAGGTGATCTACGCCGACGAGGTCGACATCCTCGCGTTTGACGGGACGAATGGGGAGGTAGTGCTGCGGTTCTCCGATCACGAATCCTGGACCGCCGCCGAGACCCCGGCGGTCGCGGACGTCGACGGCGACGGCCAAGGGGAGCTGTTGTACACCTCGAATGGCAGCTACAGCGGGTTGACCGTCATCGGCGGAACGGATGGGGATTGGCCTTATGCAAGGCCCGTTTACAACCAAGCGTCATATTCCAGCACCAACATCAACGACGACCTGAGCATTCCCGCAAATCCTGAAGTCCCTTGGTTGTCCGAGGCGAATCTCTTCCGCGGCCAACCTTCCGAGGTGTATGTGTCCGGCATCGCCAGCCTCACGGTAGAAATCACGGACGCCTGCGTGCTTTCCTGTGAGTCCGATAGCGGCATGATCGCCGTTCAGGTGTGGACTGAGGGCACCATGGCGGCGAACGCGGTGGTCACCATTCTCGACGACGCTGGCAATGAACTCGCCGAATCGGTGTTGAACTCAGTTCCCGCGGGCGGTTCGGCCGAATTTACCGTCGAACTTCCGATCAGCGCTTTCTCGGGTTCCATCGAGGCGGTGGTTGCCTCCTCCTCCGAAGACTGCGATCCCAGCGACAATTCGCACGTTTGGACAAATGTCGGATGTCCCTGATTCTGAGCATTGGGCTCCTCGCATGCGTTTCCCCACAGCTCGAGCCAACTTCCACAAAGCCGGTGGTCCTGATCGTGCCGCCCAAGGCCTCCGAGCCCCAGGTGGGAGCACCGGTAGTGAGCCTCGAAGTACGTGATCAGGAGACCATCGTCCGTTGGGAGGGGCAGGAGATCCCCGCTGGCAGCGACTTGAAGGTCGAGTTCGCAAGTAAGAAAGCGAAACATCCGGGGGTCGAGGTGGTCCTACAGGCCGCCCCCGAGCTCGAATACCGAAAGGTGATCGAGCTCATGGACGCATTGGTTTCTGTTGGCTTCACCGACGTGAAAATCGAAACGTTCCCGGGCCCCAAATAGACAAGCGACTTTACCATATACGGATCCGGCCACGCCGTCGAATGCGACGCGGCAGCGGACGAAAGGGCATGCCCTGGTCGATCGATTGACGCGCCCGGTGGCGCAGCCCAGAATCGGCACACGGAGGTTTCCCATGCCACTCGACCGCTCCACTTTCTTGTTCCTCGCTGCCAGCTTGGCCGCCGGCTGCGACGGAGGCGCCGGCACCGGGGCCGGTGATACCGACGTCAGCGAAGATTCCGGTGATACCAGTGATACCAGCGACACGGAGGACACTGGCCTGGACTGCCTCGGCGACGAAGGAACGCCGGACTGCGGGTCCCTCCCCGACACTTGCGATGAATGGCAGGTCGGCATCTGCGAAAGCGCGGGTGACCTGTACAAAGCGGGCGTCGTACAAGGGATTGTGGAATGCCTCACCGACTCCCAATGCGGCGACCCCAACGCCTACGGATGCACCGAACAAGCCGCTTTGGCCGCTTGCCCCGACGAAGAGGCGGACACGGTGTGCGACACCATTGTCGATGCCTGCCCTTCCGCAGACTACGCCGAATGCCAACAATGGCTCTCCGGCATGACCCCCAACGGCCGCCAGGCGATGGCGGACTGCATGACCCCCGAGCAATTTTGCGACTACGGCTTCTACACCTGCTCCGAAGGATTGAGTTTCTAAGCCGCCATGTCGGGCCCACCCCCTGCACCGCCGTGGGCCCGCGCTTTGACGCGCATTGGGGTCACCGGAACCAACGGGAAGACGAGCACCACCTGGATGATCGCCGCGATCCTCCAGGCGGAAGCCCCTCCGGTGGTTCGCACCTCGACGCTCGGGTCCTGGATCGGCGATGAACGCCTAGAACTCCCACTGGACTACTCCGGTTTCTTGCGGACGTTGCGCACCGGGGTCGATCGCGGCGGGCGGTATGCGGTACTGGAGCTCACCAGTGAAGCCTTAGCGCACGGCTTTTGCAAAGCTTGGCCGTGCCAGATCGGTGTATTTACCAACCTCACCGAAGACCACCTCAAATTCCACAAGACGTTCGAGCACTATCTCGCGAGCAAAGCGCAGTTGTTTCTGTCGCTCCTCCCCAACGGAACCGCGGTGTTGAACGCCGATGATCCGTGCTCGGACCTTCTGGCCGAAGTCGTGCCCCCGCACGCAAGGGTGCTGCGGGCGGGCTTTCGGCAAGACGCTCCCGTCCGCGGCAGCAACATCCGCGTGAGTGTAGGAACTACCTCCTTTTCGGTGGATGGAGAGCTTGGATCTGCGGACGTTCGGATTCCACTGATCGGACGGGTGTTCGCCGCCAATGCCCTGGCGGCCATCGCAGCAGCCTCTGCGCTTGGAATCCCTCTCGAACGCTCGGTATCGGCATTGGCCACCTTTCGGCCTCCACCGGGACGTTTTGAGGTGGTACACACCTCTCCCACCGTGATCATCGATTTTGCTCATACTCCCGATGCGATGGCGCGAACGGTCACGCAAGCGCGGGAGCTGTGCACCGGAAAGCTGTGGTTGGTGTTTGGCGCCGGCGGAAACCGTGACGCCGAAAAACGACCGCGAATGGGTTCTGCTGCGGCATCCGCCGATCGCATCGTGCTCACCAGCGACAACCCCCGCGACGAGTCCGCAGAAGCGATCGCCACCGCAATACGCGCGGGATTACAGCATCATACCGGGGTTTCCGTGGAATTGGACCGCTTCGCCGCCATCCGGTTGGCGCTGCAAGGAGCGGCCCCCGACGATTGGGTGCTGATCGCGGGCAAGGGTCATGAAACGGGCCAGGAGATCTCCGGGATCCTCCATCCGTTTTCGGACCACGACGCCGTTCAGGCCTGTCTCAAGTAGTCAACCTCCTTGACTACTACTTCGGTACCAAGACGTACATCAGCACGCTCTTGGCCTTGGGGGAGCGCTTTTTCGCGCATTCCTGATGGGGCCCGGGCTCAAGGATGCTCACCACATCCACAAATCGCTCCATCCCAGGTTCCGCGCGACGAAAGCCGTCATCCTCAGCCGTCCATCCCGCCCCCAACAACGTCGCCATCGCGGGGCGGACTTCTTCGGGAGGAAGCTCCAAAGTACCCGCTTCCCAAGACAGGTGGGCACCACTGATCGGATATACCCGCCCCTCGCAAAAACGCTCCAACCCCACGGGAGCAGGCATTCCAAGCACATCCCCATCGGCCACCAGCACCAAAGGATCCCCGAACGCCACCGCCATCGCCATCAGCCACATGCCGCCCCCCAAGGAAAGGGTAGCCCATCCAGGATGATTCCCCAAATCGGAACGCATCAGCGTCGCCGCACGGCCGCGTACAACACTCTGCAACATCGGAAGCCGCCCGACGTCGGCTACATAAAGCGAGGTCCGGAGACCCGCTCCCTCTTTTGGGGAGTTCCTTTTTGGAGTTTTGTACTATGAAATACCAGACACTGGTCCTGAGCCTATTGGCTTCCGGTTGCGTCTTCCTGCCCGATGACGACAACGACGGGGAGGAACAACAGGCTTTCCTGCGCGACACCGCCGAAGACGACGAAGACACCCAGGTCGACGACACCGAAGCACCGCAAGACACGGAAGAGTGGCAAGATACGGAAGAAAGCCAGGACACTGGCGACTGGGAAGACACTGGCGACTGGGAAGACACTGGCGACTGGGAAGACACCGAAGATTGGGAAGACACCGAAGATTGGGAAGAGCCCGAAGACTGGCAGTTGACCGTACACAACACCTCGGGCGTCGGTTTCGACTACGTCTACATCTGCTTCGACGACCAAAGTCTGGATTGCGTCGAAGCCCCCGCCCTGGCCTCAGGGACGACGACCACCATCGCTTCCGACCGGTTTGACGTCTATCAGGTGGGCGTTTTCGGATACGATAGCAGCCGAGAACAGTGGTATTACGCCGCCGATGACGCATTCTATCCCGAGGGCGGTTCAACCTCTCACATCGCCGTAGCCGACCTTGGCTGTGGAATGTACCAAGGCAGCGAGTTTTACATCACCTTCCACCAGACCGCCGTATACCCGACCAAGCTGTCGGGCAGCATGTGGGACTCCGGTTTCGAATGGGACAACCTGTCCTTCATCACTGGCGTCGTGGACCTGGTGCTCGCCCAATATGCCGGAGACATCAGCGGCGATGTGGTCGGTGAAATCATCAACGGGCTCGGCCAAAGCATCGACGACGTGACCAGCGGAACCACGCCTCCCGACTCCGCTTACCACCTCGGGGTTTACGGGGAGTTCACCAACGCGCAGGACGAAACGCCAGAAGACGGCTTTGCGGCAGCGTACTACACGTACCACGCGTTCAATACGGCCGAAGCCAATACGGCTTCCCAGAAGAACACCATCTTCCCGATCTGGGATGACTCCTATGCGGTCAACATCCTGCCCGACCGAAAACTGTTTATGAACGTCTACGATGTCGACACGCTCGAGTCCGATCGCATCGGCGGCCTGTCGTTCACCCACGACGAACTCCAAGCATTCGCCGACTGCGGAACCGTACTCAACGTTCCTGGAACCGATCTATTAGTTTCGACCTCGGTAACGGTGCAGTCGTTCCCCAGCGCGCAATGACCAACTCGTCAAGCGTTTGACTATTTGGTCAAGCGCTTGACTTTATTCGACCGAGACGTCGCCTTCCCAAACGGCGTTTCCACCCAGACCATCGGCGAAGACGACCCGCAAGAGGACGTTGCCTGCCTCGGCAGGGGCGACCCAAGCAAGGTCCACCGCCCCCGCCTCCACATCGTAGGCCGTGAACTCAAATCCGCCGCCGGTGGCGTACCCATAAGCCGCAGGCGTCTCCGACTGCTGATCTTCCACCTCAAACTGGAGCACGATCCGGCTCTCTTGGCCCACTTCAGGAAGCGGCTCGGTCAAAACAGGGACGGGATTCTCGTTCCGTTCCTCCACCGGACGCTGGCTGACGATAAAGGACTTGGTTCCCAGGCTCACGCCGGTCTGCGGCAGGCTATCCATCCAACGGGTGGGATCCGCGAGATCGGCCAGCAGGGCCAAGTAGGCGTCGGTACCCGCTTCGGGCGGGTCTTGCACCGCTTCGAACAGGGGGCACAGACCCACCTCACAGCTCAACACCCAAGTAGAAACTGGAATCTCCTGAAGGTCCTCGGAAAGGGCGGCCGACAATTCGGCGGGGATCGTTCGCGCGGTGGTGCCCGTGGTCACCGTCGCCCAAACCTCCAACGGAAGCTCGTTTTCAAGGCACTCGGGCCCGAGTCGTGTACAGGTCCACACCAGGGTTTCGAAGCCCTCGGCAGCGGGATCGAGAACCACCGGCGTGATCTGCACGCTTTCACCCGGCGCTACCTCCGGCGGCTCCACCACCACCGCCATCACTCGAAGCTCGGAAACCAGGGTTTCCTCGTTCGGTCCGCCACAACCCAGCAGCGACAACAGGAAAAGTGATCTCACCATTCACCCCGCAATCCAAACGCCGGTAGGATCGGCAAGCTGCGCACCGGATCCGCGGCTCCATAATCGTAGGTCCAACCCACCACCTCGACGTTTCGCGTGTTGGTGGCGTTTTGGAGGTCCAGGTAGATCGCGAACGACCAGTTCTTGAACTGCCACTCCTTGTCGACACGAACGTCGAGCGACCAAAACCAAGGAAGACGCTCGCTGTCCCGCTCTCCATACACCGGAAAAAACTCCCGGGCGTCGAGATCGTAAACCTTATTTACTACCGGCGTGTACGGGATACCCGAGGTTAAACGAGCTCTACCACCCAGGCGCCACCGACGCGGCAATTCATAGGACGCGATCGCGGTCACGACCAGCGGTTGATCGTTTTCGAACAACACCTCCTCCTGATCCGGCCGTTTGGTCCGCAATGAACGGCTCCAGGTCGCAGCTACCCAGGAGGTCAGCTTGTCGGTATTGGCCTTAAATAGACCTTCCACACCACCAATTCGGCCGCGGCCATCGTTTGCATACGGCTCAATGTCGAACGGGCCCACCGGAGGCGGCCCACTGAAGAACCGGAAAGCGTCCTCCCTACCTACAATTTGGTCCTCTAGGGCGGTATAGAATGCATTCACTTCCAAGGAAAAGGCACTGCCAAGCTCCTGTTCCAAGCCGACGCTAGCCTGCATCGCCCATTTGTTGGCGATCTCTCCTTGGGAATCCAAGATCTCTCGCACCTGTGGAAATTGCGAATACCGGCCGGCAGTCAGCCGTACCTTCGTCGAATCGGTCGCTTTCACGGTGATCGCGGCCCGAGGGTCCACCGCCATCCAAGTGGCGCCACTCTCGCTGATCAGCGGATCAAGGCGTAATCCCGGCGTGAACGTCAGCCTTCCCCATTGAAAGGTCGGCTCCACATACAACCCAGGGGCCACGGTGCACAGATCGCCGCCTTCCGGCTCCCCAAATCCGGAAATGTCGTACTTGTATTCAAAACGGTTGGCGCGGAGATCGAGCCCGACCCGCCACCCCGGGGCTTCCCCCTTTGGCGCAGTCGACCATTCATGGCGAACATCCACCGCAAACCGCTTATCGTAAGCTTCCCCATCGCCACCAAACTGAAAATCCTGACTTTCAGGGCCAACGATCAGCGAGGTTTCCTGCCTCCAATCGCCAAGTTTGCTGCGGTACTGGAGCCGCAGTTTCTGAAAGGATGTGCCCAAGCCGATGGCCACCGACTGCTCCCCATCCTCCTCCTCCCCGAGGATGCGAAACCGATCGTCCGACAGCAGAAACATTGCATCGAAAGTACCATTGGGGAGCTTCTGCAAATAGCGAAGCTGCGCATCATAGTACCGGGGTGCGCGAAACGACCCTCCTCCACCTTTGTTGAGAATCGGATTCAGCACCGCATCGATGTACGACCGCCGGAAGGACGCGCTGATCGCTGCTTTTTTCCCAATTTTCTGATCGACGAACCCGGTCGCCTGAAACAGGTCCACGGAGACGTAGCCTCGCGATTTCTCCGGAAGAACCGTGCTCGTGCGCAGATCGACCAAACCGCCCTGGGTATTACCGTACCGAACGCTGTAATTTCCTGGCTGGAACCCTACCTCTTCGATGGAATCGCCGTTCACCACAGTGGACAAGCCCGCGAAGTGGAACACCAACGGAATTCGAACCCCATCCAGGTAGTAGGCCGAATCTTCCGGTGCGGTGCCGCGGATGATCAGCTGACCGATGTTCAACGGCGGCCGCGCCACCCCGGGGAGGTTCTGCACGACGCGGACCACATCGCCGTTGGTTCCAGGAAGATAGCGGATTTCCTCGGAGGACAGCACCCGCTCAGAAATCTCCACCGGCCGCCGTCGCCCCTCAACGACAATCACCTCTTCCGAAGAGGGCTCTGAAACCTGGGTAAGAGCCAGCGACACTTCCAGGACGCGCCCCTCCGACACCTCCAGAACCGCTTCCTCAGTCTTAAAGCCCTCTGCAGAGGCCCTCAACTTCCAAACTCCCGGCGCCAGATCGGCAATTTGGAAACGGCCATCCTCCAAAATGCGCAGCACCCTCTGCGCCTGATCCGGACCTTCTAACCGCAACTCTGCGCCAAAGATGGGCACGCCTGACGCGTCCACCACCTGCCCCTCGACCGCCAACACCGGCATCGCATCCAGCGAAAACGCGATCCGCAGTTGAACCACCGCCTCCGAAGGGCGCCCCTCCTCGTCCAATGCGGGCGAAAACTGGTAACCAAACACCGCCTGCAACGCAGGTATTTCAAACTCCGGTGCGGTGGCCTCCAGCACGCCGGCATCGATCACGTGGCCGTCAGCGTCGACTGCCACCTCCAACAACACCGATCCAGATCGACCCTCCTCCCTGGCTTCCACCGGATAGACCGCCGGGACTTCGACTTGCACCTTGGGCAACGTCGGTTCTGCCGCCGCCGCAAGTGCGGCCAACATTCCCACGAACATGCCGCCTCCCGTGCTGCTCTAACTATATACAAACTATATACAAACTATATACAAAAGGTGATCACCGCAAGTCCAATGACATACGGTGACGATACGGGCGAGCTCCCTACTGGTGATTCCGCAGGTACTCCTTCATCTTTACCTTGCGAACCGTCGCTTCACTGCTCATGTACCGGATGAGGCCAAAGATCGGGCGTTCAGGCCCCCAAGGCCGATCGTACCGGCCAAACACCCACGCAATCCCGCCCACGGAGTTCGGATCCCGGCCGTCGATCGCGTACCGGTTGTTCAGATGAAGCAGCGTCCGAAACCCCTCTTCCGGAGATGGACTCCACTCCAGCACCTTTTTCCCCCACACCATACGCAGGTAATTGTGAATGCGGCCCTCCGCCACCAACTGGCGCTGTGCGGCATTCCACACCGGATCGTGGGTGGACGCCGTTTCCAGGTCCTCGACCTCGTAGAGGTAGGGCCGCGGATCGCCCGCATGCTTCGCCGAGGATTCGAGCGCCCACCAAGGCAGGCTGTCATAGGCGTCGTAATTCGGCAAAAAAGCTGCGGTATTGTGGGTGAGCTCGCGCCAGGTCACCAGCTCATCGAGGAAATTTCGATGCGGCTCGGGCAACCCTTCCCACCCGGCGACCACATCCACCCCACAGCGATCGGCGATCTCCGCCCAGATCGCATGAACGGAAAGGTGCCCCCAGTGCAGGGCCGGCGAAAGCCGGCTGGTCCCCTCGCGATCCGGATGCCGGCGATCTTCGGTGTAGTCGTCCAAACGCGCCACAAAGGAGCGAAGATCCCTTATGGCCGCGGTTTCCCCAGGTTTCCACGCTACCGGCGCCACGCTCCGGTCCACCACGGCCGGCAAGGGGTCTCCTGGCCTCGCCAACGGCCAACGCGCGGTCACCGCCGCCGGGAGACTCGGCGCCCTGGGCAACGGCTCCGACAGGCTGTCCGCCAACGGAAACCGCCCCAAATGCGTAGGCAACGCCGACGCCAAATGCCGGCGAAAGTCGACCGCTCGCAGAAATCCCCGCGGCGCCGCCCGCACCGGAAGCAGCCCAACCCCATCCACCGCCTCCAAAGCGACATCCAGGCGGCGTGCCGCAGCTGCCCGCGACCTTGGAAAAAAGAACGCCGGAGAATCATCGGTGACAACGACGCAAGCTTGGGCGGCCAGCGCCGCGAGCAGACCGCGCGCCGCACCCGGCTCGGGCTCCACATACGGATAGTGGGCGATCCCCGCGGATTGAAAGCGAGCAGCCAAATCCCACAGGCTTCCGATCGCGCACGCATGAAAACGCGCGTTTGCCCAAGGGTAGTCGCATTCCACGGCATCCAACACCAGCAGCGGGCGCTTCAGCGCCCGCGCATGGGCAGCCGCACGCTCCAATGCTGGATTAAAGCCAATTCTGCGGGAGGACACCATCCAGTACAGCACCCATTCGCGGTCCGGCCGAACCGGCGCATCGTTCAAACTTCGGATGCGGAGCGGATCGATCACCGGACCGCCGGAGTTGCGAGGTCGGCGCAGGTGGTGCCCATCGGCAGCCGCGTGAGCACAAATCCGCTTTTCGATGCCTCAAACTTCGCTTCCGTCGACGCTTTCAGAAAGGAGTGGCTCGCCCCGATCGTCTCCTGGCGAATCTCGACGTCGAGACCGCCTTCGATCCGGTCCTCCGAAACAGCTCGCCCCTCAAAACGGGTTTGTCCGCTTTGTACTACGTAAATCTCGCCAGTGCCGAAGGCTTTGACCTTGACCAGGACGGTCGCCCCCGGGTGGCCGTCGCCATCGGAGTCGGTGATCCGCGGATCGTTCTTGGCGAGCGGCCAACTCCCTTTTCCCGTCCAACCGACATCTTGAACGCCCGCATCCGCCCGAAAATGGTAAACGCCAGAACGATCCTCCAACGAAACCGGGTAGGACGTATCCGGCAGCGACCGCACAAATGCCTGTGGAATTATCGTTTTGGCGATCTTGGGGCCGCCTACCAAAACCGAGCCGCAGGTGTCCGGCACCAGCCGATATTCGCCTTGCTCTCGGACGATGTTCGCCACGACCGTGCTCTCGGACACCGACCGGGTTTCGCCGATCACCGGCACCTTGGCCAGGGTCGCCACCGACACCACCATCAACCAGGTTCCTTCCAGGTTCATCGCCGTTCCTCCGGTTCTATGCGGTCCACCAATTCAACAGCCGGGTGGCCAGGCCCACGGATGCTGTTTTCGGCACAAGCAGGGGTGTGAAGTCCTCTTTCCCTTCAAAAAAGCGATCGGTTCGCTCTAGCCCATCCGCCAACGCCCTCTCCAGCGGTGACAACACACCTCGATCCTCAAACGTCAGCGGTTCCCCGAACACGACCGCCGCCCGCGGGGTCGGCGCCTCATGAAAGGCATACGCGATCGATACTGGAACAACCCTTACTTTGGCCATGGCGATCAGGTGTTCGATACCGCGCTGCAACTGCAGGGGCCGATGCGTCAATCGGTACCGGCCCTGCGGAAAAAACCACAATCCATCGCCCGGATGCTCAAGCGCCGTCGCCGCCGTGCGTAGGCTCGCGAGCGCGGCCCGCGGCGAGGTGCGATCGATCGGCAACGCACCGATCCTGCCAAAGAACGAGAATCTCTTCAGATTCTCCGCATCCATCAAAACAAATCCGCTGCCGCCGATCGCCTCGTCGAGCAACAACAACAGAAGCGCGTCCCAATAAGCCACATGATTCGCAGCGAAAATGAGCGGCTCCGAAGCGGAATACCGTTTTAGGTCCTCCAACCCAGCGACGTACACGCCGTCAAGGCCAGCCCGGATCCGACGCCGTGCCACCCAACGAAAAAACCGTAGCCACGCTTGGGATCGTGGAGGGATCACCTCGGTCCCCGCGCCGCGCGCGAGACGTACACCCGGTCCCGCCAACGGATCTGGCCGAGGCTGGACCAACGCCAAGAATTCAAGGCGATCCCGACAAACAACGCGATCGACACGGGATGCAGCAGGATCGCCGTCCAGGACTGCCGAAACTTCACCGAAATGAGCACGCGAAGCAGCACATTCGCCAGGACACCGACCGCTCCCGCAGCTGGGAACCAAGCCAGCGCCACCCACGGGAGCACAAAGCACGCCAAATAGATCGCGACCACCGCCATCAACAGCGGAATGCTCCCGCCGATCCCTTCAAACAGGTTTTTGGAAAAGCCTGCCCACGCCTCAGCACCCGAGGAATACATGCGACAGGACGCAATCTCGGTACCGTCGATAAAATCGACTTTTTCTCCCGAGGTTTTCGCATGCCGGACCATCGCCATGTCGTCCACCACCTCCTGCACCACCGAAAAAAACCCGCCGGTTCGGGCATAAGCGGCGCGCGTCACAGCCAAAACCTGTCCATTGGCCGCTACAAACTTTGGATTTCGGCTTCTTCGCACCAGCGCCAACGGAAACCAGCTGACGTACGTCAGGTGTAGCATCGGCAAGATCAGTTTTTCACCTAGCGTTTCCGTCTGTTGGCGAGGGAAGACCGACAGCAGATCCGCATCCGCCAATCCTCCTAAAATGCGCGATATTCCTCCCGGAAGGAGGACGGTGTCCGCATCCACAAACAGCAAGATGTCGCCGGTCGCTGCTTCGCCCAATTGGGCGCACGCATGCGGTTTCCCTACCCAACCCGATGGAAGCGGGCGTCCTTTTATCCCTTTCACCCGGGTATCGGCGCACAACGCTTCCAGGACTTGAGCGGTACCGTCCGTAGAATGGTCGTCGCATACGATGACTTCATCCACATCCTCGGCGAGCAGCGCCTCCACGCACCGACGGAGGGTCGCCTCTTCGTTCCTTGCTGGGATCAACGCCGAAATACGGCGGCGCCCCTTGGAAGCCGGACGCGGTACCCGCCAGGACACGGCGTTCAACAGCCCAAAACCCAAGGGAAGCAGGGCCGGAGCCCAAATCCAAGCGTTCATCGCGCCCACCAGCGCCACAGCCGCGCCCACCGGTTTCGAAACGGACCCGCCAGCAGAGGCAAAAGAGAGGAGTTTGGTCGAACTTCTTCATGAACTGCCATCTGAACGAACGGTCGAAACCCATCGCGGTCCACGCGATCCGGAACCACCGTTTCCGCGAACCCCACCGCATTCTGCCCGGAACCATCGGTCGCTTCGACCATTTGGCGAAGGTAGAACGGGCCACTGTCGACCATATGACGGGTCCGCACGCTAATGTGGGCATTCACGGCGGAGAGTTTCACCTCCATCGGCAGGTACATGCCGTACAGGGTCCGATGCAGCCGCGATTCGCTCACCGTGGCATCGTCAAGTACCTTGACTATTCCGTCGGGGTCGATTTCAAACAACAGAGTCTGATCCGCCGTTCCGCGGAGGTGGTACCAGACGACATTTCGATCCGGGAACGCCAGCCGCCCCCAGCTCCAATCCCGAATCCCAAGTGCGAAAATCGGCCAAGGTGCTGCATTACGATCGTGGTACATTCGGCCTTCAAGGCTGAACTCCTCGTTGCCCAGGCGAAGCTCGGCGGAGCCCTGACCGATCCCCAACACCTCCCATCGATGCGAAGAATCACCGAGGGAGTGTGACAATCGCGGGATCGGCGCCGAACCTTCCACCCGGCCGATCAAGCGTTGATCGGAGCCGGGGATCGGTTCGTCGATCTCCAACCGCACCCGACGAAAACCGTCCTCCTTCCAACTCTGGAAGCGGCTGGCTCCAAAGCGCTCTCCCTGCACCTGCGCCGGATCGAACCGATGCAGCCCGTAGAAGATCGGCTTCCCCTCTCGGTACACGGCGATGTTCACCGACGGGTTTGCCTCCGGCGGTTCCGCCCGCCCCTGCCGCACCGCTTCGCCAAGCCCAGGCAGAAACGGCAATCCAGACGACCAGATCGCCACCACCCCATTTCCGTTGGCGTCGCAGAGATCGAGGTACATCCACTCAAACGCCCCGGGGACCCCTTTGACGCTTGGAAACGGCCTATCGACGTTCCAAGAGATGAGGTCGCTCATCGGACGTTCGCGAGAACCGACTCTTCAAAGTCGGCATAGGAAGGAATGAACAGGAGACGCGAGTGCCCAGCCCCCTGAAGGGCCTCTACCCCGGGACCTCCAAACACCACCAACGTTTCCTGTGGCGCACAAGCCCGAATCTGCCGCGCGTATTCGACAACCTGCTGGTCTAATTCGCGAAGCATCGACGACACGCACAGAAGCTTCGGGCGAATCTGCGCCAAAAAGCCGCACAAATCGCCCACTGGGAGGTTCGGCCCCAGCCAGGTGACCCGACATCCCGCCAACGCCAACCGCACCGCCACCACCAACAGCGCGAGATCGTGCAGCTCGCCGGGCGGCGTCGTACAAGCGACGGAAACTCCGCCTACCGGGCCGGTTCCCAAGCTGTGGAACATCGCCATCAACTGCTCTCGGCAGAAGGCGGACGCGAAATGCTCCTGTGCAACGGAGATTTCTCCGCGTTCCCAGGCGTCGCCCACCTCTTTGAGAATCGGCACATACACTTGGTCGATCGCCGATTGGAACGAAAGCGACGCCAGTTGCGGTGCCAACCGATCCGCCGCCTGACGGTCGTAGGCGAGAAGATGCTGCTTTAACGCCGCCCGCAACCCATTGAATGCACCCTCGACGTTGGCCCGGATCGGCGGGCTCGCCTGAGCAGCGGACGATTGTCGTAATTGATCAACCGCTTCGCCTATTTTCATGCCGCCGTCGACGAGCGTTTTGAGCGCACGCAGAAAAGCGACGTCCTCATCGGAGTATTCGCGGTACCCCGACGACGACCGCGCCAGGCTGAGAAGGTTATAGCGGCGCTCCCAGGCCAACAAGGTCCCGCGAGGCACACCGGTCATCGTGGCCACCGTCTTTACGCGGTACGACATTGTGCCTCCCCGGGACGAGCAACACCAAACCCCAACATTCCCGCCGATCCTTCCACGATCGCCGCAAACCGCTCCAACGGTGTCAGCACGGTGCGTCCCGCCAATGCATCACCCCCCGCCGCCAAAAGCTTGCGTCCGATCGCCCGATATCCTCGGGCAGCCACAAAGATTGCCCAGCGCGCCCGCCATGGGAGGTACCGCATTCCCTGGTCCGCATTTGCATAATGTACCTCCGCCAACGTCAATACATCGCGAACCACCCGCGCCACCGCCTCGCGATCCGCCGCCCCCTGCACCAACGATTCCGGCAAGATCCCTTCCGCCAACAACCGACGTTCCGGGAGGTAGATCCGATCGATTCGCGCGTCCTCCGCGACATCGCGGGCGATGTTCGTCAACTGCATGCCGATCCCAAGATCGACCGCCAGCGGCAACGCCTGCGGATCGCGAACCCCCAGCATGCACGCCATCATCCAGCCGACCGTTCCTGCCACGCGATAGGCGTATTTCCGCAGCTCCGCATCGTCCTGCACCCGCACCCGGTGCAGATCGGACCTCACCCCAGCGAGTAGATCTTCTGCTACATGCTTAGGAATCGCGTATTTTTCCGCGATGCTAAGATAGGCCGCCACCAACGGGCGAGCCGCGGCACCGCGAAGTTCGTCGGCGATCTCCGCCAGAGCGGACGCATTTCCCTCGGTATCGGCCAACTCGTCCAACTGTCTACAGAAAGCATATACAACCGCGACCTCGGCTCGGATGGCCGCAGGAAGGAACCACGAAGCCATTCGAAAGGTACGTGCGTGCTTCTGAAGCACGAGCGAGGACTCAGCGACCAGCTCTGGGGCGATCACTGTGCCAACCGAAGTTTGGGATGCGGAAGCGGAAGCGGAAGTGGGTTTGCCGGACGTTCCATCTGCTTTTCCATGACCTTTGCGCTGTTCAACACCCCCGGTACCCCGGCGCCAGGATGCGTGCTCGCCCCCACAAAGTACAAACCCTGTACGTCCTCTGCCCGGTTGTGGTAACGGAACCACGCCGACTGCGAGAAGATCGGTTCAATGCCGAAGGCCGCCCCATCCACCGAACGCAACGGGCCTGCGAAGTAGCGCGGATCGACCGACGACAGCGAAACGAGGTTCTCCTTCAAACCAGGCAGTTCTCCTTGATCGAGGAAGGTCAGGATCTTGTCCAAATACCGCGGCCCCTCTTGCTCCCAGTCGATCCCCGAACGCTGGTTGGGAACTGGAGAGAGCACATAGAAGGCCTCATGTCCCGCGGGCGCCAACGTTGGATCGGTCTGGGTCGGCGCATGGAGGTACAGGGAAAAGTCGTCGGCAAGGACCTTCTTGTGAAAGATGTCGTCCAACAGTCCTTTGTAGCGCGGCCCAAGCAGGATAGTGTGGTGTTTGGTGTCCGGGTAACGCTTTTTGGTCCCAAAGTAAGCCACAAACAGGCTCATCGAAGGTTTGCGCCACGAAATGCGGCGATCGCTGTGGCTCGGGCGGTGCGCCGCGTCGATCATCTTGGTGTAAACCCAGGATGGATCCGCATTGCTGACCACCGCAGCGCACTCGATTCGCTCGCCGCTTTCGAGACGTACGGCCACCGCGCGCCCGTCCTTGACCTCGATCTCCGAAACAGGACAGTTCAGCCTGGTTTCGACATCGATCTCTTCCAACAATTGGACAAGTGCCTTTACTATTGAATGGGTGCCTCCGCGCGCAAACCACACGCCCCACTTGCGCTCCAGCCAGTGGATCAGCAGGTAAATCGAGGTGGTATCAAAGGGATTTCCTCCCACCAACAGCGGCTGAAAGGTGAAGGCCTGCCGGAGTCGTTCATCCCGAATGAACGACGACACCAATCCAAACACGGTGCGATAGCTCTTGAGCTTAAGCATTTGCGGCGTAATTCGGAGCATGTCCGACAATCGGTCGAAAGGGGCATCGGCAAGCTGCGTATAGCCCACATCAAAGATCTCCTTCGACTGTTGAGCGAGGCGCCGGTACCCGTCCACATCGGCCGGATTGAACTCGTGAATCTGCGCGAGCAGTCGCTCTTCGTCGCCGACATAGTCAAACGCGGAACCATCGGGGAACTTCACCCGATAGAACGGATCGACCGGCATCAACTCGAAGTAGTCGTCGGAATTCCTCCCGACCAGCGAAAACAGTTCCTCCAACAAGTCTGGAGCAGTAATCACCGTAGGACCGGCATCAAACCGAAATCCATCCCGCTCGAAAACCGCCGCGCGGCCGCCGGCCTGCCCGTTGGCCTCCAGCACGACCACCGGGTGTCCCATTGCGCGAAGGCGAATCGCCGCCGCCAACCCACCAAAACCAGATCCGATCACAACCACGGGTTTCATTTCGACACCTTCAAGGTGCGGCGCACCTGTTGAATAAGTTCCAATGCGAGACGATGAACCTCAGGGATCGACCTTAGAAAACACGAATTGCGGGTCGCCAACTCCATCGCTTCGATGCGGGCCTGAACCGCTTGCATCGCGCCGCCGGCCCGAAACCGCTCAATAAATGCTTCAACCGCCACATCCGGCGTCTTGTGCCGTGGCAGACCGAGCAACGCCAACAGTTCGTCCGAATCCCCCGGGTGCAAGGCCAGATGTGCCACCACGACCGCGCTCACTTTGCCCTCGCGCAGATCGTTGCCGCGAATGCCGCGCCCCTTGTCTCCAAACAGGTCGAGAAGATCGTCCTGCAACTGGTAAATCTCTCCCAACCTCAAGAATTCGTCCCCAAGCCGGACCGCCGAATCCACCGACAATTCCGACAACAGGGCGGCCCCCTCCACCGGAAGCGCCAGCAATTCTCCCGATTTTCCCTCGGCAGCGCGGCTCCACGCTTCGTCGTCCACCCGGCCGCTCCGCAACAAATCCAACTCCAACGCCTGGCCTCGAACGGTGGCCGCAGCTCGTCGCGACATCGCCCGTGAAAGGCTCCATTTCACCTCGTCGTGGCACTCCAGTCGATCAATCGCCTGAAACGGCAACATCAGGAGCAGATCGCCCGCATTCACCGCTTGCGCCTTGCCAAATCGGGCCCAGGTGGTGGGCTGCCCACGGCGAACCCGATCCCCATCCTGCAAATCATCGTGAACCAACGTCGCATTGTGCAGAAGCTCGCAAGCAGCGGCCCATCCGATCGCCGCCGACCGTTCGCCCCCCAGGGCCTCGATCGCCGCCAACGCAAGTCGCGCGCGAAGCCGCTTTCCACCCGTATGAAGATGCTCTTGAGCGATGTATCCCACCCGATCAAGGCGAGAACCGATCGCGAGGTGGAGCATCGACGCCTCGACCTCCGCCAAACCCGTCGCATCCCGAAGCCCAGACGGCAAAGGCGCTGTCGCAAATTCGATCCCTACAGACATCGATCCCCCGCAGACAGTTTGTGGCGATGCCTCACCAACCCTGTACACAACTATATACAAACTATATACAGATCCTGCAACAAGGTTTTTGGTCACCGGATGTCATCCGATGGCGGACACGATAAACGGCGGCGATGAAGCCGATCCTGCTCACCACGCTCAACGCCAAGTACATTCACGCCTCGCTTGGCTTGCGGGCACTCCGCGCCAATCTCGGCGAGCTAAGAGATCAGTCGCTGCTGGTGGAGTACACCATCCGCGACCGCGCCACGGACATCGCCGAGCGGATCCTCGCTATGCAACCCACC
>SXGT01591231.1_pt1 | contig 20677 bp, 18 predicted proteins | sample 3176221 | NCBI WGS metagenome assembly SXGT01 (sample SAMN11356862, study PRJNA531348) | freshwater metagenome | isolation source: freshwater sample F1-120 | place: China: Fuxian Lake, Yuxi | collected 2017-12-25
AAGCCGCATTGCAGGCCGTGCTGCTGGCGAAAGGCCTCCTGCATGGGATGCAGGGTGCCGTCCGCCGCGGCCACACCCTCGATGGTAGTCACGGCACCACCATCGGCCTGCATCGCCAAAATGTTGCAGCTTTTGACAACCCGGCCATCGAGATGCACCGTGCACGCACCGCACTGGGCGGTATCGCATCCGATGTGGGTGCCTGTCAGGCGCAGGACATCGCGGATGAAGCTCACCAGCAGCGTGCGCTCTTCAACCTCGTGACTGACAACTTTTCCATTTACCTGCATTGAAACCATGACGGCCATGCGCGTGCCTTTCGTATTAGAGGGCAACTGTTCGATGGCAAGGACCGGACAGTCGGACAATGAAGAATATAACCCGAAATATGCCGATATCCGAAGCAATTTGTGTTCCTCGGAATGACGCCCTGTCATCGCATCACAATCCCTCTACCCGGCCGTCAAAAACCTGGGTAAAGTGATATGGATGCGAACCCGCTTAGGGCAATCGCGTCGTGCCTCGCCCCAACAAAGCGGAACCTGACAGGAAACCTCCATGCCCAATGCAATGACGAAAGATGGCGTCAGCCTTTACTACGAAGAAGCGGGAGCGGGAACCCCTCTGATTTTTGTGCACGAATTCGCCGGTGATTGGCGCAGTTGGGAAGCGCAGATGCGCTTTTTCTCCCGTTACTACCGGGTGATTACCTACAGCGCGCGCGGATTCAAGCCTTCCGCCATCCCGGCCGACCCGGCGCAGTATTCACAGGCACACGCGTGTGACGACATCATTGCCGTGCTCAATCACCTGAAGATTGATCGTGCTCACATCGCCGGGCTGTCGATGGGCGGCTTTGCCACCCTGCATGCCGGCATGACCTATCCTGCGCGGGCGCGTTCGCTGGTCATCGCCGGGTGCGGCTATGGTGCAGCACCGGCGGAAAAGGCGAAATTCCAGAGCGAATGCGAAGCTGCTGCCCAATCGTTTGAAGTCAAAGGGGCGGAGGCAGCCAGGCAGTACGCCATCGGGCCAACACGGGTTCAGTATCAAAACAAGGATCCGCGCGGCTGGGCTGAATTCGCCCAGCAGTTGACCGAACACGACTGGCAAGGCCAGGCCCATACCATGCGCGGCGTGCAAATGAAGCGTCCCTCGCTCTGGGAACTGGTCGAAGAAATGAAAAAAATCACCCTCCCGGCGCTGATCGTCACGGGCGACGAAGATGATCCATGTCTGGAACCGGCGCTACTGATGAAACGTGCCATTCCGGCAGCCGGGCTGGTGGTATTGCCCCAAGCTGGGCACACCATCAACCTTGAGGATCCTGAGCCCTTCAACCAGGCCTTGCTTGACTTCTTTACCCGGGTTGACGGTGGGCGCTGGAGCAGCCGCGACCAGCGCTCGATGGCCTCGGGAATCCTCGGCTTTCGAAAGTAACTGCACCGCGGCGAGACCTGCGTAAGCCGGAATGCGAAAGAGCTGCGCCGATCAGGGAGAAACTTCCCTGACGCGCACTTCCCGCTGAAACACCTCCAGACAATGCGCCTTGGCGCGAATAAACGCATCGGAAGTCAGTGTTTCCGGATGCCTGGGACGTGGCGCATCAAACCGTACCACTTCGGCAATCCGGGTTGGCCGGCGCGTCAGCATTAGCACCTCATCGGCGAGATAGACAGCCTCTTCAAGATCGTGGGAGACAAGAATCATCGTCGTCCCGGTCGCCTCGAAAATGTCCTGCAGCTTGTCGCGCATGAAAAGCGTCATTTCGTAGTCAAGTGCCGAGAAGGGCTCATCCAGAAAAAGTACTTCAGGATGCACCGCAAGCGAGCGCATGATGGACACCAGTTGCTGCTGCCCTCCTGATAGCTCGTACGGATAACGGTTGAGGTCAAAGCGAATATCGAATGATTTGACCAATTCGTTAGCCCGGGCATCGCACTTTTCTGCGGCTTTGCCGGCGATCTGCAAGGGATACTTTATGTTGTCGATGGCGCGCTTCCATGGAAACAGCGCGTCACGATAATTCTGAAACACGTATCCGATAACCGTCTCGGACAAGGTCTTGCCATCAAACAGGGCCTCACCCGCGTCCATCGGCAACAACCCCGCGACCATGTTGATCATGGTCGACTTCCCGCATCCGTTGGGGCCGAAAATCGACGTGATCTTGCCCTTCGGAATATCGAGATCGAAGCCCGAGTAAAGCGGCTGCCCGGCGAAGCTCTTGGTCAACCCACGAATGGTGATGTGGGTACCGGGGGCCTGCCGGCCCAGCTTCCCTGCAGGTATGTCTTGCGGCGCGTTCACTGGTCACCTCTCACTTGCCACCCCAATGGATAAAGCGCCGTTCAATCACAATGAACACCAGATTCAATCCGTAGCCAAGCACGCCGGCGCCGAATATCGTGGCGTACATCTCCGGCATGTTGAAAATCATCTGGGCATTGATCACGCGCTGCCCCAGGCCGTCTGTGGATCCGATAAACATTTCGGCGACGATCACAATCACCAACGCAAAGGAAACGCCTGAACGCATCCCGACGAAAGTCTGCGGCAGAGATTCGAGCAAAGTGACGCCCATCATGACGCGCATGGGTGAAGCTCCCATTACCCGCGCCGCTGCCTGACGAGTCTTGCGCGCATTCATTACCCCATAGGCCGTGTTGAACAGTATCAGCAGGCCGGCTCCAAACGCCGCCACCGCAATCTTGGTACTTTCACCTACGCCCAGTATCACCAAAAAGAGGGGAAACAAGGCGGAGGCCGGCGTGGACCGAAAGAAATCGATGACAAATTCGAGCGATCGGTACAGCCGCACTGACGAACCAAGCATCAGTCCCAGCGGGACGCAGACAGCTACCGCGATGCCGAAGGCCAGCAAGGTCCGGCGGATAGTGATCAAGAAGTCCTTGAGCAGGTTGCCACCGACGAATCCATCCCAGATCGCCTTGGCGGACGCCTGGGGCGACGGCAACAGTACCGGGTCGACCAGCTTGAGCCAGGCGACCAGCCACCACAGGAAAATGAAGGCCACTGCCCCGACCGCCGGGGTCAGGGCATTGGCAATACGGCCGTTAAACATCGCGTTCTGCCAGGGTCTGACGCGATCAGTACGTCTTGAGCATCGTTTTGACGTCAATTTTCGACTTCACCAGACCATAGGCGGTGGCCTGATCGACCAGGTTCTGAAAATCGGCGATTTCGGCCGGCTTCAGGTCCTTCACCATGTTGTAGTACGACAGCGGAACCGTCGGCGCGACGGCCGCGGCGGTGTTCATATGCTTGGTCAGCAACTCGCGCGCCTTGGGATCGTTGTTACCATCGTTGAGCGCCTTGGCCCAGGCACGTGCCAGACGCTCAGCCACCTGTGGACGCTCTTGCATGAACTTGACGCTCATCACGCCACCGGCCAGCACCGCGCAAGCGTCCGGGCGACCCAGCATGTACTTGGCGATCAATCCACCCTCAAGCTTGCGGCCGATTCCCTGCGCCACCATCATGCTGACAATCGGTTCGAGCGTGTAAGCAGCGTCAAACTGCCCGCCCTGGATCGCGCCCATGTGCACGCTCATTTGCTGCTCCTGCATGCTGTAGTCTTTCTCTTCCAGACCGGCAGCCTTGAGGACTCCCTTGGCGACAAACAGATTGCCCGGCCCGGGTGCAGACATGATGCGCTTGCCTTTGAGATCGGCAAGCGTCTTGATCGTGCTGTTGGATGCGGGCACGACATAGGCCTCAAGCTGATACTTGGCGTTCTGGCAATTGATCGAAAAATACTGCAGGGTATTGGGGCGCAAGGCGTTGATATTGGCCCCTTCCAGCGAAAGAAGATTGGACGCCGCATCAAGATCGCCCTTGACCAAACCCTGCACGATCAACGGATGCGTGGCGAGAGGGATGCCTTCCACGTCCAGGTTCTCGGCCGCGAAATAACCACGTTCCTTGGCAATAAAGTAAGGCATGGCCGAAGAGGCAATGAACAAACCCATCTTGACTTTGTCTTGTGCGAACGCAGCACTGCAGACAGCGGTGGTAGCGAGTACGGTCACTGATGCAATGACGCTTTTGAAACTCATGCGAAGCATGGTATTCCTCCGTGAGGGGTTGACAGATTAGGCGGGTCGATCATAAATCATTTGTCACATTGAGATGATTTAGCGCAAGGTTGAGCCACGACATACAGGTTCCCCTATCAAAACTGACGATGGTGCCGGAAAGCATCACCACCTTGCGTTTATCAACGTTCAATCGAAGACTTCTAAACTTTGCATCGACATTGATTGAGCAACTTTTTATTCAGAAAATTCATGCAGCAAATTTCGGGCCACCCCCCTGGAAGCTGGAAGCGCCAACCACTCACACCAATCGAATCACCCGTCACAGCGTGCTGCGGCAGCGCCTCTTTTCAGTGCAGATCGATGCCATATCGGTGCGCACGGCACATTGCGTTGTTGCGGAGCTCGCGCCTTTTTTCCTGCTTGTTTTGCAAACTCACTCGAGCTACCTTAAACTCAGTCAGGGTTCTTGCTATCGAAAGCTGCTCTAACCGCCCAACCAATTTGGAGAAGAAATGCACCCAGAGGGAATTGGCGCATCAGTCCTGCGCCGTGAAGATCGCAGGTTTCTCACCGGGCATGGCCAATTTGTGTCCGATCTGGTATTGGAAGGCGAGTTCCACTGCGCCTTTGTCCGCTCGCCTCATGCCCATGCACGAATCCGCTCCATCAATACTGCTGCGGCTGCGAGCGCTCCAGGCGTGGTTGCGGTGTACACGGGTGCCGATATGGCAGCCGACGGCGTGGGGCCGATGGTGCCTCTATGGCAGATTCCTGGGGCCAATGGCAAGGTCATGAATGAACCGCCGCGCTGGGCGCTCTCGCGCGGCACCGTTCGCCATGTCGGTGAAGCCATGGCCATGGTTATCGCAGGGACGCGCCATCAGGCACTCGATGCGGCCGAACTCATTGAGGTTGACTGGGAACCCCTGCCCGCAGTGGTGGATGTGCGGGACGCACCCCTCCCTGAATCCGTACAGCTCCACCCCGAAGCCCCGGGCAACCTGTGCGTGCGCTTTCAGCGCGGGTCCGAGGCACCGGTCGACGCCGCATTCGCCAAGGCGACTCACAAAGTTGCGGTTGACATCATCAACCACCGCCTGGTGTGCGCAGCGCTTGAGCCGCGTGCGGTGATCGCGATGGCCTCTGCGACGCAGGGGCTGGACGGCCATGCCGTCACGATCTGGTCCGCCACACAAGTGCCGCACCATATCCGCAAGTTCGTCGCTGAACAGTTGGCACTTCCGGAAAACGCAGTACGCGTGATTGCGCCTGATGTTGGCGGAGGCTTTGGCACTAAGGGGAAACACTATCCCGAGGAAATCATCCTCGCTTGGGCTGCGCGCAAGCTCGAACGACCACTCAAGTGGGTGTCGTCACGCAGCGAGGCATTTGTCAGCGACTACCACGCCCGTGATCATGCTACGCATGCGGAACTGGCACTCGACGCAGAAGGCCATTTTCTGGGTTTGCGCGTCACCACCCTCGCGGCAGTCGGTGCCTATGTATCGACGGTCGGTGCCGCTGTGCCCACCACGGTGTATACGGCAGTGCTATCGGGCCCTTACCGCATTCCCGCAATCTTCGCCGAGGTCCGTGCCGTGTTCACCAACACCGTGCCGACCGATGCCTACCGCGGTGCCGGCCGCCCAGAAGCCTGCTTTGTACTTGAGCGGCTGGTCGAAGAGGCTGCGTCGCAAACCGGCATAGACCGTCTTGAGCTGCGCCGGCGCAATTTCATTCCGGTAACTGCCATGCCCTACGCAACACCGGTTGGGCCCACCTACGACACGGGCAACTTCATCAAGTTGTTCGAACGCGCATTGGTTCTTGGCGATCACGCCGGCTTTCCTGCGCGCCGTGCGGCCGCTGCGAAGAAAGGGCTGCTGCGCGGCTTCGGTATCGCCTACTTTGTTGAAAGTTCAGGAGTGGCGCCGTCAAAATACGCGGGAATGTTCGGTGCCCGCGCCGGATTCTTCGATTCCGCTGACATTCGTGTGGCCGCCGATGGCAGCCTCTTGGTCATGTGCGGGACCCATAGCCATGGACAAGCCCACGCCACCACTTTCCCGCAGGTACTGGCCTCGCGTATTGGCGTGCCGCTTTCGATGATCGAACTGATCGAGGGTGACACCGGCCGCGTTCCCTACGGCACCGGCACCTTTGGCTCGCGTTCGATGGTGATTGCCGGTTCGGCCATTTACATGGCGGCAGAAAAACTCCTCGCCAAAGCGAGAAAAGTGGCGGCCCACATGCTCGAGGCTGCCGAATCTGACATCGAACACGAAGTGGTCAACGGCCTGGGCGAATTTCGCGTCGGCGGTACCGACCGCAAAGTCGGCTGGCCCGAAGTTGCGCGCACTGTTACCTACGCACACAATCTGCCGCCTGGCATGGAGCCGGTTCTACACGAAAATGCCTTCTTTGATCCGACCAACCTCACCTGGTCCAATGGCGCCCAGGCCTGCGAAGTCGAAATCGATCCTGCCACGGGCGTGACACGCATCAGCTCCTACATCGGCGTGGATGACATCGGTACGGTTATCAATCCGATGGTTGTCGACGGCCAAGTGCATGGTGCGATTGCTCAGGGCATCGGCCAGGCCTTGTTCGAAGAGGCAGTGTACGACCGCGAAAGCGGCCAGCTCTACACCGGCTCTTTCATGGACTACACCCTGCCGCGCGCTGACGTGCTGCCCATGTTCGTCTCAGAAACCGACGAAAGCCAGCCGTGCACGCACAATCCGCTCGGTGCCAAGGGGTGTGGCGAATCCGGCACCATTGGTGCGCCGGCATCAATCACCAGCGCGATGCGTGACGCACTGGAAGGCGTCGGCGTGAAGGGACTCGAAATGCCGTTCACCGCCAGCAAGGTCTGGCGTGCCATTCAGCAGGCAAACGTCAAGACTGCGGCCTGACCAGGTCAAGATCCAACCATCAACCGAGCACCGTCATGACCCAACCCGGCACCGAAGCCGACACCAGGGCGCAGGTCGAAGCCGGCCTGCGCGCCCTCTGTACCTGGGCCGCAGGCCTCGACTACGACACGATTCCGGCGCGCGTACATGCGCAAGCCGTGCTGATCCTGGGCGACAACCTTGCCGCCACGCTTTCGGCAGCCGACGAGCCGGAACTGCGTGCCTATCACGAGCAATTGATCGCCCAGAACGGAGCACCTCAGGCCACGCTTTTCCGCCGCGGCGCGCCCAAGGTTGCACTGATCGACGCGGCGGTTGGCAACGGCCTGGCCGGTACCTGGAATGAACTTGATGACGGCTATACCCGCACCGCCGTGCACCCTGGTGCGCTTAGCCAGCCGCTCATCCTGGCGGCGGCTGAGGCCGGCAATCTCTCGATGGCACAGACCCTAGTTGCAACCGTAGGGGCTTATGAAATTGGTACCCGCTTCGCGCGTGCGTGGCCCGGTACTCTGCCGCGACTTCATCCCCACGGTGTCTACAACGTGGTGTGCTCCGCGGCCGGCCTGGCCCTGTTGCGCGGCTACGATGCAGAGCTGTTGCTGCGCACCCTCACCGCCGCCGCGACGATGGTGAGCCCCGGCCCCTACAGCCACCCGATCGAAGGTGCTCTGGTGCGCAATGCGTGGCCGGCCGCGGGTGCCTGGCTTGGGCAGTTCTCTTGCGATATGGCAGCGCTAGGGATCGCGGGTACCCCAACCGGCCCCTATGACGTGTATACGCGCGGCCTCGGTGCTCCGGCGAAACCAGGCGAGTTAACTGATGGCCTCGGTACGGACTGGACCATCTGTGATGGTTATCACAAGCTCTATGGCGCCTGCCACCACTCCCATGCGGCAATGGAAGCCATCGAAACACTGATCGCCGGCCACCCCGAACTGCGCGGCGGCGAAGGCGTCAAGAGCGTCCTCATGGAAGGTTCCGCGATGGCCATGAACTTCAACAACGTGGCTCCCGAGACCACGCTGGGCGCCAAATTCTCCATTCCGCATGCTGTCGCCGCGACGCTCGTGCACGGCGCTGCTGCGCCCGGTAACTTCCTCGATCAGAGCCTGCGTGACGAAGGCATCATTGCCATGCGCCAACGCATCAGGATGGCGCAACTGCCCGAAGTGAAAGCTTGGCCGCTAGACCGTCCTGCACGCGTCACGCTGGAGCTTGAAGATGGCAGCCAACTGAGCGCCGAATGTGAGGCGGCCCTGGGCAGCCCTGCCCGGCCGCTCGAGGCAGAACGCGTTCTGGCGAAAATTCGCGACCTGTCTGCGCGCGACGCCCCAGGCTTGACGATGTCGGTTGCGAACCTGCGGCAAGCCGTCGGTGCGGGATCAGTACCCACCATCACCTGCAGGGACTGGGTAGCGCAGTTCTTTGTGTAGCCGGGTTACCCTTCCAGCACCCTCTAAACGACCTTGCGCTCCTTGAGGTCGGCAATCTCGGCATCGCTATAGCCGATTTCGCGCAAGATTTCAGCTGTATGCTCACTGTGTTCCGGCGTGGCGCGCGCCATTGTGGCTGGCGTTCGCGACAGCTTGACCGCCTGATTCACAATCCGGATGTCGCCCAAGATCGGGTGGGCCACTGGCGCCACCGCGCCGAGGTGCTGTACTTGCGGGTCCGCAAACACCTGATCTACCGAATAGATCGGGCCGCAGGGAACGCCAGCCTGATTGAGAATCTCCACCCATTCGGCGGAAGGGCGCGTAAGGGTCGCTTCGGTAATCGCCTGATTCAAAGCGACCCGATGGATCGAACGTGAGGGTTCGTCCTTGAACTCGTCCCTTGCGAACAATTCCGGCCGCCCGATCACCTCTGACAGGCGCTTCCACATGACCTGGCCCGAAGCGGCGATGTTGACGTATCCATCGCTGGTTTGGTAGGCCGAGGTTGGCATGGAGGTGGGGTGGTCGTTACCGGCCTGGCCCGCCACTTCGCCCTTCATCAGGAAGCGCGCGGCCTGAAAATCCATGAGAGCAATCTGCGACATCAGCAAGCTCGACTGAACCCACTGCCCTTCCCCTGATGCCTGACGCTCCCACAGAGCCGTAAAAATGCCCAGCGCGGCAAACATGCCACCCGAAAGATCGGCTATCGCCGTGCCTGCACGCACCGGGCCCTGCCCGGGAACACCGGTCACCGACATGAAGCCGCCCATGCCCTGGGCGAGCTGGTCGAATCCCGGCCGGGTGCCATATGGGCCGTCCTGACCGAAACCGGAGATCGATGCAAGGATGACGCGCTTGTTCACCGCCCTAAGTGATTCGTAGTCGATCCCCAACCGATACTTCACATCGGGGCGAAAGTTCTCGACCACCACATCCGCGGTCCTGACCAGCTTGAGCAGTATCTGCTTTCCGTCCGCTGCCTTCATGTCAAGCGTCAGCGAGCGTTTGTTGCGATGAAGGTTCTGCATGTCGTAGCCATGGCGCGGACCACTCATGGTGTCAGGCTCGGGCGATTCAATCTTGATCACATCGGCGCCAAAATCCGCGAATTGCTTGACGCAGGTGGGACCGGCGCGGACTCGCGTCAGATCAAGGATTCGCAGGTCTTTCAATGCAGATGAGGCGGGAATATGCGGCATATGTTTCGCTCTTTGGAAGTTGAATGTGGTTCTTTGTATGAAGAATTGAAGCAACACTTGGCGGGTGGTCAGATGCGCCAAGCACAAGACGTACTTTTCCTCTTGTCCGCTCGGTAGTCAGGTCGCCGGGGTTTCACAGGTCGTGTCAGTCGGTCCTTGCGATCAGCGCAAGCAGGCCACCACCGGGTGGACCCTGGTGCTCGGCGCCGCCCGACACAAAAATTTGCGTAACGCCCAGCACGCCTGCCACCAGACCGCCGACGGCGCCGCGAATATGGCGCTGTGCATTGATATCGCCATCCTGCCACATGGTGTGGCGCTGGCCGCGAACCTGACCGCGGGCATCCGGCTCGCATTTGACCAGGGCGCACACGACCCGCTCCAGCCCGGCAGCCCGGTTGTCGCCACGGGCAGCAATGCCAAGGGCGTCCAGGCAGGCGTAGATGCCATTGATATCCAGGGCGTCATCCATGGTGTGATGCGCAATCACGAACTGGCTGGTCCAGCCGGTGGCGTTGCCAAAGACCACCACCTCGTTCTCGGCCACTTCAATCCCGGACGAAACACTGGCACGACCGCTCCACAATTCAGGCTTGGCAAAGAAAACCGTTTCATCGAATGCCTCGGGAGCAATCTCGCCCAGTGCCTGCATCACACCGAACGCACCCGCCACGCGGCTATAGGCCATCGACTTGTTGGGGTCGTTCGAGACCGGCTTGGTACCGCGCGCCAGCGCTGCCCGGGCTTGCTCCGTGGTGACGCACCCGCCCTTGACCTGAACGAAATGTACGTCTGCAGGATCGACAATCCCGGCCTCCGCCATGGCAGCGCCGACGGCTTCGGCCACCATATCCACTTGCGCGCGAGTCCCGATTTCCTCAGGTGCCGGCACCGGCGTGAAGGCCCGGCCGATGGCGAGGCGCTTGGTTCCGCCTGTCGATACCGGCGCGTCGCGATCCACGCAAAACACCGTGTAGTGCGGTGTCAACACGCCCTCGGTACCGCCGGAAAAAACAAAGATCACCGAGCTTGCGATCTCCTGCTGCGTCCTGCCCAGACACTCTGCAAGCAGCAGTTTCAGCGACAAGACAAGATAGCCCCGCGTGTAATCGTTGACCAACCCGTTGCCTTCGGTCTTGCCGATAAAGGCGACGATATGCGCAGGATTAACCTCACCCCTTGCAATCGCACTGGCCAATTGCGAAACGTCGCCGGGGTCGCGCATGGTGAAGCGATGAATCGAAGCACGCATGGCCGTTACACTTTCGGCACGTCGCGATACAGGCGTTCCAGCTTGCGCTGGAATGGTGCTTCGGTCTTTTTCAGGGCCCCCGCAACCGGGTCTGCACCCGCCTCCAACGTATCACTGGCCTCGCGCGAAAAGTCCATCACGAACCTTATCCGCTCGGCTCGCAGGTGCTCAAATTCACGCAATACATCCGGCATTATCAAATCCGCGCTCTCAGTGCCTGCAGAGGTGATGCGTTTCGCCAGCAAATCAGCGGCAACGCATGCATCCTCAACCGCCTGTGTCGCACCCTGCCCGAGCGTCGGCACCATGCCGTGGGAAGCGTCACCCAGAAACAGGACATGGCCATTGCCGTCCCGGTACAGTGGTGGCGATTCCCGCAGTCGCGCCCAATGAATCGCCGAAACGTTGGCGCAGATCGTGTCGATCAGCCAGCGGCACTGCGCCGACGGTGCTCCGCAGGCAGGTGTGTACAGAGCGCGCAGGAATGACGCCTCTTTGGCATGCTCGGGTATGTCGTCGCCCGGCGCAATCGGAAAGGTCCCGGCAAGGTAGATGGCATTTCCCGGCACGCGAAACGCCAGCAAACGGTTCGGTCCGTTGAACCACTGCTCGTAATCATCAATCAGGCCGGCCGTCGTGTCCGGTACCAGCAAGCGGTAGATCACCACGCCATGCTGGCGCATGGTCGGCGCGCCGGCCAGCAATGCACGCGCGACCGAATACCGGCCATCGCCCGCGACCAGCAGATCAATGTCGTCGATGCGCCTGGGAACACCCTGTTCGGTGTATTCGACGAACAACCGGTCCGCGCGACCATCCATGTAACCCAGGCGCGACACCGGAGCGCAATACCGAATCCGGTCGCCAACTGCCCCGCGCAACGCTGCGTACAGCTCGGACCAACGAATGCGGACGCCATCGTTGTCGGCAACTTTGGACAAGGGCAGGTCGAACAGCAGCGTACCGTCCGTCAACGAAAGACGCCACGACTTCCACGGGTAGCTGCGTGCGAGCACCGTATCGTGCAGCACGGCGCTATGGCGAAGCAACGCCTTGATGGCATTAGGGCCCACGTTCAGACCGGTACCAGACTCCGAATGGTCGCTCGCATCCACTTTTTCCAGACAGATAACCTCGACGCCGGGCAGTCCGGAAAGTGCCCGCGTAACGATGCAGCCGGCAACGCCGGCACCGATCACAACAATCTTCATGGATTCTCGCGCACTTGAAACATGCTTCCGCAATGCTGAAGACTCGCTTGTTTGGTGGTGAAACAGCGCACTTGCCACTCTCTTGGCCGATGGGGACCACACCCTGAACTATAACGCGGCACCACCCGTAGACAACACACTGCCGCAGCCTGGTTCGCCGAGAACCCTTTAAAGACTCTGTCTGACATCAGTCTGGCGCGAGCAAACAATATGCCATGATGGCGCCCGCCCATACAACGCGGCGGACGTCCAAAGGCGATTGACGCGCCCAAAACTCATGCGCCCCGAAGATCTGGAACTCCTGGTAACACGTGAAATGCCGTTCGGGAAGCACAAGGGCCGCTTGATTGCGGACCTGCCGGGCAACTACCTGAACTGGTTTGCGCGCGAGGGTTTTCCAGCAGGGGAGATCGGCCGCTTGCTCGCACTGATGCAGGAGATTGATCACAATGGTCTCAAGGATATTCTGACGCCTTTACGGCAGCGCCCACCCCGGCAACCGCATACCTGACACCTTCGCCAATGGACAACCAGATCGAAGTTCCGCAATCCTTCATGGCAATGTACATCACGCCGGGTCGCACCACGCCGAACGCACCCCAGGCCTTGGTGATTGCACGCTACGAGCAATGCGAAGACATGGCAACGGTTCTCACAGAACATGCGCAGACGCTGGTGTTCAAGGAAAATTTCACGGAAACGGAGGTTCTGGCCCGCTGCCATGAAGGCCTTGTTGCCGCGCCGTCGGAGTTCAGCGGAAAAGAAGCCGACTGGGTGGTTCGCCGACTGGCGGAACTGCTGGATTGGGATATCCCGGGGGTGACAACATGAAAGGTTCCGGCCTTCTGTCTCTGAGTGCCGCGCTGTGCGTGACGCTCTGGCTGGCGCCATCCACGGCACAGGAGAACCTGAAACTGCCCTGCGCCGAAAAAGACGTGCCGTGTCTGGAGAAGGCGCTCAAGCAGCACCCGGCCACACGTATGGAAATCTGGAAGACGGCACTGGCCAAACCATCGGCCGGGCGCATCGGCAGCGCGCCGGCTGCGTTGGTCGAATATCTCACGTTGGACAACATCCTCAATGGCTATCCGGATCGGCCACGGCCGGCACAGCTGAACGCGGCATTACGCGCCGATGTCGATGCTGCCATTGCCGATTTGCCACGCAAGGTGTGGGGCTTGTTCCGAAGAAAGCTGGCCGGCGTGTATTTCGTTGAGGGACTGGGCGGGACCGGCTACACGGACTATGTGTTCGATGCCGGCGGCAAAGCAGCAGCCTTCATCGTGCTGGACGCCGCGGTGCTGGCGAGCCAGACGGCCAATGGTTGGGCAACCTGGAAGGAGAACACGCCCTTCAAACCTGATTGCACGTATAGCCTCTCTGCGCGCATCGAAGCCGAACCCAACAACAACCGCAAGAACGCGATTCAGTACATTCTCTTGCACGAACTCGGCCATGCGCTCACGGTTGGCACCGACCTACACCCGGCGTGGAACACCGCCCCCAAGGAAGTGAGCCGGAACAGGCTGTATCCCTTTTTCGATCTTTCATGGCGTATCGATCGCGAACAAAATCTGTATCTCAGCCGTTTCGACACCCGCTTTGCGCAGCGCGCACGCACGGTCTACTATTTCGGGCCAAAGCTTGCCGCAGCAGAGATGCCGGTGACTTACGAGAATCTGCGGAGCACCAATTTTCCCAGCCTGTATGCGGCCACCTCGCCCGGGGATGATTTCGCCGAATCCTTTGCCAGCTACGTGCACGTGGTGCTGATGCAGCGGCCCTGGCAAGTCGCCATCTCGCGGGACTCCGGCAGCCAGCAGGTCGTCGAACACTGCTGGGACGAGGCCCGCTGCAGCGCGAAACGCAAGCTGCTGGAGCAGTTGCTCCAGCGCGGCCGTTGAGGTGGCTGCAGCCACACGGGTCAAGATACTGGCGCTGGTCGCGCTTCTGTTGTTGGTTGCCGCTGCGTACCGGCTGCTGCACAACGCCGGCCTCATGCGCGCCCTGATGAACCGTGCCGCATTGCGTGAAGCGGTCGTGCAGATGGGTGCGTGGGGGCCGCCAGCCGTCATCAGTCTGATGGTTCTGGCGATTCTCGTCAGCCCCATCCCCAGCGCACCGATTGCCGTGGCTGCCGGCGCCGCCTACGGCCAGATCTGGGGCACGATCTATGTGCTGACAGGTGCCGAACTGGGCGCAATGATCGCTTTTGGTCTGGCACGCTGGCTCGGTGCCGACGCCTTGAAGCGCTGGTTTGGTGATCGTCTGTCGGGGGGACTGATGGGTTCCCAGAATGCATTGACGGGGATCGTGCTGGTCAGCCGCCTGCTGCCGTTTGTTTCGTTTGACATCATCAGTTATGCCGCCGGCCTGACCGTGCTTTCATTCTGGCGTTTCGCCGTCGCAACGCTGATCGGCATCGTGCCGGCAAGCTTTTTGCTGGCACATTTCGGCGGCGAACTCGGCAGCGGAGACGCCAGCCAGATGGCGTGGGCGGTGCTGGCCCTGGGCGCGATCACGTTGATCCCCCTGTTAGCCAAGAGCGTGCGAGATTATCGACGTAGCCGGCGCAGCGAGAAGCCTTGAATGCTCTGTTGCACTAACATGTCATGCATGACCTTTTCATTCTTCAGGCTGCTGCGCTACGCCGCAGTCCCGCTTATTGTCATGACCTCGCCCGCTCTCGCTGCCACCAGTTCGCTGCTCGATCACAGTTTCAACCCTTTGATCCCGGCTAAACCGATCACTCTCAAGGATTACGCCGGCAAGGTAATTCTGGTGGTCAATACAGCCAGCCAGTGTGGCTATACCCCGCAATACGAAGGCCTGGAAAAGTTGTATCGCAAGTACAAGGACAAGGGCCTCGTGATACTCGGCTTCCCGGCAAACGATTTCGGCGCCCAGGAGCCGGGTTCGAACAAGGATATCGCCCAGTTTTGCGAGGCCAATTTCGGCGTCAGCTTTCCGATGGTCGAAAAGCTCGCAACGCCGATTCCGCAGAATCCGTTCTACGGAAAATTGATCAAGGCCTCAGGTCAGGCACCGGCGTGGAATTTCCACAAGTACCTGATTGACCGTGCCGGCAAGGTGACCAGCTTCAAGAGCGGCGTGGAGCCGATGGGGCGTGAATTGACTTCGGCGGTGGAAAGCGCGCTGTCCGGCAAATAGAGCGCGGATTGCCGTGCACCAGATTTAGACCGGAATGCCAGGCGCATTTAATGGGCAGCGGCGGTTGCAGAACTGTTAAATGGTATTGGCGGGCGCCCGTTCAACGGCCGTCTAAACCGTTTCTTAAGGGCTATCGCCATTTTTTCTGCGCTTGAAAAATCGCACCCCGCGCACCCGGCTGCGGCCCTGGCACCTGCCCCTCCGGTCCACGCATTTCCGTTGATGCGCTATGCAGCATGGCGTCGAGTGTGACCGCGAAGCAGGTTCCGAAAAGAAAAGAAAGGTAGCTTTTCTACGTTATTTTGGGGCATGCCCGGCATCCGGTTCGATGCAGAATCGACTCATTCCCCTTGATCTCTCGACAAACGGTCCGGTGAGCGATTCCGGGCATCGGAGGAGGCTATTCATGTTTCTTGTTGGCCTGGTCTATACCAGCCAGACCACTGACCAATTCAAAACCGCAAGCATCGAAAAGATCCTTGACACGGCGCGACGCGAAAACGCCCGCAATGACATCAGCGGCGTGCTGTACTTCAACCGCAAGTACTTCCTGCAATGCCTGGAAGGCTCGCGGTCTGCGGTGAACGAGACTTATCACCGCATTTTGAAGGACCCGCGCCACACCAACGTGGCATTGCTGGATTACAACGAGATTTCGGCGCGGGAGTTTGATTCCTGGACGATGGGTTTCCTCCCCGAACTGCGGGAAATTTCCCCCCTGGTCAAGAAATTCTCCGGCAGCGCAAATTTCGATCCGTACAAGATGAGCGGCGCAAGTTGCATGCAACTGCTGACTTCGCTGCAAGCAGCTTCGATTCACTGAAACAGATCGGCGCCGGCGTTTCGCTGCACCAACAGCGCCGGCTTGCCGGCGCGGGGCGGGTTCCTACCCGCGCTGGCGGCGCGCCTCGAATAGGCACACCCCGGCCGCTACCGATACATTCAGGCTCTCCACCGTACCCAGCATGGGGATGACGCGCAGTTCGTCACAGGCCTCGCGCGTGAGGCGGCGCATGCCCTCGCCCTCCGCTCCCAAGACCAACGCCAGCGGGCGATTCAGCCCGGGTGCGTGGATCGAATCCTTGACATCATCGGCCGCACCGACTACCCAGATGTCACGCTCCTTCAATTCCTTAATGGTGCGGGCGAGGTTGGTCACGGTGATGTAGGGCACGTTGTCGGCAGCGCCGGAAGCCACCTTTGTCACCGTGGCATTGAGGCCGGCGGCACGATCCTTGGGTGCCACCACCGCATGCACACCGGCGGCATCCGCCGTGCGCAGGCAAGCCCCAAGGTTATGTGGGTCGGTCACCCCGTCCAGGATCAACAGCAATGGTGGCTCGGTGAGCGCATCCAGAATGTCATCCAGAGAATGAGACAGCACGGGTGCTTCGACCAAAGCCACCACGCCCTGGTGACGCGCTCCTCCAGCCATGCCGTCCAGCCGACGGGCATCCGATTGCATGATGCGCAGACCCAACTCTTTGGCGCGCGCGGTCAGGTCACGAGCGCGCACGTCACGCCGTTCCGGATCCAGGTGCAGTTCGCGAATACCTTCGGCACCGCGCTTCAAGCGCCCCAGTACTGCGTGGAATCCAAAGATGTAGCGTGACTGCGATTCAGGACGGGCCATGGGTGCCTTGGCGGATGATGATGCCGTTCAGAGGTAATTATTGCTAAAACCGTTGGTGGGAGTCATTCTCATGGCACTAACCACCTTTCACCCGCAACATGATCTTGCCGATGTGGGTCGACGCTTCCATCATTTCATGCGCCTTTTGCACTTCGTCCAGGCCAAAGGTGGCGTGGATGAGGGTACCGACCTTCTTCGCTTCGATCAGCGGCCACACCTTGGCCCTGAGTGCCGCTGCGATCGCCGCTTTCTGCTCGACGGTACGCGGCCGCAGGGTAGAACCGGTGAAGGTGAGGCGCTTGACCATGATTGGCATCAGGTCGATCTCGATCTTCGAAGGCTGCAGGAAGGCAATCTGCACCAGCCTCCCCTCCAGTGCCAGCGACTTGAAATTCTTTTCGACATAGGGGCCACCGACCATGTCGAGGATCAGGTTCACGCCCTTCTTGGCGGTGAGGTTCGCGATTTCAGCGGCCCAATCCTGTTCACGGTAGTTGATCGCCGCATCGGCGCCCAGCTTGCGTACCGCATCGATCTTGTCAGCATTGCCGACGGTGGTGTACACCGTTGCGCCAAACGCCTTGGCCAGCGGGATCGCCGTGATGCCGATGCCCGAAGAGCCGCCATGAACGAGAAAGGTCTCGCCGGCGGTCAAGCCGCCACGCTCGAAGACGTTGGTCCAGACAGTGAAGTAGTTTTCGGGCAACCCGCCTGCCTCCACCAAGGGCAGGCCCTTGGGAATCGGCAAGCAATTTGAGGCCGGCGCAGCGCAATACTCCGCATAGCCACCGCCAGGCGTCAGGGCACAAACCATGTCGCCCAGATTCCATTGCGTCACATCATCGGCGCGGCCCACCACCTTGCCTGCCACTTCGAGGCCCATGTAGGGTGACGCGCCGGGTGGAGGCGGATACTTGCCCTGGCGCTGGATCACATCCGGGCGGTTGACGCCGGCATAGGCAACTTCGATCAGCACTTCGCCCGCTTTGAGCGCGGGTAGCGGGCCGGTCTTGACCTGCATGCAAGAGGCCGCGCCGCCATTGCCGTGGTCGATGTATTTCATGGAAGTGGGAAGCATGTTGTTTCCTTCGAAGGGTTGCAATATTCTATTGAATGGTCATGTCGCCATTGCGGTAACGATGACCGCGAGCCGGCAGCAGATTGCCAGCAAGCTTGAAAGGCCTGACCGCGGCGCCATCACTTGGCCGTGGATGTGCCCTTGACAGCACGCCGTTTGGCAGGCTTCGCGGTGGCGCCATCCGTACCTCCCGATTTGCTGCGACGGCTTCGCACCGGTTTGCCTTCCTGCGTCAATGCGGCCTGTTCTGCATCATCCTGCGCGCCATCGGTCTCATGGGGAGCTTTGGAAACGTCTGCGTTGACCAGTTGCAGGTCAATTTTGAGCGCGTCGGGATCAGCGCGAACGATCTTGACCCGCACACGCTGGCCCAGACGGAAGCTCAAGCCGCTGCGTTCGGCGAACAGCACGTGGCGTGATTCGTCAAACTTGAAGTAGTCCTTGCCCAGTTCGGAAACATGGATCATGCCGTCGATCAGGAGGTCATCCATGGTCACAAAGAGACCAAATCCGGCGACCCCGCTGATGGCGCCGTCAAACTCGGCGCCCAGGTGTTCACGGGCATACATGCACTTGAGCCAGGAAGCAACCTCACGCGAGGCTTCATCGGCACGGCGCTCATTCTTGGAGCAGTGCGCACCCAGGGCATCCCAGTCATCTTCCACATAGGTGCGCCGCTTGAGCACCGCCTTGATGGCACGGTGCACCAGCAGATCCGGATAACGCCGGATCGGCGATGTGAAATGCGCATAGCTTTCGTAGGCCAAGCCGAAATGGCCGATGTTGTCCGGGCTGTACTGGGCTTGTTGCATCGAACGCAGCATGACGCTCGAAATCAGGATCGCATCCGGCCGTTCGCGCACCTCTCGCGCCAGCTTGGCGTAGTCCCCCGCCTGCGGGTCATCACCACCGCCGAGAGACAAACCGAGGCCGCCAAGAAATTCGCGCAGGTTTTCCAGCTTGGCCGGTGTCGGGCCGGCATGCACGCGGTACAAGGCCGGATGCTTGTGCTTCTCCAGAATGCTGGCGGCGCACACGTTCGCAGCCAGCATGCACTCTTCGATCAGCTTGTGGGCGTCGTTGCGTATCACGCGCACAATCCGGTCGATGCGGCCTTGCTCGTTGAACATCATGCGCGCTTCCACCGACTCGAAATCGACCGCGCCGCGCTCACCACGCCCCGCCAGCAGCGCGTGGTACACCTTCTCCAGCGCCAGCAGGTGCGGCACCAGTGCCTTGCGGCGTGAGGCGGCATCGCCATCCGGCTCGGCCAGAATCGCCGCCACTTCGGTGTAGGTAAATCGTGCCTGTGAGTGCATCACGCCCGGATAAAAGCTGTAGTCGGTAATCTTTCCCTTGGGGCTGATCACCATGTCACACACCATCACCAGGCGATCCACGTTCGGATTCAATGAACACAGCCCGTTGGACAGCTTCTCCGGAAGCATCGGAATCACCCGGCGCGGAAAGTAAATCGAGGTTGAGCGCTCACGCGCATCGACGTCCAGCGGCTTGCCCGGCACCACGTAATGGCTGACGTCCGCGATCGCAACGACAAGCCGGAAGTTGCGGCCTTTCGGCTCGCAATAGACGGCATCATCGAAATCGCGCGCGTCCTCGCCATCAATGGTGACCAGTGGCAGCGCGGTGATGTCGGTGCGGTCCTTCAAATCGGTCTTGCGCAGTTGCTCCGGCAGCGCATTTGCCTCGGCTGCCGCAGCGGCAGAGAACTCGTGCGGCAGATCGAACTTGCGCAACGCAATCTCGATCTCGATGCCGGAATCGTTCTCGTTGCCCAGCACTTCGGTAATGCTGCCACGCGCACCGGCGCCACCCTGCGGATAGTGCGTGATGGTGGCGGTGACGACGTCATACTCGCTGGCGCCTTCGGGGCGGCCTGCGATGGTGACGGGATGGCTGAAATTGCGATCCCGCAGAACCACCTGCCACTGCTTGCCGTCGCGCTTGAGCTTGCCAACCACACGGGTAACAGCGCGCTCGACCACTTCGACAATGCGCGCTTCCTGGCGGCCGCGCCAGTCAGCGGCCTTGCGCACAAAGGCCACGGTATCGCCGTGCATGATGCCTTCGAGCGCAGAGGGCGGCACGAACAGGTCATCGCCGCCGCCTTGCGGTGCGACGAAACCGAAGCCGTCGCGGTGCCGGCTGACCACGCCTGTCTCGCGCTCGCGTTCACGCCCTGCATGCAATCTGCCTCCTGCTTTCATGAGCAGGTCGCCATCGCGCAACATCGCATCCACGCGACGGCCGAATCCTTCGCTCTGGCTGCGATCAACCTCCAGACGCTGCGCCAGCATGCCAAAGGTAATGCCGGGTTCCGTTGCCACTTCGCGCGCAATATCGGAGCGGTCGGGAATCGCCACTTCGTAAGTCCGCCCAAAGCGCGCGGTGCCCGGTGAAGAACCCCACGACGGAGCACCATACGATGGCGCATCGGTGAAGGCACCAGAAGCCGGAGCCCCTTTGCGTGCAGGGCGCTTGGACGGTTTGCCGGGTTTACCAGGCTTACCCGAGGCCGGCATGCCGGTGGGTGACTTGGCGTGACGGGCCGGAGACTTCTTGGATGATTTACGTTTCAATTTGGTTTATAATTTCAGGTTGTAGCGAGGTATATGTTTGTTGTTCGCCTCGCTCTGCGCCCAGATGGCTGAATTGGTAGACGCACTAGGTTCAGGTCCTCCAGGATGCGCGCAA
>SXGT01041577.1_pt1 | contig 20675 bp, 14 predicted proteins | sample 3176221 | NCBI WGS metagenome assembly SXGT01 (sample SAMN11356862, study PRJNA531348) | freshwater metagenome | isolation source: freshwater sample F1-120 | place: China: Fuxian Lake, Yuxi | collected 2017-12-25
CTCCATGATGTAAATCGGGCGTTTGTCGGAATAAGATTTTTGTTCCTTGATGGTATTGGCGAGCTGGTTGATCTCTTTCAGCAGTACTTTTGCTTTGGCGGGATCACGAAACTCATCTACATATTTCATAACGACTCCTGGCTATGGCCGACATCTGCCGACGGTTGTTTTTCAGTGGTTGAGTTCAGAGGTCCTGAATCCAGATTGCCGCGCTCATCGGCCAGCAGGGTATGCACGAGATCCCAGAGGATGTGATAAATCGCCACATGGCATTCCTGTACGCGGTGTATGCTGTCGCTTGGTACAATCAGGCAATGATCCAGACCGGCTTTCGCCATTTCGCCGCCCGTACCGCCGACCAGACCAATGGTAACGGCGCCTATCTTTTTGGCTTGTACAAAGGCGTTGATTAAATTGCCGGAATTGCCGCTGGTGGAAATACCGATCAGTGCATCCTGCGGTTGCATCAGGGCAATCACCTGACGGCTGAACACCTGGGCGAAGCCGACATCATTGGCGATAGCCGTCAACATGGTTTTATCCATACTCAGATCATAAGCGGGCAGGGCAGGGCGGCCTGCGGTGACCGGGTGCTGGAATTCCACCGAGATATGCGAGGCATCACTGCTGGAGCCGCCGTTGCCCATGGTATAGAGACGACCATTTCGGCGATACATTTTCGCGAGCGACTGCGCGGTTTCGACGACGGCCTGATCGTTTTCGGAAAAAAAAAGCTCGATGATGCGCTGATGTTCCGCTTTCTTTTGCAGTACCGATTCCAGCAATGCACGCTTCATCGCTTGTGGGTCCTGCTTGCCCGCATACAAAAATGGATACAGCGATGCCAGATGTTGCCGGTTGCTGGTTGGCGGGTTGGCTGGCTGTTGATTGGCTGGCTTTTCGTTCATGAAATTATCCTGTTGCTTTTAGCTTGCACCCATCTGGATGGCTTCCAGCTCGCTTTGCATTTCACCCAATTCATTGAGCACCTCCAGTGTGGCCTGAGCTTCGGCTTCATCAATCCGGCTCATCGCAAATCCCACATGCACCAGAACCCATGCGCCGATGCACGATTCCAACGGCTGATCCTCCGGCGCTATGCAGCTCAAATTCACGGCGCGTTGCACACCACCCACATCCACCATGCCCACCTGACGCAGGTGGTCACTGATGGCAATAATTTTTCCCGGAATTCCCAGACACATAATGACTCCTTAAATATAGTTTGTTTAAATCAGCTTTGTTTAAAATCGGTTTGGTTAAAATCTAAATAGTGCGCTGCGGCTATAGCGGCTTGCCCCAAGGCTAAACCACCGTCGTTGGCAGGTACTTGCGACTGCCACAAACAGCGATAATCCTCCTGTTGCAGTAATGTGATGCAGGCTTCCAGAAGCACTTTATTTTGAAAACAACCGCCCGATAAAGCGACGCTGTCGAACCCGCGGCCCTGGATTTTTAATTTGTGCGATAGCTGGTTTATTGTTGCATTTAACCCCCGCGCCAAACCGGCGTGAAATTGTGTGGCGATAATGGCAGGATGAGTCAGTTGTTGTATATCGAGCATCAAGGCCTGCCACATTGGTGTTGCATCCAGGCGCAACAGTTCCGCCGAGGCGCTATCCGGTAATAATTGGAATTTATACTTAGGCTCGGGTTGATCTAATAACGCCTGCAATAACACCGGATCAACCAGGCTCTCCAGGGCTATAGCGCCTTGTCCCTCAAAATAAGCCGTATCACGGCACAGGTTCAGTGCGGCAGCGACCGCGTCGAATAACCTGCCGCAGGAGCTTGCCAAGGGCGCACCGATTTGTTTCAGCATCATCTTGTCGAGCATCGCCAGCGGCTTGCTGTTGAGATAATGATACAGGTCGGTTTCGCCAAAATCAGCGCTGAAGTTTTGCCAACCGATAGCATGAATGAGATGTGCGTAAGTGTTGCGCCAGGGTTCCTTGATGGCCTGCGCGCCACCTATCATGGCTATCGGTGTGAAAGCTGCGAGCCGACTGCTGCTGCGGTAGTCGGCCAGTAAAAATTCGCCGCCCCACAGGCTATGATCTTCGCCGTAACCCAAACCATCCAGGGCAATGCCCAGCACGGGCCCTGCATCCAAGGCGACGCCATTCTCGGCAAGGCAACTGGCGATATGGGCGTGATGATGCTGGATAGCGAACAGCGGCAGCTTATGTTCCTCGGCCTGTGTTCGGGCAAGCTTGGCGGACAGGTATTCGGGGTGTTGATCGGCGGCATAACAAAGCGGATGGTGGTCGAATAATTGTTGGTAGAGCCCTAAGTTTTTCTCGTAATCGTCAAAGGTCGCGACATCCTCCAGATCACCTTGATGTTGCGAAAGAATAGCCGCTCCGTCTTTTACCAGGCAAAAGGTGGCTTTTAACTCGCCGCCGAAGGCAAGCAGTTCGGGCGCGTGCTCGAAGCCTGCCGGTAATTTAACGGTGCGCGGTGCATAGCCGCGCGCGCGGCGTATTATCTGCGGCTTCCCGGCGGCTACCCGGACTACGGAATCATCAATGCGATTGGCGATGTCACGGTCATGCAGCAGGAAAATGTCCGCAATACCGGCCAGCGAAGATCTTGCCCTGTCCAGCTCGATAATTTGCGGCTCATCGGACAAGTTGCCGCTGGTCATCACCAGCGGGCCGCCAAACTCCAGCATCAGCAACAAATGCAGCGGTGTATAAGGCAGCATGAAGCCCAGTAATTGGGTGTCGGGAGAAATGCTTGCGGGTAATTTGCCGGGATTTTTTGCCGCCAATAAAACAATCGGGGCTTCTGGGCTTTGTAATAATTGCTTTTCCTGTTCGGAAACCGTGCAATAGTTTTCAATGGTTGCCAGATCAGGCGCCATTAACGCGAACGGTTTCGCATTGCGCCGTTTTTTGGCCCGTAATGCGTTGACTATCTGTTCATTGCTGGCATCGCAAGCCAGATGAAAACCGCCCAGGCCGCGAATGGCAAGGATTTTGCCCTGTTTTAACGCGGCAACCGCCTGTTCGATAACCGTCTTGCTGTCTGCATAAAACGCATCCTGACGATCCGCATATTCCAGCCAGATCTTCGGGCCGCAAGCAGGGCAAGCAATGGGCTGGGCATGAAAGCGGCGGTCAACGGGGTTGTGGTATTCATCGGCGCAGGCTTCGCATAGCGGGAAAGCGGCCATCGTGGTGTTTTCCCTGTCATAAGGAACGCCATGAACAATCGAAAAGCGCGGTCCGCAAAACGTGCAATTGGTGAAAGGGTAATAATATCGCCTCGCTCCGGGCGTCAGGCATTCAGTGCGACAGTCTTCACAGATTGCTGCATCTGCCGTGACCTGAATGTGGTTGGCGGTGCGTTGGGAATGGATAATATCGAAGCTGTGAAAATGGATGGCTGAGGAGAGTGGTTGAACCTCAATTGATTCAACGTGCGACAAACGCGGCGCTTCATGCGGCAAGCGCTGTAAAAAATTATCGACCTGCTGCGCGGCGCCGACGATACGAATCAACACGCCCTCGCCATCGTTACAAACATCGCCAACCAGTTGATTATCTTGCGCTAGATGCCAGACTGTCGGGCGAAAACCGACGCCTTGCACAATGCCTCTGACGCGAACTTCCTTGGCAACCAAATTTGTCATAACTATCCGAATATTAATACGGCAAAGTGAATTTAAAAAGTGAACTTGAACAGGCTGAGATTTACTTCCGATATGTAATCCTGATTATTATGAAATTTAAATCGCATAATAATTAAATACGTCCGAGTAGTAATTAAATCAAACATAAACATTAATTAAGATGATGGTTTTTAAAAGTGTGATCTAATTGCATTTAAGCGTAGAAGATTATTTAGTATTGTCCAGGGCATTTGAAAACTTTTTTATCCGGGTTTTAATTAACTTATTATTAATAAGGTAATAGTTGAAATAAATTTTGTAGCTCCGGCTTGTTCGGTAGCTGATAATATTTTATTTTTATTTCAATAGGTTGTATTCAAAAGCAGGTTGCAGTCAGCTATAGGCGTAGCTATTAACTTTCAGTCCGCACATTTGAATATAATAACTTCCTTGAATATGAATCAACTGCAAATTAATTAAATATAAATTTAAATAGTAGAATTTACTTAAATGGTTAACTTGTAAATTCATTTTCGGCAACCTAATTCCCTTTGATAATTTTTTGCCGGATTTACGATTTTTGAACTACTATTAAATTCGTTTGTTCGCTTCGTAAATTCATAATCAATCACCGTCTATTTATTTTTCGCAAAGGGATAACTTGATGAATAAGCAATACCAACTACACCGCTCCGAATTGTCCCCGATAATCAATTTTTCACTGGAAATGACTCCCATGCCACCGCTTCACTGGAGCGAGCCGATGCGGGAACAAATTAGCCGCCGAACGCAGTCGTCAGGCACTACCCCGCAGGAAAAGCTGGAAAATATTGCCGGAGAATTGGCTTTTTATTGCCATGTCGATTTGCCCGCACGACAAGTCATTGAAACGGCGGCGGTAGCGACAAAATTTCGCGGTTATGAAGCTATCTTGCCGGGCAAGGACTTGGCGAAAATCGGCCTGGTCAGCTCTGTCGCTTCGGGTATTTGCGGCGGCGTACATGCCACTGCTTCGGCGCTTTGCCTGGAGATGGCGCTGGGCATGAAGCCGCCGCCGCTGGGCATTCAAGTGCGTAATCTGCTGTTAAGTTGCCAATACCTTAATGATAACACCATGCACTTGTTTGTCTTGGCCGGACCGGATTATTCGGAAGCGGTCGTGCGGGCAACCAACCCGGAAATCTGGCAGCGGGCGCAACAGGTTAAAGCTCCCTCTGTGGACACGCATGGCTTTCAAACCATCGCCGATATTATGCGCGCGCTGAATAAACCGGATGGTGCGCTGTATCAGCAGGCACTCGAAATGGTGCGTATTGCGCGTAAGGCCTATGCCATTTTGGGCGGCAAATACCCGCACTCGGAATCCATCGTACCGGGCGGCGTCACCTTGTTGCCGACCTTGGCGGAATTGGACGCCTTTAACGAAAAATTGCAGCCTTTTTACGACTTCTCCAAAAAAACCATCGCCTTGTGGAATGATCTTTTCGATTTTTTACTGCGGGAAAATCCCGCCTATGCCGATGTGGGTCGTACAGCGGCCAATATGGTTGATTTCGGTCAATGGGATCATCACCAGTATTACGATGCAAGTTATGCCAATTGTGATGTCTGGGGCGATCATCGCTGGTCGACGCCGGGCGCCGTGATTGATGGCAAGTTGATAACCACGCGCTTATCCGAACTCAATACCGGCCTGGAAGAATTTGTCGAACATTCGTTTTACCAACCCTGGCAGCAACAGCCGTTTTTGCATGACCCCAACGGCAATCCGTTAAGCTTGCATCACCCGTGGAACAAGAAAATCCTTCCGCTTGCCGATGATCAGCGGTCCGCTGATGCCTACAGTTGGGGAACCACGATGACTTGGCGGCGGCATAGCTTTGAGGTAGGGGCCTATGCGCGCATTTATATTTCCGCATTGGCAAAAAAGATTCCGCCATCGGCCTCCATCGAATCGACCGGCCATAGCCTCAAACTGCTGTTGCCTAAATCGGAGCTGCCCGAGCAGCAAGTCGAGTGGGTTGTACCGCAAATCTGGAACGCCTTTGAACGCAACAGGGCCCGCGCCTATGCCCTGGCATTTAATCAAATGGTGACGCTGGAAAATTATCATATCGCCCGCGAATTGATCGTTAACAACGACATCCAGGTCAGAGCGCCGATGAATCCGGCGTCTTCCGGAAATTGCCTCGGTGTCGGTCTGTGGGGCGCAGGACGCGGCTTCCTGGCGCATTGGGCGAATTTACAAGACGGCGTGATCGAGAATTACCAGCTTGCCATCCCTTCACGCATTAACTCCAGCCCGCGCGCACCGTGGGGAACACCCGGAACCCTCGAGCAAGCGGTACTAAATACGCCTATCCTGGAAAGCGCATTTCACAGTGAGGATGATTTTCAGGGTATTGACATTCAACGGGCCATACAAAGTTTCGATCCCTGTATGAAAACCACGGCGCATATTCTGGTGCAGGGAAGCGATACGTTGTTGGATCGGGTTGTTGATACCAGTTTTCCGATATAGCAATGGCATCGGTATTCGACTTATGTATCGTTTCTGGATCAGGTTTCAATGAATAACCACGAAGACACGAAGCTTTCAATTTATACATCGTTCCCACGCTCCGGCGTGGGAATGATAAAGTTATGATTTTTATTTATTATTTCCTAACTTAACGGCAGTGAAGCTCTTGCTTGGGAACGAGCGCAAAATCTCCCTTCAATTTTTCTTTTTCAAAGAGAGAGGTGAGTCGTTACCTTTCGTGATTAATTTATCGATCCCCGTACCTTGCACGCCAGTGCAAAAAACCCATGACAGGCGCATAAACCAGCCTACTCAGGTAAAATGCAAATTTCTGCTTCCGCCTGGGTTCTTTTGACATGTATAACGATTTGTTTCTCTACGATACCGAACGATTAAAGACGATTGCCTCGGATGACACGGTCAAACAAGGCTTGGCTTATTATTCCGAGAACAGGGTATTCGCACTGGATGTACAGGGCAATGTCCTGACGGCGCAAGTGGAAGACGCCGATGTGAATGAACCCTATTGGGTGGAATTGACTCACGGCGAAGACAATGAATTACTGGTCAGTTGCGATTGCCCGGAGCAGGGGCGCGCCTGTAAACACGCGGTTGCGGCTTTATACAGCTACGCCGAACAATTCGGCTTTGACGACGACAAGATGATAGGCAGCGCGGTCGATGAGGCTATTTTAGAGCGGGTAAAAAAGGGCCGAAATGAAGTCAATGTCAAACTGATCAGCGGCAATATCGGTTTCGGCATCTGGCAGGCGACATCCATTATTTCCGCGACGTATACAAAAAAATCTTATCTGGTGCAAATCCGTTCGCTGGATCAACGCATGAACTATTGCACTTGCCCCGATCTCGCTACCAACCGGCTGGGCACCTGCAAACACATCGAAGCGGTGTTGCATACGGCCAAGAAAAGTCCCGACTATAAAAAACTGAAAGACGCCGGTTGTCCATTGTCGTTTGCGTATCTGGCCTGGGAGTCGGCGACCCGCCCGCTTATCCGCCTGCATAAAACCGCAGAGGTCGATGCCGGTTTAGCGGCGCTGTTTTCAGAATATTTTAGCGACGACGGCGTATTTAAAGCGCGTCTGCCCGAGGATTTTTTCCGCTTTTCCGAACGGGTATTGGGTCGCGAAGATTTTTTTATCGGCGACGATGCCCGGCAGTATGCGCAACAATGCGCCGAAGATGGAGCGCAAGCCGTGCGCTCCGTTCAGATCACCCAGGCCATCATGCGCGCCAATGGCGTTCTGCCGGGGATTAAGGCGCGCCTGTTCCCATATCAAACCGAAGGCGTGGCCTTCTTGGCCTCGCGCGGACGGGCCTTATTAGCCGATGACATGGGTCTTGGCAAAACCTTGCAGGCAATTTGCGCCGCTTCCTGGCTGGTTGATAACGCCGGGGTCAGGAAAGTGCTGGTGGTGTGTCCGGCGTCGTTAAAACACCAATGGGCCAGGGAAATTGAAAAGTTCACGACTCATCCGGTGCAGATTGTTCAGGGCGCCGCAGAAAACCGCTTCGTGCAATACCGTGCCGATGCGCTGTTTTTTATCGTCAATTATGAACTGACCGGGCGCGACCTGAGCGTTATCAGCGAAACGCTGAAGCCCGATTTGGTCATCCTCGATGAAGCGCAACGCATCAAGAATTGGCGCACCAAGCTGGCCTCGACGGTTAAATTGATTCCCTCGCGTTATGTGTTTGTATTAAGCGGCACACCGCTGGAAAATCGCCTAGAAGATTTGTACAGCCTGCTGCAAGTGGTTGATGCGCGCGTACTGGGGCCGCTGTGGCGGTGTCTCTTGGAATTTCATGTCACCGATGAACGCGGCAAGGTCATCGGCTATCGCAACCTGTCGGAATTAAGGCGGCGCATCGCGTCGGTGATGTTACGGCGCAATCGTAGTCTGGTCAGCGATCAATTGCCTGAGCGTACCGAAGTGGTTCTGGATATTCCAATGAATGCGAAGCAGCAGGAATTGCACGATTCGGCCATGTCGGCTGCCGGACAATTGGCGCAAATCGCCAAGCGCAGACCGTTAACGCCCGGCGAACAGAACCGCATGATGTCGGCCCTGCAACAGGCGCGGATGGCCTGCGATGCGGCGGGTCTGGTGGACAAGGAAACCCAGGGCTCGCCCAAGCTTGATGAATTAGCCCGCTTGCTGGAGGAATTGTGTCTGCAAAGCAATCGCAAAGCGGTGATTTTTTCGCAATGGGCGTTAATGACCGAGATGGTGGAGTCTTTAGTTCGGGCTATGGGGCTGGGGTGTGTGCGCCTGCACGGCGGCATTCCCAGCCATAAACGCGGCGAACTGATGGATAAATTCCAGCAGGACGACGCGGTACAGATCTTTATTTCCACCGATGCCGGCGGCGTCGGCTTGAATCTGCAATCGGCCACGGTGTTGATCAACCTCGATATGCCCTGGAATCCCGCCGTGCTGGATCAGCGTATCGCGCGCATACATCGCCTGGGACAAAAGCAGAATGTGCAGATTTTCCTGTTGCTGGCCGAAGATTCCTACGAGCAACAAGTCGCCAAGCTGGTCAAAGGCAAGCGCGAGTTGTTCGATAATGTCATCAGCCCTGAAGCGTCGGAAGATGTGGTCGGGGTATCGAAAAAGACCTTGCAGGTGCTGATTGATCAGTTGACCGGCGATGATTCGGCAACTGTCGAAACAGGCCCGCTTGAAGAAACAGCGCAGCCGGAGCCCATCGAAGTTTCTCTACGCGATGCTGCTGAACAAGTACAGGTCGTTAAAAAATCGTCCGTTGCCGAAACCGAAGATGACGGTCAAATTCGGCAATTGATAGCCAAAATCCAGACGACCTTTAACAGCCGTATCGTGCGTATCCTGGGCTCCGGCGGCGGCTTGCTGGTGGTCGTCAATCCGGCCAACGATGCCGACGAAGATGCCGCACAAAGCCTGTCCGAGCCGGATGTTCCGGTAGTTGTTATCGACTCCCGTACCCTCGCCGGCTTACAGCGTTTGGGCGTCGCCTCACCGGTTGCAGAATCCAGGCTATTATTTGAACCCGACATTAAAGGGCAAAAAGCGCAAAACCCACTGCTGGAAGTAGCCGAGGCAAAACTGCGCTCAGCGGAAATTTTACTGGAGCAGCAAGCCACCGCCGGTGTGATGGATTTACTGGCTTCATCGATGTTGGCGATGGCGGCGGCCATCGCCGGGCTCGACCAGGTTCCGGCAGCCGATACTGCAGCGATATGGTTGTACAGCGAAGTTTTGCCCAGACAATTGCTAAGCCCGCAGCAGGTAAGCGCTATCGTAATGGCCTTGTCTTTAAGCCGGAATCAGGTAGTGCCGGTGCATCTGATAGAACAATCACTGGCGGATGCGCGGGTGTTGTGTTCAGTCGCATAAGTGAGCAGGGCTATCGAATTATGATCCCCGGCTGGAACGGGTTTGTAACCCGTTCCATAACGTTTCAATTGATTCGTAATTGATTCGTAGTCACTGGCTCGTTCCCAAGCTCCGGCTTGGGAATGCGGCCCTGGAAGCTCCAGCTTCGAGAATTTGGCTTCCCAAGCCGGAGCTTTCATCGTTATACACAAGTGTCTACGATACACCGTCATTCCGGCATGGATTGCCGGAATCCAGAAGCCATGGATGGTGATGCCGAAATGGACAGCAAGTATCGCCATGGGAATTGCTTAGTAAAATCAAGCGTTCACATCCCTGTGCTCTGGATTCCGGCAATCCATGCCGGAATGACGTGCTCCCATAGACTTGTATATAACGATGAGAGCCGGAGCTTGGGAACCAGAAGAATAACGCGTCATTCCCGATTCCGGTCTTCGCTACGTTCCTCTAACAGCCTGGCGACGGAACCGCCGATACCGCGTCCACGAAAGGCTTCTATGGGATCGCTTTTAACAGGAACGATCCGAATGCTGGAACCTTCAATAAACCATTCCAGCCGATCAGACGGCGACAGATGGAATTGTTTGCGGATTTCAGACGGGATGACGGTTTGGCCTCTGGCGGTAACAGTGCTTCTCATAATAGGGTCTATCCATTTGAATATTAAACGTAGCGAATAGTAATTCAATCGTATGGCTGTGTCGATTGTTGCTGCCGAACTTTGCGCGGCAATAAGTATTCACTCGCTCGTTCTCAAGCTCCAGCTTCCAGAATTCTCGAAGCTGGAGCTTCTCGAATTTGGGTTCCCAAGCCGGAGAGGTTGTGAAAGTATTCGCTTTTAGGCCTGATTAAAGACTTAACCACGAAGACACGAAGATCACGAAGTTTTCAATATATTGAATTAAATAGATATTTTTCTTCGTGTTCTTCGTGCCTTCGTGGTGAAAAATGCTTTTAGCCTGATTTTGGATAATACTTTCACAGTCTCCGGAGCTTGGGAACCAGAAGAATATAATTCTACTGGGCTTCATATCAATCTGAGTTACTACTTCTTTCTCTTACCAGTCGTATGCCTTCCCAGGCGGGCAGCTCACCTTCTATGCGGGCATCAATGATTTTGTAGGCCCAAAACCAAGCCAGTAAAATTTCTTTTAACAAGGCGGTATCATTTGTCCGGTTTTTTTTCCAAAACAATAAGGACTCTTTCCAGTTTGTTTGCGGTTTTAAAAAATCACAAAAATCAACCCAGCGCCTTGTCAGCAGGGTCTCTAGTTCAAATAACGTTATTTTTCTGGCGGCCTGGCGAACACTAAAGATATCTGGATCAGGTGCTTCAAGGCTTGCCAATAACTCATTAAATAGCTTGGCTTGTTGCTGCATGTAAGGTGTTGGCGACATCTCCAATATCGCAATACCTCTCTTCAAATTGTAAATAGTACTAGTGCTGCGGCCGAGGGCGCGGTCGAGGTCGAGGGCGAGGTCGAGGGCGAGGTCGCGGGCGAGGGCAAGAGTGAGAGTGAGGTCGCGGGCGAGGTCGAGGTCGAGGTCGAGGTCGAGGTCGAGGGCGCGGGCGATGGCGAGGGCGCGGGCGCTGGCAAGGTCGAGGGCGCGGGCGAAGTCGTGGTCGCGGGCGAGGTCGAATGCGAGGTTAAAGGTATAATAGCGGCGGGCGAAGTTATAAAAATAGCGGTGACTATAAACTACTATTTTGTGCTTATCCCCACATTTTTTTAGCAGATCAGAACCCAACTGAAAGCTTAACGGATGGCTTTTTCCCATTCTTTGCAGGCAGTTATTCTTCTCGCTTAACTGTTGCCAAAACAAATCATAATCACCCTGTGTCAAACACCATGTTGCGTATTGCGAAGTTCCGGGCTTTATTGGGGTTTGTTGTATTTCTGAAGGCTTGGGAAGACGAAAGTATTCACCGGTTTTTTCACTGAGCCATTTACAAAATGCTTGGGCATCGGCAGCCCGCACACCTAATACGGCGTGTTTTGCCATGCCTTTAGGAAATCGCTTGGTTTGCCAGTGTGCAGGTTGATAATTTTTACCTATCTCGTCTAAAAATAATTGGTATTCCGCACAACTGATAAATTCTGGGTCTATTTCAGTTGTGTCATTTACAGTTTGCAGGTTCTTCAAGCGCCGGTTTAACAACACTTCCGCAGCTAATTGGCTGCGGCTTGCGTCGGTGCTATCCAGGTTTTGTGCCAAAACAGCCTGTAAAGATTGTCGGGTCGGTTCATCAAGCGCCAAGGCCTCGTCGGCACATTCGCTTGCTAGTGTTAGGCTGGGCAGGGTGTTTTGCTGTAAACAAGCACAGATAATATCGCCGGCACTGGCCTGGGCGACATAAAGGCGTATGGTTTCATGCCACCAACTTTGATTAACCCGATCATGCCACGCCAATTCAGTTTGTTGTTTCAGCCAGTGGCAGGCCGTTAAATATTCCTGAAAGGTCAAATGGGCAAAACTCCAGTAATGGTTTTCGCTTTCATTTAATAAGCCGCTGCCTGCTTCAATGTCCTTTAAAAACTGTTCGCCTGCGTCTTGCTGACTGATACCGACTTGTCTTAACGGTTCGGCAATGATCGACAAAACTTGCTCCGTTGTTATGTCGCGCCGGTTGCTGTGCATCATTGCAGCGGCCAATGGTTGTAGCAAGACGCGCTTTTGTGCGGTGGTCAAACTGTCCTGTATGCCCACCGCTGCACGCCAATGTCCCAATAGCACATCGCAAATTTCTGCATACAACTCCACCCGACGACCCGGCAGTTGTCCGCGATAGCGATGCACCATCGCTATCATCGTCAACAACAGGGGATTGACCGTTAACGTATGCAAGGCTGGCAATTGTTGCAGGCGTTTTAATAAATCATCGGCTTTACGTTTGGCTTCGTTAAGTACGCCTTCATCTTTTTTACCGAAGCTTAAAATTTCATTCTGCCTGTACCAACTGTAGGCAAATTCACGAACTTGCGACCAGGTGAACGGTTGAATTTCCAGGCGATGAGCTTGTTGCAACGGCGCGACCAAATAGCCTTGTGGACGGGAGGTGACAATAAAAGGACAATTGCAGTAAGTAATAATTTGCCTATCCATCCAGGCTGACACCTTATGACGTTTGTCTGCGTCGGCGACTTCATCCAAACCATCAAGCAGAACTATGGCTTTCCCTTTGTTGAGCTGAGCTTTAAACCAGTGTTCAGGCGGGTTCAGGTTAGGATAACGTTGTTCGTTGCTAAAGTGCCCTTGCGCCAGTTGCGCCAAATTGACTTCATCGGTGACAATTTTTTCGATATGGTCACGCAAAAACAGCAGGATCGGTGTGTAAGCAGGCAAACGATAGGCGCGTTGTCTGTTGGCCGCAAACGTTAACGCGATGTGTTGTAACAACGTACTTTTACCACAACCCGGCGCACCGATCACCGCGAGCACTTTGAAGCCTTGTTGCAAAAAATTCCAAATAGGCCGGTTACCTGTCAATACGGTGTGGTTGGTCAGATTAGGCGGTTGATTGGGATTTAAGGACGGCGCAATTCTTAGATTGACATAAACCTTGTCGATTTCGAGCGTGAATGTGCCTTGTGTGCGTAAACCGCGCACATTGAACACGCGATGTTCAAAAATGATGTGTTTTTTGTAGCGTAAGTTAAAACTGTAATTTGAAAACCATTTAATGCCGATCAGGGTAAGTTGGCTAATGGCTTTATCAACAATCGTTAACAGGTTATCACCCAGCCTTTTGCGGATAGAATAAATAACTGCCACCAGTAATAAAAGCGCGATTTTACTGATAGCGGATACAGGGTCGTCAATTAGTGCTTGAAGTAATTTGTTAAATTCGGGAATTATTTTTTCTAAGTCCGGCATCGGATTTACCTGTCTTTTTAAAATTCATTTGAATCAGCTGCGAGTTGCCGCATTCGATTAACGCGTAAATCAATCTATTGGCATCGATGACGATCAGTTAGGCCCAATTTAACGGATCGGCATTTCGGTACCTGAGTATGTCGGGCATAAACAGCATAACCGACTCACAACGGCTCCGACACATAACAACTTTTCTGGTAAACATCGGTAATTTCCTGCCCGTTCCATTGATAACAATAATGTGGGCCTTGTCGTACCGGTGTCAAAACGGTGGGTCTGAACAGGGCAACGCATTCGCCGCCGGAATAACGTACGCTGTCATAAACGATGCCGTTTGAACCGGTATGGCGCAGCTCGCTCGCCAGTGCTTGCGCTTCCGCATAGCGACTTGGATCGGCGCTATAAATACCCGGCAGATCGGATTGCATCTTGCGAATATCATGCAAATCAGCGTCCAGATCGGACGCGTAGCTGCGCATATCGATGGCTATCGGTGCTTGTTGGGTTGCGGCTAAAAACAGGCTGCGGTGAAACCGGGTTTCCGCTATGGCCGTATCAATTGTGTTGGCGGCATAATAAACCCCGTAGCTGCCGTCCGTGAAACGGCTTCCTTCCGAATTAAGGTGCGTGAAGGCGGCCATAATCGGCGTGGTTCCGGGGCCGGAAATACGATCACCGGCAGGCACCAATGAAATTTCACCGGCTTCATCGCGTAAACGGTCATTGGTAAGGGCTTCGATGGCAAAAACAATATCGAGGTCTTCGGGGGCGGCGACACGGTCGAATAAGCCGACCGGCGGAAACCGGCTGGGCACCAGACGCCAGCAAGGCTGCCATTGGATACGGTTTAGCGGCGGAGGAAGGCTCATGACCAGCCGCGTTGTCCGTCAAGATATTGCCGAACCACATACAGATCGGCGACATGACCGCTCAGCATGCGCTCAAGTGCGGATTTGCCTTGAAAAGGCAATGCAGAATTAGGCCGCTTTAGCCATTGGTCGGCGGCATCGGCCTGGGGCAATAAAACCTGCAAGGCTTTATAGATACCGAAAATATAAGACAGCCGTTCCAGCTTGTCAGGGTTAAGCTTGGCCGTTTCCGGGCTCTTCTTCCATTTAAAATAGGTGCTTCGGGAATCCAGTCCCAGTAGCGTCATCGCTTCGTCGGCATTTAGTCGCCATACATTCGCGATATTAAAAAAGGTTTGTAAAGCGCTTTTTGAAACTCGGGCGCTATCGGAGGGAAGTTGAGCGCGAGCAATGGATAACATGGTGTACCTCGGCAAAAAGTTTATTAATAGATTTTCTGTAAAGTTAAGTCTATTTATGTACTTTGTCAAGCGGGTTATGACTGGAGAGCTGTGTGCGGGAGAACCGCACACACGGTTTGGAGGGAAGGGAGGATACCCGATTCGGGATAAAGGTTAGCGGGAGAGGACCGGGCTAGGTGATAACCCCGATTCAGGTTGGTATTTGACTATCAACGGGGCGCTTGGGATTGCGGCCTAAGTTTGATTTACCAAGTGCCGGTATTCGGCATCGAAACCCAGGGCTCCTGTGGCGCCAGCGACTCACCTTTCTGTAAAAACTCGATCGAAATCATGTCCGGCGAACGCACAAACGCCATGTGCCCGTCACGCGGCGGACGATTGATCAAGACACCGGCATCCATCAGTTTTTGACAGGTTTCATAAATATTATCGACTTCAAAAGCCAAGTGGCCGAAGTTACGCCCGCCGGTATAGTCTTCGGTATCCCAGTTATAGGTTAGCTCTATTAACGGGGCTTCCGTCTCAAGGGCCTGTTTCGCATCCAGCGGCGCATATAAATAAACCAGTGTAAAACGCCCGGCTTCGCTTTCCATTCTGTGGCTTTCGGTCAGGCCCAATTTGTTGCAAAAGAAATCCAGCGATTCGGCAAGATCATGAACCCGGATCATGGTGTGTAGATAACGCATAGTAATTTACTCCTTGTGGATAAGTTATAGTTAAAGATCAGATAATCTGTTTTACAAATGTCGGTTCGCACACGCTTTTGGGATCCGCTCATGGCAAAAAAAACCGTCAATTGTATAATCATTCGACATGTCAGCCGCTGTGAATAGCAAATTTAATAACGCGGGCCTAGCCACTAAACCGGAAGACACACAAGCATATTACCGAACTATCCATTCACTGTCATCGGAGTAAGGTCATGAAAAACATCAACCCAGAAAAAAAACCGCGTTGGCTTTGGCCAAGCCTGTTATTGTTATCGCCTTGCGTGACGGCGGCGCCTGTGCAAATCACATTAGCGCCGGCTGCGATATTCAATCAATCAGGCAGCGCAACCGGTAGTGTAGCCAGTTTGGCAGTGATGGATCAGAGCGGCGTCCAGGATACCGCATCAAATTATGTGTCGTTTTTATCGCCCGGTAGCTATTATCAGGGCTATCGCCGTTACAATGTACCGTTAAGCATTTCACCGCGCTGGATTATCTCGCTTAAAGTTCGCGCCAATTACTATGGTCCGGCCAAAACCCAGCAACTGTGGACGTGGCGGGGTTATGACTGGACGCGCAATACCTGGGTCAAGATAGGCACCAATAACGCCGTCCCGAATCAATGGACAACGCTGACTTTTAACGTGTTCTCAGCTGCGCGCCTGGTCAACGGCAACGGCGAGCTTCGCCTGCAACTGTTGTCGGGGACAGGTACTGGTAACGCAAAACTGGATTACGAGGCGGTTACCGTCAAGTACAATAATCCCGGCGGTCCCGCCATCGCCGGCTGTCCGATGTTCCCGGCAAACAATATCTGGAACCGGCGCGTCGATAATCTGCCCGTTCATGCCCAATCGTCGCAATGGATAGACACCATCGGTCGCTTTACCGGCTTTCACATGGATTTCGGTTCCGGCAAATGGGACGGAGGTCCTATCGGCATACCCTATAATATCGTTTCGGCAGCGCATGTTCCCAAATATACGCTCAGCTTCTACTACGGTAATCAGTCCGATGCCGGACCTTATCCGATTCCCGCTGCACCGTTGATCGAATGGGGCGGCGACCATCATTTGCTGGTTGTTGATACCGATCTGTGCCGTCTTTACGAAATCTTCGACATCAGCCGTAAAAACGGCCAATGGCGCGGCGGTTCCGGAGCGATCTGGAATTTAACCGGTAATCAGTTGCGCCCCGATACCTGGACATCCGCCGATGCCGCCGGTTTGCCGATGTTGCCCGGTCTGGTCGCTTACGATGAGATCCAGACCGGCGCCATCAAGCATGCCTTGCGTTTTACCACAAATTGCACCAGCGGCTATATCTGGCCCGCGAAACACCAAGCCGCCAGCGGTTCCTGCTCGAATCCGCCGCCGATGGGCGCGCGTTTCCGCTTGAAAGCGTCCTACGATATTTCCCAATATTCGCCGCGCATGCAAGTGCTGCTGACGGCAATGAAAACCTACGGCATCATGCTCGCCGACAACGGCTCCGCCTGGTATGTCAGCGGCGCGCCCGACGAACGCTGGGATAATGACATGCTGCACGAACTCGATCAGCTGACCGGCGATGCTTTCGAAGCGGTCGATGTGTCGGGCGTTATGGTCGATCCGGATTCCGGTGAGGCAAGTCCCTGATGGATGACGGGAAGTCGGTCTTCTCAATGAATAATTGATTGAGAAGACGCCAACCGTTTACATGTCTGGACGAAGGTGAGCAATGCGCATCACTGGTCAAGAAAATACGATTATGCTCAAAAAGATTGGAGATGCTGAGTATATTTGTTAGTATCAAAACGGTCTGTTATGGATTGGGATTTCTGTGTCGTTAACTGTAAAGTAGCTAAAAACCTAGACTATTCATGGGCTTAAACCGCGCTTTTTTATTCCCGATTTGCATCTCCAAATACCAAAAGCAACATAAAACCGTACGCTCTTACATCTAATGTGTTTTCTAAACCTAATCATGGCAGGATAAAAAATATGACTTATACAGTAACGATATCAAATAACACTAAATTATTTCCCGGCCATACATTAAGCGAGTGGCGAAATTACGGTGCATTTGCGGTGATTAAGGATGATGGCTCGGTAGTAACCTGGGGAGATTTTGCGACGGGCGGTGATAGCAGCGCCGTTGCCGATCAGCTCAGTGGCGTAATAGACGTCACTCAAATTTATTCGTCAATGTGGGCCTTTGCCGCGCTGAGAGAAGATGGTTCGGTAGTGACCTGGGGCGATTATGCTTATGGTGGTGATAGCAGCGCTGTTGCCGGCCAGCTTGACGGCACGATTGATGTTAAGGGCGTTTTTGCCACTGCTTGGGCATTTGCCGCCTTGCGTAATGATGGATCGGTGGTGACCTGGGGGTTAGGGTCTCAGGGCGGAGATAGTAGTGCGGTTGCCAGTCAAATTGACGGCGCAATTGATGTTACGCAAATTTATTCGGCAGATTCGGCTTTCGCGGCTCTTCGCGCCGATGGTTCTGTTATTACTTGGGGATATGGATTGGGGGGTGGTGATAGCAGCGCCGTTGCTACCCAACTCGATGGTACGATAGGCGCCACACAAATCTATTCTACAAGCTGGTCTTTTGCCGCCCTGCGTACAGACGGTTCAGTTGTTACTTGGGGTGATAGCGCGATGGGTGGTGATAGCAGTGCGGTTGCGGCACAACTTGACGGCACTGTGGATGTCACGCAAATCTACTCAACAACAACCGCCTATGCTGCTTTACGTGCTGACGGTTCGCTCGTTACCTGGGGCTATGGATATTGGGGCGGTGATAGCAGTTCGGTTGCTTCGCAGCTTGATGGCGGCATTGATGTCACCAGCGTGTTTTCTACCGATCAAGCCTTAGCCGCGCTACGTGCCGATGGGTCAGTCGTCGCTTGGGGGGATGCTTTTTTTGGTGGCGATATCAGTGCGCTTGCCGACCAACTTGACGGCACAGTCGATGTCACGCAAATCTATTCGACGCATGGGGCATTTGCGGCGTTACGCGTCGATGGTTCGGTAGTGGCTTGGGGAGACGGCTGGAATGATGCCGGTGACAGCAGCGCGGTGGCTAGCCAACTGAACGGCACAATTGACGTCGTCCAAATCTACTCGACCGATTATGCTTTTGCCGCCTTACGCGCTGATGGCTCCGTCATCACTTGGGGATCGAGCTATTCCGGTGGTGACAGCAGTGCTGTCGCTTCTTTGCTTGATGGCACGATGGATGTCACACAAATCTTTGCAACAAGCAACGCCTTTGCCGCACTGCGCACCGATGGATCACTGGTCGCTTGGGGGGATGCAGGCTTGGGAGGCGACAGCAGTATCGTTGCGGACTTGATTAATACTGGCGTGATCAGCGGCGCCAATATTTATACAGACGATGTTGTTAACATAGCCGACAATCACGCTCCCACCGGTGATGTCATCATCGCCGGTCATGCTACTCAAGGACAGGTCTTAACCGTAACCAATACCTTGGCAGACATCGATGGTTTAGGCACTATTAGCTATAGCTGGAGCAATGGTGTCACCGAAGTCGGTACGGGTAGCACCCATATTATCAGCGCAGCTGATGTTGGCGCTCATTTAACCGTTTCTGCGAGTTACACGGACGGCTTGGGTACTTTAGAGCTGGTCACCAGCATCGAAACACCGTTAATAGGGATAGCGTCCATTGGCACCGCCGTTGCCGATACATTATACGGAACGGCTGGAAACGACAGCTTGAGTGGTTTGGGTGGTAATGACTCGCTTTATGGAAATGGTGGTGATGATACTTTAAACGGCGGAAACGGTACCGATCTGCTAGTCGGAGATGCGGGTAACGACATGATATTGGGCGGCGCCGGTAAGGACACCATTTCAGCGGGTAATGGCAATGATATTTTGGATGGCGGCGCAGCGAACGACACATTAACAGGGGGTGACGGACAAGACGTGTTTCAATTCACGACGTCATTAACGACAAACGTCGATAAAATCATCGACTTTGCAGTCATTGACGATATGATCCAATTGGACGATGCTATCTTTACACAGTTTTCCAGCACCGGTGATGTTGACGGCGCTTATTTTAGAATCGGCGCTGCAGCGGTTGATGCCAACGACTACCTAATTTATAACCAAGCCACAGGCTCTTTGCTATATGATGCCGATGGCAGCGGTTCTGGTGCGGCAATAAAGCTTGCTGTGTTAGGCACCAACTTAGCTTTGACGGCAGCCGACTTTGAAGTGATTTAAAGGCTCCGGCCAGGCAAGTCGCTGATGGATGGCAATGTCGGCCAATAATGGATTGTCATAATGACCACGAAGACACGAAGCACACGAAGTTTTAAATTGGCATTTTGTCGGCAAATGCTTCTTGAATATGTGCGCGTTCGTGAACTTCGTGGTGTTATGTGCTTTAAGTTTCCGCGAGAAACGACCAGTCTATGCTCAAGTCGGGGAAGCGTTGCACAAGGGTTGGTTCATCCATGCCGAATACGCCGGGTAATCCGTACCGCCCTTGTACATCCAGAGTATAAACCATAAGCCAACGCTCTTCCGGGTGGACAATCCAGTATTCCTGCACACCATGCTGCTGGTAAAGATTCCGTTTGGTGTTCATGTCCCTGAGTAGCGTGGAAGGAGAAAGCACTTCGACAATCCAGTCCGGCGCGCCCCGGCAGCCCAGCTTGTCCAGTTTGGACGGGTCACAGATAACGCTTAAATCGGGCTGCACCACTGTTTCCACTTTAGCGTCGGTTTCATCTTGGCGCGGCAGGCGCACATCGAAAGGAGCGACATACACTTCACATCGTTTGGCTTGCAGGTAATTACCGATTTGTCTGCCCAGTTCAGACACAATCTTCTGGTGTATGCGCAACGGGCCTGTCATCGCATACGCTATGCCGCCTATTAATTCCCAGCGTTCATCTTCCGGCCAATGGGCATAATCGGCATAGGTGTATTTTTGTTGCAATTTTTCTGCGGTGTTCATCGGTTTCTCTCCAGGGTGGAGACTGGTTTCGGGAACGGGTCTTCGATGATTTGACGGATGGTGAACATACAGTGTTTCCTCATAAGTTTTCCGCTTGCAAGCCGGTGCGCTTTTGGACGTTAGTACTTAAATGTTGGGCAATGCTATCGCTTTTGCCCAACCTAGTGTGCCCAGCACGGGCTAAAACTTGTTATCTGAAAGGAGATAACCGGAGAGAGTAACGACAACCGTAGCGAAACGCAAGGGGGAAACCGCGAGGTCAGCCTGAAAGAAGCGCGTAGCAAAAGCACGACCGTAGGAA
>SXGT01748817.1_pt1 | contig 20674 bp, 20 predicted proteins | sample 3176221 | NCBI WGS metagenome assembly SXGT01 (sample SAMN11356862, study PRJNA531348) | freshwater metagenome | isolation source: freshwater sample F1-120 | place: China: Fuxian Lake, Yuxi | collected 2017-12-25
CTGAGGCGGGACGCCATATCTTGTATTCCTACTATACAAGATCTGGCGGCAACGCAAGCGCCCCGCAACAATGAGAACCTGCTCGCGAGTCGGATTCAGCCTAAAACAACAATGAAATTAAATGTTCTGGCAGCCTAAAAAATTTGGTTGCGGAATCGCTGCCTCTCAGTACTTCGTTAAACTCCCTTAGGACCTTTAGGCCCGGCGCGAATCGCCATCGCGATTCCGAGGCGTGCTAACCTAGTCCATTGTCAGGCTCCGGGCTCCGTGCAACCGGCGGCCGCGAACCCCGCCAGGTCCGGAAGGAAGCAACGGTAGTGGTTTAGCCGGTGTGCCGCGGATCACCCGGGGTCTGGCATCTTCGCCCTCGCCCGATGAGCCCCTCCCCCTCCAAGCCCGCCTATCAGGTCATCGCGCGGAAGTACCGGCCGCAAACCTTCTCCGAACTGGTGGGCCAAGAGCACGTTCGGGCCACCATCGGCAACGCGATCGCGCAAAACCGCATTGCGCACGGATACATCTTCTCCGGACAGCGCGGCACGGGCAAGACCACCGTCGCGCGAATCCTGGCCCGTTGCCTGAACTGCGAGCAAGGGCCCACCGCCACCCCCTGCATGGCGTGTCCGGCCTGCCGCGAGACCGCCGCCGGATCCTGCGTGGACGTGATCGAGATCGACGCCGCCTCCAACCGTGGCATCAACGAGATGCGCGAGCTGCGCGAGAACGTCCGATACCGTCCCGCGCGCGACCGCTACAAGGTCTTCATCGTCGACGAAGCGCACCAGATCACCAACGAAGCCTTCAACGCGCTTCTCAAAACGCTCGAGGAGCCGCCCGAGTGGGTCGTGTTCATCCTGTGCACCACCGAATCGCACAAGATCCCCACCACGATCGCCTCGCGCTGCCAGCAGTTCAGCTTCCGCTCGGTGGACTTCGCCGAACTGGTGGAGCGCATGCGGTGGATCTGCCAACAAGAGGGCATCACGGCTGGCGACGGCGCGCTCTCCGTCATCGCGCAAGTGGGCGAAGGCAGCGTCCGCGATTCGCTCTCCGCGTTGGATCAGGCGATTTCCTGCTGCGGCTCCACGCTGGACGAAACCGCCGTGCGCGAACTGCTAGGCCTGTTCTCGCTCGACACGATGGGCCAGGTGGCCGCCGCGCTCGAGACTTCCGATTCGCGCCGGATGCTCGAGATCGTTCAGGAGATGGAACGCAACGGCCGCAACCTGCAGCACTTCTGCCGCGAGTTGTCGCGCTACTTCCGGAACCTGCTGGTGGTCCGGCTGGCCGGCGCCGGAACCAGGCTGGTGGCCGCGTCCGATCCCGAGCAGACCAAGCTCCACGCCGCGTCGGAGAAGTTCTCCGAGGAAGACCTCACACGGTACCTTCAGATCGTGCTCGATCTCTACCGCGAGATGCAATACTCGCTCCAGCCCAAGCTGCATCTGGAACTGGGGTTGCTGCGGCTGATCCACGCGGGCCGGCTGGTGTCGATCGAGAAGGCGTTGAGCAATCTCGGCTCCGGCGCGCCGCCAGAGGCTCCGCGCGCCGCTACCCGGGCGTCGGTGACATCGAACCCGGTCGCGCACTCGCCACTGCGGCAGGCGGCCCCAGCGGCCGCGCCACAGCCGCAACCGCCCGCCTCCGGTTCGCTGAAGGACCGCCTGCTGGCGTACCTGCGCGACGGCGGGATGACCTTGCTCGCCGACGCCGTGGAGCATTCCGAAGCCGCCGAATCGGCCGCGGAGATCAAGTTCACCGGTCCTCGCGAATTCAGCCTGTCGTTCAAGGACGCCGGCATGAAGAACGCCGTGCTGAAGGTCACCGGAAAGCCGCTCCGGATCTCGTTCGTGGGCGTGGATTCGTCCGCGGCGTCCGGCGCGCCGGCCGCGCCCCCCCCCGAACAGGACGCCGCCTCCCGCCGCGCGCTCGAGCATCCGGAAGTGCGGCGCTTCCAGGAACTATTCCCGGACGCGCAGGTGCGCAATGTCCGGGACCTGAAGGATATCTGACAGGAGATTCGATGAAACTTCCCGGCAACATGCAATCGATGATGGCGCAGGCGCAGAAAATGCAGCAGCGCATGCAAGAGGAGATCGCGCGCATCCGCGTGGAAGCCTCGGTGGGCGGCGGCATGGTCACCGTGCGCATGGACGGATCGAAGAAAGTACTCGGCGTGAAGATCGACCAGGAGGTGGCCGGCGACGTCGAGATGCTGCAGGACCTGGTGACCGCCGCCTGCGCGGAGGCCTACGCCAAGGCCGAGGCGGAATCGAGCAAGATCATGTCCGGCATGTTGGGGGGCATGGGCTTGCCCCCCGGCCTGTTGTAGCCGGTCCCGCCGAATGCACGGCTTCGCCGAACCGTTGTCCCGGCTGATCGAGGAGTTCATGCGGCTCCCTGGAATCGGCCAGAAATCCGCGCAACGCCTCGCCTTCCACGTCTTGCGGAGCGGAACCGGGGACGCCGAACGGTTCGCGCAAGCGGTGCTCGACGTGAAGCGCAACCTGCGGCTGTGCTCGTTGTGCAACAACATCAGCGAAGGTGAGCTTTGTCCCTACTGCGCCGATCCCACCCGCGATCCATCGTGCATTTGCGTGGTGGACGAACCGCGGAATATCGTGCCGGTTGAAGTGACCCGGTCGTTCGTTGGCCTCTACCACGTGCTTCACGGGACCCTGTCTCCGCTACGCGGGATCGGACCCGAGCAACTCAAGAACAAGGGGCTGCTGGACCGCATCGCCCAGGGGCGGGTGCGCGAAGTGATCGTCGCAACCAGCCCCAATATCGAAGGCGAGGCAACCGCCGTCTATCTGTCCCGGCTGCTCAAGCCGCTCGGGATTCGAGTCACGCGCATCGCGATGGGAATCCCGGTCGGATCGGACCTCGAGTACGCCGACGAGGTCACGATGTTGAAATCGCTCGAGAACCGCCGCGACATGTAGCGGCTACTGCTTCTTCTCCTCTTTCTTTTCTTCCTTCTTCTCTTCCTTCTTGGGCTCGGGCGGCAGTTCCCAGCCGCGGTCGACGTTCACTCCGGGGAGCGCGGCCTTCAACTTCTTGGCGCCCTCCTCGGTGACCTTGGTTTGCCACACGTAGAGGTTCTTCAGGTTCTTGAGACCCGTCAGGTGCGCCAGGCCGGCGTCGCTAACGGCGGTTCCGTGCAGGTTCAGATAGGTAAGGTTCACCAGCCCCTTCAGGTGCGCGAGCCCGGCGTCGGTGACCTTGGAGCCTTCCAGGTGCAGTTCGGCGAGATCGGCCAACGCCTTCAGCGACGCCAGCCCGGCGTCGCCCACCGACGTCTTACCGAGGTGCACGCGCATCACCTTTTTCAACTGCGCCAGGGGTTTCAAGTCGGCGTCCTTGATGGAGGCGCCTTGCAGGTGGAAGTCCACCTCCTTGCGATCGTCGCTCTGCGCGATCTGGCGCACGGCGCCGCCCACCTTTTCGATCGCCGCGATCGCCGCCGCTTCCGGACCCGAGGCCGGCGCGGCGCCTTGGAAGAAAGCAAACAGATTGTTCATATGGTTCCCTCTGAATTTTCTACTCGATTTCGGCCCGGATGCGCAAGGCCTCGGCGCGCGGATCGGCGGCGCGCGTGATCTGGCGGCCGATCACCAACAGACTGGCCCCGGACGCAAGCGCCTGCCGTGGAGTGGCCACGCGCTTCTGATCGCCCTTGTCCGCTCCCGCCGACCGCACTCCGGGCGTTACCAGGATCGCGTCCGGGCCGGCGATCTCGCGCACCCGCGCCACCTCCACCGGCGAGCAGACGATACCGTCGACGCCCGCCGCCCGGGCTCGCGCCACTCGCGCCGCCACCAGTTCCGCCACGGTGGCCGAGTAGCCCTCCATGCGCAGATCGGAATCGTCGAAGCTGGTGAGCACGGTGACGCCCAACAGCTTCAGGTCCGAGCCCTGGCGGCCATCCACGGCGGCGCGCATCACCTGATCCACCGCGTGCACGGTGAGCAGTTTCGCGCCGAGCGAAGCCACCACCGCCGTGGCGCGCTTCACCGTCTCCGGGATGTCGTAATACTTCATGTCGAGAAAGACAAAATGGCCGGCGGCCGCGAGTTGGCGCACGAAAGCCGGGCCTTCGGCGGCGAACAACTCCATGCCTACCTTGTACCATTGGACGGCATCCCCGAGTTGGCGCACCAGGCGCAGAGCTTCGGCGGCGGAGGGAACGTCCAGGGCGACGACGATCGGGTTGTTCATGAGAGTCGAATCGGTATCCTGCCGGGCTCCACCACGCTGCCCACGCGATAGCCATCGGGGAAGCGCGCGAGAAACGTGCCGGCGTCCTCCTCCGGCAGCGATACCAGCAGCCCGCCCGAAGTCTGCGGATCGAACAGAAGAGCGAAGACGACGGCGTGCACGCCAGGTCCGGCGTCGACGAACGGGGAGGCGAACTCGCGGTTGTTGTTCAGTCCGCCGGGAATCATGCCGTCTTCGGCATAGCCGAGCGCGCCGGGAAGGAACCGCATTTTCGTGGAGTCGATTTCGAGCGTGACGTGGCTGGCCTCCGCCATCTCGCGCGCGTGGCCCACGAAGCCGAATCCGGTGATGTCGGTACAGCCGTGGACCTCGAGGTCCGCCAGCGCTTCGGCCGCCGCGCGATTCAGTTCGAGCATCGACCGGGTCATGGCGGCGACGTGTTCCTCCTCCGCCTTGCCGCGTTTCAGAGCCGTGGCGATCACGCCCGTGCCCAGCCGCTTGGTGAACACCAGCGTGTCGCCCGGCCGCGCTCCCGCGTTCGCCCACACGCGATCCGGGTGCACGGTTCCGGTGACCGAGTATCCGAACTTGATCTCCGGATCGTTCACGCTGTGGCCGCCGAGAATGACGCAGCCGGCTTCGCGCATCTTCTCCGCGCCGCCCTTCAGAATGTCGCGCAAGGTGTCGAGATCGCCCTTGCCCGGATAGCAGACGATCGACAACGCCGACATCGGCCGCCCACCCATCGCGTAGACGTCGGAGAGCGAATTGGCGGCGGCGATCGCGCCGAACGTGAACGCGTCGTCCACGATGGGCGTGAAGAAGTCCACCGTCTGCACCAACGCCATGTCGGCGGAGACACGATACACCCCCGCGTCGTCGGCGGTATCGTACCCGACCAAAACATTCTCGTCGACAACCCGCGGCACGCCGCAAAGCACCTGGTCCAAAACCTTTGGACTCAATTTGGACGCTCAACCGGCGGCTTTGACGTGGGCTGTCAGCTTCTCGGCGGCCATGTGGCCAGTTTAGCAGCCGCCTTGTGGTATGCTGACGCCTCGCCCATGAATCCGATGCCCGCCGTGGAACGAATCTCTAGCGTATTGCTGCGATACGCGGGCCCGGTGGGGTTGCAGCACGATCCGGCGGAGTTCGTCGCGCTGATCGCCGGGTTGATGCGCGACATCACGGGTGGGGACCGGGCGTCGATCTGGCTGCGCGACGAAGCGAGCCTCTACACGCGCGTCGCGCATGGAGCGGGCGAGATCCGCGTGCCGCTCGCCTCGGGGCTGGTGGGCGCGTGCGTCGCCTCCGGCGAACCGGTGCTGGTCAACGACGCGCGGAACGATCCCCGGTTCGATGCGTCGGTGGATCGCTCCACTGGCTACGTAACTCGTTCGCTGCTCACCGTGCCGATGCGCACCTCGAGCGGCGAAGTGATCGGCGCGTGCCAGATCCTCAACAAGCCAGGCGGCTTCCAGGAGGAAGACATCGGTCTGGCGCTGTTCGCCGCGTCCTACTCGGCGACCGCGTTCGAAACGCAGGGACTGCGGCGGCAGGCGGAGTCCGCGCGGCGCCTGGCACGCGATCTGGAAATCGCTCGCGCCGTGCAGCAGCGGCTGTTACCCGCGAATCCACCGGATTTTCCCGGGCTGGAAGCGGCGGGCGCGTGCCACCCCGCGCTGGACGTGGGCGGCGATTTCTACAATTTCATCCGGAGACCGGACGGCCGTTTCGCGATCGTGATGGGCGACATCGCGGGCAAGGGAGTCGCCGCGTCGTTGCTGATGGCGTCGCTCCACGCGTCGTTGAACGCGCTGCTGACGCGGGACAAACTGCCGCTGGCGACGCTGGTCGCCGCGCTGAACGCCCACTTCCGCGAGCATGCCGAGCCGCCGCACTATTCGACGTTGTTTCTCGCCGAATTCGATCCGGACGACGGCTTGCTGCGCTATGTCAACGCCGGGCACCTGGCGCCGCTTCTGGCGAGCGCCGGCGCGCCCTTGGCGGCGCTCGACGGAGGCGGTCCGCCCGTCGGGCTGCTGCCGCGGATGGTCTATCGCGAAACAGCGGTGGAGTTCCCGCCGGGAGCGACGCTGTTCGCGTTCACCGACGGTTTGCCCGAGTCGATCGACACCGCGGGCGAGGAGTGGGGTGACGAGCGTCTGGCGGCTTCGCTGCGGGAAAACGCTCCGCTGGGCCCGCGCAAAGTGGTGGAAGCGATGCTCGCCGAAGCGCACTCCTTCGCGGCCGGGGCTCCCCAACACGACGACATGACGGCGCTCGCGGTGAGAAGGGCGGATCAGTCTTAACACCTGTTAACTCTCGCGTGAAGTATCCTAAATGCACATGTGGGAAGATTTCAAAAACCCTAAGACCAAGCGGGACAAGATGGACAGCCTCTTGCACCTGTACATCGATGGCGCGTTCGACCGGCGCGAATTGCTGAACCGGTTGGGCAAAGTGGCGGGAAGCGCGGCGATCGCCACCACGTTCTTCGAGCAATCGGGCTGGGCGCAAGCCGTACCGTCGGCTTGTCCCGATGGAGTCCGCGTTCCGGTCGACGCTCCGGATATCGTCGCCGAGGATATCCAGATTTCAGGCAAGGGCGGTAACATCTTCGCCCACCTGGCGAAGCCCCGCGAACTGACCGAGGCGCTGCCGGCCATCCTGAATATCCACGAGAATCGCGGTCTGGTGGAACACCACAAGGACATGACGCGGCGGTTCGCGCGCGCCGGCTTCATCGGACTGAGCATCGACCTGCTGTCGCGCCAAGGCGGCGCCCATACGATTCCCGAAGCCCAATTGACCGCCGCTTATGGCCGGACGACGGTAGACCAGCGGCTCGAGGACATGCAGTCGGCGCTCGACTATTTGAAGTCGGAGGGCTTCGTGCGTCCAGGCCGGATCGGCACGACCGGCTTCTGCGCGGGCGGCGCCAACGTCTACATGCTGGCCTTCAATTCCAAGGATGTGGCGGCGGCGGCCCCGTTCTACGGCGCCCCGGCGCTGCCGATCCCCGATCTCACCAATATGCCGGCGTTGTGCATCTTCATGGGGGACAACGACCCCGGCACCAACAACAACGTTCCGGCGGTGCTGGCGGCCATCAACGCGGCGCGCAAATCGGCGGACATCCACATGTGGACCGGCGCGCGGCATGCCTTCATGAACGACACCGGCGCCGCGTACAACGCGGAGGCTGCGTGCCTGTCGTGGGATATCCTGATCCGGTTCTTCCGGCGCGAACTGTTCAAGCCGTAGGGCGCTCCACGGGCCCATCCGCGTGTAGAGCTACGGCCAAGCGGGCACGTCTTCAAGAACGTCCCGATCACGGGCGAGAAGCGCATCCTCCAGAGCGAATCCGGGTGCGGGCCTTCACCCCGAGCGTGAGGGCCAAAACACCCACCATTGGGGCGGTCCAGGGTTCCGGGATCGGCGAGGGTGCGAAGTTGGCGTCGCGCGAATAGAGGAACTGCACGTCGCGCTCGAGCAACGCGCCGGTGAAAATGCTGTTGGCATTGGCGATCATCCGGAACAGCGTCGCATCCGAGTTCATGGCTTGGTAGCGCAAGCTTCGGTACTCGACGCCGGCGCCATCGGGAAGGCGGCCTGTCAGTAGTCCGAAATCGGTGGCCATGCTCGTGTCAATCGGAGGCGAAACCAGGCGGAAGCGAACGTCATCCACGTTGTACAGGATGACATCGTTGTCCGCCACGTCGAACACCGCGTACGGGAAACCCACTCCACGGAACGTCGTGGCGGTCCCGTCGAAGAAGAAGAACCCGTCGTTCCCCGGGCTGCCCGTGTAGGCATACCCGATTGCGTGTCCCAGGGCGTTGGTGGCGAACGGAACGAGCGGTGTTTGGAGTAGCAGCCCCGGAGGAGAGACGGTGGCCGGCAATGGAACGGACGTGGGAAGCGGAGTCCGAACACGGGTGAACTGGGACTGGCAGTCGTACACGCGACAGTCGAACGTCGAGCCATGGGCGACGGCAACAGCCAAGGCAGCGAGCCAAGAGGCTCTCGGAGGCGTCATGACGCGTTCTGGAGCACGTGACGTGCCACAAGCCTCTCGGGATGAAATGGCCGGTGAACGACAGGTACGGAGCTGGCGACGATCCCGGCATGTGGCACGGTAGGCAGTCGCTGGCGCGGTGCGGCTTGGCGCGGCAGCCCACGCAGCGGGCGCGGCGCCGGCCGTGATTGCGGCGTCCGCTTGCTCGATCCCGATTCGCGGCTGGAGCCTGGACAATTGCCGTCCGGACGCGGACTGCTCGAGCCGTAGGCCCGGCTTCATATTAAAATCGTTGCTCCCCTGGGCTCCCGGTGATACAGTCTTCATCGGGAGATCAGATGCGACGAGTATTTTCGATCCTCGGTGTGGCGATAGCGGCCGCCGCGCAAGAACCGGCAGTTTCCGCCGAGCCCCGTGTAGCTGTGCGGGCCGATGTGTCGATCTCCTTCGAGATCCGGGGACCGCTGCCCTTCGGCATCTTCACGGGGACGGTCACAATTCCGCTGTGCTCGCGCTTCCCCGGCGGTCCGGCGATCGTTCTCGACGGCGCCCGGCCGCGGCTGGAGATTCCGCCACCGGCACCGGAGAAGGGTGCGCGGCACAAAACGCGAGACCGGTCCGAAGCGCGAGCGGCCGGCGGGTGAAACCAGTCCCGCGGGACTGGCACTATCGCGACGCTTGCGCCAGGTAGCGTGCTTTGCCCCGCTCGAACAGCGCGAGCACCTCGCGCTTCTTCTCTTCGCTGGCGAACCGGCCGCGCTCGGCCGTCCGTTGGATCAGCTTGTCGATCCACGCGACCCAATAGCGGGCGTCTTCCGGCGATTCCACTCCGGCGCCCCCGGCCGTCACCCAAATAGGGCTGGTGTGCGCGAACATATAGGAGTCGTTGAGAACGGTCCGGCGCCAGGGGCCCTTTGCGCGTAGCGCGATCCAGGACGACCGTTCGAGGTCCAAGGTCTTCGGGACCGGCGAGATCGCGCGACCATTGACCACCAGTTCGATGCTGTCGAGCTTCTCCTCCGATTCCACCTTCGCTTCGATCTTCACCTTGCGAACGCCGTTGGCGAGCTTGACCTCGCCGCCGGGCTCCACTCCGTTCACCCGAAGCGAAAGCATCGGGCCGTTGGTGGCGAACGTACGGTGTCCGCGAAACGCCTTCAGCCAACCCTCGTAGGTGAGCGCGCCTTCGACATGGGCGTAGACTCGATGGCCGCCCGGTGTGTAGTGATCGGCCACGTTGGTGAACGAATCGGTGCCGGCGGAGACCCCCACGCGGATGCCGCAGTTCAACAGCCGGTACCAAAGCTCCACGGCAACCTCTTCCGGGTTGTTGCTCATCACGTCCATCGCGTCGATGGCGCCGAGCGCCGCGTCCACGGGCATTTCCCGCATGCTGGCGCCGTCGAAATCGGCCGTGTAGCCGGGATGTGCGTAGGTGACGGCGCCGCCCTGGTCTTGCGCCGCCTTGGCTTGCACGTAGTTCGGAGGATAATCCTCCCATTGCGGCGTGTCCCGGAACCCGGTGTAGAGCGGCTCCACCAGCTTCTTCAAGCCGTACAGGCACATGTGGCCATACGTGCCGGCGTTGCGCATCTCCTCGTTCCAATACAGAAGATAAGGCGGCCGGCTCAGCGAACTGAGCTTGCCTTCGAAGAATGCCGTGTCGTGCAGGAAGGCGCCGAACGAGTTGGCCACCATCATGTTCGGAAGGTGCAAGTCCTCGGCGAGCGTGTACGTCAGGACGTCCTGTTGCGTCACCGACTGGTGATGCGCGGCGGTGTAGTTGGCGTGGATGTGGGAATCGGATGAATACCAGCCGCGCTTGGCCATGTCGATCCAACGGTCGAGTTTCAGCGTCACCTCGGCGGGCGAACCGGGGCGCAGATTCACCGTCTTGGAAACAAACTCGTACTCGATGCCGCGCACCGCCTCGATCGTCGTCTCTCCCGCCGGCATCTCGATCTCGAAGTCCTCGCGGGCGTGGAAGAACTGCTCGGCGGGCAGCGCCGCGAACCGGCTGATCGTCCCTTTGGGGGCGTAGCCGAGGCCATCGGAGCCCGTCAGGTAGACGCGCGCCGCCGATGGCTGGCCGCGCTCGTCCCGTAGATTCACCTTCAGGCGCACCAGCGGCCTCACGTCGAGCGTCACGCTGTGGCCGTCGAGCACGCGCTGAAATACTCCCGGGTCCCTCTCGAACACGCGGAAGAGGTAGCCCTTGCCATCTCGCACCGACGGCACGTTGAAGACGCGGTTCGCCGCGAGGACGTAGGTCGCGTGGTCGTGGAGCATCGCCTCGCGGGGCAGCTTGTCGAACTCGCGGACCTTGAAGACGAACCGGTCGCGGAGGGCGCGCATCGCGGATGCGTTGGAGCGGCGCCGCATGAGGAGCCGCGCCATGTCGCCGAAGCCGGTTTCGCCCTTGGCGTCGATCTGCTCCATACCATCGTGGTTGATCCAGAAGGTGAGATCCTCCTGGCCGGGCAACGACAGCGAGACCGCGCCCTGTCCGGCGCCGAGACGCCATCCCGCCAACGCGGCCAACACCGCCGCGGGAACCGCCAAATGCGATCGCTTCATGGCCGAGTCCGCTCCTGTTTCCTGTATTTGTCGAGCAATGTGCCGAGACGCGCCACCACTTCGGGCTGTTCGGCGTACCGGTTGCGGGTCTCCTGGCGGTCGTTGGCCAAGTCGTGGAGTTGACCCACTGGTTCGCCGGCCACGGTTCGGGGGACCGAGAATCCGTTCGATCCCCGGCTGGGAATCAGCTTCCAGTTCCCCTGCCGGATGGAGAACTCGCCCTGTATCGAGTGAACGATCAGGTGGTCTCGGGGACGCGCCGTCGGATCGGCGAGCGCGGGCATGAGGCTGAAGCTGTCGGGACCGGCATCCCGGTCCAGTTTGGCGCCGGAGGCTTCGGCCCAGGTGGCCAGGAGGTCGACGTGGCAGACCGGCGAATCGCAAACAGAGCCCGGCCGGGCCTTTCCCGGCCAACGCGCGAGGAACGGCACTCGGTGGCCGCCCTCCCAGATATCCGCCTTCGTACCGCGCATCCAGGCGTTGCTCTGATGGCCGAAGTCCTTGACATACTGGCCCCGCGGGGTGATCTTGCCGTGGGCCGCGTCGTCGGGCTCTTGGAAATCCCACCAATGCCAAAGTCCGCCGTTGTCGCTGGTGAAGATCACCAGCGTGTTCTCCGCCGCTCCGGAACTCTTCAGCGCGTCCAGTACCGAGCCTACCGAGGCGTCCATCTCCACCACGAAGTCGCCGTAGAGGCCGGCCTTGCTGCGTCCCTTGAATCCCTCGTTCGGAACGATGGGCAGGTGTGGCGACGACAGCGGCATATAAAGGAAGAACGGCTTCGACCCGCCCTTGTGGTCCGCGATGAACGACCGGGCCTCCCGGACGAGCGCCGGCATGACGTGTTCGAGCCGGAACCCGGGCGTCCGCGCGCCCGGCGGCTGATTCATGAATAGGGACTTGTCTTCGTCCGCCTTTTCGCCAGGGGCGCCCACGGCACGGCCGTTCTCGATGAAGCAGTACGGCGGCATGTCGAGCGATGCCGAGATCCCGAAGTATCGATCGAATCCAACCGCGTTGGGACCACCCTGGGCCGGACGCGTGTAATCCACCTCGAAGCCGGAGCGGAATCCGCCCGCCGTTCGCAACGGCATCGGCGTTCCATCGCGGCGCGTCCATTGCATCCCGAGGTGCCACTTGCCGATGCACGCCGTGGTGTAGCCGCGCGAGCGGAGCAGCGACGCCGCGGTGACGCGTCCGGGCTCGATCAAGGGGGGATCGAACCCATCGAAGACGCCCTTCTTCAGCGATGTCCGCCAAGCGTAGCGGCCGGTCAGCAGTCCGTAGCGCGTGGGTGTGCAGACCGCCGATGGCGAATGGGCGTCGGTGAATCGCATGCCCTCCGACGCCAGCCGGTCCAAATGGGGCGTTGGGATCTTGGAGTCGCGGTTGTAACAGCCGAGATCGCCGTATCCGAGATCGTCGGCAAGGATGCAGACGATGTTGGGTGGTTTGGCCGCGGCCGGAGCGGAGCCAGCGGCGAGCGCCCCGGCCAGCAGGTCGCGACGGCGAAGAACCGAAGGCATGATGACGATGCTACCATCGCTATCTCCCCGCGCGGAGCGGGAGATTGCGGTAGGCCTCCCATGCCCGTAACGCCAGCTTCGGTGTGTTGTCCTCGCGCCAAAGTCCGGTGTGAGCCCATGTCTGGCTGACCAGATCGGCGCCACGGGAATTGCCGTAGTCGCGCGGAATCCAGTTGACCACGTATCGCGCGTCGTAGCGGACGGCCCGCTCGAGGATAAACGCGATGAAAGCCTCTTGGGCCTCCTCGGAACCGGGAATGACGATGTCACCCACCGGCAAAGGACGCGACGGGTGGCCTGTCTGCTCGATCCACAGCGGTAGCCCACGTTCCCATGCCAGCAGCGCCGCAAGATCGTAATAGCCGTCCGGCGGCTCCAGCCCGTAGATCATGAACGGATACGTGCTGACGCCGAAGCCATCGGTCGCGTCGCGAAGGCCGGCCGCTGCGTCGATGATCAATTCGGGGCCCGATAATCCCAGATCCCGGCGCAGGTTCTCCGCGTCGATGCCGTAGCCAACCAGGTTCTCGTACAACACCGAGCAGTTGACGTTGACTTCCGGGAAACGCTCCTTCAGATTCCGGTACAGGAACCGGTGTAGCTCCGTATAGGCGGGCCAATCGAGCGGCCGGCGGGAGAAGAGGAGATTCACTTCCACGCCGATGGTCAGGTAGTGGGGCTCGAACATCCGTACCAGCAGGCTCAGATGATTGAGCGCGGCGCGTTTCACGGCGTCGTCATTGAACGGACGGCCCACCCAGTCCGGCGGAAGCGGGAGGTTGGGCGCATCGCCCCAATAAGGGGCGATTCCATCGTAGTGGAAGTGGTGGATGACGTTCGACGAGACGACGATCTGGTGGTTGGGCAGCAGCCGCCGCGCCGCCTGGTAGGCGAGTAGGTAGTCTCGCAGCAGGGGCGGATAAGCCGCCAGATCGTCAGTGACCAGCGCGATGGGCCAGGGAATTCCATCGTGCAGGAACAGCGACGCGATGTCCCCGAAGGCGGCCACTTTTTGGAAGGCGTCCTGCAGGTTCCCAGGCTCGCGCGACGCGGGCGCCGGTGTGAACCCCATGCGAAAAGGGCGTTCGACACTCTGCGCACGGGCCACGGAAGCGGCCCCGGCGGCCAGTGACAGAAAGCGGCGCCGGTCGAGTCCGTTCGTGGCGGTCACACAGCCTCCGGGATCGTGTATGGCGCCCGGTAGATCTTGGTCAGCAGGGCGTTCGCCTCCGCGTCGCCGCGAAACCGGTTGGACCTCTCGTCGAAATGGAGCATCCGGCCCGTGCGCAGGGAGATGTTGCCGAAGTGCGCCAGCGCCGATGAGTAGTGCAGTTCCCGAGGGCTCGACGCCAGATCCTCCGGCTTGCGGCTCCGCATCGCCTTGACGAAGTTCTCGAAGTGAGGCAGGTCGGTGATGGTCCCTTCTCCCGTCTTGAACGGTCCCGGGGTTCGTTTGGGGCCGAGGAATGTACGGTAACTCGAATAGTCGGGGAAGATCATGAACCCCTCGGTTCCGATGAAGATCACTCCCACTGTCGAGCGCCCGTCCAGGAAGGGGAATTCGGCGCCCTTGCCGGCCTCGGTATTGGAATGGCCGCTCCGGGTCTCGAAGGTGAACATCAAGTCGCGGCCGGCGTATTCGTACATCACGGTCTGCATCTGTGGCGCATCGTAGGCGTCGTCCGGGTGGACGAACTTGCCGCCCATCGACGCGATCCGGGTGGGATGCGAATCCAGACCCAACCCCCAGCGGATCATGTCGAGTTCGTGCACGCCCTGGTTGCCGAGTTCGGCGTTGCCGTAGTCCCAGAACATGTGCCAGCTTTGTCCGGCGGGCCGGTCATGGCGGTTGGGCGAGTAGGGGACCATCGGCGCGGGTCCGATCCAGGCGTCCCAGTTCAGTCCGGGAGGCGTGGGCGCGGTCTTCATGGGGCCTACGCGGGCCCTCGGTTTGAAGGCTACGCCCCGGGCCATGTACACGCGTCCGATGACGCCTTCCTTCAGCTTGCGCATCCCCTCGGCGATGTTCGGGCTGGACCGGTTCTGTGTGCCATGCTGCACGATCCGCTTGTATTTGGCCGCGGCCTCCATGATCCGCAACCCTTCGGTGAATACGTGGGCTCCCGGCTTCTCGACGTACACGTCCTTGCCTGCCTGGCAGGCCCAAACGGCGCCGGGGGCGTGCCAGTGGTTCGGGGTGGCGAACGCGACGGCATCGATCGACTTGTCGTCGAGCACGCGGCGCATGTCGCCATAGCCGGCCACCTTTCGGCCGGAGGTCCGCTCGTAGGCAGTCTGGCGCTGTTCGAGGACGGACTGGTCGATATCGCAAAGCGCCGCGATCTCGACGTTGTCCTTGGCCAGTTCGTGGAAGGCGGCAATGTGCGACTGGCCGCGTCCGCGAATGCCCACAACGGCCGTCCGAATGCGATCGTTGGCGCCGCGCGAGCGCATCGCCGTCAGGCTGGCGGCGGTGAGGAAGCGTCTGCGGGAGGAGGGCATGTTCCGCCGCCAGTATACCGGTTTCCCCGCCCTGGGTGGCGTAAACTATGATCGAGACCATCCGCAAGTGAAACTCGCCTCGATCCTGCTGGCGGGAACCGCCCTCGCTCAAGAAGCGGCGCGCGTCTCCGACCTCGCCACGGGCCGCCTTCTGATCGCCCAGCGCGACCTGCGGGATCCCAACTTCGCCGAGACCGTGGTGCTGCTCACCGATTACAGCAAACAGAGCGCGCTCGGGTTGATCGTCAACCGGCCCTCCGAGATTCCCCTGGCGCGCGTCTTTCCCGATCTGCCGAAGGTCAAGGACCGCGACGACACCGCCATGTCGGGCGGCCCCGTGCAACGGTCCGCCATCCTCGGTCTGGTGCGCCACGCCGGCCCGTTCGCCGACGCCAAGCTCGTCACGGACGGCGTCTGGTTCGCCACATCCAAGCGCGCCTTCGAGAAGGCGGCCGCCGAAAAACCGGGACCCGATGGGTTCCGCGCCTTTCTCGGTTACTCGGGATGGGGACCGGGCCAACTCGACGGCGAGGTGCGAATGGGAGCCTGGCGCATCCTGAACGCCTCGGCGGCGCTCGTCTTCGATGCGGATCCGGAAGGCCTATGGGACAGGCTGATTCGCCGGTCTGAGATGCCGGTCGCCTACCGGCACGACTGGCCGGGCCGGTACACCTGGTGCTGCACGCCTCCGCTGCTGCCTCCGCTGGACGTACCGCCGCCCGGCAGGTAGATCAACCCGTTCACGAACGCCGCTCCCGTCACTCCGTGTACCGGGACCGGCATCGAGCCCACGCGGCTCCACTTATCGGAGACGGGATCGTAGAGGTCGTGGTCCGGGTAGACTCCGCCCGGATCGGCCGCGCTTCCCTCCCCTCCGAAGATATGCACGCAGCCGTTGGCCACCACGCCGTTGACTCCGCCGCGAGGCTTCAGCATCGTCGCGCGCGTGGACCAGCGGCCGGTGGCCGGGTCGTACGATTCCACCGCGTCCGTCTGGGGACTGGTGAATCCGCCCTCGAATCGTCCGCCCACGACGTACAGCTTGCCGTCGTTCTCGAGGGCGATCAGGTGGTTCCGCTGCGTCGGCAGATTCGGCAGAGTCTCCCAGCGATCGGCCGCCGGATCGTACGCGGCGAAGTCGGCGCCGCGCGGCGGACGTCCACCCGCGACGTAGATCTTGCCGCCGACCGGCACGGCCGCGCCCGCGCTGCGCGACGTAGGCATGTCCGCCTTTCGCGACCAGCGGCCCGCCGCCGGATCGTATTCGTGGACGGTGTTGACGTAGGCGGTGTTGGCGTCGGTCTGGCCGCCAATCACATAGATCTTGCCGTCGAACGCGGCCGGCATCAGGTGATTCAGCGCCACGGGAAGCGGGGCCGTGCGGGTCCACGTGTCCGATGCGATGTCGTAGACCTGCACCGTAGCCACCGAAACGCGGCTCGCCGGATATCCGCCGATGACGTAGATCTTTCCATTCAGTTCGACGACTCCCATCTCCGAGTTCGCCTCGATCAGCGGAGCGCGGCGTCCCCACGCGCCCACGGCGGGTTCGAGCCCGCCCACGCGGAACGCCGCGGTCACGATGTTGGCGCGTGCGCCCGCGGCAGTCACCACGATGTCGACATCGCCGCGGCCGGCCAATCCTCTGGGCACGGGGCCGGCGTTGACTTGATCGAGTCCGGGAGTCTCGGCCTGCGCCGAGTATCCCAGGACCGGCACTGCCATGCCCCCGATCGAGGCGGTGAGGCTCGCGGCGCGCCGGAGCCCGGTGCCGAAGAGCGACAGGTACGTCTCGTCGCCAGTCCCGCCCAGATCCACGGGATCGGCCACCAACGCGGTGGTGCGATCGCCGTTGGCGGCCACTCGTAGCGCCACCGCCGCCGCCGGGCCCCGTCCGCCGCCGTTCGCGGCGAAGATCCCGGGCGCCGTCGCGCGGATCTCGATCCGGACCGTCTGGGTTTCGGCGCCGCGAATCGAGATCGTGGCTGGCCCAGCGGCCGCGGAGGGGATCAACAGGTTGATCTGACGCGGCGACACGTGCAGCAGCGGCGCGCGCAGTTGCGCCCCGGCGCTGTCGGCGACTGTCACCGAGACTCCGCCGAGTTCGACCGGCCACGGAGGAGCGCCGGCGGTGGCTGTCGCGGCCGCCAGCCGTTCGCCGAAGATGGCCGCGAGCGAATCCGGCGCGACGACGCCTTGCTCGAGCGACGCGGCGTTCACCACGGTCTGGCCGCGCGCCATCCCCACCAAGACGGCCGCCAAGACCGCCGTCCGGACCTGTTGTTTCATACCTCACTCTAAACCCGGTGGCCAAGCCGCGGTTTCGGGCCAGGTAAAGGTTTGGTAAAAGTGGCCCGGAACCGCCAGACTCGACGATACAATCGATCCATACTCATGAGCGCGTTCGACACCAATACGTCCCTTCTGGTAGTGGACGACGACCTCAAGATGTGCCGTCTGCTGCGCGAATACCTCCAGCCTCTCGGTTACTCGGTGGACACCGCGCACGATGGCCCCGACGGCCTGAGGCGCGCCTGCGAGAGCAACTACGCGGCGGTGATTCTCGACGTGATGCTGCCGGGCATGAACGGCATCGACGTGCTGCGCGAACTGCGCCGCGTCAAGGACACGCCCGTGCTGATGCTCACCGCGCTCGGCGACGAGCCCGACCGTATCGTGGGACTGGAGGTCGGCGCCGACGACTACCTGCCCAAGACCTTCTCCACGCGCGAACTGCTGGCCCGGCTGCGCGCCGTGTTGCGCCGCTCCATGATGACCGCGCGCCGCCGCGCCACCGCCTCGCAGGGCGCGATCGCGGTGGGTGACCTGGCGCTCGATCCCGAGGCGCGCGAGGCCACGCTCGACGGCAAGCTCCTGACGCTCACCACCACCGAGTACGACATCCTGTTGACGCTCGCGCGTTCGCCAGGGCGCGTCAAGAGCCGCGAGCAACTGCTGCTGGACGTCGCCGACCGTGATTTCGAGGTCTTCGACCGCTCGATCGACGTGCACGTTTCGTCGCTGCGGAAGAAGCTCAACGACGATGCCAAGACACCGCGGTTCATCGAGACCGTTCGCGGCGTCGGCTACCGGATGCGCAAGCCGGGCATGGAGCCGCTGGAATGAAACCGCGGTTTCCGCTGCTCGCCAAGATCCTGCTGCTGGTGCTGGGGAACCTGGTGCTGCTGGCGGGGATGCTCGCGCTGTTCGCCGGACTTCGGGCGCAACAGGGGCTCGATTCGTTCCTGCTGGGAACCGCTCGCGAACGGATCCGCGCGCTGGCCAGTTCCATCGCGCTGGAGTTGGATGGGACGGACGAAGACGCCCGCGACGCGATGCTGGCCCGCTATGCCGCCGCCTACAAGGTGGATCTCTACCTGTTCGATAACGACGGTCCGCAGGCCGCCGGTCCGAAAGTGAACCTGCCGGCGGAGGTGCACGAGCACATGACGCGGGGGCCTGGGGACGGTCCGCGGCTTGGCTCCGAGGAGCCTGCTCCTCCGCCGCCTCCTCCCACTTCCGATGGCGAGCCCCGGAAGAAGAAGGCCAAGAAAGGCAAGGGCAAAGGGAAGCAGCCGGACCCGCTCTCGGTTCCGCCCTTTCTGGTGGTGGCCGAGGACGGCCGCTACTGGGTGGGCGTACGGTTGCCCATCGGCGTGAAGGACCGCGACTCGCTGCCGGTCCGTGGCACGCTGTTCATCGTCACCGGAAGCTTCCTGACCAATCCGTTCTACGTCAATTGGCCGCCGTTCCTCGCCGTCTCCGGCGTCGCGATCCTTGTGACTCTGTTGTTCTGGGTGCCGATGGTCCGGGGCCTGACGCACTCCATCGCCGGCATGATGCGCGCCACGGCCGGCATCGCGCGGGGCGACTTCGGCGTCGCCGTGGACGCCGGCCGTAGCGACGAGTTGGGATCGCTCGGCGCGTCGATTCGCGAGATGGCCGCTCAACTGGAGGATCACATGCACGGACAGAAGCGCTTCCTTCGCGACGCGGCGCACGAGTTGCGGTCGCCGATCGCGCGCATGCAGGTGGCGCTGGGCATCCTCGAGCGCGAGGCGCCGGCCGAAATGCAAACGCGGCTCAACGATCTGAAGGAAGAGGTCGACGCGATGTCGGAACTCACGCGACAGTTGCTGACGTACGCGCGATCCGACCACGGTCATGAGAAAGAAGAGCGCCGCGCGGTGGCGGTGCGCGAGATCGCCGAACGCGCCGCGAGGAAGGAGGGCGTCGAGGCGGAGATCCAGGTCGATCCGGGCTTGCGCGCCATCGCGGCGCCGGATGCGTTGTTCCGATGCCTGTCGAATCTGCTGCGCAACAGCCAGCGTTACGCGGGGGGCGCCGGTCCGATCGTGGTGTCGGCCCAGGCGAGAGACGGCGAAGTGGACGTGGTGGTGAGCGACGCGGGACCTGGCATTCCCGAATCGGCGATGTCGAGGCTGTTCACTCCGTTCTTCCGCGTGCAGGATGCGCGCGACCGCCAGAGCGGCGGAACCGGGCTCGGCATGTCGATCGCCAAGGCCTGCGCGGAGGCGTGCGGCGGCTCCATCGAATGCGCCAATCGCAAGCCGAAGGGGCTTGCGGTGACGGTCCGGTTGCGGGTCCCCTAGCCTAGTCGAACGATCGGCGACGGGAAGCGACCGCCTCGGCGATGGCGGTGCAAGGCGTGTCGAGCGGCATGCGGCCGAGGTGGCGCATGCGGCGGCCGGCGCATGGGAAGTCCGGCAAGCCGCGTTGTCGAACTCGACGGTGGGGAGATCGAGGATGGTACGCATGGCCGGGCCTCAGTCGTCGAGAGGTTCGATGTCGTCGCGGAAGAGGGCCTGGATGTCCTCGGTTCGAAAGATCGCGTTGTCCGGTTGGAGGAACTCGCAGAGATAGTCCTGCCTGAAGCGCGAGTCCGGCAACGAGATCCGTTCCTCTTCGATCCACGCGGTCCGCACGCGGCGATTCGCGGTGACGGGCACATGGACGCGCTTCCATGCGTCCGCGCCGCTGCTCCATTCGCGATGGAAGAATCCGCGTTTGCCCCGCGGCGTGGAGAGCAGCCATAGGGCTCCGCCGGTCGCAAGCAGGACGGGCCGGAGCGCGTAGTACTGGGGATCGGGCACGAGAGCCGCCTCGTCGAAGATCAGGAGCGAGACCGCGGTGAAGCCGACGGTGGTGTGCTCGGCTTCGGGCAGTCCGACGATGCGGGAGCCGTTGCGGAACAGGAGCGACACGCGATTCTGGCCGTCGCCGCGCGTGGTCATGCCGAGCGAGCGGGCGAACATCGCGGACTTGCGCACGGTTTCCGCGCTCTGCCGCAAGCCGGGAGACGCAATGAGCGTGAGCGAGCCGGAGTGACAGAGCGCCTGGTGGAGCGCCTTGATCGCGATGATCGTGCTCTTGCCCCACTGCCGGTGGCAGCAGAGAATGCCGCGGCGAACGCGATCAAGCACGGGGGCCTGATCCGGGCCGGGCTGGAAGCCGAGTTTCTCCGCGAAGCACGCGGCGCTCAAGCAGTCGCCGGAGTCGAACGTCGCGCGTTTCACGAGGATTGCTCCTGGCGGTCGCGGAGGCGTTTCAGAACGCCAACCACGATGTCGCGCGCTTCCTGGTGAGGCTCGAGGCTTTCGAGGAAGTCCTTCAGGTAGGCCTGCCATTCCTCTTCGGTGGGGAAGGGGACCTTCCACGGCGCGTAGCCTTCGTCGTCGTCCTTGGGCTTGCGGGCGCGGCTCTCCCCGGGCCGTGCGATGCGGGCCGATTTCCGCGGCCGGATCGGATGCCTCAACTGCTCGTCGAGAGCAGGATCGATGATGGTGTACATGGTTCAGCCGTTGGA
>SXGT01421008.1_pt1 | contig 20672 bp, 16 predicted proteins | sample 3176221 | NCBI WGS metagenome assembly SXGT01 (sample SAMN11356862, study PRJNA531348) | freshwater metagenome | isolation source: freshwater sample F1-120 | place: China: Fuxian Lake, Yuxi | collected 2017-12-25
CGATATCGCGGGGCGATTCGTCGGCGAGTTGGCTTAGTTTGGGTTTCCGCCGCTGGGTTCGGTCGTTACGATGTCTGGGTATGACGATCCCATTCCGCATTTCTTGCGCGGCCCTAACACTTGCCGTCGGCGTGTTCTCGATATTTCCGTTGGCGTCCCGGGCTAACGAAGCGACCGTGATAATCCGCGGTGCCCGCGTCTTGGATGTTGCCGAAGGTCGCATGCGAGAGCCATGCGACGTGGTGATTGCGGGGGATCGTATTGTTTCCGTGGAAGCCGCCAGCGATAAGGACGCTGGGTTGCCAGCCGATGTGGAAGTCCTGGATGGTCGCGGTCGATATTTGATACCCGGATTGATGGATGCGCATGTGCATCTGATCCATGTCTTGGATTTCGCGCATGTCACGGCAAGTGAGATCTTGCCGCTCTTCTTGGCTGCGGGCGTGACCTCGGTGCGCGACACGGGGGATGAGGTCGTGGCGTTGATGGCGGTCGTGCGCGGCGCCGAGTTATTGCCGGCCCGTTTTCCGCGCATATTTCCCTGTAGTCCGCTCATCGACGGCGATCCGCCGATTCATGCTGACATTGGCCGCGCGATCACGGACCCAGGACAGGTCCCCGCGTTCGTGCAGGATATGGCGAGATGGAACATCCGCACGCTCAAAATCTACGCAGGGACGCCGCGCGAGATCGGCAAATTGGTCATCGAGGCTGGACACCAACATCAGATGATGGTCACGGCACACCTCGGTCCCTATCAAGCACAAGATGCGGTGGCGGACGGGATCGACTGCCTGGAGCACATCTGGTCGGTGTTCAACTATGTCATCCCCGAGGATGTAAAAAAAGTTCCTGGTCACCGCGCGACGGTGGATTTCAATCAGCCCCTGGCGCAAGAATTGATCGCGGAATTGGCGAAACGGCAGGTGATGGTCGATCCCACATTGACCGTGTTCCGCAACATGATTCTCCTACCAGACTTGGCAGAAGTTCATCACCATCCCGACAACGCGACCGTCCCCGAGCGGCTGCGTGAATTCTGGCCGCGGTGGACGCAATTGCCCAATTCCCCCTTGGCCGAACGCCGCGGGGAGTTGGGCAAGTACCGGGAACTGACGGGCCTCCTGCATCAGGCCGGCGTGCCGCTCTTGGCCGGTACGGACGCGCCCGAACCGAATGTCCCGCCGGGCTTCTCCTTGCACCAAGAGCTGGAATTATTGGTTGAATCTGGGCTATCGCCGGCAGCAGCCCTGCGAGCAGCCACCATGCAGAATGCGGCGGCCGTTCAGCAACAAGCTCATTTAGGCCAGATCACACCCGGTCGATTGGCCGACCTGGTCCTGCTGGAGAAAAACCCTTTGGAGGATATCCGCAACACTCGCTCCATCGTGTACGTCGTGCGCGGCGGACACGTCACGCGCCCCGAGGACTTGCTGCGGCTTGTGCCGACGAAGTAGCTCAGGACAGGTTTCACGCTGAGGCGCAGGGGGAACAGGCGGTATTGCCGCGTCTCTGCGTGAGACAACATGCGTCCGATGTCTAGCAGCTGGCCTGTTCAATTCTCGGGGAGTTGATGGCCGAGTTTTTCGCGCTTTGTGGCGAGATATTGGGCGTTGAATTCATTGGCGGCGGGGAGGATGGGTACTTGATCGACAACCATCAAATCGAATCCACCGTAAATGAACGCATCGGTTTTCTTGGGGTTGTTGGTAAGCAGACGGACGCGATCGAGTCCCAGATCCTTGAGGATTTGGATCCCGATACCGTAGTCGCGTATGTCCGCCTTGTGGCCCAGTGCCATGTTGGCCTCGACCGTGTCGAGCCCCTGGTCCTGTAGGGCGTAGGCCTTTAGTTTTTCGATCAGTCCAATACCGCGTCCTTCTTGGGGGAGGTAGACCAGGACTCCGGCACCGTCGCGGCTGATCATCTCCATGGCTAGTTGCAGTTGGTCGCCGCAATCGCAGCGCAGGGAGTTGAGCAGATCGCCGGTGAAGCACGACGAGTGGAGTCGCGCCAGGGGTGCGGCACAGCGAGTCAGGTCACCGAACACCAGGGCGAGCGGTTGTTGCGATTCGTACTGAACGCCGTAGGCGATGATGCGAAAGGGGCCGTATTTCGTGGGCAGGTCGGTCTCGGCCAATCGATAGACGAGTCGTTCGCTGCGTCGTCGGTAGCGGATCAGTTCTTCGACGGTAATCAGGGGCATGTTCCACTGTTCGGCCATGCGCATCAGTTCCGTGCGACTGGCTCGATCCCCCGTTTCGTTGAGGATTTCGCACAGTACGCCCCCCGGGCGCATGCCGGCCAGGCGCGCCAGATCCACTGAGGCCTCGGTATGTCCGGCTCGTCGCAGCACGCCCCCTTCCTTGGCGATGAGGGGGTCCACGTGCCCTGGACGCACGAAATCGGCGTGGGTGCTATTCGGGTCGATGAGCGCGCGTATGGTGCGGACTCGCTCGTCGGCCGTGATGCCCGTGTGGACGGTGTGGTGGTCGACGGTGACCGTAAAAGCGGTGCGGTGCGAATCGGGATGGCTCTCCACCATCAGCGGCAATTGCAACCGCTGAGCCGTCTCGGGGAGCAGGGCGATGCAGATGCGCCCTTTGCCGTGGATCAGCAGAAAGTTCAAGATCTCGGGGGTGATCGATTCGGCCGCGCAGATGAAGTCCCCCTCGTTCTCACGATCTTCGTCATCGAGCACAATGACGAGTTCGCCGCGACGCATCGCGGCCACCGCCTTCTCGACCGAGGCAAAGGTGTCGGACGGTGGCGTGTTGGCGAGTGGTGTTTCAGGGGGGGACATGGCGGTCTGCTCGTGGTCGGGGAGAATTGTCGTATTATAGGGTGTACCAAGTGGCCACCACAACCGAGGCGAGGAAAGGATATTGGGCATGTTGGACGCGGAAGAGTACATTGAACAGGCCCATTTCTTCGGCAAGTTGGCTGAGGCAATTGACGATAACCGGCCACTGCAAGACATCTTAACGACGCTCCGCGAGGAGGCGTTGGCCACGACGAAACTCCCCATGGCCATCGATTTCTTGCGATCAGAGTTGCTCCACGCGGGGGGGATCGGTGCGGGAGTGGATCGTCTTGGCCACTATTTCGCGCCGTTTCAGGGTTATGTGGTGCGGGAGGCGGAGCGTGATGAGGGCCGCTTCGATCTGCGTGTGGGGCTACGCATTCTCCAGCACCAGGCGGACTATCGGGCCCGCGGAGCGTCCACAGCCGGTCTGTTCATGTTCCAGCTGGAAGCCCTCTGTCGCAACCGCCTGAGCTACGACGCCGGCCTGGAGGCAGTGGCACAGGATCCGGCCTTCGATGATCGTTGGCGCGACTGGATTCGGGAAGTGCGGCGGCAAATCGGCCTGATCGACTTGGCCGATCTGATTTATCTGCGCAGTGAGTATCATGAGCAGCGCTTAGCCCAGCGGGGCGAGCGGCCGGCCGCGATGCCCGCGACGCTCTTCGGTGTGCGCGAGGGACGGATTGCCTGGGCCACCCGGGGCAAAGACCCGCTGCTCCTGTTCTCAGCCTTGCAGCGGCAATTGGGCTATCCGACCGTGCCGCGTACCGAGCCGGTCGATAGCACGACCCAGTTGATTCCTCAGCTGGTCCGACGGATCGAGCGGCTAGAAACCCGCCTCAAGCTGTTTGAGGACGAACAGCAGCAAGGCATCGACATCACCAAGTTCTACGGCCCCCCGGAGTCGGGTTGAGGTGCCCCGGCACCCGGCCGTCGCCTCGCCGCCGTTCACTCGCGGGGCCCCTCCCGGCTGAGGTCGGCAGTCCGAGCGGGGGGCGCGTCACGGGCACGCAGAAATTGCCATATTGCTCGGTTGCCGATCCTGGTATGGTTAAGGGGTACTGGCGGTCAAGGACTTTGGGCGAAGTGATGGAGTTAGACAAGCTGTGACGGCTTGTCTGGATGGTCCCGGGCTGATAGACCTGATAGAGATGGTCGGGGGAGCGAGATGGCCTTTGAACTGCACTTGGATACCGAAACAGTGGAGCACGTGCGGCCAGCGCCGGCGTTGATCGTGTCACCCGACGCTGAGCTTCTGGAAGTTATGAGCCTGATGCGCAGGGACCGTATGGGCTGCGTGTTGGTTTGCCGTGACGGCGTGCTGGAGGGTCTGTTTACGGAACGCGATGCCTTGGGGTTGATGGCGGTGACGGCGGATTGGGAGGTGAGCATTTCCCGCGTCATGACGCGAAATCCCGTCACGGTGTTGGTAAGTGATACGGTGGGCGCCGCGATCCAGAAGATGTCGCAGGGAGGCTATCGGCGATTGCCGGTTGTCGATAACCATCGTCGTGCCGTTGGTCTGTTGAAGGTCTCCACGATTCTGGATTACCTGGTTCAGCACTTTCCCGCGTTTGTTTACAACCTGCCCCCCAATCCCCACCATGCCATGCAGAGTCGCGAGGGAGCTTAATCGCGAAGAACCCGATCGTTCAACGTTCTTGGTGTCACTTTAAAGACTGGAAGTTTCGAATTCGCCGGAGCAGAGCAGAAAAGTTATGTCCACGACCACTGCGGGAGCAACCGCTTCGTCTACGTCACCAACTTCTAAGCCCGTAGTTACTCTGAAAGGGGCGACTGTTCGCTTCGCGGGGGACTCTGGGGACGGCATGCAATTGGCTGGCATGCAGATGACCAACACGTCGGCCTTGGCGGGAAACGATATCGCAACGTTTCCGGACTTTCCCGCCGAGATTCGCGCGCCGCGCGGCACGCTGGCGGGCGTCAGCGGCTACCAGCTGCATTTCTCCTCCACGGAGATTTTTACGCCCGGTGACGACCTGAATGCGCTCGTCGCAATGAACCCAGCGGCACTCCAGACCAACCTCAGCGACCTGCATGACGGCGGGCTGTTGGTGGTCAATCAGGAAGCGTTTGACGAAAAGGGCATGCGGCAGGCCGGCTACGCCCAGAATCCCCTGGAGGACGGCAGTCTGAGAAAGTATCAGCTGTTTACCGTCCCCATGACCTCCCTGACGCGCCGCTCCGTCGAGGGGCTCGGCCTCAGTCAGAAGGAAGCGGATCGCTGCCGAAATTTCTTGGCGATGGGACTGGTGTATTGGCTCTATGGTCGCAGCTTGGACCCGACCTTGCGATACATTGAGTCCAAGTTTGGCGGCAAACCCGACTTGGCGGAAGCTAACGTGCGGGCGCTGAAGGCCGGTTACAACTATGGTGAAACGACCGATGCGTTTGTCAGTAGCTATCAGGTGGATCGTGCCCGCCTGAAGCCCGGCCGCTATCGTAACATGACCGGCAATCAGGCTCTGGCGTGGGGATTGATGGCAGCCGCAAAGCTGAGTAACAAAGAAATGTTTCTCGGGTCGTATCCCATTACTCCGGCCAGCGATATCTTGCATGAGTTGAGTCGATACAAGAACTTTGGCGTACGCACGTTTCAGGCGGAAGACGAGATTGCGGCGATCACCGCCACGATCGGTGCCGCCTTTGGTGGCGCGATGTCACTCACCACTTCCAGCGGCCCTGGCATCGCGCTCAAAGGCGAAGGCATGGGGTTGGCCGTGATGCTGGAATTGCCGATGATCATCATCAATATTCAACGTGGTGGTCCGAGTACGGGACTCCCGACCAAGACGGAACAGTCCGATCTGTTCCAGGCCGTGTTCGGCCGCAATGGTGAATGTCCCATGCCCGTCATCGCGGCTCGCAGTCCCGCCGATTGCTTCGACTTGGCCCATGAGGCTTGGCGGATCGCGACCCGCTACATGACCCCCGTGATGTTGTTGTCCGATGGCTACATCGCGAACGGTTCGGAGCCTTGGTTGATCGCCGATGTCGACAAAATGCCGAAGATCCCGGTCTCGCATCCCGGACCACAGGAAGGGGACGAACCGTACTTGCCCTACGCCCGCGACGAACGGTTGGCCCGACCTTGGGGTATTCCCGGGACCCCCGGCCTGATGCATCGCATTGGCGGCTTGGAAAAACAGGATATCACGGGGAATGTGAGCTACGATCCGGCGAACCACCAGCACATGGTGAACCTGCGGGCTCGTAAGGTGGCCAACGTGGCCTTGGAACTCCCCCCCCAAGAAGTTTTTGGACCCGAGCGCGGATCGCTGCTGGTGCTCAGCTGGGGCGGGACCTATGGGGCTTGCCTCACGGCCGTGCAGGCCGCACAGGCCGAGGGTTTAACGGTGGCCCACGCCCACCTGCGTTACATGAATCCCTTCCCGCGCGATCTGGGCGACATCATGCGACGTTACGATCGCGTCTTGGTCCCGGAACTGAACTTGGGCCAATTGCGGCAGCTGATTCGCGCGGAGTACCTAGTTCCCGCCGTTGGACTCAATAAGGTCGAGGGCAAACCGTTTGCCGTATCGGAGGTGCTGGCCAAGATTCGCGAATTGGCCCCCGCGTCCAAGTCGTGAGTCCCAATCAGACAGATTTGAGATTTTTTTACCAGCATTTTTGCCACCCAGCAATAGAGCGAGACCCATGTCGACTGAATTGCCCGTACTGACCGCCAACGATTTTGCAAGTGACCAAGATGTCCGCTGGTGTCCTGGTTGCGGTGACTACTCCATTCTGGCTCAGATGAAAAAGATGCTGGCCACGCTGAGTATTCCGCGTGAGAAAATGGTGTTTGTGTCGGGCATTGGCTGTTCCAGCCGATTTCCTTACTACATGAATACCTATGGCATCCATAGCATCCATGGGCGAGCGCCAGCCGTGGCAACGGGGTTGAAGTCGGTGCGACCCGACCTGACCGTGTTTGTGATCACGGGGGATGGGGACGGGCTGAGCATCGGTGGCAATCACCTGATGCACACCATCCGTCGCAATTTGGACATCAACATTATTCTCTTTAATAATCGCATCTACGGCTTGACCAAGGGGCAATACTCCCCCACCTCTCCGAAGGGAAAAGTCACCAAGAGTACTCCCATGGGGGCTATCGACAATCCGCTCCATCCCCTTTCCATCGCCATCGGGTGCGAGGCAACGTTTGTGGCCCGTTCGATCGATGTTCATATCAAGCACTTGGAGATGGTGTTGCGGCGCGCTGCCGAACATCGAGGAACATCGTTTGTCGAGGTCTATCAGAACTGCAACGTCTTCAACGACGGCGCGTTCGACTATGCCACGGATCGCAAGATAAAAGATGATACGATCGTGGAAATTGAACACAACAAGCCCTTGATCTTCGGCAAGAACCGAGACAAGGGGATTCGCCTCAATGGACTGGAACCGGAAGTCGTCCAACTCGGAGGCGCCATCAAGGAAGACGACTTGCTGTTCCACAATGAGCTTGCGGAAGAGCCCAGCCTGGCTTACTTGCTCAGTCGCATGCGACACCCAGAGTTCCCCGAGCCCATGGGCGTGCTGCGCGCCGTTGATCGGCCGCGTTACGACGACGAGCTCAACAAACAAATCACGGTCGCACGCGAACAACGTGGTGATGGCGATATGAATGCCCTTTTCCGCTCCGGCGAAACATGGACGGTATCATGATTTGTCCTTATTGCACCTTCTCGAACATTGAAGGGGCGGACTACTGCGATCGGTGTGGGCAAGGGCTCTCCGATCTGCATCTTCCCTCCCCTTTGACTAAAGTTGAGCGGAGCTTATTGAAGGACCGAGTCGAGGTATTGGATCCCAAGAAACCGATCACCGTCCCCCCCGATATGCCCGTGAGCCAAGTGTTGCAATTGCTGGTCGAAAACGGAATCGGCTGCGTGATCGTGACGGACGCTGGACGCACGGTCGGCATTTTCAGCGAGCGCGACGCGCTCATCAAACTCAATACTGCCTGCGGCGACTTGGCCGACCAGCCCGTATCTCAGTTCATGACGGCCAACCCGCAAGTGCTCAATTCCGGTGCCAAGATCGTATTTGCCGTGCGCGCGATGAGCCAAGGCAGTTATCGGCATGTCCCCGTTGTCGATGAGACCAATCAACTCACGGGCATCGTCTCGGCACGCGATATTCTTCGTTACCTCACCGCTCGCATGCAGTGACAACCGCCTCGGGCTCCGAGGGGCAAAGCGCCGCCGTTTGCATAGCTCAGTTCATTGGACTGGGTATTGTGTCCATATTGGCGTGGTCGGGTCGACCTAGTATGCTAAAGAGGAGATATTTGTTGGGGATTACCGCTGCGGCGGCTGAGGTGCCGAGAGCGGTCCAGTCCAGGCCTAGGCGGGTCGTCCGGCCGTTGGTGGATTTGCCATGAGCCTCTGGAAAATTGCTTGGCGCAGCGTGCAACAGCGAGCGGTTGCATCGTCTCTCACCACCCTTTCACTGGCGCTGGGCGTGATGTTGGTGGTCATGGTCCTGCTCGTATTGGGGGCGATCACGGAATCCTTCCGTAGCAATGCCAGCCTCGGTTTCAACATGGTCGTCGGGGCTAAGGGGGGGTCGCTGCAGTTGGTCCTCAATTCGTTGTACTATCTCAGCCAGCCGGTAGAAAACATCCCCTACGAATTCTACGAAGAGTTCTTGCCGGCGGCACAGCGTGAGGATGCCAAGGATGGACGCTACGCTGTCTATACCAGCTTGGCCGTGCCGATTTGTATGGGGGACTATTTTGGCTCGTTTCGCGTCGTCGGCACGACCCCTCAGATGTTCGACAACTTTGTCTTCGACATGGAACGCGATCGCAAGTACGAGTTCGCGCAGGGGCGCAATCTGCAGGTTCATAGCAACGAATACGGGTATTTCGAGGCCGTGGTCGGGGCGACCGTTGCTCGGAAGAATCGGCTAAAGGTCGGTCAGGCAATCGCTCCCACGCATGGTGTTGCCGGAGAAAAACATGACGAATTTTATGTCGTCGGAATCTTGGCACCGACCGGTACGCCCTGTGACCGTGCGGTCTTCGTCAACATGGAAGGTTTCTTCCTACTGGACGGACACGCTAAGTCGGCGTTCCCCCCGATAACGGTTGCTGCGACCGAGCCCGTTGGCACGGTACTCAACCAGATGCTCGATCGCGGTGGTACCAGTTCGGCCATTGTCGTGGACCAGGGCCGAACCCTCGGGACGCTGGGCGTGCGTGATGGCCCACTTGAACCACGTGCAACGGCGGTCGATGGCGACATTGCCACACCCACACCCGAACGGCCGCAAGACCGGCGACAGTGGCTCCCCTTGCCCCGCGAGCAACGTGAAGTGACCGCCATTCTCTTGCGCACGGTGAATGGTGCCGTGGCTCCGGGCCTGCGCAAGACGATCAACAAGGGGCCTGTGGCTCAAGCCGCCTTGCCCATCGGCGAGATGTTTTCTCTGTTCGCAAACTTTGTGACGCCACTCAAGCTGGTGTTGTTGGGTTTGACCGCTACGATTTGCTTGGTCTCGGGTATCAGTATCTTGGTGAGCATATACAACTCCATGAATGAGCGGCGACATGATGTGGCCATCATGCGCGCCCTAGGCGCGGGGCGTTCCGCCGTCATGGCCATCGTGCTGCTGGAGTCCCTTATCCTGGCCATTGGCGGCGGAGTCGCTGGCTGGGCGGCGGGGCACTTGGCAGTGGGTGGTCTGGCACGCAACCTGATCGAGGACAATACAGGCGTGTCGATTGGTGTCACGGATCTGGCGCCGCCGCTCGACCTGAGTGTGCTTGCGGGGGATCACGGTCGTGGCTGGGAAAAGCTCCGTATTTCCAGCGAGGCCCTGCTGATTCCATTGTTGATGCTCTTGGCGATCTTGGTGGGCATGCTGCCCGCCGTCGCGGCCTACCGCACCGACGTGGCACAAACGCTGAGTTCATCGCCGTAGAAACCCGCTAAAATGACAGGATGAACGCAGGATTGACAAAGTGAAACCTCGCAACGTGCCTCAACCCGGGGAGATATGCAATATGTCACATAGCGTTTGCATCGGCCGCTTTTCCGTCATTGCCCTCGTGGTGGCCGTCTTGCCGTGGCAAGCGGCCCCGGCTGTGGCCTTCTGCCCGTTTTGCAGTGCTCCCCAACAGACCTTTGCGGAGGAAATGGAGGCCATGGATGCCGTGGCGCTGGCTCGCATGACCGCACGCCCTAAGCCTGCGGAAGGCAGCGACGGCTCCCCCGATCAGATTGAGAAGTCCACGTTCGAGGTTGTGCGAGTGCTTCGGGGCGACGAATGGCTCAAGCCCGGCATGTCGATTGAGACGTTGTACTTTGGGGATGAGGACAAAGACGCCCTGTTCTTTCTGACCGCGACCGATCCCCCCGAGTTGATGTGGGCCAGTCCACTACGCCTGTCCGAGCGGGCGCATGACTACCTGCTGCGAGTGCGCGAACTGCCCAAGTCGCCCGAGCGTCTGGCATTTTTTCTGGGGCACCTGGAAGACAAGGACGAGATGCTGGCGCGAGATGCCTACGATGAATTCGCGCGTGCCCCCTACTCCGATGTTGTGGCGCTCAAGGAGAAGATGAACCACGATCAGCTGGTGGCCTGGATCCACAACGCGGAAGTGCCCGTATCACGGCGACGGCTCTATCTCACAATGCTCGGCATTTGTGGTACCCCGGCGGACACCCCGTTCTTAGACGAAATGCTGAGGTCCAAGGATCCTGAGCGCAAAGCGGCCTTGGATGCAGTGATCGGGTGCTACTTGGCATTGCGAGGAGATGAGGGGATTGCCACGATCGACGAATTATTCTTGAAGAATCCGGATGCAGAATATTCCGACACCTGGTCGGCCATCCTGGCCCTACGCATCCTCGGCGCGGAGACAACCGTGATTCCGCGCGAGCGGATTGTGGAGTCGCTCCGCCTGTTACTGGACCGTCCGCAACTGGCCGATTTGGTCATCCCCGATCTGGCTCGGTTTGAGGATTGGACGGTGATACCCAAACTCATCGAGCTCTTCAAGTCCGCCGACGCGACGAACCAGTGGGTGCGTGTCCCTGTGATCAATTTTTTTCGCGCCTGTCCACTTCCCGAGGCACGGCAGGCCATCGACGAACTCGCCCAACTCGATCCTGATGCGGTCAAGCGGGCCCAGATTTTCCCCATATTCACCGGGGATGGCACCGGGAAGCCGGCCCCAGCACCCGCTCCAAAAGACCCGTCAGATTCAGATCCAGCGGGTGACCATGGGGAAGCGCACGATGAAGACACCGACACGAGTCAGCCGATCGCATCCACGCCACCTGTCGACTCGGCTGCCGATGGGGGTTCACCACTTGAGCCAAGTGGGCTAGAGACGACAGCGCCGGATGCGGCCTCCCAATCGGCGACCAAGCCTGCGGTAGACGCATGGACGAGCGACGTCGACAAAACGGATTCTGGCGCAGCACCCGAGGCCGTTGATGCGGCCTCCCCGGGGCTGGCCAGGCCCTGGCTGTGGGGCGTGCCCATCGCCTTGGGGGCCGTGTTGGCCTTTGTGATGCAGGCCATCTTGCGCGGCTCACGATCGGCCCACAAAGGATTGCCAACATGACGCGCGCACTCGGGCAAAATTCGGCCGATTTGCGATACTATCGCGCTGTCAGTGGCTTAGCGGTGGCCTCGCTGGGCGTCGGCATCTTCTCGCTTCCGGCATTGTTGTTTGCGGGCTGGTTGCCCGTCCCTTTTTTCGGCATCGTGTTGTCCGTCATCGCCCTGATCCGACTGCGGCGTCGGCCAGACGAGTTGGTAGGCAGCGGACTGGCCAGTGCCGGTTTGATTTTGGCGGGGAGTGCTTTTGGGCTGGGGGCCTTGATTGCTGTGACGGGCTACTGGCTCGAGGTCCCTGAAGGCTACGCGCGCATCCACTACACACAACTTCAGCCTGATCCAGCGCATGAGGAGAAACTACCGGTCCCGCAACGTGCCCTGGAACTAGATGGCCAGCGGGTATTTCTCAAGGGTTACATTTATCCGGACAATCGGGGAGCTGATCTGTCTCAATTCATCATGGTTCCGGATATGGGCACCTGTTGTTTTGGCGGCCAACCGAAACTGACGGACATGGTTGAGGTGACCCTCAAAGATCCGTTGCGCGCCCGCTATAGTTTTCACCCGCAGGGCGTGGCGGGAGTGCTGCGGGTGGACACACGTTTGAAGCCCATCAGTGGGTTGCAGGGTGTGTACTATCGCTTGGAAGCCGATTTTCTGAATGGAGCGGCGGCCCAATCGGTAACGCGGGATCCGGAGCTGGCGAATCCCTCAACCAAACTACCGGACGCTTCCCCGGCAACCAACGACGTGGCCCCATCACCTCCGGCAGGTGATGCCTCCGCGCCCCGCAGCCGATCCGCCCCACCGGCCTTGGTCGTGAAAAAGACGGCGCGTGAAGCATTGCCTGATCGACCCCGTCCGCGTCGCGTGTCGGGGGGCGTTCGCGACATCAGCTTTGACGACCTGGAATTCAAGATCGAAAAGGATCAGGCGTTTGAGCGGAGCATGCTAACGCCAGGCATCGAGGAACTGGATGGTGAACGAGTCGTCTTGCGTGGCTTTGTGCTCGATTCATCGGTCTTTCAAACATCCGGGATCAAACAATTCATGTTGGTGCGCGACAATCAACAGTGCTGTTTCGGACCAGGCGCGTATCTTTATCACAATGTGCAAGTGGAGATGGAAGAGGGGCAGACGGCTGAGTTCAGCATTCGTCCCGTCCTGGTAAGTGGCACGTTCTCCATCAAGCCCTTGATATTTCCTGATGGAAAGTGTTACTCGGTGTATCATATTCGCGCCCAAAGCGTACGTCATTAGCATGGCGATGGATCGCTCAAGATAGAGAAACTGAAAACGACATGACGAATCGACTAGTTGACGAGACGAGTCCCTATCTGTTGCAGCACGCACACAACCCGGTGCATTGGTATCCCTGGGGTCCCGAAGCGCATGCCTCGGCTCGGCAGCAAGACAAGCCCATATTCCTGTCGATTGGCTATTCGGCCTGCCACTGGTGCCATGTGATGGAACGCGAGAGTTTCGAGAATCCAACGCTCGCGGCGCTGTTGAACGAGCACTTTGTCTGCATCAAGGTGGATCGCGAAGAACGCCCCGACTTGGATCAGATCTACATGCAGGCCGTGCAGATGATGACAGGGCACGGCGGTTGGCCGATGTCGGTTTTCTTAACACCGGATCACAAACCATTCTTTGGTGGCACGTATTGGCCCCCCCAGGCGCGCGGGGGGATGCCCGGTTTCGGTGACGTCCTCACGGGGGTAGCCGATGCATGGCGCAATCGGCGCTCACAGGCATTGAATCAGGCGGATCAACTAACCGCTCATTTGGTCAATGTGGGGCGCCCCGAGAAGGGAGAAGTGGCGTCTCCTGAAGAGCTGTTGCACAGTGCGACCGCAAAAATGGAGCAATCGTTTGACTTCGCGCACGGAGGATTCGGCGGTGCTCCCAAGTTTCCACACGCCATGAACCTTCAGCTGCTGATGCGCAATTGGTTTCGTTGGCGTCGGCAGGGCGTCCTCGACATGGTAACCATGAACCTCGACAAGATGGCGCACGGAGGCATCTACGACCATTTGGGGGGCGGATTCGCCCGATACACCGTCGACGAGCGATGGCTGGTCCCTCATTTTGAAAAAATGCTGTACGACAACAGTCTGCTGGCGAGGGCGTACGTCGAAGCATTTCAGGTCACTGGGAACGTGGAATATCGACGCGTGGCGTGCGAAACGCTGGATTATGTCTTGCGAGATATGACCGATACGGCCGGAGGGTTTTATAGCGCGGAGGATGCGGATAGTGAAGGGGAAGAAGGAAAGTTCTACGTGTGGAGTCTGGACGAAGTGCGGCAGGTACTGGGGCCCGAGCGGTCGGATCGGTTTTGCTACGTCTTTGACGTCACCGAAGGGGGTAACTTCGAAGGCCACAATATTCTTAATCTGCCCAAGACGTTGCCGCAATGCGCGGCGATTCGCGGCTGGGATCTGGCCGAACTGCAACAGGAACTGGCCACGGATCGCGCAAACCTTCTGGCCGCACGCAGTCAACGCGTGCGCCCGGCACGTGATGACAAGATCTTGGTCAGTTGGAATGGATTGATGATTGACGCCTTGGCGTACGCGGGATCTGTGTTCGGAGAATCACGTTATGTGGACGCTGCCGAGCGGGCCGCACGCTTTTTGTGGGACCATTTTCGGCAACAAGAGGGTCGGCTGCTGCACGTCTGGTGCAAGGGGCAAGCCCGTTATCAAGCCTACTTGGACGGCTATGCTTGCTTGACCAATGCGTTGGTAACGCTCTACGAAGCAACATTCAACGAATCCTGGATCGACCACGCCGTGTCGCTGGCCGATCAAATGATGCGCCACTTCCGCGATCGTGACTCGGAAGGATTCTTCTATACGGCGGATGATCATGAAGCTTTGATCACACGCACCCACGATCTGCATGATAGCTCCGTCCCCAGCGCGACGGCGACGGCCATCACGGCCCTATTGCGGCTGGGCCACCTGTGTGGGCGAGCGGATTACCTGCACGCGGCGCGAGGCGCGCTGGATGCCGCCACAAAAGTCATGGAGCAAGCCCCCACGGCCACGGCTCAGCTCCTGATGGCTCTCGACATGCAGTGGGGCCCCTTCTACGAAATTGTGATGCTCGGGAACCGTGAACATCCGGACGTGCGGGGAGTTCTCTCCGATTTGCGCCGTCGCTACATGCCCCATCATGTGCTGGCCGCCCGCGATTCCGAAGACATACCGGATGGGTCCATTGAAATCGATCCGATCTTTACCGGCAAACACGCCACGGAGGCCATGCCCACGGTTTATGCCTGCCAAGATTTCACGTGCGGCGTGCCGCAACGCGGCCCACACCAGGTCGCCAATCTGTGGCAGAAGCTCACCGAACCCACTCCCCACCCCGGCCTGCGCTAAATCGTCGTGCGCGAATCCGGAATCGATTTGTGGTCATCGGGTGTGGCGTTCGCGGCGGGGACGGACAGAGGCTTTACCGAAGCACGCACGTCGGGGATCCGCAGCGACGGGACTTGTTCGCAGCGAGCGAGTAACTGCGACAACTGCTCTTGTTGCTCATGCGCCATGAGAATCAATCGCTGCATGACGCTAATCTTGGTTTCCAATTCGCCGCTCACGTCGCGCGTCATGTCATGCATGCGAACTTCCCAACGCATGATGGCGTCCTCCAATTCCATCTTGCGACGATGGACCTCGGACGCAATCGACGGACTACCGTGGGGTGGCTCGATGGACGCGTCGGCCTCTGGCCGACGTCGCGACCAGGTATGAGGGCCTCGTCGCATGAGCGCCCAGCAGAGCAGGCCAATGCCACTCGCCAACATCAGATTCGGCCAGACATCGTACAGTCCCGGTAGCATGAAGCTTTGCACTCCGCATTGTCAATCGCGTGCCCGTGACACAAAGGCGTCGCGGGCAGCCTGGTAGACCTCTGGTATTGGCACTTGATGCGCGGTCGCGATACCGCGGCACGCCTCGTACTCCGGCGAGAACCGTTCGCTTCCGGACACGCACACCACCTTGCCGGGGACACTACCCCAGGGTGTCTGCACCGAGCGGGACTCGCGAGGCAGCTTCCGGCGGGTCGCCACGGTGCTGCGAACGCCCAAGGACGTCGTTTCGCGGAAAAGGATGGACTCGAATCGGTCACGCTGACCAACCTCGCAGAGCACCGTGAGCAGCACTCCGGGGCGATTTTTCTTCATGGCGATCGGGAGCCAATAGACATCCAGCGCCCCGGCAGCCATTAGTTGCTCGCAACAATGACCGATCCACTCGCCATTGGTGTCGTCCAAGTTGGTTTCCAGAACACAAATTTGATCGGCAAGGGCGGAATGCTCCTCGCCCAGCAACAACCGCAATAAATTGCTTTGCTCTGCGAAATCGCGATCTCCGGCGCCGCAACCAATCTTCTCGACCGTCATGGCCGGGACGGGACCAAAACGCTGAGCAAGTGTGCCGACGATCGCGGCCCCAGTGGGCGTGGTCAACTCCGAGGTAACCACCGAATCCGCCAAGGGTATCCCCTTCAGCAACTCAGCAGTTGCAGGAGCGGGTACACTCGTGCGGCCATGCGCAATCTCGATGGTTCCGGATCCGGTGGGTATGGGGGAACAAACGCACGTATCGACTGCCAGTAAATCCCAGCCGATGGCTGTTCCCACGATATCGGCAATCGAATCGACCGCCCCCACTTCATGGAAGTGCACCTTGCGGATTGTGGTGCCGTGGACATGGGCTTCCGCCTCGGCCAGTCGGGCGAAGATGCGAGTGGCGATGTCTTGTTGCCGTGGATTCAGCCGACTGCGGTCAATCATCTCCTGGATGTGGTGCAGGTGACGGTGCGCATGCTCGGGCTCGTGTCGGACATGCACCTTAGTCCCACGAAATCCCTTGCGTTTCACTTCCTCGATCTCAAGTCGGCAGGAAGGAAGCCCCAGCGAATCGATGCCGTCCTGGAGGGCCTCGAGCGGCGCTCCGACATCGACCAGCGCGCCCAACATCATGTCACCGCTGATACCGCTAGCACAATCGAGGTAGGCAATTTTCATCATTCTTTCCCGCAGGCGGTCGTACAAGCCTCGTCGCGTGTGGGGCGCGGGGCTAGGCACCGCCGCTCAGCCGGGCTCCGCCAGCCGCCTGCGGCGATTCTGACACCCCTGTCACAGGCTCGCAAGGCCACTTGCCCCGCACCGCAGGGCCACGCCATTCGCCCCGTTGCCGTTGACCTGTCTCCTGAATCGCGATAAAACCGGCCGATTCCAGGCTGGAGTTGCCCCATGACCACAAATTCGGAATCCGTTCCTTCATCCATTGGCGGATCCCGCGACGTTGCTCCCCAGGAGCTGTTGCCGGCCCACATGCGCGTGCTCTTCATTCACACGCACCGTGAGCTGGCTGACCACCTAACAGCCGCTCTGGCGTGCGATCGCGCGTCGCAGGTACATGTGTACGAGGCTCTAGGCGTTGCGAGTGGCCTCAATCGTCTGCGGCGCGATGCGTTCGATGTGGTCTTGATCAGCCACGAGCCGCCGGCCCTGAATGCGCTCGATGTGCTGGACGCCGTTAAGGCTGGTGGGGCTAGCGACCTGCCGGTGATCGTCCTGGGATTGGCGGACGAGGCCGACCTGGGACCCTGGTGCTACGAGGCCGGGGCGGATGCCTATGTGACCGCGCCAGCCACCTCCGTGCGATCTTTCTTGTGGACCGTGGCACGCGTCATGCAACACGCGCGACTGTCGGTCGAGAACCGACGCTTGACTCAATTGATACAACAGCGGCAAGAACGCGACCGCGAAGAAGCTGGCCAGTATCTCTATCAGTTGGAGTCCATCGGTTGCAGCATGAACCCGCCGGATGCCATACCAGCGCCGCTCCAGTCCCGGTACCGCGAATTGATGCGGGCCCATGTCGTGATGGGTAGTGGGCTGATGGGTGACGAAGTAGGCGTCTTGGCCGACTTGTTGGCATTGGCCGAAATTCCACCACGCGACTTCCTGCGGCTGCACGGCACCACATTGGAAGAGCTGATCGCCGATCTGGGGAGCCGCAGCGCCCGTCACATCATGCATCGCGCCGGCCTCCTGGCGTTAGATGTCGGCGCACGAATGGCGGAACGTTTTCAACAAACGCACCGGTAGAGGGGTCCCAGCCAGCGAAAATCCTGCGACACCGGCAACGCCTAATCCCCCACTATTTTCGCCCGACGGAGCCCCGCCGTCCCCTCCGACGGGCCAGAATCTCCTGAAAATCTACCGGCGGATCGCTGCGGGACCAGACCGTGCCGGGCGACGGGCGGAAATCGCGGTTACCCGGTTTGGGGAAAAGAGTTAGAATCAAGGGTTGATGGAAGCCGTTTGTGGTGCGCCGTTTGGAAGTCGTCGGCTGCTGGTGACAAGTGGGTGACCAGCCAAAGGGGGTAGTGTGCGTATGTTTCAGACATTTCAACAAACCGATCGAGGTCCACTCTGTGCAATGCGGCATTGGGTTGTGGGCAGTATCTTGACGGGCAGTATCTTGACGAGCAGTGTTTTGACGGGCGGTATCTTGACGCTGAGTGGCCTGTCTTCGGCCGTCCGGGCGGACGAGACTGAGACGCCAACTGCCGTCGATGTGGACAACCCGGGCATTGAGCACCTGGACCAGGCGACCGATCTTAAGTTGAATGCGGAGAGCATGACCGACCTGGAGAAGGTCGTGACGCACTGCGAGCAAGCTCTGGCGAAGGGCTTGAATGCCGAGAACGCTGCCTTTGCTCGGCAGCTCATGTCGGCAACTCTCTACGAACATGCGGCGCGAATTGGGGAGGTGATCTTCGACAAAAATCCTCCCGATCGTCGCTGGCATCTGCTGCGTCAGTTCGCGCTACGTGATCTGAATAAGGCATTGGAAATCTCCCCCGACAGCGCCGAGGTTCATCTGTTAGTCGCCCGCTTGGAGGCACTGCCAGGTGGGGATCGCGGCAAGGGGCGTGCCTCCGCCGATCGGGCGGTAGCGTTGCTGGCCGACAACAAGTTGGAACTCTCCGCGGCCCTCGTGCAGCGGGGAAGTTATCAGGAAGACGCCGAACAACGCATGGCGGACTACTCGCAGGCGATTAAGCTGGATCCCAACAACGAAGATGCCTTGCGGGCACGCGGTCTGTTGCGACTGGAGCAAACGGATAACGCCGGTGCAGCCGACGATTTGCTTCACCTACTGGAAAAGAGTGACAAGGATGTGTTGGCCCTCCAGGCCGTAGCGGAGGCCTTGGCCAATCAACAGAAGTTCGAAGATGCCTTGGGATTTCTCCAAAAGGCACAGGATGCAAACCCCACTTCCCCGGTACCGCATCTGCTGCGAGCTCGGATCCACCTAGTGCAGAAACAGACCGATGCGGCCAAAGCCGATCTGGATGAAGCCCTCAAGATACAACCCCAAAACGAAATTGCTCTGATGTTTCGCGCCCGCCTGAACCTGGAAACCGGCAAGTTCGAGGATGCCCGGCACGACGTGGACCAGGTGCTGGAGTTGACGCCAGGACACCCACAAGCCTTGCTGCTGCACAGCGTGGTCATGTCGGCAACCGATCAATTTGATCTGGCGGTGCGTGACCTGCAACATTTGTTGCGGCTCGATCCCAAGAATGTCCCACTGCGGCTGCAGCTGGCTGCGATGCATTCTCGCTCGAAACAGCCAAAATTAGCCATTGAGGTGCTGAACGAAGTTCTCAAAGAAGATCCGCAACAATTCGATGCGCTAGTCGGTAGGGCAGACGCCAACCTGACGATGGGGCAACATCGCGAGGCCATCGGCGATTACGATCAAGCACTGCAGATCAAGCCCAAGGATACGACCGTGCTCAATAACCTGGCCTGGATCCTGGCGACGTCGCCGGACGACGGCGTGCGCGACGGGAAACGGTCCATTGATCTGGGCCGCTTGGCTTGCGAGGAAACCAAGTTCGAAAAGCCCCATATCCTCAGTACGTACGCGGCTGGATTTGCCGAGATCGGCGACTTTGAAGCAGCGGTCAAGTGGTCCACCGAGGCCGTGACAAAAGGCGAGCTTGAACTGGCCCAAATCACCGACGAAGCCGACAAGAAACATTTGGCCGAACAGCTCCAGCAATTGCAAAACGAATTGGACAGCTACAAACAGACCAAACCGTGGCGTGAAGCGTTGAAGTCTGAAGAGGCAGCCGACCGCGATGCAACACAGGTGGACGATCTGGAGCCGCAGTCGGACAAGGAAGCCAAGCCCGATACCGATTCGAAGGAAGTTGCTCCCGAAGAGGATAATGCCACCTAGCAGGGGGTCACCCATCACGGTGTCACCCATCGCATCAGCCGCCAGTACCCCACGTCAACGAAGGAAACGCTCGCGATGGATATTCAATCGCCCGACCAGTTGATACACATGAAATGCAAGCCCTGCGAAGGTGGCGTGGAGCCCTGTTCGTTGGACGAAGCACGCCGTCAACTGGCGACACTCTCCGGATGGTACCTGACACATGACGGCCAACGTATTCGCAAGGATTGGCGAGTGAAGAACTTCATGGTGGGGATGAAGTTCTTTGAGGCCGTGGCAGCGATTGCCGAGGACGACGGACATCACCCCGATCTGCATTTGGAAGCCTATCGCAACGTGTCCATTGAGTTGTGGACCCATGCCATAGGGGGCCTCTCTGAGAATGACTTCATTCTCGCCGCCAAAATTGATCAGCTGCCACTGTCGTGAACGGTGCTGGACCGTTGTGGGCGACCTGCGCCATGCGAGGGAAGGGATCTTTGGCACGCAGAGACGCAGAGACGCTGAGGAGAGAGATGCCGGGGGGGGAGACGTGGTGGAGCGTGGCCACGCTACGTCATCGCGAGGCAGCCCATCAGACGCATTAGAAATGGCGGGCAACTTCTAGGAGGGTGCGGACGTAGAGTCCGGTCGCGCCGGCATCCAGCCAAGGTTTCGGTTTTTCCTGAAAGGCGGGGCCGGCAATATCGAGATGGGTCCAGGGACAGGAGCCGACAAAGACTTCCAGGAACTTTGCTGCGGTGATGGCCCCTCCCCAGCGTCCTTGTCCGATATTTTTGATATCAGCGACCTCGCTCTTAATTTGCTCGGCATACTCGGGGAACATGGGCAATTGCCACAGCGGCTCGCCGCAGGCGCTTGCCGCGCGCAGGATCTGGTCGCACCACGCTTGGTTATTGGTCATGGCTCCAGCGACGTCATTGCCCAACGCCACGACGCATGCGCCGGTAAGAGTCGCCAGATCGATCATGGCGGCCGGC
>SXGT01192330.1_pt1 | contig 20670 bp, 16 predicted proteins | sample 3176221 | NCBI WGS metagenome assembly SXGT01 (sample SAMN11356862, study PRJNA531348) | freshwater metagenome | isolation source: freshwater sample F1-120 | place: China: Fuxian Lake, Yuxi | collected 2017-12-25
GCTCCTGGAGGTTGTGCCCCTCCCCCGGGATGTACGAGGTGACTTCCATGCCGTTGGTGAGGCGGACCCGGCAGACCTTGCGAAGGGCCGAGTTCGGCATCTTCGGCGACGTCGTATAGACGCGGACGCACACGCCACGCTTCTGCGGGCAGCTCTTGAGGGCCGGAGAAGCCGTCTTCCAACGGGCAGCCTCTCGGCCGTTGTTGATGAGCTGATTGATCGTCGGCATTTCGGTCTCGTCTCGTCTTGAGGATTCAGCAGGGAGGAAGCACCCCGGGAGACAGGGGACTTACACCCTGCCCGTAGGAGGGCGGCACTCTACACACCTCGAAAAACGTGTCAAGCGTCGGCGAGTGAACCGGAGCCTTCAACGGTAGGGAAAGCGCGATCGGGGCCGTGGGCTCGGGCCCGGTGGAGCCTGGCGCAGCGCTCGCGGTGAACGACGCCCTCGCACTCGGCGCAGGCAGCGCCCACCGCCTCCGCCACCAGCTTCCCGTGGCACTACCACGACGGTGGCCACCCCCCACACGGACCGAGAGGCTCACGGACCCTCCCCCACGCCAGGCAGCGTCAGGCCTGACGGAGCAGCAGGAACACCACGATCCCCAGCACGATACGGTAGTAGCCAAAGGGCTCGAGCCCGTGCTTCTGGAGGTACTTGATAAAACCGGCAATCACGATCCACGCCACGAAGAAGCTTACCAGGAGCCCGAGCGCGATGCTCCCCGCGCCGATGCCCGAGGCCAGGACGTGCCTCGACTTGATGGCCTCGTAGACGCAGGCGGCTCCCAGGGTGGGCAGGCCCAGGAGGAAGGAGAACTCGGCGGCCGTGGCAGTCGAGAGGCCGGTGAGCTGCCCCGCCACGATGGTGCACATGGAGCGCGACGAGCCGGGCCACATGGAGACGCACTGCCCCAGGCCGATGAGAAGCGCCCGCCTGGGCGTCACGTGCTCGAGGCCGACCAGGCCCTCGACCTTCTTGGCCTTGCGGATCCGCTCGATGACGATCATGACCACACCACCCACCACCAGCGCGAAGGCGACCGGCAGGGGCCCGAACAGGAGGGCCTTGATCTTCTTGTGGAGCAGGAGCCCCAGGATGGCTGTTGGCATGAAGCCCACCACCAGCGCAGCGAGCAGCGAGACGCTCTCCTTCTTTCGCGAGAAGAGCCCCACGAAGCGCAGGAAGAGCAGCCTGCGGTAGTGCACGACCACCGCCAGGATGGCCCCGAACTGGATCACCACGTCGAAGGAGTCCTCGGCCGCGCCGGACGAGGCGAAGATCTCGAGCGCCGGGAAATGCCGGGCCGCCAGCTGGGCGACGTGGGGGACCAGGATCAGGTGTCCGGTGGAGGACACGGGGAGGTACTCGGTGAGGCCTTCCACGACGCCGAGGAGCGCTGCTTTCGCCCAGTGCATGATGCCCCAGAGGTAGCATGATCGGCGATCACGAGGCCGAGCGAAGGAGGTCGGCTTATTTGGGCTCCCACACCGGAGAGACGAGCCCCGTGGTCAACGGAAGCGCGCCCCCTGGAACGTGGACGTAGATCCGCCCCGCGGCGCCTCCGCCTCCGCCGGTGCGCACGCCGGTCGTGGGCGTCGGCGCGTTCAAGGCCGCCCCGATCCCTGGCTCGTGGTCAACGGCGGCGTCGCCCGGCAGGGTCGGCTCTCCCGAGTCGATGGAGCCGCCGCTCCCGCTTCCCTGGTTGCCCCCTCCGCAACCCCCGTTGGCCGTCAGCTGCCCGGTCAGCATAAAGCTCTCTCGAGCGCCGACGACCAGCATGCCGCCCGCGCCTCCCCCGCCGGCCCCCTTGGTCCCTCCGCCAGGGCACGACCTGAGACCGCCCCCTCCCGAGGCGCTCACAGTCCCGGAGATCTGGAGATCGCGAGCAAAGAGCTCGAGACCCCCTCCTCCCCCTCCCCCCAGCCCGCAGCCCCCTGCGTCAAAGCCGCCGCCGCTCCCTCCGGCCCCGCCGCCGCGCAGGAGGAGCCCCGGAATCATCGAGCCCCCGTCGTTCTGGGTGGCGCCGTTGACCCCGCCGGCGGCGCCCACCGTGCCGTTTCCCCCCCCTCCTCCCCCGCTCTGGTCCGCCACCATCGGACCGGCTGCACCGACTCCGGGTCCTGGCGCGACAACTCCTCCTGGCCCCCGGAGCGCCCCGCTGGCGTTGGCCAGCACCGCGCCGTCGATCACCAGGGTGTCTCCCGCAACGACGACGAGCGGTAAATCGCCCTTGACGGTCAGGGTCTGGCCCACCTCGACCCTGAGCTTCCCCACCGACAGCACCATGACGCCCCTGGACATGTCGGCGACGAACAGGCGACTGTCGACCGGGAAGGCGACGGCGTCGATCCTGATCGAAGGCGGGCCGCCCGACCTCCCCGTATCGATCTCGATCTTGCCGTTGGCGAGCGGGCTCACAAGCTCGATCGTGGAGTCGAAGGTGTAGGTGCAGTCCTTGGCTGACCAGGGCCCGAACGGGGGGCCGCCGTCGCAGGAGAAGGCCGCGTCGACGTCGGGCTCCGCGTCCACGGCGCCGTCGCGCGGCGGAGGGCTCACGTCCCGGCCCTCTCCATCCCTGGGGACCGACGTGTCGGGGAGGCCGGAAACGGAGGCGTCAGGGTTGTCGACGGTAAGATCGAGGCCGCAGCCAATGGCTACGACCACCGCGACCACGGGCGCGGCAAGAAGCCAGGGACGTCGCATGGTGCCATGGTACACCGTTCTCGAGCCGATGGCCCTCCCAACGCCGATCGACGAGAGTCCCGAGAGCGTCCGCCGCGCCCTCGAGCCGCTCCGCAACGACGTGACCATCGCCCTCGAGAGCCTGGGGAACGGCTTCGCGGCCGGCGCCATCGTCCGGGTCGCCCACAGCTTCCTGGTTCGCGAGATCGTCCTCGTGGGGGACGAGCCCCACTACGCCAAGGCCTCGATGGGTATGGAGAAGTACGAGTCCGTCGTCAGGATTGCGGACGCGGCGGCCTTCGCCGCTCACTCGGCGGGGCGGCCGGTCTTCGCGATCGAGAGGGACTCCGCCCGCCGCAGCCTCTACGATCCTGCGCCCTTCCCGCCCGGGGTCGTCTTCCTCTTCGGCAGCGAGCGCTTCGGGCTCTCCGGGGAGCTGCTCTCCCTCGCGGACGAGATCGTGGGTATTCCCATGTACGGGGTGAACCACTCCTTCCCCGTGGCGGTCGCCGCCGGCATGGTGCTCGGCGAGTGGTCTCGTCGCCGCTACTGTCCTGGAACCTGCCTCTGAGAGGCAATCCCTTCCGAACTTTTCGCCCTTCGCCGAGGGGGGAGTGGCTCGATTCACGGGGAGCAGGCGAGGAGGGTTTTGTAGATTTGGTGACCGAGGCCTCGGTGCGCTATGGAGGGTCCGTCATGCGCCCCGCGTCTGCCGCGTCCATCGCCGCCCTGCCCCTCTTGCTCCTGCTCTCGTCGCCCTCGTCGTGCAGCTCGAAAGCAGGGGCCAACCCGGACGCCTCGTCCACTCCCAACGCGGCGGCCATGCCCGACGACACCCCCGACGCCGCGCCTCCGCCTCCGCCTCCGGTGGAGCTGGGGCGCCATTCGGTCGCGGTCATGGACACCCGGAAGATCGTGCCGAGCCCGGGGCTACCTCCCGAGGCGCCCTCGGGCAACTCCAACAACAACCTCGACGTCGTCCGCTACGACGGCACGGTGGTCTTGGCATTCCGAACATCGAAGGATCACTACGCCTCGTCCGAGGCCAAGCTCTACGTGGTCAGCAGCACCGACGAGACGAACTGGCGCTTCGAGGCCAGGTTCACCACCGGCGAGGGCGATCTGAGGGAGCCTCGCTTCCTGGTGCTCGGGGGCGAGCTCTTCTTCTACGCGGCGCGCCTGGGCTCCGATCCGCTGAAGTTCCAGCCCAAAGGGATCTCCTGGGCCAAGCGCAGGACCGACGGCACCTGGACCGAGCTCGCGGATCTGGGAAAACCCGGCGCGATCGCGTGGCGAACCCGCAACGAGCGGGGGACGCCTTATATGCTCGCGTACCTTGGCGGTGAGCACATCTACGATTTCACCGGTAAACCTCTCACCGTGGAGCTCCTCACGACCAGGGACGGGGTCTCCTGGACCGCGCTTCCGGGCAAGCAAACCGTGGTCTCCCGCGGCGGAGGGAGCGAGACCGACGTGGCGATCGACGACGAGGGCGTCCTCCACGCGATCGTCCGCAACGAGGCCGGTGACGAGACGGGCTTCGGCTCCAAGATCTGCCGGGCGCCTGCCTCCGACCTCACGGCCTGGACCTGCAAGCACGATCCGCGAAAATACGACTCTCCTCTGCTCTTCAGGCACGATGGCGAGATTTACCTCCTGGGCCGGCGCAACGTCACCGAGACAGGCCACTTCGATCTGGGCCTCCCCGGCGCCGACGTGCCTGCGCTCGCGCTCCGCTACCAGCTCGACTACCGGGGCAAGCCCAAGCGCTGCTCTCTGTGGCGCCTCGTGAAGGGCGAAAATCGCATCGCCTACGTGCTCGATCTCCCCTCTCGAGGGGACACCTGCTTCCCTGGCCACATCGAGGGTGCGGCCCCTGGCGAGCACATCGTCTACAACTACAGCTCGGACGTGGACTCCAGGGAAGAGCCGACCTGGGGCCAGGGCCAGATAGGCCCCACATTCATCTATCGCCACGTCCTGCGCTTCACCCCTCGTTGAGGAGCCCGGGGGACCGGCCTCGCTGCCGCGCCGTGGGTCGATCTGCGACGGGTGGGGCTTGCCGAGGGAGCAAGGGCATAGAAGCATGGGGCCATGCACCCCACACAGAACGCGAAGGTCATCCTCCGGCACTGCGACAGCTACGATCCCGAGCGCATACGCGCGATCGTACGTGAAGGCATGAGCGAGCTGGGGCTGCGGCCCCGGGGGCGGACGCTCCTCAAGCCCAACGTGGTGGCGAGCGGCCCCCTCTTCGAACACGCCCATACCCGGCAGGAGTTCGTCGAGGGCGTGCTGATGGCGCTCAAGGACAGGGACGAGGGCCACCAGATGAGCGAGCTGGCCGTGGGCGAGCGCTGCGGCATCACGGTCCCCACCCGCTTCGCCTTCGAGCACGCGGGCTACCTGCCCATGTTCGAGCGGCAGAAGGTCAAGCACTACTGCTTCGAGGAGGTGCCCCAGGTCGAGATCCCGCTGACGCACGAGGGGCGCCTTCGCGACTACCTCTTCACCCCCGAGCCCGTCGCCAGGGCCGATTTCTTCGTCAATTGCCCGAAGTTCAAGAGCCACCCCTGGACCACCGTGACCTTCTCCATGAAGAACTACATCGGTATCCAGGACGACCGGCACCGGCTCATCGATCACGACCACGCGCTGAACCGAAAGGTGGCCGATCTCCAGTACATCGTGCAGCCCCAGTTCATCGCCTTCGACTGCATCATCGCCGGGGAGGGCCGTATGCTCACCCCCATCCCCCGGGCCATGAACCTGATCATCATGGGCAACAACCAGGTGGCCATCGACTCGGTGTGCAGCCATATCATCGGGCTGGATCCGAGCACGGTGGAGCATATCCAGCTGGCCCACGAGCGGGGCTTCGGCCCCATCGCCCTCGGAGGCATCGAGATCACGGGCGACGTGAGCATGGATCAGGCCAGGGCCAGGGCCGAGGGCTTCCAGGTCGGCCTGATCCGGGTCGAGAAGTACTTTGCGGGCACCAACATCTCGGCCTACGCAGGGCCTCCTCCGGGCCATGACGCGAGCGGGTACTGCTGGGGCGGCTGCCCTGGCGTCATGGAGGAGGTCATCGAGATCCTTCGCCTCTACGACAAGGAGTGCGACGCCAAGATGCCCAAGCTCCACATCGTCTTCGGCGACTACAAGGGGCCGCTCGACATCAAGTACGGCGAGAAGGTGGTCTTCGTCGGAGACTGCGTATCCTGGGAGGGGCTCCTCCAGGGGGAGTTCGTCCAGATATCGAACAAGTACAAGGAGCGCGACACCAAGGATCCTCACCACGCCAGGCACGAGGACATGTACGTCAAGATGGCCAAGATGACCGTCAAGCTCATGGAGGCCAAGAAGAAGCCGTGGATCCGCCTGGAGGGTTGTCCTGTCAGCGTGGCCGAGCTGGTGCTCCTGCTCTCCGAGCTTGGCAACATCCAGAATCCATACTTCGAAAAGGACCAGATGATGTCCTTCAACCGCGCCTACGTGGCCTGGCGCGCGGCCACCACGTGGAAGCGCATGCGCGGCGAGCCCTACCAGATCGAGGGCCAGACCCACCGGGGAGAGGCCAGGCCCGAGCCCTCCCCTCCCCCCGCGGGCAACGCCGAGGACTGACCCCTCGGCGGAAGCTCGAAATCGACCGATGCCCATGTTCAGGTCTTGACATCGGCGAGCGAGCTCAGGGCTGCGTGGGACCACGCAGCGGAGCGCGACGCAGCTTGCCCGTGATCGTCCTCGGGAGCTCCGCCGTGGTTACGAAGACCTCCGGGATCTTGTAAGGCGCGAGCGACGCGGCGCAGTGGGCGCCCAGTACGGCGTCCATGTCTTCGAGCGGCCCGGCGAGCACCACGAAGGCGGTGAGCTCGGGAGCCCCGGCCGGGACTGGACGCAGCACCACCGCGGCGTCGCGCACCCCGGGGTGCTGGCGGATGACCGCCTCGATCTCGCCCGGGAATATCCGATATCCGTTCGCCTTCATCATGTCGTCGCTACGGCCGAGCAGGAAGAGCCTGCCGCCCTGGAGCCGGGCGATGTCTCCCGTGGGCCACCACCCGCCGCGCGTGGGCAGCGGCGCGGTGATCCCGGCCTCCCGCGCTGCGATCGCGAGGGAGGGGGTGCTTATCCAGAGCGCCCCGGGCTCGCCCTCGGCCAGCTCGCTCCCGTCGTCGCCGCGGATGGAGAGCTGTCGGCCTTCGAGCGCCGTCCCCGCGCTGCCCGGCGCGAGATCGCCCGGGCGAGAGCAGGTCACGTGGTGAAGCGCCTCGGTGCATCCGAAGCCGTCGAGGGGCGCCAGCCCGAAGCGGGCATGAAACTCCGCCGCCAGATCTGGCGCGAGCGCCTCCCCCGCGGAAAGCACGGCCCGCACCGAGGGCGGGAGGACCGCGCCGGGCGTCGAGAGCAGAGCGCGGAGTGCGGAGGGGACCGCGCAGAGCACCGTGGGTCGCGCGCGCTCGAGGCAACCCACGATCGCCGGCGCGGACGACGGCCCCTCGTGGAGTACGACAGCGGCCCCCGCCGCGGCCGGCAGGTGGACGGAGCATCCCAGGCCGTATGCAAAGAACATCTTGGCGACGGAGAGCACCCGATCGCCTGGACCCAGCCCGATCGCCGCGAGCAGTCCGCGCGAGGCAGCGACGAGCCCTCCGTGGCTGTGCAGGAGCGCTCGAGGGGCGCCGGTGGAGCCGGACGTGTACAGCCAGAGCGCGACCTCGCCGGAACTCGCCTCCGCGCGCGGCCCAGGAGCCGCTCGTCGAACCGCCTGTTGCCAGGAGATCTCGCCGGCGCCGTCCAGGCCGAGGAGAGCGATCTTCGACCTCACCCAGGGAGCGATCCTCGTTGCCACCCCGGGGTCGGCGACCACGGCGCGCGCGTCGCTGTCCGCGAGGGCGCTCCTGAGCTCCTCGGCGCTCCACACCGGGGGTACGGGCACCACGACCAGCCCTGCTCGCCAGGCTCCCCAGAGCGTCGCCACGGCCTCCACGCGGTCCCTCGTGGCGAGGAGCACCCGGTCTCCCCGCCGCAGGCCGAGCTCGAGCAAGGCCCCCGCTGCCCGGGTGGAGAGGTTCACGAGCTCGCGATAGGTCCAGGTACGCGTGGCGTCGATGAGATAGTCCGCGTCGGGCGCAGCGGCCTCGCTGCGCTCGAGAATGGCGAATGCGCTCTCATCGTCCTTCATCGCCGAACGCCCACGTCGCGCCAAGAGAGCACTGTCGCCGCGAACGCCACGCCGGCTCCGACGCCGAGCAGGGCAACGTCGCCCTCCGGCGGGTCACGCTTCCATGCGTCGAGAGCCCCGAGCGCGGCGAAGGTATCAACCGCAACCAGCGAGCCCCACGCAGGCCGAAGGTGAGCCGAGCCAAGGCCCTCGAGCAGCGCCTCGGCGGTCTCCCTCCTCGGGTCCGGGAGCGCCACGGAGAGGAGCGCCTCGGCCGGGATCGAAATTTCCATGAGGGCGAGCCTCAGGCACCCGGCGAGCCCCCGGCCGAGCGCGGACGCTGACGAAGGCGACCGAGGGGACCAGGGGGCGAGCTCGTCGAGCGCCCCGCTCGACGACAGTCGGACCGCGCGGAGCTTCGGACCGCCTCCGCCGCGTGTCATCACCACGGCCCCCGCCGACATTCCGCTCCCCTCGGACGTCGACGCCCCCGCGACGAGCGCCGAGGCCCCAGGAGGCAACGCCAGGAGGAGCTCGCCCGCGATCTTCCACGCCGCGTGCAGGCCGCACTCCGCGAAGCCGACATCGAACGCCAGCGCGCGGACGGCGCCTAGCCGATTTTGCAGGTGGAGCGCGGCGGTCCAGGAAGGGTGCTCCTTCACGTCGTCGCCCGTGAACACCACCAGCCCGAGCGAGGGAGGAGCGACCCCCGCCACCATGAGGGCTTCGCGGGCGACTCGCGCCGCGAGCTCCGTGGGACGTCCGTCCACGCTCACCCCGCGGACATGGGACCATGCGCGGAGCGTCGCGCCTTCCTCCACCGAGAGCACACCAGAAACATAGCCCGTCCCGGCGCATCCTGTTGGTCTTCGGGCGCGCCGCGTGGCACCCTCCCCAAGGAATTTCCATGGCACGGCTCGTCCTCGCCTCCTACGGCCTCTCGTTGCCGGCAACGGTGCGCTCGCCTGAAGCGATCGCCGAGCACCTGAGGGCCCCGCTGGAGCTGGTCACGGGGGCCTTCGGCCTCCTGGGGGCGCGCGTCGGACGCGCGGATGACTGGCCCTGCGCCCTGGCCGCGAGCGCCTCACGCCAGGCCCTCGCGAAGGCCGGGATGGAGCCCGAGGCGCTCGGCGCGCTGATCTACGCCGGCGACACCCTCAAGGAGCGTCCCAACCGCTCGGGGGCCATCGCCGTGGCGCACGCGATAGGGGCCCGCTCCGCACAGACCTTCGACGTGTTCCAGACCTGCAGCAGCGTGCTGCTCGGCGTCCACCTGGCCGCGGCGATGCTCCGCGCCACCAGGGACGCCGGCCCCGTGCTCGTCGCCAGCGGCTTCCGTGCGCCGCGCACGTCTCCCGGCTTCGACGTCGAGGCGCTGCACGTGGCCTCGTGGTCGACCTGCGGCGGTGCCGCGCTCCTCCATGAGGACGGGTGCGCTTCCCGGTCGACCTGCGACGGCGCCGCGCCCCTCCGCGACGAGGGGTACGAGCTCGTCTCCTCGGAGGTGCGCTCGGACGGAACCATGTCGGACGCCATCGTCCTCACCCCTGGAGGGACGCTCTCGCCGGATCCGCCGGGCGAGCACGATCCGCCGCGCGGCCTCGAGCTGCTCCGCCCCGAGGAGCTCGAGGAGTGGATGGCCGATCGCTGGCTGGATGCATGGATCGACTGCGCGCACGCGGCTCTCCGAAGCGCGGGCGTCGAGCCCGGCTCCGTCGCCGCGATCGCGCTTCAGTTTGTTCCTCCGGCCCGCGCGGAGGCGCTCGCGGAGGCGCTCGGCGTCGCCCCGGAACGGATCGTGGTCGCTCGGACGGAGGGACACGCAGGGCCCGTCGATCCCCTGCTCGCGCTCGATCTCGCCGAGCGGGAAGGGCGCCTCGACCGCGGCGACTACGCGCTCCTGTTGGCGACGGGGACCGGGTTCTCGTGGGCCGCGACCGTACTCCGAAGGAGGCCGATCCCGCCATGAGCGACCTCGACGACATCAAGCTCGTGCTCCGCGATATCGTCCTGCGCGAGGTGCTCAGGGGGCGACATCCCGCGCCCCTCGACGACGGCGCGGCGCTCGTCACGAGCGGGCTCGTGGACTCGCTCAAGCTGGTCGCGCTGGTCTCGCGGGTTCGGGCCCGCCTCGGGGTCTCCATCGATCTTCGCGCCGCGCCCCTGCGCGAGCTCGACACCCTGGACGCCCTGGCGAGGTACGTGCACGCCAGGCGGGTCGGGGGGAGCATCGACGAGTGAGCTCCGGCGGACGCGGCCCCCCTCGGGTGCTCGCGCCCCTGCTCGTGCGGGCCTTCCCGCCTGCCCACGGCGGAGCGCGCGCTCTTCTTGGTACGCTCGTCGAGCTGGCGAGGCGAGGCTTTCGCTGCGTCGCGGTGCTGCGCTTGCAGCCCCGCGGAGCGCCGGACGACCGCTTCGAGGGCCAGTCCCTGGCGGGGCTCGTCGGCGCCGGGATACGCTGGCGCTCGCTCTCGCCAGGCACCCTGTCCTTCTGGTGGCGCGGCGTCCGCTTCCTCGGCGTGGAGGGCGATCCGGACGATTTCGTAGGAGCGTACCGCGCGGAGGCGGGATCTGCCGGGCCGACGCTGCACCTGCTCGGCGATCAGGGGGTCGATGGCTGCCCCGAGCTGCTGGCGCTGGCGGCGGGGAGCGGTGGTCTCGTCTACTCGGCGCAGACGCTCAACCTCCAGCCCTTCGGTCCGGCCTCGATCGCGCTCGATCCCGTCGCGTCGTCGCTCCTCCTCCGCGCCCGCCTGGTCCTCGCGCCGAGCCGTTTCCTCGCCGCTTACATCAAGGAACATCTGGGTATACCGGCTTCGGTCTACCTCCCGCCTGTCTTCCGGCGGCCTGGCCACCAGGCGAGCGTCGGATCTCTTGTCGGGATGATCAACCCCTGCCTCTGGAAGGGCGGACCGCTGTTTCTGGAGATGGCGCGCGCCCTTCCTGATGTGCCCTTCGGCGCAGTGCCCACCTGGGGACCTGTCGTCGACGAGCTCGCCTCCCTGCCCAACGTGACCTGGATCCCCGAGTCGCCCGACATCGGCCAGGTGCTCCGGCGCTTCCGGGTCCTCGTGGTGCCGAGCCTCTGGCAGGAGGCCTTCGGGTTGGTCGTCGTGGAGGCGATGCTTCGAGGCATTCCTGTCGTCGCCAGCGATCTGGGGGGGCTGCGAGAGTCGACCCTGGGCGCCTGCTCCCTCGTCGCCGTCACGCCGCTCGAGTTCACGCGCAAGGTGTTCGGGGGCGTGGAGACCGTGGAGCCCCTCGTGCCTCCACTCGCGCTCGGGCCATGGCTCGACGCCCTGCGTCCGCTCGTCTTCCACGAGGGCGCTTGGCGCGCCGCGAGCGAGCGGGCGCGGGCCGCGGCGGAGCGCTTCGTGGCCAGGCTACGTGGAGGACGAATCGCCCGCCTGCTGCGGCGCGCGCCGGGCTGAGGCTCCAAGGGCTACGCCCAGCGAGGCATACCCGAGATCGAGGCGGGCGCGCTGGGCAGCGACCCGCGCGAGGCGGCGCGCCCGCTCGTCTTCTCCCGAGGAGAGCGCCTGCTCCAGCGCTCTCTCCAGAGGGCGCCGCAGGACGATGGGGTGTTCGAAGGGGATCTCGAGCAGCCAGGGGCGGGCCTCGAACTCCTCGAGCAGCCCCACCAGACGTTCGTCGGGGGCGAGCGCCACCGGCGCGGCGCCCCCGCACAGACCCAGGAGCACGCCGTGATACCGCGCGGAGATGACCACCGCGCTCTTCATGAGCAGCGCGGCGATCCAGTGCGGCGAGCGCTCTGCAGACGTGAAGGTCGTCGCGCCCAAGCGCCACCCCAGGGCGACCGCGGGGGCTCGATCCCTCGGATCCATGCCGACGATCACGGTCAGGAAAGGGCGCCGGGCTCTCGTGGCGCGCACCGCCCGGGCAATGGCGTCCAGGTAGGCCTCCACGTCGGGATCTCCCAGGGCACCGTCAGGGCGAAGCGGCCCAGGCGCGATCGCCACCATCGGACAGACCCCATCCCACCCGCCTCCCCTCAGCGCGTCCAGGACTGCCCGACGCTCCTCCTCGAGCGGCCAGCGCGCAGCGCCAAGATCGAACGCCAGATCCGCCCCGGGCAGCGCCGAGAGCCCCAGCGCCTCGAGGCGCTTCAGGGATACGCCGTCGCGCGCAGTGAGGAGAGCCCCACGAGACCACCGCGCCGCGACGAGAGCGGCCTCCTGCCCGAGCGCGCTGACGCCGACGCCGAGCGCCGCGGCTGGGAGGCCCTGCCGGAGCGCGAGCGCGAGTGCCAGCCCGTAGAGCCCCACGCTCACGTCGCTGAAGGCGCACCCCTCGGAGATGAGGACCGCGTCATGCTCGAGGATCAGCCGAAGGAGCGCCGCCGGGTAGCGCCGCGGGAGGAGGACGCGTCGGCGGACCTGGAGGCCGCTCCCCAGCGCGCTCCCCATCGCGGCGAGGGTCACGCGGGGACCGCCTCCAGGCAGCTCGCGGAGCCGCCGAAGAAGCGCCTCGGTGCGCAGGTCGGCGCCGACGTTCCCAAGACCGTTGTAGCCCAGCACGAGGCAGCTGCGCGCAAAGGCGCGCCCTCTGCGAGGGAGGAGCCGCGAGAGCCCCAGCGCGAGCGCTACGTCATCCACGGGAGGGAGGTCGCGGGAGCGAAGGGACGAGCCCGCCGATCCGCCACGCGAGCCGGCCCAGGAGCCTGCCCACGGCGGACTCCAGGCGCGGCGCCCGCCCGAGGGCGCCGTGGAGCTGGGAGCTCGCCAGCACGCGCAGGTGCCGCCACCGAAGGCGGGCTCGCCACGAGTGGTTGTCGTGCGAGAAGGTCACGCCCAGCGTGGGACGAGGGTTCTCCACGTAGTGCCACCAGTGCGCGGGAATGTAGAGCATGTCTCCCGGTCCGAGTACGCACTCCCAGAGGGGAACGCCGGGCAGCCCGTCGCGCAGCCGGCTGAAATGGCAAGGTCGAAAGAGCGCGGGCCACGGGCGCAGCGCTCGAAAGTCGCCGGGTGGCATGAGCCATACCCGCTTGCGCCCCTCGAGCACGGCAGCAAAGTTGTCGCTGAGATCGTAGTGGGTCTGCGAGCCCGTGCCGGCGCCGCCCGCGAACAGGAACACCGCGCGGCGAGGGCTCGGGTGGAAGGCGGTTGGCTCCCCGAGCTCCTCCAGGAGTTCGGGGAGCCAACCGCCCAGCTCCACGGTGGAGAGGTAGCGATGGGGAGCCCCGAGGCGGGGGCGGAGCATCTGCTCGATCGCCCCCGACAGCGCCATGACGCGGCGCGCGTAGCTCCCGCCATGGAGCCGTGGATCGGGCCGGAAGATCGCGCGGGCGCTGTACTCCACCGGAACCTCCCGCCCTGCGAAGCGCTCGCCCAACGCCCTCAGCGTCCACCGCGACGCAGCGAGTTTGTCGAGAGTGTGTTCGATGACGCAGGGGCCTCCGTCGACCAGCGCCTTCCATCGCGCCGCGTCAGGGCCCGAGACTCGCGGCACGGAGCGGTGGGATGGGGCAGCCTCGCTACAAGCGTCGCTGCGCCGCATGACTTCGAGATATCACGGCACGGAGCCCCCAGGAAGCAGGGTGAGGTAACCTGAATTCCACGCATGTCCGCTCGTGGAGGCCGTCGCAGCGCCGAAAGTGTGAGCCCGTGGCTCGTCCGCTCGCGCCTGCTCTCGGCGCTGCCGCTCGGGGATGGGCGGACCCTCGTTGCTCACATCCACGGTCGGGCCAGGGTGATCATGGCCCCGGAGGCGCTCGCGTGGCTCGCGCGCTTCCGCCTTCCCCGACAGATCGACGAGGGCGAGGCCACCCTGGCAGCCTCTCTCCGCGAGGCGGGGCTCCTGCAACGCTCCGGCAACTGCGAGGTGGAGCGGGCTCGCCGCTTCCACATGGTTCCCCTCCACGCGCCGCTTGGCATCCCGTTGCCGAGCTGTCCCGTCGCTGGAGAAAGAGGCACGTCGGACTGGCTGCCCCACGGCGCGATCGACGCTCGGCACCTCGCCTCGCTCGCGGATCCCGACGTGAACCCTGGCACGCTCCTCACGCGGGCAAGCGCCCTCGCCCACCTCGACCTCGGCGCAGGGGGGAGCGTCGTCACCCACCCCACGGGCTACCCGGTGCACCTCGATGCCGGGCTAGCCAGGCTGGTCGACTCCTTCGCGACGTCGGCCCGCGTGGAGGACGTGGCGCGCCACCTCGACGCGCGCGTCGAGGCCGTGGCTGCGGCGTGCGGCTTCCTGCTTCGTCGCGGGATCTTGTGGAGCTCCGCGGACGAGGAGCGCGAGCGAGGCCTTCATCACGCGGGCCCGCGTGATGGAGCTCCCTTCCAGGTTCGCTTTCCGGTGGGCGGGCGCTGGCGTCAGCGTTTCCTGCCCTACACGCTCGAGGGGATCGGCTCCAGGCGCGCTCGGGCAGCGATCGCGCTCGTCGGTCCCTGCCAGCTCCAGCTCGCCGCCGAGGCGCTCGAGCACCTGGCGCACCAGAGCGGGATCCGTCTCGCGGTCGAGGGCTTTCTCGAGCCGGACGAGGCGGAGCTCTCCCGGGGGCCATGGTCGCTCGTCGTGCTCTCCTCGGCGAGGTACGCCGCGCAGCTCTACGAGGCGATCGCCGCGACGGACCTGAGCGCGATCGAGGGCGCAGCGCGCGAGGTGGCCGCCCGGGTCGACGAGGGGGTCGATCTGATCCGAGCGCGCACCACCGCGCCCCTCCTGGTCACGTCCCTCGGCCCCCCCGGGCTGCCCACTGTGGCGCCGTGGTCCTCGACCTGGAACGAGGTATCTTCGCGCCTCGCGGCGCTCAACGCGCGCATCGCGCGCAGCCTGACTGCCCGCGCCGACGCCTGGCTGTTCGACGAGGCTCGCATCGCATCGCGCGTCCCTGTTGGTGTCTACTGGGACGACGAGTACAACGCCCTACCTCACCACTCGGCGGCGAGCCTCTGGTCCTGGTGGGTGCTCAAGCCTGGCGTGACAGACGGATCCCACGAGCGTGAAGAGGCCGCGCCCCCGCCGCCGGGACCCGCTCAGGGGGAGCCGGCCGAGGGGCTCGCCCGCTCGATCCTCGACGCGCTCGAACGGCGCTACCACACGCCGCTCGTACGGAGCATCGTCATGGACCCGGACGGGCTCCTCTGGCGAGGAAAGATCGCCGAGCGAAGCGAGGCGTGGGAGCGCGAGCCCAACCACTACGCCGACGTCGAGGAGTACGTGTTCTCTGGCATCCACGAGGCGCTCTCCCTCCTCTCGCAGCGGGGAGTACGGCTCCTCAGCACCTCGCGCTGCCCGCTCCCGGAGCTCCGCGAGCGCTGGAACACCCCGTCGACCCTCCGCCACCTGGTGCGCCGCGAGGACATGGTGGATTTCCTGGCATGGGGCGATCTCCCCGCGCTGCGGAGCGCGCTGGGTGCCCTCGGCATCGGCGAGGAGGAGACCCTGTTCTTGGGCGCGGACCCGCCCGAGCTCGCTGGCTTTCGGGGACGGGTCTGGCGAGGCGGCCTCTGGCAGCTCAGACGCTACCTGCTCACCGCTCCGGAGCTCGCCCACTCTTCGGCTCCCACCCCCGAAGCCCCGTCAGCGACCTCGCCGACCTCGCCGGCAGGGGAGGTCTCCGAGGCGCGCATCGCCGAGGCGCTCGATCTCGCGCTGCGCGGGGCTGTGCGCTCCCCCGCGGAGGCCATCGCGCGCGCCGCCGATCTGCGCAGCCTCGGCCTTGACTCCTTGAGGATCCTCGAGGTTGTCCGCCGGGCCGAGCAAGCGCTGGGCGTCCGCCTCGCCGAGCACGAGCTGGTCGAGCCTGTGGTGTTCTTCCGCGCGCCCCTGTTGAGGGCTCTGCGCTCGGCGCTCAGGCGGGGGAACCAGAGCCCCCGCCCACTCCCCCGAGAGCGGCGAGGCGACTCGCCTTTCCCCGAGTCCAGCTACGAGGCATGGTGCCGTGTGGATCTGGGCGAACGCCTGATCCAGAACGCTCGGACCTCGCGCGTGCCCTGGATCCTGAAGCTCCTGCGCACGGCGGAGCATGGTGATCACGGCTACGTCGGGTGGCGCGAGCTCCTCGACGCGGCGGCCGGACACCGGGCAGCGCTCATCGGCGCCGGGCTCGAGCCCGGCGATCGCGTCGGCCTCGCCTTGCCCCCCACCCCTGACGGCCAGCTCTTCGCCGCGCTCTTCGGCACCCTGCTCGCGGGCGCCGTGCCGGTGGTGCTCCCGCCGGAGGGCGCGGCGCGCGGGCGCGAGGCTCCCCCCTGGTTCGCTCAGATGCTTGCCGTCTCCCGACCGCGCTTCTGCGTCGTGGGGCCTGGCGGACCCGACGCCGTTCGCTCGGCGGCGGCGCAGGCCGGCGTGGCCTGCGAGCCTCTGCTCCCTTTCGCGGGACGAGCGCGCTGGGAGGGTGAAGCATCCCCTCCCCGCGCCCCGGACGACGAGCTGCTCATCCAGTTCTCGTCGGGGACCACCAGCGCTCGGAAGGCCGTCCGGATCACCCAGCGCCAGCTCCTGTCGCAGATATGGCAGCTCGGGCGCGCCCTCCGCTGCGCGCGGGACGATCGGCTGGTGACCTGGCTCCCCATGCACCACGACATGGGGCTCGTCTGCACGCTGCTCCTGCCGCTCGTCCTCTCGCTCCCGGTGGTGGTGATCGCGCCGCGCGACTGGGTGCGGCACCCTCACTTGCTGCTCGAGCAGGTGTCTTTGGAGCGCGCGACGCTCTGCTGGCTGCCCAACTTCGCCCTCCAGCACATGGCGCGCCGCATCCCCCCCGAGCGCCTCGATGGGCTGGATCTGGGCAGCCTCCGGGCGATCATCAACGGCGGTGAGCCCGTGACCTCACCCGCGATGGAGGCCTTCGCCGAGCGGTTCATCCCACACGGCCTCCGGCCCTCGTGCCTCACGGCGGGCTACGGAGCGGCGGAGGCCACAGCCGCGATCACCCAGTCGCCGCCCGGAGGCTCGGCCCGGCGGGTCCGGGTCGAGGCAGAGAGCTTCCTGCGCGAGGGGCGGGTGCGCGTCGTCTCCTGGGATCGGCCCTCCGACCCCACGCTCACCTGGGTGAGCTGCGGCCCTGCCCTGGAGCGCACGGTGGTCGAGGTGGTCGACGCCCAGGGCACGCCCGTCGGCGAGGCCCGCGTCGGGGCTCTCCGGCTGCGCGGCGATGCTGTCTGCTCGGGCTACCTCGGCGCGCCGGACGCCTCGGCCAAGCACTTCCAGGATGGGTGGTTGCTCCTGGGCGACGAGGGTTTCTTGCTGGACGGCGAGGTCTTCGTCACGGGTCGAAGCGACGACACCCTGGTCGTCTCTGGCATAAACCTGCAGCCGCACGTTCTGGAGGAAGCCATCTCGGCGCTCGTGGGGGTCCAGGCGGGGAGGGTGGTCGCCTTCGACGTGGAGGACCAGGAAGCCAGCACCCGGGCGCTCGTGGTCATGCTGGAACCGGATCGCGACGACCTGGGCGACGAGGAGCGGGGCGCCCTCTCCACGCAGGTGCGCGAGCACATTTTGGAGCGCTGGTCGCTCAGCGCCCGGGACGTGGTGGTGGCGCCACGGGGGACCCTCATCAAGAGCTCCTCAGGAAAGCTCTCGAGAAAGCAAAATCGCGCCTTCTTCCTGGAGGGCATCCGGCGTTGACGAGCGCGCCGAGCTTGGCTAGCGTCCTCTCTTTGGGTATTCACAAGGAGCGTTCCATGTCCACAATCAAGATCGAAGATCTCAAACCCACGGAGCCCACCGAGCCCCCCCCCCCGACGACCAAGCCGGAAGAGAAGTCTCCCATACGCACCAACGTCAAGGTCGGTCGCAAGGGGAGGGGAACCGCCGGGGTGCGTGGCTGAGCCGCGGCGCTCCCTGGCCTTCGGGCCTTTAGTCCACGTGGAAGAGTACGCGCGCCACGGAGCGCACGCGCGGGGTGAGCCATGCCTCGAACAGCGCGGTCCGTGCGCGCGCCGTGGTGAGGGGGTCCAGGCTCGCCGGGAGCGAGGCGTCGATGCGATAGATGGCCCAGCCATCCTCCACCTCGGTGATGGGTAGGAGCTGGCCTGGTGTCGCTCGCCGAGCTGCCTCCTGGAGCGAGGGAGGCAGCGTTCGAGTAAGGACTCGCCCCAACCACCCCCCGGCCGCCGCCGAGGCGTGATCGTGCGAGTAGCGGCGCGCGAGGGCCTCGAAGGGCTCCCCCTCGCGAAGGAGCAGGTCGATCTCGCGCATCACCCCCTCGTCCGGGTGCTGGACGAGCCACGCATCAACCTCATCCAGGCTCTCTCGGCTGCGCTCGAACCACGCCCGCACCTCCTCGTCGGTCACCCGGGCGCGGAGCCGTTCTTCGAGCACCTCGTCCCTCAGTCTTGCCTCCAGGTCCTCCGCGGTGAGCGCCCGCTCCTCGAGCCAGGCAAAGGTATCTGCGGCGCGGCCCAACCCCCTCGAGGCGCGGAACCGATCCGCGGCGCCCTGGAGCTCCTCGTCGGCGAGCGTGACTCCGGCGAGCGAAGCCTCGGCGCGGACCACCAGGACACGAGCGGCCCTCTCGACGAAGCCCATCTCCTCGAAGCGGGCCGCTATACGGAGGACCTCGGGCAGGTCCAAGTGCCGACCATGATACTCGAGCGCTCGTGACATTCTCGCAGGATACTAAACCCCTCTCCCCGGGGGGAGGGGTACGCGAGAGCGGCGAAGCGAACCGTGGGGGTGAAGGCCACGCGGGCGAAGCTGTGCGGGAGGCCCAACCTCCCGTCGACGACGGGTGTGCTCCCAACAAGACCGCTCAACGGCACGTCGCCTTCAGTACCACGGTGTCGAGGACCTCACGCACTTTCCGCGTCAGCGTGTCCGGTGTGATCGGCTTCTGCAAGAATGCAACACCTGAGTCCAGGACTCCGTGGTGGACGATGGAGTTGTCCGTGTACCCGGACATGTAGAGCACCTTCATCTCGGGACGGACGCTCTTCAGGCGATCGGAGAGCTGGCGACCACTCATCCTTGGCATCACCACGTCCGTCAAGAGAAGGTGGATGGTGGCCCCATGCTGTTCGCAGATCAGCAGGGCATCACCACCGCTCTGAGCTTCGAGGACGTGGTAGCCGTATCGAGTGAGGATGATGCGAGCCAGCACACGCACGCTCTCTTCGTCCTCGACGAGCAAGACGGTTTCAGTGCCCCGAGGCACATCCGAAGGTGGCCTCGTCGGTCCTGGAGTCGGCCCCGCTTCCTGGTCCGTGCATGGGAAGTAGACCTTGAACGTCGTCCCTTTGCCGGGTTCGCTGTAGACCCAGATGAACCCTCCGCTCTGCCTCACGATACCGAAGACCGTCGAAAGCCCGAGTCCAGTCCCCTTGCCGGTCCCCGTGGTGGTGAAGAAGGGCTCGAAGATGTGTGCCTGCGTCGCCGTGTCCATGCCTACGCCGGTGTCCGTGACGGCGAGCGTCACGTGAGATCCCGGCCTGACACCGACATGGTTTGCCACGTAGTCCTCATCCAACTCGACATTTGCCGTCTCGATTGTGAGCTTACCTACACCGGGCATGGCGTCACGAGCGTTCACGACCAGGTTCATCACGACCTGCTCGAACTGGCTGGCATCCACGATGACCGTCCTGAGACCGGATGCGGGGAGGATTGTCAATTCGATAGCCTCACCGAGCAGGCGCCGGAGCATCTTCGCCTGGCCCGCGATGAGGTCGTTCACGTTCAGCGGTTTCGGCTGGAGTATCTGTTGTCGTCCGAAAGCGAGAAGCTGGCGGGTGAGGTCGGTAGCGCGCACTCCAGCGACGTGAATCTGCTCGAGGTCCTCACGCATGGGATCGCCAGGTTTCAGGTCATTGATGAGCATCGAGCTGTAGCTCGTGATCACGGACAAGATGTTGTTGAAGTCGTGAGCCACACCTCCAGCCAGACTCCCGATGGCCTCCATCTTCTGGCTTTGGCGAAACTGCTCCTCAAGCCTGCGTCGTCCTGTGATATCACGAACGATCCCAAGGACTGCGGGGCGTCCGCGAAGAGTGAAGGGCCCAAGAGAGACATCTGCCGGGAAGAGGGTTCCGTCTTTCCGTCTGGCTTTCAGGTCGAGCCCCTCCCCCATGGGGCGTATTCTGGGATTCTTGGAGTAACCTTCCCGAAGGCCGACATGCTTCTTACGAGACTCGAAAGGGAGGAGCTCTTCGACGGGCGCTCCCTCCAAGGTCCCCGGCTCGTACCCGAGGCTACGCTCAGCCTCGGTGTTCGCCAGGAGGATCTTACCTTCATCGTCTACGACGAGCATGATGTCTGGAGCTGCGTCGAACAGGGCCTTGAAGATCCGCTCTCGCTGGGCGAGCTCTTCGCTCTGTTCCCGTAGGGCTTCGAGGGCCTGCCTCTCCCTGGTGACGTCGCGAGCCGTCGCGTAGATGAGCCCCAAATTCTGATCGGGAACGGCGTTCCATTGGAGCACCTTGTAGCGTCCGTCCTTGCAACGGTAGCGATTCACGAAGGAGATGGTGAGCTCAGACCCGCGGAGCTTGGTTCCCTCGGCGATCGTGGCCTGGCGGTCCTCCAGGTGAACGAAGTCGAGCCACGGGACTGGGAGCATCTCCTCGATGTTCCAGCCGAGAGATTTCTCCCAGGCAGGATTCAGCACCTTGAAGTAGCCGTCGAAACCCGCAATGCATTGCATGTCGAGCGAGAGTTCGAAGAACGCTTCCCAGTTTACCTTCGAGCGGACCATCAAACAGGAACGATATCTCACTCCGCCGGCTCGGGCAACGAGGGCGCGCCTCCATCGCCCCCTCCATCGCCCCCTCCATCGCCCCCTCCATCGCCCCCTCCATCGCCCCCTCCATCGCCCCCTCCATCGCCCCCTCCATCGCCCCCTCCATCGCCCCCTCCA
>SXGT01207248.1_pt1 | contig 20663 bp, 16 predicted proteins | sample 3176221 | NCBI WGS metagenome assembly SXGT01 (sample SAMN11356862, study PRJNA531348) | freshwater metagenome | isolation source: freshwater sample F1-120 | place: China: Fuxian Lake, Yuxi | collected 2017-12-25
GCCCTCGCCGAGGGTGCTGAGGGCGATCCAGAAGTTGTTGCGACTCTGGTCGGGTGTAGCGAAGCGACGCGAGCCCCAGACATGCGCCAGCGAGTTCACCAGGAAGGTGTTGTGCCAGCAGGCGACCGTGCTGGCGAAGAAGCCGACGAAGAGACCGGGCCAGCCCATCCACAGGAAGCAGGCCAGGGCGAGCGCAACGGCCGGCGCCAGGGGATAGCGGTTCAGGAGGCGGAGTTCCGGGTAGCGCGCAAAATCCGGAATCTGCTCCCAGCGTGTCGCCTCGGTGCCATCGAAAATCCAGCCGACATGCGCGTACCAGAAGCCACTCTGCACCGGAGAGTGAACGTCGCCCGGCATGTCACTGCGGCGGTGATGGACGCGATGATGAGCGGCCCACCACAGCGCACCTTTCTGCGCGCTCGACTGGGCGATGAATGCAAGGATGAACTGGAAAACGCGACTCGTCTGATAGCTGCGGTGTGAGAAATAGCGGTGGTAGCCCGCAGTCACACCCCACGCGCGGAGCAGGAAGAGCCCGAGCGCCAGCAGCAGCGATCCGGTCGTGACGCCCGACCAGAATACGCCGAGCACCGCCACGTGACAGAAGACGAAGGGGGCAGCACCCAGCCAGTCGGCAGGACGCGAGGCCCACTGGCCCACGTTCTGTGGTTGCGAAAGGGCGTCCGTTCCGAGCGAGGGCTGAGGCGTCATGGGCGGAGACTAGCCCCGCCCCCACGCCGGCACCGTCACGGTTACGCAATCTTCGGTCACCATTCGGTAAAAGCTCGCTCAATCCGGCACGAACTTGTAGCCGGCGCCCCGCACCGAGACGAAATGATGCGGCTCCTGCGGATCCACCTCGAAGCGCCGCCGCAGGCGCCCGAGGAAGTTGTCGACCGTGCGTGTGTTCGGGTAGTTGCGCAGCTTCCAGACCTTCTCGAGCAACTCCTCCCGCGCCAGCACACGCCCAGGATGGAGCGAGAAGTAGCGCAGCAGGTCGAGTTCGAGCTGGGTGAGTTTCACGATGACCCCCTCGACCCGGACTTCGTGGCTGTCAAAGTTCACCTGCACGCGCCCGAACTCGAGGAGGGCCGCCGGCCGTGCGCGCTCGCCACCGGTCTCCCAGGCGCGTCGCCGCAGCATCGAACGCACGCGCGCGAGCAGCTCCCCCAGTTCGAAGGGCTTGACCAGATAGTCATCGGCGCCCGCCTCGAGACCCGTGACCCGGTCCTGCGCTGCGGAACGCGCGGTCAGCATGATCACCGGCACGAAGTTTCCCGCTTCACGCAGGCGGCGGCAGAGCTCGAAGCCGTCGAGATCCGGCAGCATGACGTCAAGGACCAGAGTGTCCCAGCGATCGGAATCGAGCAGCCGTGCCGCCGCTTCGCGCGCCGTCGTCGCCACCTCGACCTGATAGCCCTCGAGCTCGAGATTGAGCTTCAGGCCGGCGGCAAGGTGCGCCTCATCCTCGACGACCAGCAGGCGCGCCGACGCGGACTTCATGCAGCGCCTCTGGTGTCGCGAATCGGCCGACTCGAGGAAGGCAAGTCTTCGGTGCGAGCGCGACGACTGCCCGCGGGCAGGGTCACGCGCACCGTCGTGCCACCATCCGTACCCGGCGACTCGGCTGCCACCTGTCCGCCCAGGTTGCGGACCAGTGCGGCCACGACGAAGAGCCCCAGCCCGGTGCCACTGCGCCGCGATCCGCTCTCCCCATCGACGCGGTGGAAACGATGAAAGACGCGACGGAGATGAGGTCGCGGGATGCCAATCCCCTGGTCATGCACCTCCACCACCGGCCGCCCCTTGCGATCCGTCGTCAGGCAGAGCCGGACCACCGTCACATCGCTCGAATACTTCACAGCATTGTCGAGCAGATTTTTCAGAACGATCTCGAGCGCCGCCCGGTCGCTGCTGATCATGGTGCCGCGTGCGATCTCGATACCGATCGCTGTCTCGGGGAGGTGGTAGCGGGCAGCCACGGAACCGGCACATCTCCGGGCCAGCTCGCCCAGATCGATCTCCTGCGCCCCCATGACCGTGGCCCCGTGCGCGAGCAGACTCGCCTGGAGCACGTCGTCGATGCACGAGGCGAGCCTATCCACGTCATCGAGCATCATGCCGCGGATCTCCTCGCGCTGGGCGGGCTCCAGCGCACCGCGGCTCAGGGTTTCGAGGCCAAGCTTGAGCGATGCCAGCGGACTCTTGAGTTCGTGGGTGACCGAGTCGATGAAGCTGTCCTGGCGCCTCACCTCCAGAATCTCGCGCGCCAGGTAAATGCTGAAGAGAATCAGCACCGTCATGATCACGACGAAGGAGATGGCACCGAGCACAAGCAGGGAGACATCGCCGCCGATATCTTCGGTCACCGCGATCCGCTGTCCCAGCAGCAGGCTCCAGCCGACGAGGAGTGCCGCCGCCAGCACGACGGCGACCGCACCCAGGGTGATCGGCAGCGAGATCGATTTTCGCCTATGACGTCGCCACATCGTTCTGCGACCAAGGTACACCCGTCGGGTCGCGCCACAACATCGGCGCTCCGGCCCGATCGTCGCGGCCTCCCGGACTCGGGGGGGGGCTCAGTCCAGCTCGGCGAAGAGCTCCTCGGCCTCGATGACGAGGTCCGGCAGCACCCGCGAGACGATCCGCCCGCGCTGCCACGTCCGACCCGGCCCGAAACCCATCACCTCGCGAGCGAATACGACGACACAGCGTCGGTGGGGATCGACCAGCCAGTATTCCTCGACACCGTTCTCGGCGTAGATCTCCGCCTTCTCGGTGCGGTCGCGGTGGGCGGTAGACGGCGACAGGACCTCGATCACCAGGTCCGGCACGGCCCGCAGGAACGCCTGCGGCGATGGCGGCTGGGGTGCCGCGGCCCAGCGCTCGGCCGAGACCCAGGAAACGTCGGGCTCCAACGTGTCGCCCGACGGCAGTTCATAACCCACGCTCGACTCGAAGACCCGACCGCGCTTGCGCCCGGCCCGCGCCACCAGCGCAGCCAGCCGGAGATACAAGGCGCCCGCGAGAGCCGAATGGCCCCAGCCTGCAGGCGGCGTCATGACGATACGGCCGCGGACGAGTTCGTAATGGTGGAGGTCGGACGTCGGCAGATGCCCGAGGAACTCGCGGAATCCCTCCTGCGTGAACGTTTCCTCCGACACGAAGGCGCTTTGCATCCACATCCTCCCGGCATCGTAGCCCGCACTCCCGCCATCAGGGAAGTGACTTGGCGCGAGGAGCTTCACCATGACGCGAGACGCATTTCGGGCAGAAGGGTCTCGACTGTCAGAGGACCATGTCGAGTGCGACGATCAGCAGGAATCCGCCGAAGAGTCGCGACAGGCGCTTCTCGCCGAGGCGATGACCGACGCGGACGCCGAGCGGCGCTGCGGCGACCGCACCGGGCAGCATCACCGCAAACGTCAGCAGATCGACATAGCCGAGCGCGTGGGCGGGCAGGCCCGGAGTGGAGAGGCCGTTCCAGACCGCGCCGAGCGCACCGATCACGCTGATCGGCACCCCGCTCAGAGTGGAGAGGGCCACGGCCTGATGCACGCCCACGCCCATCGCGATCAGAACCGGAGCATTGAAACTGCCGCCCGTCAGGCCAAGAAACGTCGAGAGGGCACCCAGGGGCAGCGCGGCCAACCCGAGCATGAGCGCGTTGGGGCGGTGTGACTCGACACGATCTGCGGGCCGGCCACGCAACAACTGCACTCCGGCCACCGCCATGGCGACAGAGAAAGCCCGCTTCAGAAAAGCACCCGATGCGAAGCGGGAGAGCACAACACCGATCAGCACGCCGACGACGAGCGCCGGCAGCCAATCCCGCGCCAGAGCCCGATCGATCGCCCCGCGTCGCCATTGCTCGCGCGTCGCGGCCACCATCGCCGGCACCGCCAGCGCGAGCGAGGTGCCCTGCACCAGATGGACGAGGAAGGGGCCGTCGATCCCGAGCCACGGGAAGAGCAGGAGCAAGAGCGGGATGCGGACAATGCCGCCACCGACCCCGAAGAGTCCGGAAGCAAAGCCCGAGAGCAGGCCAGCCGCCGCGAGGGCCGCCAGAGCAAGCCCCGATTCCTCCAGCGTGCCCGCCATCGCCCAAGGGGTTCGATAGCGCGTCCGTCCGGCGAAACCGAGGCGCGTTCCCTGCCGGCGGCGGTGCACGCCGGTGTTCCTCTCCACCGCCGTGTGGCCGCGGCAGTCACCCCATGCCCGGCCCATGCATCGGAAACCTGGATCATCCGAGGCAGCCTGAACGACGGATCGCCCCTCCGGAGATAGACCCGGCGAGCCGAGCAGCGTCCCGACTTGACCCCAAGCGAACGATCGACATCGCCTCAGCCTTCACCGTCACGCCCGAGATCGGCGCAGGGGCTGTGCCCATCGGGATCCAGCCTCGCTTTGCGGATGGCCTCCGGTATGGACCCGCTGGCCATGCTGCTGAAGCTCCGCCTCCTCGCCTATCGCTTGCTCAAACCTTTGCAGTGGCCGGCGTCCCGCCTGCTCGCCATCCCGCAGCCGACGGCGCTGGTCGGACCGGATTCGAGCCTGCGTCTGTGCGCGCTGATCGCGCGCTCCGGAGTGCAGCGCGTGATGATCGTGACCGATCGGGTCGTCGTACAGCTCGGCCTGATCGACCGGATCCGCGAGGCGCTGGTCCAGGACGGCATCGACGTTGCGGTGCACGATGCAATCACCCCGGACCCCACCTATCCCGTCCTTGATGCGGGCCTGGCAGCCGTCCGCGTCCACCGCAGTGACGCGATCCTCGCGGTTGGCGGCGGCTCGGTGATCGACGCCGCCAAGGTGATCGATGCGATGGCGGTGACGGGCAAGTCGCCCGACAGGCTCCTCGGTATCCTCAAGATCTGGAAGCCGATGTTGCCGCTCTTCGCGATCCCGACGACAGCCGGCACGGGCTCGGAAGTCACCGTGGCCGCGGTCGTGACCGACCCAGTCAAGCACACCAAATCAACGGTCATCGATCCGAAGCTCGTCCCCGTGGCGACAGCACTCGACCCACTGCTGATGCGCAGCCTGCCCCCTGCCATCACGGCCGCCACCGGAATGGATGCCTTGACTCACGCGGTCGAAGCCTGGACCAACCGCTGGCCTCACCCCGAGACGCGCCGGCACAGTCTCTTTGCGGTCCGTTCCATCTTCGCCCATCTGCCGGCCGCGTGCGCCAGCGGCGACGACCTCGGGGCTCGCGAAGCGATGGCACTGGCTTCCTTCCATGCCGGCCTCGCCTTCACCAAGGCCTATGTCGGCTATGTGCACGCCTTCTCGCACAAGCTCGGCGGGATGTACGGCGTGCCGCACGGGCTCGGGAATGCCATCGCACTGCCCTACGTTCTCGATTTTCTCTGCGACTCCCCCTGGGCTCGCGACCGACTGGCGGAGCTGACAGTGGCCATCGGCGCCGGCACGGAAACGGAGCCCGCGCCCGAACTCGCACGGCGCTTCATCGAGCGCGTGCGTGCCCTCAATTCCGAGGTGGGCATCCCCGAGAAGCTCGCCGCACTCGTCCCGGCCGACATCCCCGAGATCGCACGCGCCGCCATGATCGAGGCCCACCGCGACTACCCCGTGGCCAAGAACATGCGGCTCGACGAAGCCGATGCCCTGCTGCGGCGGATGCTCTAGCCGCGCACCCGGCACCGAAGACCCGAGGAATACCGTGAACTTCCGCGACATGATGCTTCTCGAGCCGCACGGGCCCGACACCTTCGTTGCAACCGGACCGCGCTATCCGTGGGGCGGGCTCTACGGCGGCCAGATCGTCGCGCAGGCGCTGCGGGCAGCGATGCACACAGTCGAGCCGGCCTTCGTGCTGCACTCGCTGCACGCCTTCTTCATCCGGCTCGGCGATGCGACAGAGCCGATCCGCCTCGAGGTCGATCGAATTCGCAACGGCCGCAGCTTCCTGACTCGACGTGTCGTGGCGCGGCAGTCCGGTGGCGCGATCCTCAATATGGCCGCGTCTTTCCAGATTCCAGAGGAGGGGCCCGAGATCCAGACCCGCATCATGCCTGCGGTGGTGGCTCCCGAGGCGCTGACCCTCGAGAATTGGAGTCGCATGGTCAAGCGCGCGTTTGTTAATGACCCCGCGCTGCCCGCCACCGGCTGGATGAAGATCGACGAGCCGCTCGGCGACGACCCGGCCCTCCATGCCTGCGGCCTCGCCTACCTCTCCGACGATCTACCGACCGATGCGGTGGTCGCCCGGCATCCCGATCGGGCACCCGCAGAAAGCGGCGAGCGGCGCTTGTGGAACGCGAGCCTCGACCACGCCATCTGGTTCCATCACCCGCCCCGCGCCGATGATTTCTTGCTGTTCTCCTTCGATTGCCACGGTTTCATCAGTTCGCGTGGCCTCTCGATCGGAGCGGTGTTCGATCGCGGCGGTCGACACGTCGCGACGGTGGCACAGGAAGTCCTGACGCGGGTTCGCCGCGACGTGTGAGAGTGTCGGCAGAAATCGCCAACGCCCTGTCTTGACCGCATGCCGCGGCGCGGTGTCGACAAGGCACTCGGTGCTGCCTGCCGGTTTGATCTCACCTGCAATATAATGCGCTTGATCAGCCTCGGCGGCTGACCGCGCCCTCTGCGCCAGCGCAGGCCGCTCCAACCGGAAGCCTCCTCCTCCCGCGCTGCTCCCCGCTCTCGAGAATCGGCGCCGCACGCGACGCGCGGCGGCTCGGAAACCGCTCCACCACCGCACCCTGCTCGGGGCGCCGGCTCACTCCGATCCTCCAGAAGACCGGCGTCGGATCCCGGAGACCGGGTAATCGGCTCAGGCTGGAAGCGGTGCCCTGCTGCGCCATGCCGACCTCCGGTACACTCTGCTTGCCGGCGCGATTCTCGAAGGCGCAGACCTGAGCGGAACCTGGCTCGGCTGGCCACAAGCACAGGCCCAGCAGGACAAGCAGAAACTCATTGCGGAGCAGCTCGATGCGGCGTGCGGGGACCCCGCCGATCGGCCCCAACTGCCCGCCCCCCTCGCTGCAAAGTACCGCGGCGACGGGGATCCGTCCTGCCGCCCGGCCGCTCCCGCCGCCGCCAAGCCCTGAGGGGATGCAGCCGGCGCTCGGCGCGCCCATTCTCGGCTCCGGCGGAGCGGCAACGCGGCCACGGCCCCGCGACCCCAAGAGGCGGGCCTGGAGAGAGGGAGAAGCGGCCTGGCAAGTCCTCGAACCCGCCAGGCCGCCCCGCCCTGCGGCGGTGTCCATGCTGCAGACAACCAGTTTTTTTTTGGGGGGGGGGGGGGGGATTTAGGGTTGCACCGTTCGGCCAAGGCGTGGGAGACTCTGGTCCGGAAGCGCACCACACTCTGAACCCGGACCCACTTTCCAGCGCCACGAGCTGATGACCCCGCAAGAGCAAACCCGCCTGAAGCTGCCGCGAGATGCCCGCGCTGCGCCACATCCGCCGGTCGAGGTGCGTCCGACCCCAGGCATGGCCGGCCTTGGCCCTGCCCCTGAATGCCGTCCCATGATTGACGTTCGAACCATACCCTGAAGGAGCCACACCTGCCGTGCCTATGAGGCGCCCAAACAAGGAGATACCCGTGCCACATCCCACATCCGCCCGTACTCAAACAGAGAAATTGCCCCACTCAAGCGTAGCTGTCGCGGGCCACTTTGCTGCGCCCAGCCGGCGCGCCACTCTTCTGGCCGCGGCTATCCTCCTCACTGGGCTGACACTCCCCGAAACGGCCACCGCCATCTCTGCCTTCGCAGGCCACACCTGCGTCGTCCACAACGGCGCGGCCAAGTGCTGGGGACGGAACAATCATAGCCAGCTCGGCGACGGCTCGACCACGGACAGTTCAACTCCGGTCGCGGTCAGCGAACTCACCTCGGGCGTCACGGCCATCGCCTCCGGATACAGCCACACCTGCGTCGTCCACAACGGCGCGGCCAAGTGCTGGGGACGGAACAATTCTGGCCAGCTCGGCGACGGCACGACCACGAACAGTTTAACTCCGGTCGCGGTCAGCGAACTCACCTCGAGCGTAACGGCCATCGCCACCGGATACCGCCGGACCTGTGCCATCCACGACGGCGCGGCCAAGTGCTGGGGGGGCGGCCCTCTCGGCGACGGCACGAGCACGAACAGCCTCATTCCGGTCGCGGTCAGCGGGCTCGCCTCGGGCGTCACGGCCATCGCCGCCAGCTACAATCACGCCTGCGCCATCCACAACGGCGCGGCCAAGTGCTGGGGGAGCAACGGGTTTGGCCAGCTCGGCGACGGCTCGACCACGAACAGCTTGATTCCGGTAGTGGTCAGCGGACTCACCTCGGGCGGCACGGCCATCGCCATCGGCGTCACCCACAGTTGTGCCATGCACAGCGGCGTGGCCAAGTGCTGGGGGGGCAACTGGTTTGGCCAGCTCGGCGACGGCTTGACCACCAACAGCTCGATTCCGGTCGTGGTCAGCGGACTCGCCGCCAGCGCCATCTGCGGCGACGGCTCGATCGCTGGCGACGAACAATGCGACCTCGGCGCAATCCTAAATGGTACCGCGGGAAGCTGCTGCAGTGCTACCTGTGAGTTCCTCGGCGCGGCGACCGAGTGCCGTGGTTCAGTCGGTGAGTGCGATGTGGCCGAGACCTGCGACGGCGCGAGCGGTGCTTGCCCGGATGACGTCAAGGCGGCGAGCGGCACCACCTGCGGCAGCGCCACCGACGACGCCTGCACCGATGGCGATACCTGCAATGACAACGGCACCTGCGCCGCCAACGACGCCGCTGCGGACACCGTGTGCAGCAGTGACTTCAACGCCTGCACGCGCGACGTCTGCGACGGCACCGGCACGTGTACTCACCCCGCCGGCAACAGCGGCACCCAGTGTCGCCCTGCTGCGGCGGGTGAGTGTGACGTGGCCGAGACCTGCGACGGCGCGAGCGCTTCGTGTCCGAGCGATCAGTTTGTCTCCGAAGGCACGCTCTGCAACGCCGCTGGACCGTGTACGAGCGGCGCTTGCCAGGCGGGCGCGTGCGCGGAGATGGCAGCACCGCGCGAGGACTGCCGGGTCGTATTGGAGCCCTTGGCGGCGAAGCTCACCCTCAAGGATTCCACCAAGGATTCCAAGGACCAGCTCAGCTGGGACTGGAAGCTGGGCCAGGCCACGACCCTGGCCGATCTGGGTGGACCGACTCAGCCGGGCGGGGCCGCCTACGAACTTTGCATGTACGACGAGTCGGGGCCGGAGCCTGCGGTCGTGCTGAGTGCCGAGGTGGCGCCTGGGGCGGGCTGGGCCGCGCAGGGGGCGAAGGGGTACAAGTTCAGCGACAAGGCAGGGACGCAGGGCGGGATCAAGCAGATTCTTGCCAAGTCCGGAGCGGACGGGAAAGCCTCGCTGCAGATCGACGGCAAGGGCGCGGGCCTTGGCTTGCCTGCCCTGCCGCTTGGGTTGCCGGCGCGAGTGCAGCTCGAGGTGGTGGGCGGTGTCTGCTTCGAGGCGACGTTCAGCAGCGCCGGCACGAAGAAGAACGACGCGAGGCAGTTCCAGGGTCAGAGCGACTGACTTGGTCGCGAGGCGGGCGGCACGACGCACGCGGGGCGTCGTGCCGCCCGCACCTGCCGCAGTGACCCAGGTGAAGCGCTCTGCGCCACGCACGCGGGGCGCAGAGCCTGTAGGAACTGGGGCCTCGTCCCGCCGTCAATCTCCAGTCTGCGACCACCACCGATCCAGCCCGCGTTTGCCCTCACCTGCAATATCCTGCGCTTGATCAGCCTCGGCGGCTGACCGCGCCCCCTGCGCCAGCACAGCCCGCTCCAACCGGAAGCCTCCTCCTCCCGCGCTGCCCCCCCCGCTCTCGAGAATCGGCGCCGCACGCGACGCGCGGCGGCTCGGAAACCGCTCCGCCACCGCACCCTGCTCGGGGCGCCGGCTCACTCCGATCCTCCCAAAAACCGGCGTAGGATCCCGGAGACCGGGTAACCTGCTCGGGCTCTGAGGGCGGCACCTCCCGGTCCCCCGACCGGAGGTGCTGTGCCGTGCGAAGACCGATGGTCGAACCTCGAGACGATCGTCGGCGAGTACGTAGCCCCGGAGCAGGGTCGCAGCGCCGTGCGCGAATGTCGTTGCTCGACTCCGCAAGCTCCGTCGAGCAACCGGTCTACCCTGGCCGGACATTCCGAGTCGTCCCGGTTCTGCCGAGCGCGGGTGCGGAGAAGTGCCGGGCTGGTTACGACAGAGCCCCGTGGGAGGGGAGAACCTGCAGCCACCGCGTGGCACGCGCGACTTCTATCCGGAGGATCTGCGCCGGCGCGACTGGCTCTTCGCTCACTTCCGCGACACGGCAAGACTGTTCGCGTTCGAGGAGATCGACGCCCCGATCCTCGAGCACGCCGAGCTCTTCACGCGCAAGGCCGGCGAGGAGATCGTCGAGCAGCTCTACCACTTCGAGTTGCACGACCGGCACCTGGCGCTGCGGCCCGAGATGACCCCCTCGGTGGCGCGGATGGTCATGGCGCGGGCGGGCGGGCTCCGGCTGCCCTTGCGCTGGTTCACCGTCACCCAGAATTGGCGCTACGAACGCATGACGCGCGGCCGCCTGCGCGAGCACTACCAGTGGAACATGGACATCTGGGGTGAGCCCGGAGTCGCGGCCGAGGCCGAGCTGATCGGCGCGATCTTCGCCCTGCTTGACCGCACGGGACTGCCACGCGGCGCCGTACGAATCCGCGTCAACAGCCGCGCCCTGCTCGAGGAGTCGCTCCGTCGGGGCATCCTGGCAAGGCGACCCGAGGCGTTCGCCCCCCTCTGTATCGTCATTGATAAGATCGGCAAGATCGGGCCGGATGCGGTGATCGATCAGCTTGCCGACGCGGCGGGCGCGGTCGGACTCGCGCGCGCAGAGGCCGCTGACGTCGTCGCCATGCTCGACGCGCGCACGCTGGACGACGCCGCTCGCCTCGGTGGCGAGGGCTCCCCGGCGCTGGCCGATCTCCGCCGCCTCTTCGAACTGATCGACTCGACCGGCCGTGCCGACGACCTGGTCTTCGATGCCTCGGTCGTGCGCGGTCTCGCCTACTACACCGGTGTCGTGTTCGAGGCTTTCGACGCCCGTGGCGTGCTGCGCGCCGTCTGCGGCGGCGGGCGCTACGACCGGCTGCTCGAGACGCTCGGCGGCCGGGCGCTGCCGGCGGTCGGCTTCGGCTTCGGCGACGTCGTGATCATGGAACTGCTCGCCGACCACGGACTCCTGCCTGACGTCCGTCGAGCGATCGACGAGGTCATCTTCCCCCTCGGCGAGGCGCAGCGCCCGGCGGCACTCGCCTTGAGCGCGCGGCTGCGCGCTCAAGGCCACTCGGTGCAGACCGTGCTCGGCACGCCGCGGCTCAAGAAGGTTCTGACCGACGCCGCCGCCGACGGTGCTCGTCGCGTGTGGATCCTCGGCCCGGACGAACTCAGTCGCGGCATCGCCACCGTGCGTGATCTCCAGAGTGGCGAGCAACGCGAAGAACCCCTCGTTTTCTGACCCCTGCGCGAAAGGCATTCGACCGATGCGAAGACTGCTGCTCTCCCTGCTCGTGCTGGCTCTGCTGGCGACCGGTCTCCTCTACGCCATGGGTGCCGGCTGGCTGGGCAACGATCTCATCGCCGGCACGCCGCGCGCCCCGCGCATCCCGGCCGCCCGGATCGCCGTCAGCCGCGGGGCAACGGCGAAGGCCGCCGCCGCCATCGGCGCGCCGGAGGACAAGCAAGTCCTCTTCGGTGACCTGCACGTCCACACGACGTTTTCGCTCGATGCCTTCATGATGGCCCTGCCGGAACTCGGTGGCGACGGCGCCCACCCGGTCGCCGATGCCTGCGATTTTGCGCGCTACTGCTCGCAGCTCGATTTCTGGTCGGTCAACGACCACGACCTCTCGCTCACGCCCCGCATGTGGCGTGAGACGATCGACACCATGCGCGAGTGCAACGCGATCGCCGGCGATCCGAAGGACCCCGACGTCGTGGGCTATCTCGGCTGGGAGTGGACCCAGATGGGGACCAGGGCCGAGAACCACTACGGCCACAAGAACATCGTCCTGCGCGATCTCGAGGAGGACCGCATCCCGCCACGTCCGATCGTCGCCCAGGCCCCACTCGACGCGCGGGACCGTCAGGTCGAGTCGGCGAAGCCTTCTAATTTCATGCTTGGCCTGCTGCCGGTGGCCTCGGCCGATCCCGCCTGGCTCGATTTCATCCGCTATCTGCACGAAGTCAGCGAAGTGCCCGACTGCCCCGACAACGTAAATACCAATGATCTGCCGGCCGACTGCCGCGAGAACGCCGCCACGCCCGAGGTTCTCTTCCGCAAGCTCAACGACTGGGGCGGCGCCTCGACGGTGATCCCGCACGGCACGACCTGGGGCTACTACACGCCGCTCGGCTCGAGCTGGGAAAAACAGCTCAACCGCCAGCAGCACGACCCCGAGCGCCAGCGCATGGTCGAGATCTTCTCCGGGCACGGCAATTCGGAGGAATTCCGTCCCTGGCACGAGGTGATCTTCGACCCGGACGGCACGGCGCGCTGCCCCGAGCCCGCGCACGGCTATCTGCCCTCGTGCTGGCGCGCGGGCGAGATCATCTACGATCGCTGCCGCGAGACGGATGCGAGCGAGGACGACTGCCAGCAACGCGCCGCCGAGGCGCGGCAGAACTACGTCGATGCAGACATCTCGGGCCATCTCACGGTCCCCGGCGAGGCACCCGAGGACTGGCTCGATTCGGGCCAGTGCAAAGACTGCTTTCAACCCGCGTTCAACTACCGGCCGAGCAGCTCGGTGCAGTACATGCTGGCGAGGACCGACCTCTCGAAACCGGAGGAGCCCCTGCGTTTCCGCTTCGGTTTCATGTCGTCGAGCGACAATCACTCGGCGCGGCCCGGTACGGGCTACAAGGAAGTCGCCCGCACCGACGAGACGGAAGCGCGCTTCGGACTCTTCAACACCACCCATCTCGGTGGTCCGCCCGTGAGCAAACCCGAGCCCCGTTCGCAGCCCTTCGACGCGGTCAATTCAGACCTTCCCTTCTTCGCCCTGCGCGAAACCGAGCGCGGCGCGTCGTTCTTTCTGACCGGCGGCCTGATCGGTGTCCATTCGGCGGGTCGCTCGCGCGGCGAGGTCTGGGACGCGATGCAGCGGCGCGAGGTCTTCGGCACGAGCGGACCGCGCATCCTGCTCTGGTTTGATCACGTCGATCCGGCAACGGGCCAGCGCGCCCCGATGGGTGCCGAGGTGAAATCGAGCGCGGCACCGCGCTTCGAAGTGCGCGCCGTAGGCTCGCTCGAACAGGTCGCCGGCTGCGCCGAAGAGTCGGTCACGGCACTCGGCGCTGCCGGGATCGAGCGCCTCTGTCGCGACGAGTGCTTCAACCCCGGCGATCGCCGCCGCCGCATCTCGCGCATCGAGGTGGTGCGCATCCGCCCGCAGATCACGGCCGACGAGGACGTCGCCGGCCTGATCGACGACCCCTGGCGGGTCTTCAAATGCGGGCCTGACCCCGCCGGCTGTCAGATCAGCTTCGAGGACCCGGAGTTCCCCGTCTCGAAGCGCGAGGCGCTCTACTACGTCCGCGCAATCGAGGAGCCGAGTGCCGCCATCAACGCCGCCAATCTGCGCTGCGAGCGGGACTTCGAGGGCAAGTGCATCCGCACCCGCCCCTGCTCCGAGGTAGCCGACGACAATTGCCTCGCCCCGACCGAGGAACGCGCCTGGTCCTCGCCGATCTTCGTCACGCCGCCCGCCGTCGCGCCCGTGCCGTAGTCCAAGCATCGCTAGGCGAATCGCATTGGATCTGGAGGAGTGCCAGCCACTCAGTCCCGTACCATCCGAATCGTGCCAAGGCCTTCGTCTATGTGAGTCGGTCGCGCTCGCTATTGGCGAGCGAAGAGAATCAGTATAGTCAAGTAGCTGCGGAACCTGCCCCTAGACTGCACACTCACCGACCGAACTCGGGGCAGCGGAGGAGCACCCGACCATGGAGCCGATTCGCACACTTCCAGACAACTGGCGTCAGCGCATAGCCGGCTACAAGCCCGCCCCAGCACTTGCGCGTCTCACTCGGCATCTTCAGGAAATCGTCAACCGCCGCGGCAAATATGCAATCTCGCTAGGCCTCGTTCAGGATCTCGCGGTCCTAGCCTGCTTCGATCGAATGCCGCACCGCCTTGAGTTCTACGGGCGCCTCCAAGCTCGAATTCAGGAGGGCGCCAACAGCGATTGGCCAATCTCGGCGCCACTATCGGAGCATTACGTTGGCAGTAAACCACCGCTCGCCTTGGCTTCCGAGCTGGCATCGATCACTGCCGAATGGCTCGTTCTAGATCATTTAATTGCGTCGGGATGGAAGCCACTGCCGAGCACTCGGGGGCCGGGCCGTCCCGACTGGCTAATCGAACGCGATGTCATCCTTCCGGTCGAAGTGAAGTTCAAGAAGCACCCCGCTCATGCGCCGATCTACTGGGCCGAGCTGCTGACAGGCGTTGGGATGCTTCCAGGCGCCCAATTTCTTCAGTCCCATATTTGGACTTGGGAAATCGCGCCCGAGACAAGGGACGGCGACGTCTTCCATCTTATTCGGGTGCTTGTCGACCAGCTGGACCAGGTCGAGCGGATCCTGCGAACCGGCATGGGTCGGCTCCAGCAACCCATCCCGCTCTCTGGCCCTCCGACCTTCGAATTTGTCGCCAAGCGCGGGCTTGCCCAAGATGGGGAAGCTTCCGATAGCATCGACTTGCTTCTCGAGACTAGCGGCCGAATCTTGACGCTTTCAGCCCGTCCCAGCCTCGCCAATCTGCACGGCGCATGGGAACCTTGTTCACCTTTCGCGACATGGGAGCGCGCCTGCGACAGGTCGCTTTCAGAAACCCTCACCACCATCTTCACACGCCTAGGAATCGGTAGGCAGGTAGCTAGAGCCCCCGAGACGCTCGTCGTTCTCGTGTGGCAAGTGCCCGTCGAAATTTCAGTGCTCACTAAGCGCCACTGGTTCAAGAAGCTGTGGTGCGAACTTGCGGAAAAAGAGAACTGGCCCAAGGCGATTCTCTGGCCAATCGGCGTTCATTCCTGTGGCGACGGCGGCTGGATAGAGAACCCTGGAGCCACCTCCCTCCTGTCAGGTCGGCTTGCCAATCGGCCGTCGACTGCCGGGAATGTCCCGGAGCCTGTTGACTTGACCAGCTGAGGAAGTGGCGGTTCCCTCCGCTGTCCCCCGAAGGGATGGTGGTCGACAAACCAAGAACCAAGAGAATCGACATGAAGGCAACGGCCAGAAACTCGGCTGCTGTTCGAGCCCCCGTCGTCCCGGTCCAGATCCCACTGCCTGTCCTCGAGCCCCTGCATGCCGCTTAGCGTGATCTGTTCGGGCTCTTCGTCGAGCGCAAGTGCTCGCCCAGCCCCGTCTAGCATTGACGGTACCGCCTCTGCGATGCTGTGGCCGCCCGACGGGAGGGGGCGATCATGGAGCGAGGGGCAGCAAGGATTCGTGGGCTGGTGCGAGCGGCAGGACCGCGCGGGCGTGGCGCACGGCTTCCTGATGGGGTGCGGCGCGAGCTGATCGCGTTCGCTCGGCGCTGGCGCGGTGACGGGATCGGGGTGCGACGGATCGCGGCGGCGACGGGCGTGTCGCCGGAGTCGATCCGGCGCTAGACGCAGCCCGGGGAGCGGGGATCGACCGCTCGCGAGCTGGTTGCGGTCGAGGTGCGGGCGGATGTGGTGGCGATCGGCGCTCTCAGCGTCAGCTCCGCGTCGGGCTACCGGATCGACGGCCTCACGTTCGAGCAGGCCGTCGTGGCACTTGGTCGCCTCGGATGATCGGCTCGTCACGCAATTTGCCCGTGTGGGCGTATCCCGGCGCAGCCGACCTGCGCCTTGGCTACGACGGGCTGGCGGGACTGGTCGCGAGCAAGCTCGTCTCGGACCCGCTGTCGGGCGACTCTTTCCTGTTCACGAACCGAGGGCGCACGAGAGCCAAGGTGCTGGTGTGGGACGGCACGGGTCTGGCGATCTACCAGAAGCGGCTCGAGCAGGGGCGGTTTGCGAGCTTGCGTTCGGACGGGGGCCGGATCGCGCTCACGATGAGCGAGCTGAGTCTGTACCTCGAGGGCTGTCGGCTGGTCGAGCGGGTGAAGCTGTCGCCCGACGCATACGTGCCCGGCCCGCTCGGCGGGCGCCGTCGCGTGGCCGCGTTGGCGAAGAAAGATACGGCGTGGGCTTGCGATCAGAGTCTAGGCTTGATATAGGACCTTCATGCTGCAGATCGCGACCGAGCGTGACATTGAGCGCCTGCCCCAAGTCGCGCTCCTGCAGGAGGCGGAGATCTGCTGGCGCGTTTGGCGGAGCTCACGCGCCAGCTTGCGGAGGCGCGCGGCGAGGACGTGGTGCGCGCGCTGCAGCTTGAGCTGACGGTCATCAACGAGCAGCTCGCGGCGCGCAACCGTGCTCTGTTCGGCACTTCGTCGGAGAAGCGCGGGCGAGGCGATGCGCAGGATGGTGGCAAGGCGAAGGCGCCGCAGTCGGGCCATCCCCGGCGCGTGCAGCGCGATCTGCCGATCGTGGAGGTGGTGCACGAGCTCGACGAGGCGGACAAGGCATGTCCTAAATGCGGCGGCGAGCTTGCGGTGTGGGCGGGGCAATTCGAGCCGGCGGACGAGATCGACGTCATCGAGCGCACGTTTCGCATCATGCGCCACCAGCGCCAGAAGTACCGCTGCGGGTGCGGCGAGTGCATCGAGACGGCGCTCGGGCCGCCGAAGCTGGTGGCGGGCGGGCGCTACTCGGTCGACTTCGCGATCGAGGTGGCGGTAGCGAAGTATCTGGACCACATGCCGCTTGCTCGTCAGGTGCGGCAGATGGGGCGCGAGGGCTTGACCGTCGACACGCAGACGCTGTGGGACCAGCTTTTCGCGCTCTACGGGCACCTGGTGCCGACCTACGACGCGATCCTGCGCCAGGTGCTCGAGAGCCCTGTGATTGGCGCGGACGAGACGCGCTGGCAGCTGATGGACGAGAAGGGCTCGGCGAAGTGGTGGGCGTGGTCGGTGTGCTCGCCCGAGGCGGTCGCCTACCGGATCTTCCCGGAGCGCTCGACCGACGCCGGGGCGGCACTGCTCGCCGGCTATCGGGGCATCGTCGTGTGCGATGGGTACGCGGTCTACCCGAGCGTGCGCGAACGGCTCGTGCGTGACGGGCCGAGCTTCACGATCGCGAACTGCTGGGCACACGTGAGACGCGGCTTCGTCGAGGCGGAATCGGCCTACCCCAAGGCCCGGGAGATGGTCGAGCTGATCGGCAAGCTCTACCAACTCGAGGCGCGCGCGAAAGAGAAGGGTCTCGACCTGGGCGAGCTGCGTCGCACGGAGTCGGCGCCGATCGTGACGGAGATCAAGGACTGGCTGTCGACAACCGTGGCCACGCCGAAGTCGTCGCTGGGCAAGGCCATCCTCTACACGCTTGACATGTGGCGGGAGCTTGAGCTTTTCCTCACCGACGCGCGCATCCTGATCGACAACAACGCCACCGAGCGCGGGATCAGAGGTCTGGCCGTGGGTCGGAAGAACCACTACGGCTCGCGCTCCGAGCGCGGAACGCGGGTAGCGGCGCTCCTCTACACGCTGATCGAGTCGGCCAAGCTCGCCGGCGCGAACCCCAAGCAGTACCTCCGCGAGGCCACGCGGCGCGCACTCGCCACGCCCGGCGCGGCCACTCAGCCGCGCGAACTGACAGAGCTGCTCGCAGAGTAGCGTTCGAGGCGGCGACATCGCCCGCCAGCGTGCCGGAGCTCAGCTCGCGCGCCAGAGGTGCTCGGGCGAGCACTTACTGTCGAGCGGGCGAGTTCCCGGCGCTGTCTCGCGACGCTTCGTCGCGTACTCGAGCAAGCGCCTGAGCGAATTCATGATCCGTTCGCTCGGCGATCTCGGCATCCGAGCCGTCCTGATCGACGGCATCGTGTTTCGGAGCCGTACCACCCTAATCGCTCTCGGCGTTTCGGTCGACGGCCAGAAGCACCCTATGGCCTTGCGCGGGGCACGACGGAGAGCGCCACAGTCGCCAAGGAACTGCTCTCGGACCTGATCCAGCGCGGGCTGGGCACTGAGCTGGCGTCACTCTTCGTGTGACCATCCCGGTGCTCACTCCTCGACAGGCTGGCCGGGACGCTGCCTCTGCAGCGCCTCGGCGTTCGCGGTGGCCACTAGCACCCGCGGGACAGCCCAAATGCGATCGAGAATCTCAACGGCGAGGTCCCCCGCTTCACGCGCGACGTACAAGAACCGGCAGGACGGCACGATGCTGCCGCGCTGGACGGGTGCATCGACCGTGCACGCATTGGGGGGGGGGGGGACGGCGTGCGCGGTCACGCCGAATCCGTCACTCTCATCACAGCGCTCAGTCGCACCCTCAAACGCAGTACTCTTTACCCTCAACAGCAGGCCAGATAGGAATCGTCCACTCGCGGAATAGCCACTCCGACGCCCTAGCAATCAACGGGAACCGGAGCATCCCTCGGCTATCCCTAACCGGACGTACGCCGCAACCCGACCGTCCGCCTCCATGAATTCCAGAGGGTCGCCGAGATCGACCCAACAGTCCGGGGTATGCTTGGCGTATTCCACACCCTAGCCCCCGTCGAGCATCAATCAATCTGGCTAGAGTTCCCAGTGGCAGGCCTTGGCGATAGGCTCAAGCGCCCGGGCTGTCTCGCCCTTGGGGGGCAACTCAAAGCGCGCGACCCACGTCGACGAATCGGTCGGGAAGAGCCATGAGATCTCGACTTTGATCTCCCCGTGCGCCGGAAGTGCCCTAATCCACGGTATCGGGTTTGGCTTGATGATGGACTTGCTATCCGTAGAAATGCTCCACTCCTCCGAGATCGCAGGCTCCTTGTCGAAGCGGTGCCGGATCGGAGTTTTGCCCGATGAGAAATTGCTCTTTACCGAGGCGCCAGCCACTACCACGACGGACGTACGGTTCCCTCTGCAGGCAACAAAGAGTTCTGCCCGCCCCTCGCGCCCGAAGGCACCCTTCCAAGTATTGACAGAAGGCAGAGCCGTGGCGACGATCCTCTCGTCGGACATTTCGTCGGTGGTCTCGAGATTCACAGCCCACCCTGCTGCGTACGCAGATTCACTCGCGATCGCCAATGCGACAAGACTGATAATACTGGATGAATGCATGCCTCGGTCTCCGTCCGCCATTCAAAGCCATGGCGTGAACAGAATGCCGCCACATGGCCAATCGGTCAAGGCTTAGCCCGGAATCGCCCGCCAGGGGGATCATTATCCCACGACGAGGACGAAGCTCTGGCCTGGCCCCCGCTGGCCGCCTCTAGCTCCCGAGCGCGCGGGGTCCTTGAGGCCACACCTGCTACACTTCGTATTCGACCGCGGCTCGGTGATCCTGGATTTTGGGGTTCGGCCGCCATTACGAAGTCCAGGGCTCTCCACTTCGCCACAACCGTCGCATCCGAGTTCTCCATTATTCGCGGCATCGACATCTACGGGCGATGAGCCCCTTGGCGCGCGGTCGGGTCAGGTCCAAGCGAACGCCCCACTCAGTACCGTGTCCGAGTGGATCCTCAATGGCGTGGCCCGTCGTCCTCGACACGAGTCGACTTCAGCAGCCGATCGACGTCCCGATTCCTCAGGGTGGCTTGGTGCCAATCGTTCCTCTCGCCGGAGGTTGAACGCCCGGGCAGGGACGGCTCTGCCAGCCCCAATTTCCAGGAATCTCGGTACATCGGCCCGAACCTTGACACTCGAACGGCAAAGATGCTTAGTTTTCGTTTGAGTATGGATCACGCGCCCGAGACCGTGAATCGACGGGCAGGCACGGACAGCTAAATAGAATCTTCAGGTGGTCGTGTACGCCGTGTGAATCCGAGACAAGGATGAATCAATCCCGGTGACACAACCCCGCGGAGGCAGAAAAATGCTGGGACGTATCTTGCTAACTGGGGTCATGGCTGCAGTCACTTCATGTGGCGACGGCATCGGCGTGAAGAGCCGGTGCCCGGATGATGGTTTTGTTTCCTGCTCTACGCAGTATGGCGGATATATCGGTTGCTGTTGCACGACGTGCGAGACCAACGAGTGCAACACCGTGTGCGATCCGTAGCTCGGACATTCGAGCGTGAATCCAGCAGTTCAGGGGACAAGCACCACCTTGCCGTGGACGCGGCGTTCGCTGATTTCACGCAGGGCGGCGGCGGCCTCATTGAACCGGAAACGCTTGGAGACCAGCGGGCGAAGCTTCCCGGCGCTCCACAACTCGAAGAGCTCGCCGATGTGCTCGCGATGGCGCGCCGGATTGCGCGCGGTGAAGGCGCCCCAGAACACGCCGACGATGTCGCAGCTCTTGAGCAACGTCAGGTTGAGCGGCACGCGCGGGATGCCCGCTGTGAAGCCGATGACCAGGAACCGGCCCTCCCACGCCATCGACCGGATCGCCGCTTCCGCCAGCTCTCCGCCGACGGGATCGTAGACCACATCGACGCCGGCGCCCTGGGTCAGCTCCTTGAGTCGCGCCTTCAGATCCTCGCGCGAGTAGTCAATTCCCTCGTCGGCGCCATGCGCGCGGCAGACCTCGAGCTTCTCGGGACTCGACGCACACGCGATGACGCGCGCGCCCGCCGCCTTGCCGAGTTCGACCGCGGCAAGTCC
>SXGT01828440.1_pt1 | contig 20663 bp, 20 predicted proteins | sample 3176221 | NCBI WGS metagenome assembly SXGT01 (sample SAMN11356862, study PRJNA531348) | freshwater metagenome | isolation source: freshwater sample F1-120 | place: China: Fuxian Lake, Yuxi | collected 2017-12-25
ACGAGGTGAAGCTCATCGTCGACCTGATGTACGAAGAGGGCATCGCCGGCATGCGCTACAGCATCAGCGACACCGCCGAGTACGGCGATCTCACCCGCGGCCCGCGCGTGGTGACCCCGCGCACGAAGACCGAGATGAAGAAGATCCTCAAGGAGATCCAGACCGGCAAGTTCGCCAAGGAGTGGATCGCCGAGAGCGAGTCGGGTCGCGAGAACATGAAGGCCCTCCAGACCGCTGGTGCCGAGCACCAGATCGAGACCGTCGGCAAGGAACTGCGCGCGATGATGCCGTTCCTCGGCGCCGGCAAGCAGAAGGTGGCCGACGTCAGCGGTGGCTGACACGGTTCGTGTGTGCGGCGCCTCGTCCTCCGGGACGGGGCGCCGTTCGCGTTTTCGCTACCGTGCACGCCGATGGGCGAGGGGGACCGCACATTCGGCTACGTCGGCGCGCTCGACGGTGTGCGCGCGCTCGCCGTCGCGGCGGTGCTGTTGTTCCACGCCGACGTCGGGGCGGCCGGTGGTGGGTTCCTCGGGGTGTCGGTGTTCTTCACGCTGTCGGGCTTCCTGATCACCTCGCTGTTGATCGCCGAGCATCGAAGCACTGGCACCATCGGGTTGCGTGGGTTCTATCTGCGCCGCGCTCGCCGGCTGCTGCCGGCCGCGTACCTGTGCATCGCCGGGGTGCTGTTGCTCGGTCCGTGGTGGGTGGCCACACAGCGGCTCGAGCTGCCTGGCGACGTGGTGGCCGCGGTGGCGAACGTGGCGAACTGGCGGTTCGCGTTCGCCGAGCGGACGTACCAGGAGTTGTTCCTCGGTGCGCCGAGCCCGCTGGCGCACTTCTGGTCGTTGGCCATCGAGGAGCAGTGCTACCTGGTGCTGCCGTTGGTGGTGGCGTGGGCGCTGCGTCGTGGCGGGATGCGCCGTCTGGCCGTGGTGCTCGGTGGGCTGACCATGGCGTCGCTGGGCGCGACGCTGCTCACCCGCGACCTCGACCTGGTCTACAACGGCACGCACACGCGGGCGGCCGAGTTGCTGGTGGGGGCGCTGGCAGCGATGGTGCTGCAACGTCGCTCGTTCGGGCCGCGCGGGTCGGCAGCGGTGGCGGCCATCGGCATCGCGGGTCTCGGCGTCCTGGTGGCGGTGGTGGATCTGCAGAGCCGCTGGCTGTACCGCGGTGGCTTCGTGCTGGTGGCCATCGTGTCGGCCTGCACGGTGGTGGCGCTGGTGTCGAGCCATCCGGTGGCCCGACTGCTCGGCAGCCGGCCGTTCGTCGCCGTCGGCCGGCGCAGCTACGGGGTGTACCTGTATCACTGGCCGGTGTTCCTGTTGCTCACGCCCGATCGCACCGGTCTGGCGCCGTGGCCGCTGCTGCTGGTGCGGCTCACGGTCACGGCCACGATGGTGGTGCTGTCGTACCGACTGCTCGAGATGCCGATCCGCCGTGGGCGAGTGCTGGTTGGGCCGCGGGCGGTGGGCGCGGCCTTCGGTGTCTCGGCGGTGGCGCTGGTGTCGGCCGCTGCGGTCGTGGTGCCGGCGCCCGACTTCTCGGAGACCGAGTCGTTGCTCGCGCTCGGTTCGGCTCCGGTGGTGACGTTCACCGCGCCCGTGTCGGCGGCGGGTCCCACCACCACGGTGGCGGCGCCCGTGGTGTTGGTGCTCGGCAGTTCCGACGCGCCGGTGAGTCCATTGCGTGCGGCGGGTGTGCGGGTGATCGACGGGGCGCAGTCGGGGTGCCCCATTGCGAGTGGCGTGGAGGTGCGGCATCGCGACGGCACCGTGGTCTCGACGGTGTGGTGCGAGCCGACGGTCGACCGGTGGAGGCGACTGCTCGCGGCCGTCGAACCCGACCTCGTGGTCGTGTCGGCCAGTGAGGTCGATGCTGGGTTGGTGCGCACGGACGACGACGCCCCACTGCCCGGCCCCGGCGACGTCGCGGCCACGTTCTCGTTGCTCACCGGTGCCGAGCAACGCATGCGGGCCGCCCTGGCCGTGGTCGACACCGCGGCGGTGCCCGCGGTGTACGTCGACGATGCGGCCCCGGGTGCCCCCGGCGAGCGGATGTTCGCCCGGCTCGCGATCGAGTCGTCCCCGCCTCGGCCCGTCCAACCCGACATGGCAGCGTTGGTGGCTGCGGTGTCGGCGAGACTCGACGGCGTCGCGTTCGCGGACCGCGGCTCGGTGCGGGTGTTGGTGGTGGGTGACTCGACGTCGCTGAACCTGGCGAAGGCGCTCAACGATGGTGCCGATGGCCGGTTGGTCGTCCAGTGGGCCGGGGCCAACGGCTGCCCGTTGGCGCGCGTCGAAGCCACGCGCCCGTCGCCCGACAGCGACTGGGTGCCGGCCGCGTGTCCCGACTTCGCCGTGTCGTTGCCGCCGTTGCTGGCCGACCTCCGTCCCGATGTGGTGCTGGTGGTGCTGGGGCCCACCGAGTTGCAGGAGCAGCGGTATCCGGGGGATCCGGGGTCGCACGTGGCGGGCGACGCCGGGTTCGTGGCGTTCCACGATGCCGAGTTCGCGGCGTTCCTCGACGTGGTGGGCGACGTGCCGGTGATGGTGGCCGATGCGCCACCCATCGAGGCGGGCCACTGGGCGTCGGCCACGATGGCGGCACCGGCGCGGTTGGCGCAATGGAACGAGCAGGTGGCCCGTTGGGTGGCGTCGCGCGACACGGTGTCGTCGTTCCCCTATGCAGCCGCGCTGGCCGCGCACGAGGCCGTCCACGGGAGCATCCGGATCGACGGGGTGCACCCCGACGTGGGGCCGCTCACCGACATCGCCCGCGCGGTGCTCGTGCCCGCAGTGGTGGCCGCAGCGTCGCGCTAATTCCGACTTGCCAGGTCGGGATTAGCGCGTGTACGGTTCGACCCCTATGAGCGACAACTGGGGTTTCGAAACACGTCAGATCCACGTGGGCGGCGAGCCCGACCCGACCACCGGTGCCAGGGCGGTGCCGATCTACCAGACCACGAGCTTCCAGTTCCGCGATGCCGAGCACGCGCAGAACCTGTTCGCGCTGGCCGAGATCGGCAACATCTACACCCGCATCATGAACCCCACGCAGGGTGCGCTCGAGGCTCGCCTCAGCAGCCTGGAGGGCGGCGTCACCACGGCGGTCGGCCTGCCCGGCGCCCTCGTGGTGAGCTCGGGCCAGTCGGCCGAGACCATCGCCATCCTCACGCTCGCCGAGGCGGGCGACCACATCGTGGCCAGCCCTTCGCTGTACGGCGGTACGTACAACCTGTTCCATTACACCCTGCCGAAGATGGGCATCGAGGTCACGTTCGTCGACGACCCGCACGACCTCGAGCAGTGGGCCGCGGCCATCCGTCCGAACACCAAGGCGTTCTTCGGTGAGGTGCTCGCCAACCCGCGCAACGACGTGTTCGACATCGAGGGCGTCAGCAAGGTGGCACACGACAACGGCATCCCGCTCATCGTCGACAACACCGTGCCCACCCCGTACCTCATCCGTCCGATCGAGTGGGGCGCCGACATCGTGGTGCACAGCCTCACCAAGTTCATCGGTGGCCACGGCACGACGATCGGTGGCGCCATCATCGACGGTGGCACGTTCGACTTCGGGGCGAGCGGTCGCTTCCCGAACCTCACCGAGCCCGATCCCAGCTACCACGGTCTGCCCTACTGGCCGGCGCTCGGCCCGGGCGCCTACATCATCAAGGCCCGCGTGCAGATCCTGCGCGACCTCGGTGCCGCGGTGTCGCCGTTCAACGCGTTCGCGTTCCTGCAGGGCCTCGAGACCCTCAGCCTGCGCATGGAGCGCCACTGGGCCAACGCCGACCGGGTGGCGCAGTTCCTGGTGGACCACCCGCAGGTGGAGAGCGTGTCGTACGCCGGCCTGCCCAGCAGCCCGTGGCACGAGCGTGCGAAGAAGTACGGCGGCGGCAAGGGCTACGGCAGCGTGCTCGCGTTCGACATCAAGGGTGGCAAGGAGGCCGGCCAGAAGTTCGTGGGCGGCCTCAAGCTGCACAGCCACGTCGCCAACATCGGCGACGTGCGCAGCCTGGTGATCCACCCGGCCAGCACCACGCACAGCCAGCTCACGGAAGAGGAGCAGGTGTCGACGGGCGTGCGCCCGGGCCTCATCCGCCTCAGCGTGGGCCTCGAGTCGATCGAGGACATCCTCGCCGACCTCGAGCTCGGCTTCGCCGCCGCCAAGTAGTCGCACCGGGTTGGTGCGTCACGCCGTCGGGGCGTGGCGCACCATCTCGTTCACGCGGCGCAGCGCGCTCGCGTTGCCCAGCACCACCAACATGTCCCCGGCGCGCAGCGGGCCGTCGGCCTCGTGCCACCGCCGCACCTGGCCACCGTGACGCAGGCCGAGGATGTGCAGGTCGGGGGCCGATGCGCTCAGCGTGCGAAGGTCGAGCCCCTCGGCCGCCGAGCCGGCGCCCACCTCCACCTCCTCGACGCGCATGTCGGTGCCGGGAATGGCCAGCACGCCGAGCACCTCGGCATCGAGGGCCGTGGCGGCCATGCCGGCGCCCACGCTCTCGTACACCGGCACCACGTGCGACGCGCCGGCGCGCATCAGCCGCTCGCTCCAGTTCGAGTCGCTCACGCGCGCCACGATGCGCAACGACGGGGCGATGGAGCGGGCGGTCAGTGCCACCACGGCGTTCGACGGATCGTCGAGCGTGGTGATGAGGGCGGCGGCGCGCGTCACGCCGGCGGTGCGCAGCACCGTGACGTCGCGGGCATCGCCCTTCAGGTACACGGCGCCGGCCGACTCGATCGCCTCGTCGAGGCCATCGGTGGTGTCGACGATCACGACCTCCCGGCCGGCTCGCACGGCGGCGTCGGCCGAGGCGCGACCCACTCGCCCGAAGCCGACGATGACCACATGGTCTCGCAGATGTTCTCGCAACTTCGCTCTCCTTCGTTCGCGCAGCGCTGCCGCGACGTCGCCCGAGACGAACAACGCAGTGAGCGCCGCCGCCGAGTACACGAACACGCCGAACCCGGCGAAGATCGTGCCCATGGTCCAGATCCGTCCGGCCGTGCCGAGTGGGTGCACCTCGCCGTAGCCGACCTGGCCCATCGTGATGGTGGACATGTAGATGGCGTCCATCCAGCTCCAGCCCTCGATGAGCACGTAGCCGGTGGATGCCACCGCGATGGCGACGAGGGCGGCGAGCAGCGGGCCGCGCAGCCGTTGCAGCACCAGGGTGCGCGCATGGGGCCGCTCGTACGACAGGTCGTCGCCGCTCATGGAGTCATTCTGCTCGTTGGTCGCACCGTGACACAGAGTACGTTGGCCCCCGTGACCAGGGCCGTTCGTGATGACCTCGCTGCCGCCCACGCGGCGTCGCTGGCGCACGTGGTGGCCCCCGGGGCACGGTTCACGGGCGAGCAGCGGCGGCGTATCGCCGAGGTGGCCGTGGAGGCCTATCTGGCTGCCGAGCCGTCGCCGCCATGGGTGCGTCCGTACGGCGACCCGGCGCTCGACGTGGCGTACCGGCTGGCCCGTCACGCCGGCACCATCACGATCGACTGGTACGAGCAGATCGTCACCGAGGGGTTGCACCCGGTGGAGTGGGTGGAGATCGTCGGCGTCGTCGTGGCGGTGCTGCCGCCGGTGGCGTTCGCTCGCGCCGTCGGGAATCCGTTGCCGGTGCTGCCCGCCGCGGTGGAGGGTGCGCCGCACGGTCGTGAGGCCGACGAACTGGCCCCGGCGCGGCTGAACTTCGTGCCGGTCGCGGCGCCCGCCGATCGCATGCCGTCGGTGGTGCAGGCGCTCTCGGCCGTGCCCGACGAGTGGGACAACCTGTGGCGCCTGGCCGAGGTGCAGTACATGAGCGATCGGCAGATGGACGACCCGCTCTGGAATCGGGGCACGTTGAGCCGCCCACAGATGGAGTTGGTGGCCGGCCGGTTGTCACTGATCCGCGAGTGCTTCTTTTGAACGACGTCCCACGCAGGCATGCTCAGTTGGAGCAGCCATCAGGACGGCACCCCGGCCGATGTCGACGCGCTCGCGTCGGGTGACGGCGACGCCGGGCTGCCGCACGGCGCACTGCTGATGGCGTTCGCCGAAGCGATCGCGCAATGGGACGAGGCGGCACTGGCGTCGGCCCGCGACGCGCTGGTCGGCGCGACCAGCGAGGCGTTCATGATCGACGCCGCGGCCGTGGCAGCCAACTTCGAGATGATGACGCGGGTCGCCGACGGCACGGGTGCCCAGCACGCACCCGAGGCGATGGCCGACCGCACGGCGCTCGCGGCCCGGTTGGGCATGGTCGAACGGCCCTGACGCACTGCCCCTTCGCCGTCGTACCGTCAGAAGGTCGACCGTGGAGGTGGTGGAGATGCGTACCTGGTGGCGTTCCCTCGGAACGTGGCTCAGCAGGCACACGGCGCTCACCCTGGCCGGTGTCGCGGCGCTGACCGCGGTGCTGGTGGTGGGGCTGTTGCGGCTGGACTTCGCAACCGGTCAGGACAGCTACATCGACCCGTCGTCGCAGGCCGCGCAGGACAACCGCGACTACCAGGAGCTGTTCGGCGGCGAGAACATGGTGGTGCTGTTCACCGTGCCCGAGGGCCAGAACCTGGTCGACCTGTTCACGCCCGGCAATGTGGCGCAGATGGACGAGGTGGAGGCCACCCTGTCGAAGGACGACTCCATCGTGTCGGTGGTGTCGCCCGTGAAGTTGCTGCAGTGGACGAACGACCTCATCGCCAAGGGCACGGCCAGCGAGATCCTCGCCCGCGCCATCGAGCGCGACCCGAGCGAGGAGGGCAAGGCGGCCCGCACCGCCGACGCCACGCTCACCACGTTGCGGTTGGGCGCGGCAGGGGAGCAGTCGCTCGACAATCCCGACTGGGTGGAGTTCCTGCTGTTCGACAACACCGGGTTCTCCGTCGACGCCGACGACCAACTCGTCGCCCCGCCCGACGACCAACTCGCGGTGCGCAAGGCACTGCGTGCGTTCATGCCCGATCCGCGCCATGCGGTGATGGCCGCCGTGCTGGTGGGCAATGCTCCGCTCGACGACCTGGCCACCGGCTCCGAGGCGGTGAAGGCAGCGTTCGACGGCCGCACGTTCGACTCGGCGGAGGTGGTCATCACCGGTACGCCGACGTTCCTCACCGACATCAACGACTACTTGCAGGGCGGCATGCTCACGCTCGGCGCCATCGCCGTCGTCGTGATGCTGATCATCCTGGTGGTCGCATTCCGTGTGCGTTGGCGGCTGCTGCCCATGGTGGGCATGGTCGTCGGTGTGGTGTGGGGCTTCGGTGCGTTCGGCTTCACCGGCACGAAGTTGTCGCTGGTCACCATCGCCGGGTTGCCGATCCTGATCGGCCTCGGCATCGAGTTCGCCATCCAGGTGCAGAACCGCATCGAGGAGGAACGCACCATCGAGCGCGTCGCCGACCCGTTCGGGCAGACGTTGTCGTACATGGGGCCGCCGCTGCTGGCCGCCACGGTGGCCGCGGTGATCGCGTTCCTCACGGTGAAGATCTCGAAGGTACCGATGGTGCAGGACTTCGGTGTGCTGCTGTCGATCGGCATCGTGGCGTTGCTGGCGGCGGGCATCGCGTTGCCGCTCACGCTCATCGGTGCGCGTGAACGTCGTCGGCCCACCGACGACGCCCCGCGCCCGAGTTGGGTGGAGGCCACGGTGCGCCGGCTGGGCAGTCTGCCGCGGGCTGCGGTGCTGCCGTTGGTGATCGTGGCCGTCAGCATCCCGGTGCTCGGCCTCGCGTTGGAGGGCGGCTCGAAGATCGAGAGCGACCCGATCAACTGGGCCAACCAGGACAGCGAGGCCATTCGCAACGCGCGCACGCTGGAGAACGAGACCGGCTTCGCATCAACGCTCGGCGTGTTCGTGCAGGCAGCGCCCGATGTGGCGGAGAACGGGGTGTTCACCGATCAGATGGGTGCGTTCCAGATGGACCTGGTCGAGAGCCAGCTCGCCGCCAACCCCGAACTGGCGGAGGCGTCGAGCCTGGCCACCACGGTCGGCTGGTTGGCCGAGGTGCCGGGCGCCACGCCGCTGCCGCCGACGGGCCTCGACATGTTGCAGGCGTATCGCATGGCGCCGGCCGCGCTGCAGTCGCTGCTGGTGGCCGACGACGGCAACGCCGCGCAGGTGCTGTTCCAGGTGGGCCCGTCGTCGCTGGAGGAGCGGGCCGTCGTGCTGGATCACGTGGAGCACGCGATCGTCGATCCCGGTGACGGTGCCCCGATGCCGAAGGACGCCACTGCCACCACCGGCGGGCTGGCCGTGGTGGGCGTGGGCCTGCTCGAGAACATCACCGCGAACCGCGCCGAGTTGACCGTGGTGGCGGTGCTGCTGGTGGCCGCGTTCATCGTGCTCCGCTACCGCGATCTGGCGCGTGGGCTGCTGACCATGATCCCGGTGCTGTTGGCGGTGGGCATGTCGGCAGTTCTCGTGCGGTTGCTGGGCATCACGCTCAGCCCGCTCACCACCGTCGGCGGGCCGCTGGTGGTGGCCACGTGTGCCGAGTTCTCGGTGCTGCTGGTCGACCGATACGCCGAGCAACGCGACCGCGGGTTCGACCCCGAGTCCAGCAACCGCGTCGCGGCCGAACGCACGGGCCGTGCGTTCTTCACCTCGGCGCTCACCACGTTGGGCGGGTTCGCAGTACTGATGTTCAGTACGCTCCCGCTGCTCGCCGACTTCGGCATGGTGGTCACCATCAACATCGCGGTCGCGCTGTTGGCCGCGCTGGTGGTGGTCCCGCCGTTGGTGAAGGAGGCCGACCATCGCGGGCTGTTGGTGATGGGTCCGCGTCGCAAGCTGCACGAGGGTCGCCGCCGGCAGGTGGCGATGGCGCTGGCGAGCGTGGCGCTCGTGGCCGGCGGTCTGGCACTGGTGCTGCGCTCGGTCGCCGACACCAGCGAGGCCGCGGCCGAGCCGCGCCAGACCGAGACCGCGGAGGCACCGGCCACCATCCCGCCGTCCACCACCACGCCGCCCACCACGTCGTTGGCGCCGGACGCCACGCTGCCGCCCGGCCCTGCCGAGCGACCGACCGGTCTGGTGGCCGGGGCGTTCTACGACGGACTGGTCGCAGTGGGCGTGGACCCGGGCGTCGCCCGGTGTTCGGCCGACGACCTGGTGGCCACCACGCCCGAGGCGGACCTGCTGGCCATGGGCATCGCGTCCACGCCGCGCCCCGACGAGGTGAACGCGCTGCTGGAGGACTCGGCGAAGCGTTGCGGCGTCACCCAGGAACAGCTCGACGCCGCCGCCTGATCAACCGTCGTCGCGTTGTTCGCGGAGGAACTTCTCGAGCTCGGCAGCCAGGTCGTCGCCGGTGGGCATCGAGGCTTCCATCCGACGGTCGTAGTCGTGCTCGAGCATCGCCACGTAGGCAGCGGCGTGCTGGTCCTCGGCGACGGCTTCGTCGTGCAGGCTGCGCCACCGCATCGCGTCCTCCGCCAGTTCGGCGTGACCGGTGGGGACGCCGAGCACGTGCTCGAGGTGGCGCAGCAGTGCGGCCGAGCTCTGGGGGTGCTTCGCGTTGCCCAGGTAGTGCGGCACGCCCACCCGCAACGACACGGCCGGGATCTCGGCCCGGTCGAGGCGTTCCTGCAGCACACCGACCAGCCCGGTGACGCCCTGGTACTGCGGGCGAGACAGGCCGAGCGCACGTACGAGGCCTTCGTTGGTGCTGCTGCCCACCACCTGCGGTGGCCGGCTGTGCGGCACCGCCTCCGGGGCTGCGCCGAGCGTGACCACCACCTCGCACCCCAGCTCGCGGGCGACACGGATGATGGCGTCGGCGAACGTGACGTACCGCAGGTGCGGTTCCACACCCGACAGCAGCACGAGGTCGTGTGCCTTGCCGGGGAAGCGGGCAATGCGGAACTCGTTCTCGGGCCACAACACCTGGCGGATCTCGGCGTGGTCGAGCACCACCTGCGGCCGCTCCTGCGTGAAGTCGTAGAACGGGTCGGGGTCGATGGACGCCACCACGGGTGCGACACGGTCGTTGGCCAAGGTGTCGACGGCATCGGTGGCCACCTCGGCGATGTCGAACAGGCCGCGGAGCGCCAGCACCATGATGGGCCGATGGAGCGGAGCGAGTTCGTCGAACGCCGTGGTGAGCACGTTCACGCAAGCGCCTCCACGACGTGGTCGATGCACTTCGTGAGGGCCAGCACGTCGTCGGGCTCGATGGCCGGGAACATGCCGATGCGCAACTGGTTGCGGCCCAGCTTGCGGTAGCTGTCGGTGTCGACGATGCCGTTCGAGCGGAGTGCGGCGTTCACGTCGGAGGCCTGCACGCCGGTGAGGTCGATGGTGCCGACGACCGACGAACGCTGCATCGGGTCGGTGACGAACGGGGTGGCGTACGAGCTGGCCTCGGCCCACGAGTAGAGGTGCTGCGCGCTCTGGCGGCAGCGGTCGACGCACCAGTCGAGCCCGCCGTTGCCGAGCATCCACTTCACCTGCTCGTCGAGCAGCACCAGGGTGGCGAGTGCCGGGGTGTTGTAGGTCTGGTTGGCCACTGAGTTGTCGAGCGCGATGAGCAGGTCGAGCGATGCGGGCCGCCAGCGCGGGCTGTGTCCGATCTCGCGGATGCGCTCGATCGCGGCGGGCGAGCACGCCGCCAGCCACAGCCCACCGTCGCCGGCGAAGCACTTCTGCGGCGCGAAGTAGTACACGTCGACCTCGTCGGGCAACCACGGCAGGCCGCCGGCGGCCGAGGTGGCATCGACCACCACGAGGGCGTCGCTCTCGGGGCGGCGCAGGTGCATCATCACGCCGGTGGAGGTCTCGTTGTGGGTGAGCGCCACCACGTCGACGCCGTCGTCCGAGGAGCGGAGCGCGGGGTGGGTGCCCGGGTCGCTCTGCACGACGACCGGGTCGCCCAGATGCGGTGCCGCGGCTGCCGCCTCTGCGAACTTCGAGGAGAACTCGCCGAACACGTAGTGCTCGCTGCGCTCGCGGATGAGCCCGAACGTGGCGACGTCCCAGAACACCGTGGAGCCGCCGTTGCCCATGACGATCTCCCAGTCCTTGGGCAGACCGAACAGGTCCTTCAACCCTTGGCGCACCGAGCCGACGAGGTGCTTCACGGGCGGTTGGCGGTGCGAGCTGCCGAGCACGTGGGCGTTGGCCTTGGCGAGCGCGAGCACCTGCTCGGGGCGCACCTTGGAGGGCCCGCACCCGAAGCGGCCGTCGATGGGCAGCAGGTGGTGGGGGATGGTGATGTCAGCGGCATCGGTCACCCGCACAGTCTCGCGCCGCGCGGGCGTGCTCCAACCAACGGGTTGTACGGAATGACAATTCCGACCGGTCGCCGGAAGGCCCACCGATAGCATTTCCACACGTGAACCGCACTTCTGCACGCCTCGCTGCCATCGCCGAATCCGCCACCCTCGCCGTCGACGCGAAGGCCAAGGCACTGCAGGCGAAGGGCGAGAACGTCATCGGCTTCGGCGCCGGCGAGCCCGACTTCCCCACGCCGGCCAACATCGTCGAGGCCGCGGTGCGCGCGTGCCACGACCCGAAGATGCACAAGTACTCGCCGGCCGCCGGTCTGCCGGCCCTGCGCGAGGCCATCGCTGCGAAGACCCTGCGCGACAGCGGCTTCGAGTGCCAGGCCAGCCAGGTGCTGGTCACCAACGGCGGCAAGCACGCGGTGTTCACTGCGTTCGCGGCGCTGTGCGATCCGGGTGACGAGGTCATCTGCCCGGCCCCGTACTGGACCACCTACCCCGAGGCCATCACGCTCGCGGGCGGTGTGCCGGTGGTGGTGCAGACCGATGAGACCAACGGCTTCAAGGTCACCGTCGAGCAGCTCGATGCCGCTCTCACGCCGCGCACCAAGGTGTTGCTGTTCGTCAGCCCCGACAACCCGTCGGGTGCCATCTACTCGCCCGAGGAAGTGGAAGCCATCGGCCGTTGGGCCGTGGAGAAGGGCGTGTGGGTGCTCACCGACGAGATCTACGAGCACCTCGTGTACGGCGACCATCGCTTCGTGAGCATGCCCACCGTGGTGCCCGAGCTCGCCAACCAGTGCGTCATCGTGAACGGTGTGGCGAAGACCTACGCCATGACCGGCTGGCGCGTGGGCTGGATGATCGGGCCGGCCGACGTGATGAAGGCCGCCATCAACTTCCAGTCGCACAGCACGTCGAACGTCACCAACGTGGCGCAGGTGGCGGCGCTCGAGGCCGTGAGCGGCGACCTGTCGGCGGTGTCGATGATGCGCGAGGCGTTCCAGCGCCGGGCCATCACGATGCACCGCATGCTCAACGACATCCCGGGTGTGGCGGCCATCGAGCCGCAGGGCGCGTTCTACTGCTACCCGAACGTGAAGGAACTGCTGGGCAAGCCGCTCGGCCCCAACGGCACCGTGTCGAGCTCCACGCTCGAACTGGCCGACGCCATCCTCGGCGAGGCCAAGGTGGCGTTCGTGCCGGGCGAGGCGTTCGGCACGCCCGGGTACGCACGGTTCAGCTTCGCGATGGCCGATGCCGACATGGAGGAAGGCATCCGCCGCATCCACCAGTGGGTCACCGCCTGACGCCACGGCGTAACGTCGGCCACGTGGCCGACCAACACGATCCCTTCGGTTTCGACTCGCTCTCGCTCGACTGGCTGCTGGCCAAGCCGGGCGCGAAGTGGCATCGCCATCCGGGCGATCTGGCGGCGTGGGTGGCCGATATGGACTTCCCGCCGCCGCCCGTGGTCACCGCCGCGTTGCGCTCGCTCGTCGACGGTGGCGACCTCGGCTATCCCGATCACCTGCCCGATCCGTCGCCGGCGCGCGACGCGTGGGCGGCACGGTGCGCACGCCGCTACGGCTGGTCGTTCCCGGTGGAGGAGACGCGTGAACTGAACGACGTCACCCAGGGCATCCAGATCGTGCTGCACCACCACACGCAGCCGGGTGACGGCGTCGTGGTGCTCGTGCCGTCGTACCCGCCGTTCCTGCGCAGCGTGAACGAGAGCCACCGTCGCCTCGTCCCGGTCGTGGGTCGTCGCTCGGCGGCGTCGAGCACCGGGTGGGAGTTCGACTACGACGGTCTGGAGGCCACGCTGCGCGAGCAGCCCGCGAAGGTGCTGCTGCTGTGCCACCCGCAGAACCCGACGGGGCACGTGTTCGACGACGACGAACTGCGGCGATTGGTCGACATCGCCGAGCGGCACGACCTGCTCATCATCAGCGACGAGATCCACGCCGACCTCACGTACGCGCCCCGCCGTCACCGACCGATGGCGCTGTTCGCTCCCGATCGCACGGTCACCATCCATGCGGCGTCGAAGGCGTTCAATCTCGCCGGCCTGCGGTACGCCGTCATGCACATCGGCCCGGCGGTGCTGCGCGAGCAGATCCTGGGCGTGCCCGATCACCTGTACGGCGAGGCCAACATGTTCGGCGCCGAGGCCGCGCTCGTGGCATGGACACAGGGCGACGAGTGGCTCGACGCCGTGCTGGCCCACCTCGACCGCATGCGCGTGCTGACCGGCGAACTGCTGGCCGAGCACCTGCCCGACATCGTCTACACACCGCCGGCCTCGACCTACCTCGGCTGGCTCGACTGCCGGGCGCTCGGGTTCGGCGACGACCCGTCGCGCGAGTTCGCCGCCCGCGGCGTACAGCTGAACGAAGGCCCCGAGTTCGGCGACCTCGGTGTGGGGCACACCCGGTTGAACTTCGCCACCTCGTCGCACGTGCTGCGCGAGATCGTGCAGCGAATGGCTACACCGCCTGTGCGGTGAGCACCACCAGGCACAGGATCTCGGCCACCTGCTCGGTGGCACCGAGCACGTCGCCACTGATGCCGCCGATCTTGCGGCGGGCCAACGTGCCGGTGGCCACCACGGCCACGAGCGCCGCGACGGCCAGCGGAGCCGCCCACCAGCCCACGGCCAGAGCGGTCAGTGCGATGCCCGCGGCAACGCTGACCGCAGCGCGGCCGCGGGTGGTGCCGCGGCCGTAGTCGGCACCGAGACCGGATTGCGTGGCGAGGCGCATCGTGCCCGCCATGCCCACGGCGGCGACGCGACCCATCGTGTGTGCCGCGACGGCGCCGGTGAACATGGCCCACGGCCCGGGCAGGGAACCGAGCGCCACGACGCGCAGCACGATGGAGGCACAGATCGCCGCCACGCCGTACGTGCCATGGCGCGAGTCCTTCAGGATCTCGAGGCGGCGCTCCACGGTCCAGCCGCCACCGAATGCATCGGCGATGTCGCCGAGGCCGTCCTCGTGGAACGCACCCGTGATGAGCAGACCCACGGTGACGCCCACCGCGCCGGCCACCAGCGGCGGCACCAGGTGCCACATGCCTGCGGCAGCACCGCCCACGGCTGCACCGATGATGGCGCCGGCGAGCGGGAACCAGGCGACGATGGCGTCGAGCTTCGGTTCGCGGCGCAGCCGGATGGGGACGCGGGTCAGGAACTGCAGCGCGGCGAGCAGCCCCACGGGGTCAGCCGAACCACTCGCCGAACGTGGGTACGTCGGTGATGCCGGCGCAGGCCATGCGCACCAGCGGCACGGCGGCCATCGCGCCGCTGCCCTCACCCAGGCGCATGCCCAGATCGAGCAACGGTCGCTTGCCGAGGTGCTGCACGAGGCGGCGGTGGCCCGGTTCGGCCGAGCAGTGACCCACCTGGCAGTGCGCCAGGGCACCGGCCGCGACGACGTGCAGTGGCAGCACGGCCGAGGTGACCACGTAGCCGTCGAGCAGCACGGGCAGGTGGCGCTGTCGTGCGGCCACCGCGGCCGCGGCCATGGCCACCAGTTCGGCGCCGCCCACCTGACGGAGCGCCTCGAGCGGGTCGGTGATCGAGGCGATGCGCTGGGTCGCAGCGATGACCGCATCCTGCTTGCGGCCGAGCCCTTCGTCGTCGACACCGGTGCCACGACCCACCCACTCGACCACGTCGCCACCCAGCAGCGCGGCAGTCACTGCAGCGGCGGCGGTGGTGTTGCCGATGCCCATCTCGCCGAGCACCAGCAGGTCGGCATCGAGCGCGTCCACGGCGTCGCGGCCGGCCTGCACGCACTGCTCGAACCGCTCGTGGCTGAGCGCAGCCTCCACCCGGATGTCGCCGGTGGGGTTGCCCACGCCCACGTCGATGGCGTCGACCGTGGCTCCCGCGGCGGCGGCGAAGGCCGACACGGTGCTCTTCCCGGCGCGGTAGGCGGCGAGCATCGCACCGGTGACGTCGACCGGGTACTTGCTCACGCCTGCGGCAGCCACGCCGTGGTCGGCGGCGAAGATGAGCGCAGCGGGCTTGCGCACCGCGGGCGTGGGCGTGCACTGCCATTCGGCCATCCACGCCGCCAGTTCGTCGAACCGGGCGAGCGCGCCGGCGGGGCGCAGGATGTCGGCGGCGCGCGCTCGCACGGCGTCGCCCGCCGCGAGGTGGGGCTCGGCCAGTTCGGCGAGCGCATCGCGCAACCAGTTCATCCCAACAACTCCCACGGATCGTGCAGTCGGACGGCTCGCCCGGCCACCAGCAGCAGCGTGGTGTCGGCGAGGGCGGCCACCGACTGGTTCAGCCGCCCGAGTTCGTCACGGTACTCGCGGCCCATCACGGTTTCCGGGTGCACGCCCATGCCCACCTCGTTGGACACGACGACCGTGTCGCCCTCGCGGGTGCGCAATGCCTCGCAGCACGTCGCCACGGCAGCGTTGCGGGCCGCTTCGTCGGGCAGGTGTGCGAACAGGTTGCCCAGCCACACCGTGAGGCAGTCGACGATGAGGAAGTGCTCGGCCGGCACGTCGCGGATCGCATCGTGCAGCAGCACGGGGCACTCCACGGTGGCCCAGTGCGCAGGACGCTCGAGCCGATGGCGCGCCACGCGGTCGCGGAGATCGTCGTCGAACGGTTCAGCGGTGGCCACGAACGTGACCGGCGCCTGTTGCCGTTCCGCCATCTGCACCGCGAGGGTGCTCTTCCCGCTGCGCGCGCCGCCGAGGAGCAGCGTGCGCATCAGTAGTCGATGCCCCGCTTGGCCAGGATGCCGTTGTCGTACGCGTGCTTCACGTGACGCATCTCGGTGACCGTGTCGGCGAGGTCGATGATCTCCTGCGGGCAGTCGCGGCCGGTGACGATGACGTTCACGTGGCTCGGGCGCGACCGGATGGCCTCGGCCACGTCGGCGGTGGAGATCCAGCCCCACGTGCACAGGTACGTGAGCTCGTCGAGGATGACCAGGTCGTGCTCGCCGGCCGCCAGCACCTGCGACGCCGTGGCCCACGCGGTGCGCGCCAGGTCGATGTCGTGTTGCAGATCCTCGGAGTCCCACGTGAAGCCGCCACCGAGCGAGTGCCACGTGACGCCAAGCGAGCGGCCGATCTTCTCCTCGCCCACCTTCCAGTCGCCGCTCTTCACGAACTGCAACACGGCGACCTTCCAGTCGCGGGCGAGGGCGCGCACCATCACGCCGAAGGCGGCCGAGCTCTTGCCCTTGCCGTTGCCGGTGTTGACCAGCACGAGGGATTCGGCCTGACGACCGCCCGAGGGGCGAGGGTCGTCGGTGAGGGGCTGCAGGTCGTCGGTGCTCATGATCGGTTGGAGCATACGCACGGGTTTGCTACGGTTGCCCCGTCCGGCTCGAAACCCGTGCCGGATGTGTGGAACCCAGCGAAGTCCGGTGAGATCCCGGCACTGTCCCGCAACGGTGGTCCGTGTGCAAGCACGGCGAGTCCGGTCGCCTGGCTCCATGCGCGACAACCAGACCCTCGAGGCAAGGGCGGTGCGCGGCGGGAGACTCCCGCCCGTTCCCAACTTGTCCTCCCGAACGGAGGACGAAGGAGTCCTCCGGAAAGCGGAGGATTTTCCAATGCAGAAGTTCACGTCCATTGCTGCGCTCACGGCGCTGCTCATCACGGCGGCCGCGTGCGGCGACGACAACTCGTCGGCCAGCGACACCACCGCCGGCGGTGACACCACGGTGGCGGCCGAGACCACGGCCGCACCCGAGACCACTGCTGGTGCCGACGTGCCGACGGCCATCGTCAGCCTGTCGCCCACGGCCACCGAGATGCTGTTCGCCATCGGTGCCGGCGACCAGATCATCGCGGTCGACGACTTCAGCAACTACCCGGCCGAAGCGCTGGAGAAGCCGCACGACCTGTCGGGGTTCGAGCCCAACGTGGAGGCCATCGCCGCACTGCAGCCCGATCTGGTGATCATGCAGGATCCCACCATCCAGGAGCAGCTCGAGGCGCTCGGCATCACCGTGTGGATCGGCCAGGCCGCCACCAGCTTCGACGACGTGTACAGCCAGATCGAGCAGCTCGGTGCGGCCACCGGCCACATCGGTGAGGCCGCCGAGCTGGTGGCGCAGATGCAGACCGACATCGAGGCCGCCATCGCCGCCGCACCGAACGCCGAGGGGCTGAAGGTGTACCACGAGCTCGACAACACGTTCTACAGCGTCACCAGCAACACGTTCATCGGGCAGGTGTACGGCCTGTTCGGTCTGGTGAACATCGCCGACGAGGCGCAGCCGGGCAACGACTACCCGCAGCTCAACGCCGAGTACATCGTGCAGCAGAACCCCGATCTGATCTTCCTCGCCGACACCAAGTGCTGCGGCGAGACGCCCGAGACCGCAGCGGCACGTCCGGGCTGGGAAGGCATCGCGGCCGTCGTGAACGGCGGCATCGTGGGTCTCGACGACGACATCGCGTCGCGCTGGGGACCGCGCCTGGTGGACTTCATCGAGGCCGTCTCGGCAGCCGTCGCCAAGGTGCCGGCAGGGGCCTGACGTGTTCGCCCGTCGTCGCGTCAGCATGTGGTGGATCGCGGGAGCCGTGGTGCTCCTCGTGGCCGCCGTCGTGCTCGGCGCGATGATCGGGCCGGCCGGCACCATCAGCAGTGCCAACTGGGACATCATCTGGAACATCCGTCTGCCGCGAGTGGTGTTGGCCGGCGTGGTGGGTTCGATGCTGTCGCTGTCGGGCGCCAGCTACCAGGGCGTGTTCCGCAACCCGTTGGTCGACCCCTACCTCTTGGGGGCGGCCGCGGGCGCAGGCCTCGGCGCCACGCTCGTGTTCGCGTACGGACGCACGGCGACGTCGGGTTGGCCGGTGGACCCCCTGCCGCTGGCCGCCTTCGTCGGTGCGCTCGCTGCGGTGCTCGTCACGTACGTGGTGGGTGCGTCGTTCGGCGGCAGCGGCCTCAGTCTGGTGCTGGCCGGTGTGGCCGTGGCGGCGCTCGGCACCGCCGTGCAGCAGTACCTCCTGCTGCGCAACAGCGACGTCATCAAGGAGGTCTACAGCTGGATCAGCGGCCGCGTGAGCACGGCCACGTGGGACGACGTGAAGCTCGTCACGCCCTACGTGCTCGTCTCGGCCGCGGTGCTGCTGGTGCACCGTCGCCAGCTCGACGTGCTGCGTGTGGGCGACGAGGAGGCGATGACGCTCGGCAGCGAAGTTCGTCGCATCCGCCTCGTGGTGGTCATCGCCGCCACGCTCGGCACAGCCGCGGTGGTGAGCGTCAGCGGTCTCATCGGTTTCGTCGGCATCATGGTGCCGCACCTCGTTCGCCTGGTGGTCGGCTCGTCGTATCGCGTGGTGCTGCCGCTCAGCATCCTGGTGGGGGCGTCGTTCCTCATCCTCGCCGACATCCCCGGTCGCATGATCGAGCACGGCGGCGAGACCCCCATCGGTGTGGTCACCGCGCTGGTCGGCGCGCCGATGTTCATCTTCGTACTGCGGTCGCGGCGGGTGCCGGCATGAGCTCGCTCGGCTTCGAATGCGTGAACGTGCTCTACGGCTCGCGCGAGGCCGTGTACGCGCTCGACGAGCAGGTGCGGCCGGGTGAGTGGCTGTGCCTCATCGGTCCGAACGGCGCCGGCAAGTCGTCGGTGCTCCGTGCCGTGGCCGGGCTGGTGGAGTACCGCGGCATCATCACCGTCGACGGTGCGCCCATCGAGATGCGGTCGCCGCGGCGCCGGGCGCAGATGGTGGCCTACGTGCCGCAGTCGCCGCTGATGCCCGACGACATGACCGGCGCCGAGTACGTGCTGCTCGGTCGCAACCCGTACGTCGGCTACTTCGGTTCGGAGACCAAGCACGACCGTGCGTTGGTGGTCGACGTGCTCGATCGGCTCGACCTGGGTGAGTTCGGCAACCGTCGCCTCGGCACGTTGAGCGGTGGTGAGCGTCAGCGGTTGGTGATCGCCCGCGCGATCGCCCAGGAGGCGCCCATCCTGCTGCTCGACGAGCCGACCAGCGCGCTCGACATCGGGCACCAGCAGCAGGCGCTCGAACTCGTCGATCGGTTGCGGCGCGAGCACGGCCTCACCGTGGTGTCGGCGATGCACGACCTCACGCTCGCCGGCCTGTACGCCGACCGCCTGTCGCTGCTGCACCAGGGGCACGTGGTGGCCACGGGCAGCGCCGCGCACGTGCTGCGGGCCGACATCCTCAGCGAGTTCTACGGCGTCAGTGTCAGCGTGCACGAGCAGGACGACGGCACCGTGGTCGTGGTCCCCAAACGCGCCCGCGCCTGACGCCCTACGCTCGCGGCGTGGATGTGCGCGACCGGCTCGAGAAGTTCGCAGGGCAGCGGGTGATGCCGGCAGGGACGGGCGACGAGCGCGCGGTGCTGCGGTCGTTCGTCGACTTCCAGCGCACCACCTTCGCCCAGAAACTGGTGGGGCTCAGCGACGGTCAGCTGCGGCAACGCGCCGTGTCGCCGTCGACGATGTCGTTGCTCGGACTCGTGCGGCACCACGCCGAGGGGGAGCGCGGGCTGATGCAGATCCTGTTCCTCGGCGAGGAGCACGAGCCGTGGTGGGTGACCGACGAGACCCCCGACCTCGACTGGGACGGCGTCGACGATGCCGACGTGTCGGCCGACCTGACGCGCTGGCTCGATGCAGTCGAGGCGAGCCGTGCGGCGGAGGCACAGGTCGACTCGCTCGACCAGGTGGCCGTGGGGCCCGAGCTGTACCCGGGGCAGGGTCCGGTGAACCTGCGCTGGGTGCTCGTGCACCTGGTGGAGGAGTACGCCCGCCACAACGGCCACGCCGACCTGCTGCGCGAACGCCTCGACGGCGCCACCGGCTACTGACCGACGCACCATTGCTCCTGGCGTACTACCAGAGGTAGCATCACGGTGTGAAGGTCAGCGTGAGCCTCCCCGACAGCGATGTGGACTTTCTCGACGAGTACGCCGAGCGCGAGGGCTATGCCTCCCGCTCGGCTGTTGTGCACAAGGCGGTCCGCCTGCTGAGGGCCGCCGAACTCGGTGCTGCGTACGAGGATGCGTGGGCCGAATGGGCGACCGCGGACGACGCGTCGGCCTGGGACATCGCCGCCGGTGACGGGCTGGCCGATGCGCCGGGGTGAGATTCGGCTCGTCGACCTCGAACCTGTCCGCGGTGCCGAGTCCGACAAGTTGCGGCCGGCGGTGATCGTCAGCAACGACGGCGCGAACAACACCGCGCAACGCTTGGGTCGCGGCGTCGTCACCATCGTGCCGGTCACGTCGAACACGACGCGGGTGTATCCGTTCCAAGTGCTCCTGCCCGCCGAGTCCACCGGGCTGCCGGTCGCGTCGAAGGCACAGGCCGAGCAGGTCCGTTCGGTCGCCGTCGAGCGCGTCGGTGCTCGCGTCGGCGTGTTGCCGCCCGGGCTCCTCGCCGATCTCGACGAAGCGCTTCGTCTCCATCTCGCGCTCTGAACGC
>SXGT01577474.1_pt1 | contig 20661 bp, 22 predicted proteins | sample 3176221 | NCBI WGS metagenome assembly SXGT01 (sample SAMN11356862, study PRJNA531348) | freshwater metagenome | isolation source: freshwater sample F1-120 | place: China: Fuxian Lake, Yuxi | collected 2017-12-25
GTCAGCGCCTCGAAGAAATGGCGGGTGCCGGACCGGGCGATGGTGCCGATGTTGTCGCGCACTTCGTCGCGGTTCATCCCGACGCCGTTATCGGTGAGGGTGAGTGTGCGGGCGTCCTTGTCGAACTCGATGCGGATTTTGAGATCGGCGTCGCCCTCGTACAGCGCTTCTTCGCCCAGCGCCGTGAAGCGCAGCTTGTCGGCCGCGTCGGAGCCGTTGGAGATGAGTTCGCGCAGGAAGATTTCCTTGTTGCTATACAAGGAGTGAATCATGAGATTCAGAATTTGCTTGACTTCGGCTTCGAAGCCCATGGTGACCTTGGTGTCGGCTACGGTCATGGTCGTGGTATTCCTCCAGAGGTTGATGGATGGTCGAAAAGACCGAAAGCATCCATATTGGGTCGCCGGCCGGGCTTTTCAAGTCATCCAGGCGGCGGCGTATTATCGGCTAGACTTCAATTGAGATTTGCTTCGGCTAGTCGTTAAGCATCCGTGAGGCTCGCCCAGAGTTTCCGTTTCCCAAGGGGTAGGCGGACATCGAGCGCCATTTTGGATGAGTCCCGAAGCGATTCCGGTTGCCGGCGATTCGCGGCGATTTTCCAAAATTACAATACGAGCAGAATACGCAGCATGTTCGTCATCATCGGTTACGTGTTAGTCATAGGGTCCGTCCTAGGGGGATTTCTGATGGCCGGTGGCCACCTGGGAGTGCTCATGCAGCCCGTCGAAGTCCTCATCATCGTCGGCTCGGCAATGGGGGCCTTCGTGGTTTCCAACAACACCAAGGTGCTGAAAGCTTCATTAGGCGCCCTCGGCAGTTGCTTCAAGGGCTCCAAATACAACCAGGCGTTTTATCTGGAAACCCTCACCCTGCTTTACAAAATCTTCACCAAGATCCGCCAGAACGGCCTCTTGTCCATCGAAGGCGACGTGGAAAATCCGGCACAGAGCGAGGTGTTCAAGACGGCGCCCGCGGTGCTGGCCGACCATCACGCCGTCGAGTTCATCACCGATTATCTGCGCCTGATGTCCAGCGGCAGCCTGGATGTGCACCAAATCGAGAGCCTGATGGATATCGATATCGAAACCCACCACGAGGAAGGCTATCTGCCGATCCAGGCGCTGCAACGGCTGGCCGACGGCATGCCCGCGTTCGGCATCGTCGCGGCGGTGATGGGCGTGGTGCACACCATGGAATCGGTGGGCATCCCGCCGGCGGAACTGGGCAAGCTGATCGCGGCGGCCCTGGTCGGCACCTTCCTGGGCATCCTGATCGCCTACGGTTTCGTCGGCCCATTGACCGGCCTCTTGGAACAGAAGTTGGCTGAGTCCACCAAGTATTACCAGAGCATCAAGGCCGGGCTGATCGCTTCCATGAACGGCTACGCGCCACCCACCGCGGTGGAATTCGCCCGCAAGACCATGTTCTCCACCGAAAGGCCCGAGTTCTCCACCCTGGAACAGCACCTCAAGAGCAGCCGTTAAGCGAATCGGGACGGAGCAGCGCGCATGGCCGACAATCAGCAACCCATCATCATCAAGAAGGTCAAGAAAGGCGGGCACGGCCACCAAGGCGGCGCCTGGAAATTGGCCTACGCCGATTTCGTGACCGCCATTATGGCGTTCTTCCTGCTCATGTGGCTGTTGGGCACCACCGAGCCCTCCTATCGCCAAGGCATCGCCGATTACTTCAAGGATCCCTGGAAGCCCTCCATGCAGGGTGGGTCCAGCATCGGCGACGCTACCAGCGTCCTCAAGGGCGGTGGCGAAGACCTCACGCAATCCGAGGGACAGGTGAAAATGACCAACAAAGGCAAGGAGGACATCGTGGCCGAGGCGGGAGAATCCGAGCAGGAAGAGCAACGGCTGGAGGAACTCAAGAAAAAAATCGAGGAGATGGTCGAAACCAATCCCCTGCTCAACCCATTCCAGGACCAGTTGAAGATCGACATCACCCAGGAGGGCCTGCGCATCCAGATCATCGACGAGGAAGGCCGGCCCATGTTCAACTCGGCCAGCGCCAAAATGGAAGACTACGCCACCGAAATCCTGCACGAGATCGCCCCGGTCATCAACGAATTGCCGAACAAGATCAGCATCGCCGGCCACACCGATTCCAAGCCGTTTCCGGGCGGCGGCCAAGGCTACACCAACTGGGAACTTTCCGCCGACCGGGCCAACTCCGCGCGCAAGGAGTTGATCAAGGGCGGGCTCAAGGAGGAAAAAATGATGCGGGTGGTGGGACTCGCCTCCAGCGCGCCGCTAGTGAAGGACAAACCCCTAGACGCCACTAACCGCCGCATCTCCATCATCGTGATGAACAAGCAAACCGCCGACGAAATTGTCACCGGCGATGCCAAGGTCGATGTTTCCGCGCGAAAACCGATCGCCAAGGAAGCGCTCATGGGCGCCAAGCCCGCCGCGACCGAGACTCCCGCCATGAAAAGCAAAGCGCTGGAAGAGCCCAAGGGCACGCCCGGAACCCCCGCCGGCGGCAAGGCGGCGGCCGAAGCGAAACCTAGCGGCATTCCCGGCACCCTCACCGGCGGCGGCAAGGCGGCAACCGAAGCGAAGCCGGGCGGGATTCCCGGAACGCTCACGGGCGGCGGCAAGGCGGCGCCCACGACCAAACCGGGCTTCATTCCCGGCACGCTGACGGGGAAACATGGTTCCCCCGCCGCGGAGAAAACCCCGCCGGCCGCCAGCCCCGATCCGGCCCATTGAGGACCGGAAACGATGCGGGAATCGATCTGGCTCAAGGCCGTCTTGGCGCAAGCCGGCGCGGCGGCGCTCCTAGCCTGGTTGCTCAAGGCCGGATTCTGGTCCGGACCCTGGGCTTCCGCTCCCTGGCTGGCCGTGTTCGATGGAATCCTAGCCATGGCCTTGAGCAAGGCGCTTGGGTTGCCGCCCTGGTGGCTGCCGATCCAGGGATTGTTCGTGCCCGCCCTGTTGCTGTCCTCGCGGCTGCACGCACCGCCGTGGGTCTGGCTGGCGGGTTTCGGCCTGCTGTGGTTGGTGTTTCGGAGCAACCCACGCGAACGGGTTCCGCTCTACCTGAGCAACCGCGCCACCTGGGACGCCGTGGGGAAACTGCTCCCCCGGGATCGGCCGTTTTCCTTCGTCGATCTCGGTTGCGGCTTGGGCGGCGGCTTGGCGGCTCTCGCCAAGCGCTATCCGGCGGGTGAATTCCTGGGCGTGGAATCGGCGCCCCTGCCCTGCCTGTGCGCATGGCTCCGGACCCGGCGCCTCGCCAACGGCCGAGTCCGCTGGGGCAACCTGTGGGCCGAGAACCTCGGCCGCCATGATGTGGTGTACGCCTTCCTCTCCCCCGAACCCATGCCCGAGCTATGGCTCAAGGCCCGCAAGGAAATGCGGAAGGGTTCGCTATTCATCAGCAACAGCTTCGAAGTCCCCGGCATGGTTCCGGACGGAACCCTGGCGTTGGATGATGCGCGGCGGACGCGGTTGTTGATCTGGCGGATCAAAACAAATACGGATGCGCCGCCATGAACCCATGCACCTTCGCCCTGGGCTTGAAGGCCGGCGGTTGCCAGGGTTCGGCGGTCTTCCCGGCCAGGAATTGGGCTAGCCACAGCGCTTGGTGGCGGATCGGCATAACGTAGGCATAGAGGCGGCCGTCGCTGCATTCGGCGGCGTCGCCGATGGCATGGATATCCGGGTCTTGCGTGCGCAAGAACCAATCGACCACGATGCCCCGATTCACGTCCAATCCGGCCGCTTTCGCCAACTCGACGCGTGGCTTGAATCCACAGGCCACGATAATCCCGTGGAAACCGCCTTCCACCCCGCTTTCCAGCCTGACCGCGTACTTGTCCGTATCGGTCTCGAAGCCTTGCACGGCGGCGTTCAAGCGCACATCAATGCCATGGCCTTCCAGCACCGTGAGTAGCGTGGCCGAATCTTCCTCCACGATTTGCCGCTCCATCAATCTGGACAGCGCGTGGAACAAGACCACGGAATCGCCGGCCTTGGCCAGGTCCGATCCCGCCTCGCAGCCGATCAAGCCTCCGCCCACCACCGCCCAGCGCGGCGTTTCGCCCCGGCCGAGGATATCCGCCCGGTAGCGGCGCAGTTCGATGAGATCGTCCAGGCTGTTCACGACCCGGTACATGCCGCTGGCGGCGCGAAACGGCGGTGGGATCAGGGCATCGGAACCCGGCGCGAGCACCAGCTTGTCGTAGCCCAGCGTGAATTCCTTCCCATCCCGGCGGCAACGCACGGTCCTGGTGGCCGGGTCCACGGCCAGCGCCTCGGCGGGCGCCAGAATCTCGATTCCGGCCGCGTGGAGGTCGTCGAAGGACTTCAGAATGATCTTGGTTTCCACGTCGTCCCGCGAAAATCCGTGGGATAGCATGGGCCTTGAGTAATAGCCGTGGGTTTCGTGGGTCAGCACGGTGATTTGGGCATCCGGCTGGTGTTTCTTGAATTCCTCGGCGAAGGTGATGCCGGCCATGCCGGAACCGATGATGAGGGTGTGCATATGTATCTCCTTTGCGGGTGGGATAGGATCAGCTCAACGAACCAAGGGCCGAATTCCGATACTCCCCCGAATCTTCTTCATGAATGGCACGCTATACTCCCGCGCCTTGACGGCGCCTTCCCGCAAAGTCTCCTCGATCTTGTCCGGCGCTTCCAGCAGCGCGTCGTAGCGTTCCCGCGCGGCCTTGAGGTGGTCGTTGAGGTACTCGAACAGCACGTTCTTCATCTCCCCCCAGCCGATGCCCTCCTCGTAGCGGCGACGGATGGCGGCGGTTTCCTCCTTGGTGGCGAACGCCTTGTAGATGCCGTACAGGGTGCAGGTGTCCGGGTCTTTCGGCACGCCAGGCTCCAGGGAGTTGGTCTTGATCTTCATGATGAGCTTGCGGAACTGCTTTTCCGGCAGGAACAGCGGGATGGTGTTGTCGTAGCTCTTGCTCATTTTGCGCCCATCCAGGCCGCACAGGGTGGCGGTGTCCTCGCTGATGACCGCCTCGGGCAGCGTGAAATGTTCGCCGTAGATATGGTTGAAGCGGCCGGCGATGTCCCGCGCCATTTCGATGTGCTGAACCTGGTCCTTGCCCACCGGCACCTTGTGGGCGTTGAACATCAGGATATCCGCGGCCATCAGCACGGGATAATTGAACAGCCCCATGGTGACGCCCTTGTCCGGATCGCCCTCGCCCGATTCCTCGTTGGCCTGCGCCGCCGCCTTGTAGGCGTGGGCGCGGTTCATCAAGCCCTTCGCGGTGACGCAGTTGAGTATCCAGGCTAGTTCGGCGATTTCCGGCACGTCCGATTGGCGGTAGAAGACCGCGTTGGCGGTGTCCAACCCCAACGCCAGCCAGGTGGCGGCGATTTCCAGGGTGGATTGCCCCACCCGCTCCGGATCCTGGCATTTGATCAGCGCGTGGTAATCGGCCAGGAAGTAGAACGGCAGCACGTCGTGCCGATGGCTGGCCTCGATGGCCGGGCGGATGGCGCCGACGTAATTGCCGAGATGGGGCGTTCCGGTGGTGGTGATGCCGGTCAGTACGATGGATTTGCTGCTCATGGACACTCAGGCCGTGGGAATGGTTTATCGCTTTCAGGACTTGCATGAATTCCTTGTTCCCCACCGTTCGCCCTTCGATATATCGGGGCGAACGGGGCGTTGCGTAAGTCCTGGCTTTTTTGGAATAGCCGGAGCGGCCCTCCACTACTAGGTTGGCAAGCCGGGACCGGGCCGGTTAAAGCCGGGCAATATGACATAAACCCCGAGGGATGCCAAACCACCCATGCCGCCCGCGCCCGCCAGGCCAGCGAGTATCCGCTACACTCTTCGTTTAGAATAAAACACACGAAAGCTGAGGAGCGACCATGTTGGATTACGACGAAAAGCGCGACTTCATCCGCATGCAGGCCGAGTGCAAAATGAGCTACCGGCTGGCGGAAGAGGAAACTTACGCCGAGGGAAGTTGCCTTAACCTTAGCGGCTCCGGCATCCTGTTCAGGGGCACGCGGGAACTGGAGCCGGGCAAGGCGGCGGAGATACACCTCTCCCCGGAAAACCGGATCACGCCCCCCCTGACCGCTTACATCGAGGTGGTTCGATGCGAACCGGACGCGGATGGGCGGTACGTCATCGCCGGCGCGATCAAGGGAATCAAGGGCGAATGAAGCCAGGCGTTCGGGGGCGCGCATAGAGTCCGGGGTACGCCGGAAAGCGGACTCCGAAGCCGCGCCCCTGGGCCGTTCGAGCCGGAAACCGCCGCGACGGCCATTCCTAACCCTCGGTTTTAACCAACCGCCGGAAGCGTTTCCGGACGGCCGAAAACGAATATGTTCAGCATCACCAAAGAAGTCTATTTTTGCTACGGCCATCGCTTGATGGAACATTCGGGCAAGTGTCGGCATTTGCACGGCCATAGCGTCAAGGCCGCGATTACCGTAGCCGCGCCGCGGCTGAACAGCCACGGGATGGTCCGCGATTTCGCCGAAATCTCCGAGGCCGCGGCCCAATACATCGACCGGGAACTGGACCACAATCTCCTCCTGCACCGGGACGATCCCCTGATCCCCGCGCTCACGGAAGCGGGGGAGCGGTTTTCGATCCTTGAGGAACATCCCACCGCGGAATTTCTGGCGCAACTGATCTATCGGCATATGCAAAGCCAGGGCCTCGACGTGGCCAGCGTGACCCTCTGGGAAACGGCCAGCGCCCATGCCACTTATTCCGAACCCTGAACGAGGCCCGCCGCGCGCGATGAGTGTGTTTTACCCCGCCGAAAAATCCTTCTGGCTGCAACAGGTTTGCGAATCCAACTTCCGGAAGCTGGCCGATCTCGTCCCCGACCTATCCCGGATCGAAGCTTCCGCCACCGCGCAAGCCCAGGGCAAACCGACCCTGCACCTCCGCTTGTTGGAGCGTTCCCGCTACACGCTGACCCTGGAATTGACCCACGCCTTCTCCCCGAATCGCGGCGAGACACTGGAACCCGCGGTCAGAATCCGGGTGTGCCTGGATTCCAAGACCGCCGAGGCGCTCTGCGATTATTGCCGCCCCCTAGTGCTCGACGCCCTGAAAGCCGGGGCCAGCGCCCCCAAGGTGCTGGATTACAAATGGGGGCTCAATTATTTCCTGGCCCGCTGGCTGGACCATTGCCTTTCCAGCGAATACCGGTTCGGAGCCAATTGCCCGGAGCCGAACCGCTGTCTGGCGGCTATTTAACCGGGAGGCGAGAGCGGCATTCAGCCTAGATCGAGTGGCCTGCCGGCTTCACCAGCGGAACACCGCTTTCGCCACATTCCCGCCGTTCTCGAAATCCAGCGACTCGCAGAGCGCCCGGACCAAGCCGATACCCCGCCCGCTGAATTGGCCCTGTTGGTCGAAACCGTGTTTCCAACTCGCGAAGTCGAAACCCGGCCCGTCGTCCTCAATGTGGATTTCCAGCCGGCCGCCTCCGTTTTCCAACCTGGCGGCGAGGCCGATGCGAACCCGACCCCGCTCCAGTTGGGCCAAGCGATCCCGCCGCTCCCTGAAATACCGCGCGAAGCCTTCCGGGGAATCCTTGATGCACGATTCCAGGCGCAACAACCCGTGATCCAAGGCGTTATTGAACAATTCCGACAAAATCGTGAACAAGGGTTGGCGATGCTCCCGCAAACCTTGCAGGTGGACCACGGTATCCACCAGCAAGGGAACCACGTCGAGCCGCCTTAGCGCGGTGGCTCCCAACTCCAAATCCCAATGCCAATCGGCCACCGGCAGCGCCGATGCCGAATCCTCGGCCCCGTGCTCGACCGCCGCCGCGGTTTCTTCCCACGCCAACGCGGCCTCTTTCCCGGACTCCGGCCATGGGTTGCTCCTGGCGCAAGGAATCATCGCCAAGGTCAGATCGTCCTCCTGGAGCGCTCCGCCGATGAACCCATCCAGCCCTTCCACCAGACGGTCGAACGCGCCATCGCCCGCGCCGTTCGCTAGGCAGGACAAGAAACGTCCGTCTCCGAAAAACTCCCCGGCCGGATCGCGGGCTTCGACGATGCCATCGGTCACGACCACGATCCGGTCGCCAGGATCGACCTCGATCCATACCAGTTCGGCCGGCTCGATCGAATCCATGATGCCCAGGGGGATGGAAGCCGAGGGAATGCGGTGCCTGGGCATCCCACCCGATTGGCCAAGAATCAGGACATCCGGCAATCCGCTGTTGCGAATCCCGGCCCACCGGCCACCCTCGTCTAGGCAGACCAACACCGCGGCGAGAAACATGCCGGTGGGGAGGGTCTGCCGGAGTTTGCGGTTGATCTCCGTCAGAATCTCCGAGGGGGTGAAACCCTTGGCGGTCATGCCCCGAAACACATCCGCCGCCGGCAAGGCACCGATGGCCGCCGCCAAGCCATGGCCGGTGAAATCGCCCACCAACACATGCAGCGCGCCGGAGGGGCTGCGTTCAACCAGCAGGATGTCGCCACTGAACACCGAAGCGGGGCGTTGCAAGCTCTGGATGACGGCGAGTTGGGACGGGTCCGCCATGGCGGTCTTGGCATAGACCTGCTTGGCCAACTCCTGCTCGTACACCAGTTCGTCGTGTTGCGCCTGTACCGTGCGGTACAACTGGGCGGCCCGGGCGAAAGCGGCGATCTTGGCGCGCAGATGCGCGGGATTGATCGGCTTGCCCAGGAAATCGTCCCCCACCGCGTCTAGGCACCCGCCACCCGATTCGATGCAATCGACTAGCGCATCTTCCTGGGCCGGCGAGGTCATGACTATCACAGGCACGAAGCGCTCCCCCGCCAAGGCCTTGATGCGCGGGACGGTGCCGGGGCAGCGGATTCCCACCGTGGCGAAATCGGCGAATACGATATCCGGCGACTCCCGCTCGAACACGGCGATGGCGGCCTCCCCATCCAGCGTCTCCATCACCGAGAAGCCCAGCGTTTTCAACAGGGAAACCAGAACTCCGCGGCCGAGTGGATCGGCATCGACCACCAGGGCCTTGCCGCCCGAAACCCACTCGTCCGCCACTGGCCGTATCATCGACAATCGTTTCATCCTCCGCCTCGCCTATCGCCATGCCCGGACTCCCTCCCCCTCGGAAAAGAGCACGGGTTCTTTTCCTACGCCCGCGTGGCGCCGAGTTTTTCGTCGAATCCGGGCCAAAGCGGCGGGCTCCACCTAACCCTCCGTAATCCCAAAAAGATAGACCAGAGCCAAGGCGCTCACACGAGATATCGGCCTTGAGGATCGAACCGGCGCGCCATGAAACCGAACCGGATAGCGCCGGCCAAACCCCGGCGATTACAATCCGCGGTTTTATCCATGGAATAACCTACCCCATGCACCGTTTTTTCCTGTTTTTCGCCGCACTGGGCGCTTTCATCGGTGTCGGCTTGGGCGCGTTCGGCGCGCACGGCCTGCGCCAAGTCTTGACCGAAGCCCAGATGGCCACCTACCGCACCGGGGTGGAATATCAGATGTGGCATTCCCTGGGAATGGGTTTGATCGGAATGCTGGCGGAACGGTTCCCCGGCCAACGGCTATTGCACTGGGCGGGCGGGTTGATGCTGGGCGGTATCGCCCTGTTCTCGGGCAGCTTGTACTTGTTGAGCCTTACCGGCCAGCGCTGGCTGGGCATGGTGACGCCGTTCGGAGGCATGGCCTTCATCGCGGCCTGGTTGCTGCTGGCCATCGCGGCACTACGCCTGCCCCGCGCCCCTTAGCGCTGGCGAACCTCTCGTTGCCGCGAGTTCCGGAGAAAATCACGGGTGGCGGCAGGCGCGAAGCATACCAAATTCGCGGGCCACGGATATTTCCCTGGCCTGGAAAATCCGAACCCGATTATTCTCGGAATAGCCGGAATAGAGCGACCCCACGCAAGAGGCCCGGCGGCGGAATCTCCGGAAATCGTCTTGGCGCCGTGGGAGCCCGGTTTATCGCTACCGCGAACGGCAGTGGTTCCAACACCCCGTGCAGTGGAATATAGCGTCTGATAAATCTTACAAGCAGCAGTGCGCCATTTTAGTGTGCCGCCTCTCGAATCAAGCACATAAGCCCATCACGCCTATTCGCCGCCCGAGCTTGCACGGCAAGGAACATACTACCCCCCACCCTCAAGCCGAAAAGCGTCGATAAATTTTACAAATCAACCATGGCGCCCTTCCCGTAATTATTCGATAAAAACTGAAACAGTCACCCAAAACGTGCTGGCCGAACCGCCATACCAAACAATATATTCTTTATATTCAATGATTTGAATAACAAACCGGGGTACTGGCAAGCCCGCCATAATGGGGATTAAATATGCGCCGAACTCCCATTTTGGAAGTTCGGCATAAAACCTGCACTTCACGACGACGATAAACCAAAATCATATCTTCAATAACATCGACAACTACCCGAATCGCCAAAACCTCTTGAGTTAGAATTGGAAATCGCTATGATGTGTCCACATCACTGTACATCCCGGGGGGGTAATGTGCGGTGGCGGAAAGTACCTACAATCCATGCGACACGCGCCCATCACCAAGGAAGCAGCATCGGCGGCATGAATAACCAACCGGCGATGCGGAAGACCATCGATCCGTTCGTGCCCGACACAGGCTCCATCCCTAAGCGCGGCTCCCGACCAGGCAGCCGGCGTTGGATTGGAACCCCAAAAACTCCCCCCAAACGAAACGCCAGCGCACGAGGATGCCATATCCCGTGCGTGGTGGATTAAAGCCAAACAGAACTAATAAGACGGGTAACCGCGCCGATCATTTGGCGCGCATCGCAGGGGCGCGATTCCCGTCAAGGCTGGCAACCGCGGCCAGGCCCCGCGCTAGGAAGCTCCTCCCGAACAATACCGAAGACAAAATTAAACGGAGAACCCCAGCATGAATCTTCTGACCGACCCCATTTTCCGGGTCCAGGCGTCGAATGGCCATGGCGCCTTGACCCTCCCCGGGTTGCTGGCGGCCCTGGGCCAAGATCAAGTGGAATCCCTACCCGGCTTGCAACGGCATCAGGAAGACGCGCTGCACATGTTCCTGTGTTATCTGGCCGGCGCCGCGCTGGTCCGCGCCGCCAAGGACGACCCCCGGCAAGACCTAGGCTTCTGGACCGAAGCGCTCCGCCGCATGGCCGGACGAACCGACGACTGCGCCTGGACGCTGCTGGTGGCGGACCCCACCAAGCCGGCGTTCATGCAATCCCCGCTGGCCTCGGAGGACGAATTCCTCAAGGAATTCAAAACCGAGCGTTATACCCCGGACGCCATCGACGTGCTGCTCACCGCCAAGAACCACGACATCAAATCCACCAAATCCATGTCCCCGCAAACGGATGAGTGGGTGTACGCCCTCATCAGCATGCAAACCATGTCGGGCTACATCCTGAAACATCAGGGCATCGCCCGCATGAATAGCGGCCTCGGCAGCCGGGCCTGCGTCTCCGTGGTTTACGGCGAAACCATCGGCCAGCGTTGGCGCCGGGACACCCTCAAACTCATCAAGGTTCGGCCGGATTTGTTGCGCGCCCCCTGGCCTTACCGTCCCGATGGCGTGGTCCTGACCTGGACCCAAGCCTGGAACCGGAAAACCAGCCTCGATCTCGACCAGCTCGATCCCTTTTTCATCGAGGTTTCCCGCGGAATCCGCCTACTCTGGCAGGATGGCCGCATCGCCGCGCGCACCTCCACCGAAACGGCCCCGCGCATCAACGCCAAATCCTACAACGGCGTCCTCGGCGATCCCTGGATACCGATCAACCGCAACGACCCCAAGAAAGGCGAATCGGCGCTCACCGTCGGCGCCTCGGGCTTTACCCCGGAACTGCTGCGCAACCTGATTTTCGAGGATGGCTTCGAACTCGCCCCCATGCAGCGCCCCGACCGGGATCAAGGCGACGAATCCTTCCAGTTCACGGCCTCGGTCCTGGTCCGCGGCCAGGGCACCACGGATGGCTTCCGCACCGCCGCCATCACGGTTCCGGGTTCGGCCGCCAAACGGGTGTTCCGTTCCGGCCCTCATCGCGAACGCTTGGCGCGTCTCAGCAAGATCGCCCTGACCGACGCCGCCGAACTTCAGAACCGCGCGCTGAAACCGGCCGTGCTCTCCCTATTGCAAGCGGGCTCGGAGCGGATCGATTTCGAAAAGCGGGAGATCACCGCTTGGTGGCAACAGAGCGCCCGCCGTTACGCCAGCGCCTGGGGCGCGGTTTTCTTCGCCTGGCTCTGGGAAGCCGGAGAGTCCGAATCGGACGAGGAGGCGTTGCGGAATTGGCGGCTGCGGCTCAAGGAATGCGCTTGGACCGGACTTACCGACGCCATGAGCGGCTACCCCGGCCGCGAGGGCCGCCGCTACCGGGCCCGGATTCGCTCGGAAAGCATTTTCTATCGCAACCTGCACAGGCTATTCCCAGAATTGAAGGAGTTCCCGAATGATGCCCATCGCACCGGTACGGACAATCTCCCCGCCGACGACGCTCGAATCCACTGTAGAACTACTGGCCCAAACCTTGGCATCCGATGATCTCCCCTTGGGCGACCGGGCCTTGCTTAGGCGAATGACGCCTTTTCAGCGCCCCCCCTTGGCATTCTTCCGGCTCGCCTGCCGAGACCTCCCAGCCGATTGGGAAGCCCATCGCCGCGAGTGGATGACCCTGGTGGCGGGCATTGCCCTGATGTGCCCGCGCCCGCACCGTCCGGATCGGCCGGCGGGCTTGGCGCTGGCCGAGGCCGGGCTGTCGGAATCGCGGCTGGAACGCTTGTTGGCCGCCGAGGGGGACATCCTAAGCATGATCCTGCTCAGAACCGCCTATTTTTTGGGTGCGAGAAACATTCCGATCAATTGGGCCGATTTCGCCCGTTTGTTGCTCGTCGCCGAGCGGGACGAAAAGGAAACCATACGCCTTTCGATCGCCCGCGATTTCTATCGTCCGCTGGATAACCGGCAGAGAAGGAACTGACACCTATGTTCGTACAAATCCATACCCTGACCTCCTACCACGCAACCCTGCTGAATAGAGACGATGTCGGCCTAGCCAAGCGCATTCCCTTCGGAGACGCGCCGCGCCTTAGAGTTTCCTCGCAGTGCCTCAAGCGGCACTGGCGGGCCGCCCTCGCGCAAAACCAGGATCTTCCCGGCGGAGTTCGCTCGCGGCAGTTTTTCTCCCGCGAGATTTTTCCGCGCCTCGTCGCGGCGGACGTACCCGCCGACCTAGCCCGCAAGCTGGCCCGGCGGGTGATGGAGAAGCTGATCGACGGCGGCACCGAGGAAGGCGACTCCCTCACCTTGAAACAGGCCGTTCTGTTCGGCAAACCAGAGGCCGACTACCTGGTCGCCTTGCTCGAAAAATGCGCGGCGCTGGAAGACGAACACGCGGCCCTCGGGGCCCTGGATGCCCATTTCAAGGCCGAGAAGAAGAACCTCAAGGCCATGCTGCGCCAAGCCGGCTACGGCAATTTGTTCGCCGGCGTGGAAGGCGCGCTATTCGGCCGTTTCGTCACCTCGGACGTACTCGCCCGCTCCGACGCCCCCGTGCACGTGGCCCATGCCTTCACGGTCCATTCCCTCGATACCGAAGTGGATTATTTCACCGCCGTCGATGAACTCAACCGCGTGGACGAACCGGGCGCCGCCCATGCCGGGGACATGGAACTAGGAAGCGGATTGTTCTACGGCTATGTCGTGGTGGATATTCCCTTGCTGGTTTCGAACTTCACCGGCTGCGATATCCGGGACTGGCCCAACCAAGACCCGGATTCGGCCCGCGCTACCCTGAAACACCTGATCCGGTCGATAGCTACCGTCACCCCAGGCGCCAAACTCGGCGCCACCGCGCCCTATGCGTACAGCGAATTCGTGCTACTAGAGGCCGGGCGGCAACAGCCGAGAAGCCTGGCCAATGCCTATTTGCAAGCCCAGGATACGCAAGGCGACCTCATGCAAAACGCCATCGACCGTCTCATGGGGCATCTCCGAGGACTGGAAACCATGTACGGCGCCACCAGCGCAATCCGGTCGGTATCCACCAACCGGGCTTGGCGCGAGTCCGAACCGGCCGCGCACCCCTTGGATGCCGCCATCGAACGAACCCTGGAAACCGCGTTCGGAGGTAAACGGGATGGACATTCTGCTCCTGCGGTTTGACGCGCCCCTCATGAGCTTCGGCGCCGTCATGGTCGATCAGCATGGACCCACGGAGCGGTTTCCAGGACTTTCGATGCTGGCCGGGCTGTTCGGCAACGCCCTCGGCCTCCGCCACGGCGATGCCTCGGCGCTGGAAGCCCTGCAAGGGCGCATCGAGTATGCCGCCCGCTGGGACATCGAACCCAGGGAGATACTCGATTACCATACCGTGGATCTCGGCCAGGCCAAGATGTCCGAACCCGGCTGGACCACCCGCGGCGAACCGGAACATCGCACCGGCGGAATCTCGGCCTCGCTGGGCATCCATCAACGCTATCGGCATTATTGGGCCAATGGCGTCATGACCCTCGCGGTCAGCCTGCGCGCCGGGGGCGAGCCTTCCCCGACGGCCCTCGCCGAACGGCTGCGGCATCCGGTTCGCCCGTTGTTCCTGGGGCGCAAGACCTGTCTGCCCTGCGCGCCCCTGCTGCTCGGCCTGGTCGAGGACACCGATGTCCTGTCCGCCCTACGCAACGCGCCGGCCGCGGAACGTCCGGGCCAACGGGCGCCCTCCAAAATGTCCGCCTGCTGGCCCATGAGTTTCGGTGAAATCGGCCCCGGCCGTTGCATCTCCATCTACGACCGCCGCGACTGGCGCAATCAAATCCACGCCGGGCGCCGCCAACGCTACGAGGGCTGGCTGGAGGTCAACTCGCCATGAATCCATCCCTACACATGCTGCGCCTGGAAATCGACCCCGAAGCCCTGATTCGGTTCGCCCAAACCCAAGGGCTCAATCATGCCCATGACGAAGACCTGGGCTACGCCGTCCACGCCTGGCTAGCGGCGTGCTTCGGCGAACTGGCGCCTAAGCCCTTTCGCGTGCTGAATAGCCACGCTCCGCGCCTTCAACTGCTGGCCTATAGCCAGCATGAAGGCGCGGCCCTGGCAGATCGCGCGGCCAGGGTGGCCGAGCCAGAAACCCGCGGCGTACTCGGTTCCCGCGCCATCGCCAACGCCCTCATGCCCGAACATTGGCGGAAACAAGGCCAGCTGGATTTCGAGGTCTTGGCCTGCCCCATTACCCGGCGGCACCAAACCGAAAAGGATGTTTATCTGCGGCGCATGGAAACTTTGCCCACGGATGGCCCGCCGCCGGAGCGCGGCGCCGTTTACCGGGAATGGCTGGCCGCCCAATTGGAAGGGGCCGCGCTCCTAGACAGCTTCCGGCTGGAAGGTTTCCATCTGGTCCGGGTTCTGCGCCGAACCCAATCCAGCGAACAATGCCGGACCCGGTCCACGCCGACGCTCAGCCGGCCCAGGGCGCTATGCCGAGGCACGCTCCGCATCGCCGACGAAGAGCGCTTTCAAGGGCTGTTAAGGCGGGGCATCGGACGCCACCGAGCCTTCGGCTACGGCATGTTGCTCTTGCGGCCCAGCTCGGTATAAGCTGGGTGTCGCGATCATGGGCGGAATCCCGCGCCAGGATTCCGCTTTCCCCCGCCCCGCGCGGGGATCGACCGGTAGCGGCCAAGGTGAACGCTATTATGAAACCAACTCCCCCGCCCACGCGGGGATCGACCGATATTACTGTGGATGACCAGGGCGAAAGATTGTTTCCCCCGCCCCCGCGGGGATAGACCTTACTAGGGCTTTTGGCAATCGACAGCTTTGCTTCATTTCCCCCGCTTCATGCGGGGACCGCCCCTCCCCCGTGAGCGTTTCCGCGGCCGACGAGGCGGGAAGCCCTCCGGTGGAGCCGGCATTCCGGCCGGGCACGGCGTGTTCGCATTCTCCCGGAAACCCGGCCACCCAAGGAAAACCCCTCCGCGGAGGGGTTTTCAATTTAGCGCGCTTGGGATGAACCCTCGGATCCCGGTGGCCCGGCGGAAACAATCAAGCTGGAGTCGATCCGGGCTGTTCTACCTCCCGCGCCAGCACCCAAGGCGCGACCACCACGGCCTCGAACGCCTGCCCCGCGGCCTCCCAACGCCGCGCGTGCTCGTCGGTAGCCCTCGCCACCCGCCCCGAATCCATCCATTCCCGAAGCGCGCCGGTGTCGTCTCCGGCGATACGCGCGGCCACTTCGACCAGGTCCAGATCGGCGGCCACGGCGATCAACACGCCCCTAGCGAAATGGCGTTGCAATTCACTCCAGGAAATCTCGCCCATCTCGGCGGCCAATTTTTGGTGTAGTTCGGTTTCGCTCATGTGTGCCCTATGCGTCGCGGAGTGTTGCAAGATGAATGCTCGGAGCGGACGTAGCCCGCTAGGCCCAATACCGAACCGCCGAGTGGGACGGCCCCCGATTCGCGGATCAATCCTCCACCCCGTCCTCCGGAATCGCGGGAGGAATCTCCAGCACCCGTTCCGCCAGGCGCTCTCCCGCTTCGGACAGGGGATGGAATACCACGTCGGCGCCGGCCCGATAGAGTATCGGGTCTTCGTGATAATGGAAGGCCGTGGTGCCGACCGAACCCCGAAAGCCCCTGGCCCGCAAGCGGCCGACCGCGAGCCGGCGCGCCTCGAAATCCGGCAAGGTGAGAATGACACCCTTGATCCGCTTTAACGGTAGGTTATCCCAGAGTTCGGAATCTTCCGCGTCGCCATACTGCACACGCAAGCCCTGGTCCCGGAACTTGCGCACCCGGATCGGATCCGCGTCCAATCCCATGACCCGTGACCGGCGGCGCTCCAGGGCCAGGTAGGCCGCCATGCCGGTTCGCCCCATGCCGAACACCAGCCACTCCGCCGCGCCGGTACTCACCGGCAGACGATCCGGATGCCGAACCCGCCGCTCGTAGCGCGCCAGCACCGGCTCCCACCAGGTGAACAAGCGATGCGATACCCGGTTGAGCGGAGCCGCCAGGGCCAAGGATCCGGCCACCGCGCACCCCAGCACGGGCTTCCAGCCCTCGGACAGCAAACCACCCTCGATCACCACGGTCGACACGATCAAGGCAAATTCGCTGTAAGTCATGAGCGCCAAGGAAGCGACGAAGGCCGTGCGGGCGCGCAAACCCGCCAATAGCAGCAAGGCGAAGAACAGCATCCCTTGCAGGGGCAACAATGCCAGCAGCCCCGCCGCCTCAAGAGCTTCGTCTCGGGTGGGTATGCCCGCCAAGCCGATTTGCAGGAAAAACGCGACGAGAAAGACTTCCTTCAAGCCCCAGAGCTTTTTCGCGAGATCTCCGGCATCGCGATGGCCCGCCAGCAGTACGCCCATGAGCAGAGCGCCCAAGTCGTTGGCGATGCCCACCGCATCCGCCAGTTGTCCACCGGCGAACGCCAGGGTAATCCCCAACAGCAGTTGTAATTCATCGCCGCGGCTAGCCTCGAACAGGCGCAACGCTAGGGGCCGGGCCAGCGGCAGCGCCAAGAGCCCGAACGCCCAAATGGACGGCCGCTGTCCTCCCGCCACCGCCAGCAGCGCCACCGCGATAATATCCTGCAAGATCAGAATGCCCATCACGGTCCTGCCGTGGAAGGCGCCGAGTTCGCGGTTGTCCTCCAGCACTTTCACCGCCAGCACCGTGCTGGAAAATGCTAGGCTCACACCCAGCACTAGGCCGCCGGTAACCCGATTGTCCTGCATGAAAAATACCAGCCCGGAAATAGCGGAGACGATGAACAGATGCAGTCCCCCCACCCCGAGCACTTCACGCTTCAACAGGGTGGACAGGTTGAGCTTTAAACCCACCGTGAACAGCAGCAGCAATATTCCGATCTCCGCCAGCCGGGACAATAGCTCCTCCGACCGGATGCCCAGCAGAAAAAGTCCATAGCCGGCGGCCAGATAGCCAACCAGGGGCGGTAGAAAAAGGCGGCTCGCCAGCAATCCGGCGGTGTAGGCGGTACTTATCCAGAGCAATTCCATGGTAGCGGGAAATCCGGCGGGTTGATCGGCGTGGGCGAGGTCTCGCCCTTGGGATTATCTTTCGGAGACACTTACACATACCAGCTTCACTTTCGCCGCGGCGCCCGCGCTTAGATAAGGAGCCTTGGATGGGCTATGAAAGCCCGCGCAAGGGTGCTCCCTTATTGCGCCGGGGGGAGGGCCGTTGGTTGTCGCGGCTTGGCGGCCACGGCGCCAACGAAAAAGGCCAACGCGAGGGGAACAACTCGCGTCGGCCTTGTTTCGACGAGGCTCCGCTCCCCGAGGATCGATGGAACACCACCCCCCCTATTCGCGGACGAGCCCGTGAATCCCTGGGGCAGCCGGTGGCATCGCCGAATGCAACGCGGCGGGAGATCGAAAAGACGGCAGCGAAGCCTAACCCTCGGGCCGTGTCCTGCTGAACTCAAACCCTATTCGGCATCCGCCCTCGGAGGTCGGCGCGATCCACCGCGCCACCGCTTCGCCCTTGAGATTGAATTCGGGCAGCCGAAAATAAACGGACTGGCCTAACTGCAATCCGGGCGCTTTCGAGAATTTGGCCAGGAAACCCTTGACCGACAGATCGCGGACGGTGAATTCCACTTCGTCGTCCATTCCCGCCAAGTATCCGGGGGATCGGATGCGCTTCCGGTAGTGCCGCCTCTGCTCGTCGAATAGCCGGTTCGGGCTTGCGATGGTGTGGTGCTGTTGTTGTAGTTCTTTCATTGGCCACCTCGAAATTTCGGTCTCAAAGCCAAAGCATAGCTCTAGGACTGAAATTCGAGCGTGGCCGAAACAACCCTTAGTGAAATTAGGGCTTTATTTCCACGAAGCGGATCAAGGAACCCCAGCAGCCCTCCTTGCTCTTGGCGTTGACCGCGACGCGCGCCTTGCCGGCACGGGTGATGGGTTGCGGCAACGTGGCCTTGACCTCGTAATCGCCGCTCCTACGCTTGGTGACGGTGGGGCGGATTTTGTCGCTGTCGATCTCGACGGTGAGGGTGTCGATGTCGGTGTTGTCGGAAACGACTACCCCGAATTCGGCCAGGGTAGCGACCGTTCCGCTCGGGTTGGGCTCTTGGAATGTGGGTTCGGCGCAACTGGCGCCGCCTCCACCGCCGCCCCCATAGGCCCAAGCCCCGCCGCACTGGATCGCGGCCGCCAGAAATATCGCCGTGGTGGTTTTAAGCATGGTTTTTCCTCTTGGTTGAAACGACATGGATCGGACAATACGCTTCGACTCCCGCGGAGTCGAAAGTATCCGTCAATCACGCCCCCCGGTTGCGGATCGGCGGTTCCGGGTTCACACTTCGGCACACCTTGGCCGAGCCATCCGCGCGGCAAGCCCAAATCACCCACCACAGGAGCGAATCATGCGAAACCTTAGCCGGCTTTCCTTCTGCCTAGCGCTACTCGCGCCGGCCATGGCGGCGTCCCCGGCCGCGGCCGAGGAAGAAAAACCCACCTACGACCGGATCGGCTTCACCGTTTCGGCCGAGGCGCGGGTGGATAACGATACGCTGAGCGCCGTGCTCTACGCCCACAAGGAAGGCCCCGAACTCTCCGCGCTATCGAACGAAGTGAACAAGGCCATCGCGGCGGCGATCAAGCGGGCCAAGCAGGAAACCGGCGTCACCGTGCAAACCATGGAATACCAAACCTATCCCAACTACCAAAACGGCCGCCCCAGCGGCTGGCAGGTGCGGCAATCGCTACGCCTGGAAAGCAAGGCGCCGGAACAACTCGCCAAACTGATCGGCGATTTGCAGGCCAACCTGGCCCTAGGTTCGATGGGCTACGCCATTTCACCGGAAAAGCAGAAGGAAAACGAGGAGAAGCTGATCGACCAGGCCCTAGCCGCCTTTCGTAGCCGGGCGGAACGGATCACCAAGGACTTGGGCCGTACCCAGTACCGGATCGTCCAAGTCCAGGTGGACACGGGGAACCATGGGATTATCCGTCCCATGCGGATGGCGGCCATGTCCGCCGACGCCGCCACCGCCGTCGCGCCGCCCTCCCTGGAAGCGGGCCAAGACACGGTGCGGGTCCAGGTCAACGGCACCATAGAACTGCAACCCATGTGAGCGGGTGGGTTCGGTGTTAGGGTTATCGGGTAAAATCCGGAGGAATCGATCAAGGAGGCAATCCCATGCCCAAGCTATCGGGACCGATGATGTTGGTGGCCGCCCTGGGTGGCTTTTTCCTGGTGCTGTTTTTCGTGTACTGGGTCTTGGAAACCGAGTTTTTCAGGGGCGATCCCGATCTCGGTGGCTCGGCGGTGGCCGTCAAGAATGGCAAAACCGCGCTGGCGCATGAGCGCTGCGCGCGGGCGGTGGCGCGGGACGGGCGGATGGATACCGGCCTTCCCGGCGCGCCGGCCGATTACACGGCTTGGGATCTCGGCTTCGGCCGCTATCTGGTCAAGGCCCAAGCGCGCGCCTCGGAAGCGCCGGAGCGCGCCAAAGCCTATCTGTGCCGCGTATCGAACCAAGGCGGCGCGGAAGACTGGACGATACAAGGCATCGAATATCTCGAATAAACACGCCCGGCACCGGCCGCGACCCGCCTCGAACAGAGCGAAGCCCATCCCCGACCATGTACACGCAGCATTTCAATCTCGCCGAGCCGCCGTTTTCCATCGCGCCGAACCCACGCTACCTTTATCTGAGCCCCCAGCACCGCGAGGCGCTCGCCCAC
>SXGT01500826.1_pt1 | contig 20658 bp, 16 predicted proteins | sample 3176221 | NCBI WGS metagenome assembly SXGT01 (sample SAMN11356862, study PRJNA531348) | freshwater metagenome | isolation source: freshwater sample F1-120 | place: China: Fuxian Lake, Yuxi | collected 2017-12-25
GGTGGAGTATGCAACCTTAAATGGTTTGTTTGGAATTTCATTAAATCCGACGTTTTACATCAGCAATAATGATCTTTTTACCGCTGATGGTATGGTTTATCGCAGTATTCAATATGGTGGAAATGCTCCGAAACCCACCTCCTATTTGAAATCGGTCGCATCGCCGGATACTAGTTCCGTCATTGCAATGCAGATTTCAGGCGGGCTATTTATTGCGGGCGTTTATTGCTCCGATAATATAGATCATTTTGTTTTCACTAAATTCGCTGACCCGTTAAACCCAAATGGTGGATTACAACTCTTGAAAATACGACCGCTTTGAATGAGTTTTGATCAACTTTGGTTGATAACTATGGCTTGGTGTTCGCTAACCTCACGACAAGCTATGCAGCGACACCCCGCTGAAGATAAAATGAAATAGATCGCTCATTTGAGCCGCTCTCGATCAAAAACGAGAGCGGTTCTTCTTCGTTAGCAATTTGCTGCAACTCATCCTTGAATCAAACGAATTTTTCATTTGATTTGCGATACTTAATAAAGTCAAATTTAGAGTGAACGATTACCCATACCTCCCACCCAAAAAAGCCCGATAAGCCGCAATCGTCTCAGGTTTTGTCATGGCATTCATGTGCCCCATTCCAATTGCTTTTTCGTAGCGCTTGTTAGGATTTTTCAGACTGTCGAATAGCTCTCGAGCGGTGTGTTCCGGGGTTTGTTTGTCTTCGCTGCCATTGATGATCAGGATAGGTGCGGTGACGTTTTGCAACGAGGCGCGATTGTCGATAGTGAGTAGTTCTGGATCGAGATTGATGGTGATGAATGGCTTGGCAAACCAGGGCACCAGATTATCTCCATAGGCTTGCGCCGTCGTGCCTGTGCCTTCTAAAACCAGCGTGTCTAACGGGCGTAAGCTGGCGAGATTGGCTGCGACGAAGCTGCCAAATGAATGTCCGTGTACGACTAATTTTCCTTTCACCATTTTGCGCACATAGTCGTAGATGGCGAGAGTGTCTGCCTGCGTTTCTTTGAGCCCATGCGCTTTGTCGGCTGAATCACTACGGCCAAAGCCGCGATAGTCAAAGCAGATGACATTGGCATTGAGTGCTGCAAACGGCTTCATAAAATAAGCGCCATTGGCGTCGACGCGCACACCGCTTCCCATAAAATACAGCACTGTCACGTCGGCGTCTGGCTTGTGCCAATACACACCACGACTGACCGCGCCATCGCTTTGTATCAGTTCCAGATTATCGACCTGATAGGCGGGTGCGATGGTTTTGAGATGGGTGATTTTATGTGGGTCGCGTGGGACGAAATTCTGAGCTGTATAGTTGATGGTGGAACAGGCACTGAGAGCCATACTGATGGCGATCATTAAGGAGAGCTTGATTTTTTTCATCGTGAGAGTGTGTAAGTGGTTGAACTGTTTTTGGTCGTTACGCCGTTGATTTTATCGCGGTTTTCTGAATTTGAAAGCTAGTTAGCGTTGAATTGGAATGCGAATAAAACTCTGGTTGTACCACCTGACTTGTAACGGTGTTTTTGCATCGGCGATACTTTCGTCACTGACGTCTTTTCCTGTCCCATAGTTCAATTGTGAGAACGGATTTTTGTTGATGTTGACGTAGGCAACAATGCGGCTGCCTTTTTTGAGGCGTTTGCTCATCATTCTTGTCATTGGAATCGGTAGTGTTGTGATCTGCCCAGGTTGCAGCAGTCGCCTGACACCTTGGTCTTGTGCGTAGCTAGCTCGCGCGATCACGTAAGAGAGGTGAAAGTATTTCCCTTCCTTAGTGAGTTCGTAGAGCGTGACCCCGTAGTCCATATCGCGCAGGTTAATGCTGGCGACGATTTTTCCATCAAAGGCACCGTTCATCGTTACATCAGTATCGAGCGCGTCGCTGGTAAATACGAAACCGTTTGTCCTGTCCACATCGTCTCGGACAATGGGGGAAGGGTAATAATCATTGTGGCTGATTTGTCGGTCGGCATAATCGACAACTTGTTGCAGATAGCCGAGCTTTTTTTGTGCTTGTGCGCTTAGCGTGTAGCCTTTTTTTGATTTCACGGTGCTGAGATAAAATTTCAAATGATCGTTATGCATTGCTTCTAGCGAGGGTGCATGATGCCATTGGTCTTCATCCATCACAAAGTAATTGATTTTGTCTTTTAAAAAGCTGGGTTTGGCTGCGTGCTTCAGCACGTAGTCTAGCCACTCGTAAGTAATTTTTTTTGTGTCAATCAGTGCCAGTGGGCTGATCTCCAGATCGTTCAAAATTTTCTCGCCGCCGCGCTGTGCACCGAAGTGGCCATAGGGCCCGATGATGAGATAGTGTTCGGCCTTGGGTGAATAGCGCAAGTGTTCGCGTAGGTAGTTAAGGCTAGACACTTGCGAGTCATTGTAGTAACCATCAATGGACAGCACCGGGATGTTGATGTGTGCAAACTCATCACCAAATGGAGCCATTGCTTGCCAATACGAATCATAGGCAGGATGTTGTAACCACCGTTGTAGTAATGGATTTGGGATGCCATCGACTTGGTCTATTTCACGATAAGCCCGGCCAGAATTCCACCAATTGAACATCAAATCGCGAAAGCGTTTTCTGTCATCGTTGACGGCATTGTCGAGCGTTTTATTATTGCTGACGTAGAAGGTCCATTGATAATTGGGGTTGATGAAAACATTGTTTTCCATCGGTAGCCCTTGTCCGGGCCGATTGGCAACATAGGGCACAATTGTTTTGAGCGCGGGATGCAGTCGCTTGGTCGCAGCCCATTGCGTAAATCCATTATAGCTACCGCCATACATGCCTACAGCGCCGTTGCTCCAGCTTTGCTTGCTAATCCAATCAATCACAGCATAGGTGTCATTCGCTTCGTGTTCATAGGGCGTGATCTTGTCAGGGCTGAGATATTTTCCGCGACTGTATGCCATGACGCCAACATAGCCTCGGTCGGCAGCCTCTTTTAAACTCTGCAAATCACGTTCTCGCACGTAGATCGTCTTTTGTAGTATGGTGGGGAGTGGTTTTTCTGCCGATTTTTTACGCACGACGATGGCAGAAATCTGCGCGTCATCGGGTGTTTTGATCAGCACTCTATCGTCAACGATGTAGTCTTCGCCCAATGATTGAGCTTGTGTGCTCATCTGAGTCAATGCTTGTGTCAATGTTCGTGTCGATGCTTGCGCCGAGGTTTGTGGAGCTGCTTGAATTTCTATTTGGGCACTGACGTCAAGGGGGATTGCGGCGAAGATGAATAGCATCTTCAATAATTCGCACGTGGCTCGTATGGCTGATCGAGCGGATTTTGTCGGACGCATAGAGGCTCTTTTTTGAAAGCGATGAACGCAGCATTTGACTTGGAACTAATGCCATAAGTTCAAACTAATTTTGAATTCACTTCCTCACTTGACCAGGCAATACGCCTAATTCACGTTTCATGAGATGGCGTAACATAGTCGAGTTTTGATATCCCACACGTTCGGCCACGCGTTCGATGGGCAGAGATGTCGATTCTAGTAGATACACAGCACGCATGAGTTTGCGTCGTTGAATAAACCGTATTGGTGAATCGCCCGTGGCCTCAATGATTTTTCTTGATAAAGTTTTCGTTGATAGCGCGAATTGCGCGGCCATTTCTTGCACTGTCAGGGGGCGCGATAAATTGGCGTCTATCCATTTCTCGGCGGCGATGACGATAGGGTTGAGATGTTGGTTTTGTGTTGGGATCATAAAGCGCGCTTGCGATGATCGCTGTTCTATTAGCAGATAGCGCGAGCATAGATATGCGATTGCTGCGCCAGCGGTTTCGGCAACTAGCTCAAGCACGACATCCATTTGCGAGAAAGCTGCACCGGCGGTGAGAATGTTGTTGTCCCGCACCAGCATATTGGTTTCGTCCAACGTCACCCGGGGATAGCGATGCCTGAAAGCAGATGCTAGCCACCAGCTGGTGGTGGCAGATTTTCCCGTGAGGAGGCCAGCCTCTGCTAGCGTAAATGTGGAGGCACAAGAAGCGCCGATTCCTGTATTTAAATTCGCGTAGCGCCGCAGCACGTCCATCAAGCTTTGTAGCTCACTGCTCGCTAAGTTGTCTTCTATCTCGCGCAGATTTTTTTTACCTGAACCCGGTAGCAATATCCAGTCTATCGGCATGCCGGATGCGAGCATTTGCTTGAAAGTGACATCACAGCGCACTTGCAAGCCAGCGCCAGTGCTTACTTTGCGATGAAATCCCGCCAACAGGATACGCAGCTTTTCTGTACTCTTTTGTTGCTCCAAGAGTAGATTGGCGGTGCGCAAGATGTCCAGCGTAATCGTTAGGCTGGAATCCATCACGCCTTCTGTTAACAAAATGAGAAAGGTTTTCATTTGTCCATTATCACATGAAAAATGTCATATTAGACGCTGACCTTTCTGATGTCTAAGCATTACCATGGGATGCACGAGAGCTCGCTAGAGCTTATTGGCATTCAATAGGGAGAGCTTATGCCACATCAGAACACTGCTTTATCGGAGGGCATGAACGAGTTTCAGCCCAAGAGTTATCGCTTTTTTGAGAATAGTAAGACAGTCTACGTTGCTGGCACAGGTCCGGCTGTCATTGTCCTTTCGGAGATGCCAGGCATTAGCCCTCATGTGCTCCGCTTTGCGCGATGGCTGAAAGAAGCAGGCTTTACCGTGTATTTGCCTTCGCTGTTTGGGCTTGATGGCGTAGAGCAAAGCGCAGAGGAGGGGCTGGTTGTTCTCAAGCGGGCATGTGTCAGCGCTGAGTTTAGGGCGTTTGCTAGCAATGAGTCTAGCCCGGTTACGCAGTGGCTGCGCCAATTGGCCAATTGTGCGCATCAGGAGTGTGGTGGCGCAGGCGTGGTCGCGATTGGCATGTGCTTCACCGGAAACTTCGCCCTCACTATGATGTTAGAACCCTCCATGTTGGCACCAGTCTTGTGTCAACCTTCCTTGCCTTTCGACGACCTTGCTGCGATTAATATGTCGGACGCCGAATTGCAAGCGGTGGCGGCGCGATGTGAGAAGGAAGATCTCAGTGTGTTGGCGTATCGCTTCCAAGGTGATCGCTATTGTCGCGCCGAGCGCTTTGATGCATATAGTCGCGCGTTGGGGAAACGATTTATTGCGAAAGTTTTGCCTGACAGCGCTGCCAATCCAAACCCGCCAGCATTCTTTGAAAAAGTAGTGGCTTGTCCGCATAGTGTAGTCACAGCTCATTTGGTTGACGAGGAAGGACATCCGACGATGCAGGCAAGGGACGAAATTATTCGTTTCTTTCAAGTCAAATTAATGCATCATCTTTCATTGTGAGATAGGTCATCTTGGCGTAGTCTTATTCTGTGCACGAATTTGATGAGAGAGGGTGAAGCGATGAGTAGGTCAGCACAAACAAAAAAAGTTGCGCTAGTGACGGGAGGTAGCCGGGGCATAGGTGCGGCAACTTGTCTGGCGTTGGCGCATCAGGGCTATCAAGTTGGAATCAATTACCTGAGTCAAGACCATGCTGCCCAGCAGGTGCTCGCCCAGATTCAAGAGTTGGGTGGCAAGGCTGTGTTGCTGAAGGCGGATGTGGCGCAGGAGCCAGAGGTCGCCAGTATGTTTGGCAGGCTCGATGATGAGCTTGGTCGTATCGATGTTTTGGTGAATAACGTCGGCATACTTTTTCCGCAAGCGAGTTTGTTAGATTTGTCGGCAGAGCGTATTGCAAAAGTTCTGCAAACGAATGTCTTAAGCGCTTTTCTGTGCAGTCAATATGCCTGTCGACGCATGTCGACCGCGCTGGGTGGGCGTGGGGGTGCGATCGTCAATGTCTCTTCGGCGGCAGCACGTATAGGCTCGCCGCATGAGTATCTCGACTACGCAGCCTCTAAGGGAGCCATCGATACCTTCACTAAGGGACTGTCGCTAGAGCTTGCCCAGCAGGGTATACGCGTTAATTGTGTACGACCGGGATTTATCGACACTGATATCCATGCCTCCGGTGGCGACCCTCAGCGTGTAGCACGCCTTGCCCCGAATATTCCACTAGGACGAGGTGGCCAACCTGGCGAGGTAGCAGAAGCGATCTGCTTCCTCGCCAGCGATGCCGCGTCGTATATCACGGGTAGTTTTTTGGATGTCGCTGGCGGGCGATGATGTTCCACTTCGAATAACGCGGCTAAGGTTTCACAGCCGCTTGCCACCCACTCATTCCACCAACAACAGGCAAGCTGAGTGAGGATAGCCTAAGGTCGATGGTGAGCTCGGTGCCAGCTTTTGGCCAGAGCGTGAATTCTCTATCGCTGGACATAATCATCAGCGCCAGGCGTTTGCCGGCGGGGATGACGCGGTCGTGGGCTTGTAGGTCGAAGGTGAGGGAGACATATTCACCGGGGACGAGAGGCGTGCCAGCTTGCATGGAATTGAAGTTGCCGCCTGAGCTTAATGCCGCATGGTTTTGTGGATCAGCCCAGCCGCGGGAGACTATGCCTTGCATGCCTTCTGAGCCGACTTTGGTTTTATCAAATGGCAGTGTGACTAGCCAAATCGAGAGATTGGCGGCAGGTTTGCTGGCGGCCAAGCGTAGCTTGATGGTGGGTGTGCCTGATAGGTGTAGTGGCGCTTTGAGTTCAGGCGCCGCGTACAAAAGACGATTGGGTGAGTTGGCTGACTCGGCTAGTACTGCACCAGAAAATGCGACGTCGTCGATAAGTTTGTCACGCATCGGTATTTCGGTCGCTTGTGGCGTGAGCAGTCCAATGGCATTGCCGCCGCCGATCAAATGAAGCGATACATCCGCTGCTGCAGGATTAGGAAAATCTGGGTAGGCGGTAGGCAGCAAGCGATCCACACCTTCTCTGGCGATCAGTGCGCGCTTATCCTGTTCCACCCCATTGTTAACGCCATATAGATAATGCGAGAACCAGCGATTGCGTAATTCAAATGGCGCAGCGCCACCGTGTCCTCCGTTATGCAAATAGAGTTGTGTCATCACGCCTTTTTTCTTAAGCGCTTGATAGATGCGCATGGAATGTTCGGGCAACACATTCCAGTCGTGTTGACCGTGTGAGAGCAAAGTAGGTGTTTTGTAGAGAGCCATTTTGTTGAGCAAATCGCGGTCTGCCCAGAAGGCATTGTAGTCACCATTCTTACGATCAAAATTGGCCATGAATAAGCCATCGCGATAAGTGCGGTCACAGTAAGGGCGCAGGGCAGGATCACCGCTAAACACATAGTCGTAAATCTGATCAATATCTTCGCCGGGGTAGCCACCGGGATGACGCACTAAGCCATTGCTGCGGTAGTAGTGGTACACCGACGAAGTAGGCGCAATCGGGATGACGACTTCCAAGCCAGCGACACCAGTCGTAGCCGCTGATAGCGGAATCGTTCCATTGTAGGAAGTGCCGGTCATGCCGACTTTGCCTGTGCTCCACGTAGCTTTTACTTCTTCATTGCCAGTGCGGCTGGTGTAGCCTTTGGCGCGACCATTAAGCCAATCAATGACCGCTTTGGGCGCGTATTCTTCTGGCATGCTGCCTGCCGTTGGGCAGCCTTGCGAAAGACCCGTGCCCGGCGCTTCGGAGTGCACGACTGCGAAACCGCGCGGCACCCATGTGTCGACTTCACTATTAGAAATCTCTGTGCGGTCGGGATTAAAAACAGCGGGGGTATTAAATACACGAGTGGGCAAGGGCCCACCGAGTTCTTGATTGACATTCCACATCACTTGATTAACCATGCCGCCGCCATAATAGGGTGAGCTGGCATACACCACGGCGACTTTTAAACCCTCGGTATCGGTCTGACGTGGGCGCGTGACGTCGACATGCATGCGGTCTTTTTTGCCGTCACCATCACTGTCAAATTCGGCTTCTACCCACAGCCGCTGTTTGATCCATTGCGTTTTATCTTGAAAGCCCGGCACGATCTGCGCCTGACCGTCAGCGAACACTGGCACAGTCTTCACGACAGTCACTACCTCCGGTACGGTCACCGTGGTAGTGCTTGAATCGCTTCCACCGCCTCCACAACCACTGACTGCCCCCAATGCACCCAGCGCGCACAATGTGACGCTAGTTTTCCAATTGAATTTCACGCTCATTGTGTCTCCTGGTGAGGAATTTATTGTGGCAAGAGTTTAATTCAAATTGGTACTTTTTTTATAGTGAATTTTGTGGAAGAGAGCAAATAAAAAACGCCCTGGTGCTTGGAGTTTAACTGAGCGGAATTACTCCAAGACTGAAGGTTTAGTGTCAGGGAAAAGATGTGTGTGACGACTATTTTGACTAGAGATTGCAGTTCACCCCCAATTTTTTGCAGATTGTCTCACTGCTTGAGATGGATATTCAATTTATGGGTAGTCTTCTGATTCCATTGACGAGGCGAGCTTGTATGAACCCAGATTTTCCATTAGGCGCACCTGCGGTGCTATTTGCGTGCTGACGGCGCATTTTCGGCTATTTTTGTTGTTCTTCGTCGCCAATAGTTCACTATTGGCTTCTCACTCTCATCAAAACTATCTCGAAAAGTGCATCCGTCATCATCGCAAATCTTAAGGGAAATTCTGGGTTGAAGACATAGTTTGCGACGTTTTTATTCACCCCATCTAAGGAAGACAGCATGCTCAATCAACTGACCGCGATCCTCGCAGTTGCCATCTCAAGCGCAGCAATTGGCGCTAACGACTACAAACCGACGTTTGATCCTAGCCGTCTCAAGGGGCCAGAAGTGGGTGTTCGCAATGAAGTGATGGTGCTGGGCACGCCTCACCTTTCTGGCTTACCCAAAAATTTTTCATCGAAATCACTAGACTTATTGATGGAACGTCTTGCCTCATGGAAGCCGCAAATCATTACGATTGAAGCGCTGTCAGGTGCACAGTGCGACTATATGGGGCGTTACAAAACCCGTTACGCAGACTCGGTAAAATCCTATTGTTGGGATGCCACTCCGGCACGTCTGGCGACAGGCTTAGACGTGCCGACGGCAAGCGCGGAAGTCGAGCGCTTGCTGGCAAGTTGGCCAGCCTTGCCAAGCGCTGCGCAAAGGCGGCACCTCGCCTCGATTTTTCTGGCCGCTGGCGAACCAGCATCGGCCTTGGTGCAATGGTTACGGCTACCAGATTCTGAACGAATTGAAAAAGATGGATTAGATAGCGTCCTTGTGAAACGGCTTCAGGAGTTGACGACCAAACGAAACGAGGACTACCAAATCGCAGCACCGCTGGCAGCCCGCCTTGGCTTAGAACGCGTCTATGCCACAGATGATCATACGGCCGATTCCAGTAGCAATGACGAGCTTGCTGACAAAGCTGCCGGAGAGATCATGCAAAGCCTTTGGAATAACACTGCGAACGCCAAACGGCATAGCGAGAGCGAAGCTTTACATAAACAATTAAGTAACAGCGAAGGTGTGCTAGGGATGTACCGTGCATACAATCAAACTGAGCAAGCCGCGCTTGTCTACGACAGTGATTTTGGTGCTGCGATGAAGGATCAATCTGCCCAACAAGTAGGGCGCACTTACGTTGGATATTGGGAGACGCGCAATTTGCGTATGGTGTCGAATATTCGCGATGTGATGGGTGTGACTCCCGGCAAACGCACACTCACCATCGTTGGCGCATCACACAAGGGGTACTTTGAAGCCTATCTGAATATGATGCATGACGTTAAACTGATCGATGCGGTGCAAGTACTTCAGTGATGGCATCGCGGCGTGGTCTCGATACTTGAGGCGAGCCTTTATCTACTCGCCCAATTGTCAAGTCGACGGCAAGTGCACAATTACGCGCCTTGCCGTTTTATTTCATCAAATACGCATAGCTATACCCCAACGCCCAGACACTCGCACTAAATGATGCACCTCCTAAGAGATACGCAGTTCCCGCCTTCACGAAATTGATCAGCTTTTGTGGGGAGAAAAATTGACCGATAGCCCAGGACAGATAGACAAAGATAATCATATTGGAAGCCACCATGAGATTAAGTCCCGTGATGCCTTTTAAGAATGCAGCGATAGCGAGAAAGAGCATTCCCATACCCATCACAAACGACAGCAGGATAGCAATTTCAAAGAAGTTGACATCGTGTTTTCTAAAGAAAATTTTCAGCCAACAAGCGATGAAAAATCCCATAATAATGTTGGCATAGCCATAGTGATTTTGCACCCAATTTGAAATCACATTGACAGTGACTGCTTTATTGTCATTCATGCTGAAGTAACCCTTCTCGATATGGAAAAGGTGTTCCATCAAGGTATAGATCAAGGACGTCACGATAATAAAAATAATCGGTTTCACCAGTCGGCTACGATTCTCAGAAATGTATTCTCTGACGCTTTTCCCGGGGCGTATCAACAGCTCTCTGATCGTGAAAAACAGTCCCTTTTCAAAATGCAAAACATGCTCGATCTCGTGCAAGATAAATTGCCCATCAATACGTTTTAGTTTCGCTGCGTGCCCGCATTGGGCGCAATAATTACCATGAAGTTTGCTGACACAATTTTTACAGTTCATGTGAGACCGATAGTGTAGAAGTGAGTAGATTTCGCGCGCAGAGTTGGAGACATTTATAGCGAAATCCAAATGCGCGGCGAGTCGTGGTGGAGCAGTGTGATGGATTTTTTGTTGATGGTCAAAAATAATTTTGACTGTTGTGTTTGAGATTTCCTTCATCGGAGATGATTATTTTTATTGCTATTTATTGGAACCTTAAGGTATCATTTGAGAACTTTAGGTTACATAATTATTCTCTAGAGAGGTTTTGATCATGGCGAATACTCGTTATACAGAAGCGGAAGCAGAGGCGAAATTCTTGTGGTTTTCTGGGCTCAATTCGTTTGCGCTTGCTGTCTTTTGGTCCAATGATTTTGTGCATGCGTGGATGGAAAAGATAGGCGCAGAAAAATATTGGTTCGGCGTTTACATGGTTTTTTTCGCCCTAGTGTTTGGGCTTCTTATTTATTCTTTCATTTCGATGTGCACTGTTGGAAAAAGTATGGGTAAGTCGTCACCTTGGGGTTTTCGATTTAAGGACGAATATACAAATGCTTTGTCGAACAAAGCGCAAATATTCTCGCTTGGAGTGATCATGCTCTGCTTACTTTTTGTGATGTTCGGTTCGAAACCAAAACACAATTTCTTTGGCTTGGCAGAAATAAGCATTCATGATTTTTCAACTGTGTTGTTGTCAATCGGATTTTTAACTTATTCCCTCCCCATCCTCCTCTCATACTGGAAAAAAGATGAATGAGGAACTTGACAATCACATCGCTAAATTGCGGGCAAAGCACAGGATCTCGCAACAAGAATTAGCCGAGGCAATTGGCGTGTCCCGTAAAACCATCAGCACAATCGAAACAGCGCGGTTTGTCCCCTCTGTCGTGATTGCGCTTAAATTGTCGGCTCACTTTGGCGTTCCAGTGAGCGATATTTTTGAATTGATTGCTAATGATGGTAGATAGCGCGATCCTTTTGTCTGGACACAGCTTCCTAATTTCATTGAGGTTCAATAGATCATCCGAGTTCTGGCGTCGCTATCGCAGCCGAGCTAGCAATCTATCGACACGACGCTCGCCATTTACTTGAGTCGTCTCGCAGTACAAGCACGTTAAGTGAGCACTCCCAGAAGAGTTTTATGTGTAAAAACGCATGTAAAAATTAGATTTCTTTTCATTTGGCTAGTTTCACATCCTCAGTTTCCCTCTAAATCCCTTTTTGTTCGCGGCTTTTTCGCATGGCATGGTTCATGCATTTCACTTTTCTGGGAGGTGGGTTTTCGTCTTATTGGCACGTCCTGCTTATGTCAACTCATTGAAAGGAATATCAGCATGAAAAACAAGAACTTAAACTCAACCAGAACAGCAGGTGAAATTGGGAATGTGGGTGAAACGATTTTTGATCCTTTGAATCGATACAACCATCGCGCAGGTTGGCTGCCTTCGCCCAAGAGCATAGCTTTCAAATATTTTTTGGAAGAAGTGTTAAGCCCTAGCGGGAATAACTATGCGCCTAGTGTGCAGGCGATGGATGATTTTATTTCGAGTAATCCTGTACTTAGCTATTTGATGGATAACGCTTGTCAGCAAAACGATAATCTCGTTGTGGCATGTCGTGCGACTGCGAAGAGCGAGCAAGTGTATTTGCCACGCATTGCTAGCAAAGATGATTTGCTGACGGGCTTTAATAATATCTTGACGCGTCCACCGTATTTTGTGAACGATGAATTGGTGGGTCTGCCTTTCTCTGCCTTGGTGGTGGGCATTGACCCAACCTTGAGTGGCGTCACTCTGTTTGGCTTGCCGATGTTTAACGAGAAAATGCAGGCGATTTTGAACGACTGGAATACCTTCCTTGCGTCGCCCGCGTCGAATACCGTGTTTAGCGTGGAAGGGCAACAGTGGCTGTCACCAACAGCAAAGCAGCAGTATCAATTTGAAGTATGGAAGAAAGATAATGAAACTCTTCCGTATTGGAATTCTTGGAACTCCTTCTTTACCCGTCAATTTAAAGACCAACAAGCTTCTCGCCCAGTCGCGGCACCAAGCGATAACAGTATCGTGATCAGTGCGAATGACGGTTCATTATTCCGTTGGGACGACAACGTGGCGGCCACCGATGTGTTTTGGTTCAAGGATATGAAATATTCGCTGTCGGATATTTTTAGCTCTAGCGAGCCAGCGCAACAGAATGTGATGGATCAAGCCAATCTGCTGGAATTGTTTACCGATGGAACGGTGTTCCAAACCTATCTCAATCCCTATAACTTCCATCGCTGGTGGTGCCCTGCTAATGGCACGATTGTGTTTGATCCTTTTGTGATCCCAGGCTGCTATTTCAACAAATTGATCATCCCTGATTTTGGTGGCGCAACGACAGAATCTTTACCTTATTTGGTGGAAGTCAACGCGCGCGGCATGATGGTGATTAAGACGCCGGACTTTGGTTACGTGTGCTGCATTCCTCTTGGCATGAGCGAAGTTTCTACGATTGCCTTTGATGCGCAAATGGTGGCGGGAGCGACCGTGAGCAAAGGGCAAGAGATGGGCATGTTTGAATATGGTGGCTCTTCTTTTGTGATGATTTTCCAAAAAATACCAGGCAAGAAATTGATTTTCCAAGATGCGATGGGTCAAGTCTTCGATAAAAATCCAACGCCACCACAAGGTAGTGCCGACACTGGCGGCAATGTGACTTTGATTGGCGGGCAAGTAGGTAAATGGGAAGACGTGAATTTCTGTACTCAATCAACACTGAGCTGGCAAAACGCAGGTTTTGTCAACGCGGGTATGCAATACAAAATTGCATATGTGAGTGGCTTGTGGACCGCGAACCCTAACATTAACAATGGCAATTTATACGACGCCAATGGCTCTAGTGTCACTGCGACGCAAGCTGGCTATCCGCTGATTGGCGCACCGGAAGGCGCACTGATCGGTCAGATAGGCAACAATCCACCATTCTTGATCGGTGATAGTTGTGTGACGCCAGCGGGTCAGACGGGGCAATTGCAATTGGTGATTAATGATGATTTGACGGGGCGTTACGGCGCGGGCTTACAAGATAACGTTGGTCAGATTATTGTTTCTATCAAAGCGACGTAAGTTGTTGATTGATTCAAGTAGGGCGGGTGCAACCCGCGCTGCTCAGGCCTTCGTTGCACTGGCGGCGCGGGTTTCACCCGCCCTACAAATTTGAGTCAGTTCTAAAAAATATTTAAGGAAAACACCATGTCCGTTTCTTCCGTTGATCCCCTCATTGATGACATCGTCCAGCTCTGGTCCGACATCAATCCTGTCGCCAGCTATACCAGCGGCTATACCACCAGTCTGCAACAACTTGTTTTTCAAACCGATGCAAAAACGGCCGAATTGATAGTGAGAATCGAGGCATTGTCGGCACGCTTGAGTGAAATTACTGATCCTGATTTACGCCAAACCGCTGGCGCTGTTCTGGTGAACCAACGCACGCAATTGGAATTGGCGCGCCCTAGCGGTGCTGGGCCATCGGGAACTGGCGCGGGTGGTGTGTATGCGGCGGCCGATGGGGTGTTTTATCTCGTGCTTAAAGGCGACTATGCCGCCGACTGGGTGAGTGCTTATTTGAATACAGCGACCGAAATGGTGATGTTTGAGACCAAGCGTTGGGCGAATGGCAGCTATACCGTCGAGGTAAAAAAAGAATGCCTCAATACGGTCACTTATATGCAAGGCACCTTGAGCGCCTTGGTGAGCGCGAATCCTGCCTTAGCGGATGCTGCTGCACAGGTGAACAATGCCCTCGTCAAGTATCAATCAATTTTTTATAGCGAGGCACTGGCCTCCGATGATTTTGATGTGTTTTGGGCGGCCTTTAAAGCAGGCGACCAAGAACAAGGTCCCCAAGTCGCTAAAGGATATCCCGCGACGCTACAGAACTACTACACCCTGGGAATGAGTGCAGATCAGGTTGAGCAAGCGGCCAATGATTGGATGTTAATCGATATGCCCGTGACACTGGATTTGGCGCAACGCATAGGTGCGGCGCTGGGTTTGCCAGCGACTGCCAATTTGCAAACGGTGTGGGACGCAATGAGTCAGCGTTATGCGATCGATTTCACCACTGAAAAAATGCAAGAAGTGCTGACCGCGTGTAACGACTATGGGCAAGAAAAAATTATCGGCTTTACCGCGCAAGATGTGGTCAAGTTTTCTCCCACACCTAGTTATCTGGTGAACCTGGTGACGGGTGGAGAGGATTTTGCGATCGATTATTTGACGCAGCAGCCGTACTCGCAGTTGTATCTCACGGCATCCAAAAATACTTCCTTGCTTACCATGATTAACATCTTGGTGCACGAAGCTTCGCATGGCTTTAATTTTGTGATGTCGGCACGTCTGGCTAGTTCGCCTCTATTGAATTTGAACACCTCGCTAGAAGTGCCCATGACAGAGGGGCAGGCCTATTATCGCGAGTATCAATACTATGCTGGCGCGGCGGCATTATTGGGACAAACTAATCTGACAGCAGCCGAGCAAGCCTACCTAAACTTGTATGGAGATACCCCAATAGCGCAAGCCGAGGCGGTGTTGGGTGCGCAATTGGAGACTTATATCTGGCGAGTGATCCGCTATGTGCGCGCATTGTGCGATGTACGTGTGAATGGTGGCAAACAAACCTATACCGACTTTATCGCGTGGGCGGCGCAAGCGACTGGTTTGTCCGAGCAAACGCTGCATGGTGAATGTTTTACCTTTATGGCCTCGCCTGGTTATGCCCCTTGCTATGCAGTCGGTGGCGCGACCTACGGTTTTTTGAGCACGTCTGGCTATAGCCGTGGTGTGACCGAGTTGAGCTTTAACACGCAAAGCTCGGCGATGGGATTTCATAGCTGGCCGATCGATCAAATGCATATGCAAAATTTTGCAAAGGGAAGTGAGGCGACGCCATGTTTAAAGACATGAATCCACCGCCGCCTGGTGAGGTAGTCGATTTGCCGGGCTATGGTGCACCGAAAGAAAAACAAATTGCGGGTCACCTGACCGTGAATGAGCACTGTGGTGACAATTTGTTTTTTTGGTTTTTTGAATCGCAAAACGATCCTGTCAATGATCCAATCGTGATTTGGCTTAATGGTGGTCCTGGCTCGTCTTCGATGTTGGGCTTGTTTGCGGAAAATGGCCCTTACAAAATTCAGGATGATTTGAGCCTGATCGACAATCCTTACTCTTGGAATAAGAGAGCCAATCTGTGGGTGATTGATCAACCGGCTGGAACAGGTTTGTCGTATGTGGAAAAGTCCAAAGACAAAGATTGCTATACCAAGACCGAAGCGCAAGCGACCCATCAATTACTTGATGGAATAGTGCAGTTCCTTAGCAAATGGCCGCAATATCAAAAAAATGATTTGTATGTCTTTGGCGAGAGCTTCGCGGGGCGCTATATACCGATGTTGGCGCACGCTATCCTATTGCACAACCAAGGTAGCGAGCAGCCTGTTCGGCTGCAAGGCATAGGGGTTGGTGATGGCTGGGTTGCTCCGCTGATTCAAGAGGCCACCTATGGCGATTATGCTTATGCACATGGTTTAATCGACCAACATCAACAGCGCCACGTGGCCGAGCTATTTGGCGTGTGCGAACGTGCAGTGAAGGAGAGTGGTCACCCTTCGTCTGCTGAGTCCGACAAGATTTGCAACAAAATTGAGGAATACATCGTCAAGGTCTCGGGCGGAGTGAATGTGTATGACGTACGCACCACGGGTGATTATCACTTCCCGAATATCGCGCGTTACCTGGATCAAGAAAGTGTGCGTCAGGCTTTGCATGTATCGCCTCTAGTTGGCCCATGGGAAGAAACTTCCGATATTGTCGCAAGTATTTTGGAACGCGGTGAGCAGGACTCAGCAGCGCATTTATTCCCTGCTTTGTTTGAACACTTGCGTGTGCTGAGCTATAACGGCATCTACGATAAGGATTGTAATTTTATGGTAACAGATCAATGGCTCTCTTCCATACAGTGGCCGCTGGGTGAGCAATTTAATCGCTTATCGCGTTTGCCTTGGAAAGAGGGTGATCAAGTCCTGGGTAGTTATCGCAGTTGCGGTAATTTGACGCAAGTGTTGGTGAACGGTGCGGGGCATTTAGTGCCTATGGATCAGCCAGAAACAGCGTTGAAGATGCTGGAGGTTTTTTTGAATCGGCAATCGTTTTAAAAAACAAATCAACAGGAAGGCAAGTTTCGCCTTCCTGTTGATTCATTCGATGCGGTTATTTACTTCCGATAGCCCGGCAATTCCACCACATACACATTCACAATTTCGCTTCCAGCGCGGGAGTCGCCCCATGAGCTTGAGAATAGGATGCGAGTACCGCTAGGGCTAATCGATGGATGCGGCTCTGCCCAATAATCGTCCGAGGTGGTGCGGTGATGGCCGACGCGGCAGACGGCTGCTTTGGGGTTGGTCGCAGGATCGGTATCGACGAACAGCAATTCGGTATCGAGCAAGCTATCACCCTTGCGATCATCTTTGATCGACACAGCGACCAAACCTGTACGATGAAAAGCCGTCGCGCCGACGTGTGTGCCGCTCGGTGGATATGGATAGCCATTGGATTGGCCGACCAAGACGCGCACCGCGCCCGTCACCATATTAAATTGAACCAGAGTACCGCTGCCGCTGCCCGCTGGGCCCGCATCAAAGGCGACTGCATTCCAGGTGTCATTGCCATTCGATAGCATGCTGAGCGCGCCATGCTCGTCGGCGCTGGCCATGTCTAGCGTGCGCATTACATTGAGATTGAGGTCGCGCACGGTGGCGGGGCGGCCACCTGTGCTGCCATTGTTTTCGTTAAAGAAAACCAAGGAGCCACTGGGCGCAATTTGTGGTGCGCCATAGTCCAGCGTGCTGGAGATGATGCGACCCATGCTATTACTCGGCACATCATAGGTAAACAACTTGCCGTTTGGCGCGCAGGCAAAACCAAATTTCTTCGAATCCCATGAATTGAAAAGCGGATCGGAGCCACCATGCAGTTCAGTCCCGCTGGTGCATTGCGCATCAAAATTGCGTATCACTTCTTTGCTACGCGTGCTGATGCGATAGCGATACAAGTTGTTATAAGTGCGATTGGCGTAATACAAAAGATCGGGGTCACTGGTATCCCAATAAATTTGCTCCAAATCGACAGGGTCGATATCGTCGAGTTTACGTATGAATTGATAGGTCTTGCCATCATAGAGCTCGTGTGTCGCTGCGCTACCGCTAGTGCGATAGAGGATAAGATAAGACTCATCGGCATTCCACGCCGAGATGGTGGAATACATGGTTTTGATGACCTTATTGGTGCCACGCCCATCATTAGCGACATCGGTGACACGGCGTATTGTTGTACCGAATTTGGGATCAACAAACGATTGCCCGATGGCGAGTGTGGGGAAGTGTTGATCGAGCTTATAGACCAATTTGTCGCTCTTCAAACCCATTGCAGTACACATGTCTGTCGATGCAGCGATTGGCACAAAGATGGCAGAGAACTGCTTCCCTGTGCTCATATCTAAGGTGCATTGCGGTGTGGTGCCGCTGCATGCGCCAGACCAATGATCAAATTTGAATTGATCGTTAAACGGTGTGGCGGTGAAAGTCATGCTGCCACCACTATAGGCTTTGACACAATTGCCACTTTGTCCGTTAGCGATATTCGCTGGTGCGTGCCCGCAACTGATGCTCTGATCACTGGCACCAATGTGTCCCATGCCCGAGACCGAGACACGCGTTTTATTGCCAGTGCTGATGGCAATAAAGTTTGCGCCTGCTTGCATGTTGCCCGCCAAAGTGAGATTGCAAGTGGAAGCATTGCCACAATTGCTGGCAGCGCCTGTCCACGCAGCCAATTGAGATCCCGCCGTCGCGCTGGCAGTGAGCGTGACGACAGATGCGTTAGGGAAGTTGGCTGAGCAGAGAGAGGGGCAACTGATGCCGCTTGGTGTGCTTTCTACTTTGCCGTTACCGCTGACAGCGATATCGAGTTTGACATTGCCTGTGATGGCGCTGAAATTGGCTTGCACTGTTTTGGCAGCGTCCATCTTGACGGTACAGGTTCCGGTTCCCGGGCAAGCGATGGTTGTGCCGCTCCATCCGGTAAAGTTGTAGCCAGCCGCGGCCGTTGCGGTTAAGACGACGACTTTTGATTGAGCGTAGTTTTGTGTGCAATCAGTGCCACAAGTAATGCCCGTCGGCGCACTGGTGACGCTGCCATTGCCCGATTTAGTGACAGTGAGTTTGTATCGAATAACTTTGGCAAATGTCGCAGTCGCCGTAGTGCCCGGCTTGGGATCGACGACACATTGAATATCAGATCCGCAGTTGGGCGGACCTTGCCAACCTATGAATTCTGTATCTTCTTCAGGAATTGCGATAAGAGTGAGTGCCTTTCCAGCCTGCACTTCGCTAAAACATTGGGTCTTACAAGCGACACCGGATTCAACTTGTTGAATGCTTCCGCCACCAACAGAGTTGAGGCTGATTTTAATTGTTTGTTGGCTGCCATTTTGCTTAGTGTCTTGACTCGTTCCGCCACCGCAGGCTGTGAGCTGCAAAAGTAGAGCAAACGCAATGCTGCCTATGATTAAGGATCGAATATGAAACATAGAAACTCCCTATTCAAATTGAATCGCCCGGCATGTATTTTGATAATCACCCAGGTACACAAAACTACTTACATGTAAAAAAATATTTCCGAATTGCAATATTTTGCTTGGCGTAGTATAGGCGCTCAAAACTCAAAAACCAAGTGGTTTTTGTCCGATTTTTTCGCGGCGTTTGTCTATGAGTTTGTTGATGAGTTTGTCTATGACTTCGGGTCAATTGACGATGGATTAATGAACTTAAATGAGCTGAAGCAGACTAATTCGGCACTTAGTTAGGACTTATTAAGATTAAATTCGACATTTCTAATGACGAATAATTGAACGTGGACACACAGATAAAAAGGGCATCAAGCATGATACTGTTACCGATATTAACCTCGTTAGCGCTGACACAAGCGGCTGCAACAAGCGAGACGAGTGCATCCCATCTTGCCGCCATTGAGGCCACCTGCTTTGATTATATTGATGGGCAACTAGAAGGAAATCCTGCACGGGTTGCGCGCTCGCTCCATCCTGATTTGGCAAAGCGCGCAGTGCTAGGCGAGACCGCAGATGAAAAATTAGGTTTGCGCCGTATGTCCAAAGAAGAGCTCGTCGCCTTAACCAAACAAGGTGTGCTCAAGACACCGAAAGAGCAATGGAACAGAAGCTGTAAGATTCTCGACGTCACCGATACAGCCGCCTCGGTGCGCCTTGAGACACCTTGGTTTGTCGATTATTTTCACATGGGAAAATTCGGTGAGCGCTGGGTGATTGTGAATGCGCTTTGGTATAGTAAGCCGCGCTAAGCGAGTTGTCAGGCTCAGGCCTTGTGTCGTTCACTATTGTGCGAAGGATTTGGTTCGATGTGAGTAAAACGTAACGACCTGTCAGATGCTATTCATCACGCTTTGTCAGGCCATCTTTTGTTTGCGCTGACTCGGTTGGAACATCATTTTGCTCACACGGCTGCCCTTTTTTAGCTTTCCATTTCGAATAAAAAAAGGCGCTACCCGCAACCGCACCAGTCACTGTGGCTGCGGCACCGACGATGGGCGCTGCTGCGACAACGATAGGTGGGCCAATCAAGGCAGCGCCAGCGGCGACGCCCGCCACAATGCCCATTCCCATCGATACAGTCTCGGCTTTCTCTTTAATTTCAACGTGATTTTCCTCTAGCTTGTCATCGATTTTTTTGACGCTGTCGATGACATGCGTGCCGACCACTTTGGCACCTTGGGTGGCACTATCCGCCAACTGCAGACTTTTTTCTTTCACATTCTCCACCAACGCCTGCGTGGTTTCATGCGCTATCACATTCGTCAAAGACTGCTGCACCGATTTGCCCGCAGCCAAAGCGATGGCAGTCGCAGCACTCGCTTTACTCAATGCATCCTTACCGACTCCCTGAGCCACGTCATGTGTCAAGTCATGCGCCATTTTCTGAACAGAGCTCAAGCCACGTCCTGCACTATTGGCAGATTGCGCCGCCAACTGACTGAGTTTTTCTAGATGATTTTTCATTGGTGTTTCCTTACTTGGCTAAAAATATGTCCA